>Ga0307511_10000304_pt1 | contig 52160 bp, 34 predicted proteins | sample 13_EM_MG_FD_200266 | JGI IMG/M metagenome (GOLD analysis project Ga0307511, IMG submission 200266) | Populus trichocarpa ectomycorrhiza microbial communities from riparian zone in the Pacific Northwest, United States - 13_EM | ecosystem: Host-associated > Plants > Roots > Unclassified | place... | reverse complement strand
CTGACATTCGGCATACGCTGGAACTGTACATCCGCCCAGCTCTGCGAATAACAACAACCCTGTGATTCTTTTAGCCCAATGATATGCGCCTGGTCCCGGATGGCCTGGTAATTTACCAATACACCTTCCTTAATGAGGTCCCATTGTTTGCATTTCACACCTTCGTCATCATAACCCACCGCACCCAGACTGCCAGGCTGCAGTTTGTCGGCAACGATATTCACCAGTTTGCTTCCGAATTGGAAATTACCCGACTTCCATTTATCCAGGGTAAGAAAGCTCGTTCCGGCAAAATTCGCTTCATAGCCCAGCACACGGTCCAGTTCGGTGGGATGCGCCACCGATTCATGAATGGTCAGCCAGAGATGGGAAGGATCGAGCACCAGATCATACTTACCAGGTTCAACGCTCTTGGCGGTTATTTTCTGACTGACATCAGCTGCCGCATTTTTAACGTCTTCCAACATATCATACCGGTTCTTATATCGGGTAACGATCCCGGGCACCTTATCCTCCGGAGTAGGGCTCAGATATTCATAACCCATTCCCACCGGAGAGCTGAGGGCCTGGCGGGTTTGGAACTTCCCGGAAGCCTTGTCTATTTTAGTAACGACAAAAGTCGGATAGATACGATGAATGTCCTGGTCGATATAGGAGCCATCTGTCGAAGCAAAATATTTTTGCTCATTCACGGCAAGTAAAGCCGAGTTAATAAAATTGGCTCCACCTTGCATGGCAATCCCGTTCACTGACAACAACAGATCCACCTTTTCTTTAATAGGAATTTCGAAAACGCTTTTTACAATAGGAGTTTTCCAGCTCACCTCCCCATAACCCTGCTGGGATGCCAGTTGCACCGGCTCGGTAAGTATCTTCGAGTTGGCTTTTGCCACGGCCACTGCCCGCTCGGCTGTTCGGGCCATCCCTGCAGAGGTAACATCATTGGAGGCAGCAAAGCCCCAGGAGCCATTCGCGATCACACGGATACCCACGCCGAACGATTCGGAGTTGGCAATATTCTGTATCCGGTTCTCCCGGGTGACAATGAATTGGTTCAGATACCTCCCGATACGGACATCCGCATAACTTGCACCCTTGGAACGGGCCGTATTCAACGCAATATCCGCCAGTTGTTTTTTTGCAGCGGCGTCTATCCCTTCCTGAAGAGCTTCGGAAGGATCGATCATCCTGGAGCCAAAGGGGAGTTTTGGCAGTACCAATGAGCCTAAGCCCATTCCTGCCATGTTAATAAAGTCTTTTCTTTTCAAGTTGGTTCTCTTTGTGTAGTTAGTTGAATATTTATCTCAGGCAATCTAAAAAAAAATCGTTTAATCCTTTGTCCGCTCATCCCCTCAAATCTTCCGTTCTACCCATAGAAAAAGGTTTACACTTAAACCTTCCGCTCAATCCATAAGAAAATACAGGATAATAAAAAAAGTGTGTAGAACCAGACTTTTGAAATAAGCACCCGCTCCCCGCCGGTGCGCTGGCTTTCCGGCGGGGAGACTCCCGCTGAAGTCACTTTTGCATCCCGACCCGGGGCAGTTGTCTTACTGGCCTGCTCCGCAATATATTCCTCCGTCTCCTTCCATCGCTGTCTCCGGTAGATAGGCTGCCAGCTTCCTGTAGGCCAGGCATACCACCAGGAGGTGTCGCCCTGTAGAGTGGCGCAGGGTTGCCAGCCTGCTTCCACCGGCCAGTAAGTTCCTTTCCATAAAAAAGGCAGCATAGAGCTCCCGGCCAGGTATACAACATTACTTCCAAACTGCCCCTGTGGCAACCCGTTCTTATTTGTTTGGAGCAACGCTTCCACCGGCTCATTCACCCGTGGCAGGTCCGGGGCAAACCGCCAGTCCTCCTCGGGCTCCTCCTCCCGGGCTGCTTTCTGCAGAACAGATGACCAATAAGCAGCATATTCCTTCTTCTCTCCCGACAATATTCGGTAATACGTGGTATTCAGGGCAGTGAATATCAGCTTTCCGGAACCATAAATGCCGCTGCTCACTACAGTTCGTGAAAGACTATCTCTTAGCAATGACCGGGTGCCAGGTCTTTCTTTTATATCCGCAACACTATCCGCCTTGATGATCAGCCCCATCCCTTTTTCTGCAACCTGCCGGTGAAGATTGGATAGTTCAACAGAGCTCTCTGCCTGAAGAGCAGCCGCATCGGCAATCACTATATCGAACTTATCCAGTATGGAAGGAGTGAGCAGGCCCAATGCCGTCTCCGGCATATTCAGGAAAGCCTTGTCATATTTCCCTTTACTGATGGTCGTTCGGGTAGCCACGGCATGCCCGTTACGGGAAAGCCAGTTCACTAAGAAAGTGTTTTCAAAATCAGGAGAAGCAGCCAGCAGAAGTATTTTCAGCTTTTTTTCAGGCAGCACCTCTATAGGAAGCAATTCCTGCTCCAGGGTATCGATAACACCGTGTGTGTCTATACCGGAGGGAGCATGGACGCCGACAACCGAAAGGTGATAGACCGATCTTCCGCTCTGCGCAGGTATAGTGTTTAATTCGAAGTCCGTCTGTTTGGGCGTCTGTCCGCCAGCCATAACAGTCTCTTGTCCGACAGCCGGAACCTTCTGCTGCCCCCCGGCAGCTATGATAAGAGAATCCAGTGGCATACCCATTCCTGTTAGAAGCAGTTTCACAGGTCCTTCAGCCGCAGCAACCCAACTTCCCTGGACCCGTAGTTTCTCACCCGGCAATAATTTTTGTTTCCAACTGACAGATACGATGCCGGCGTGGTGAGCAGAAGGGTGAAAGATCAGTGGCGGTGGATGCAAAGAAGCCCATTCCTTCCGGGTAAGGCCATATCCAAAGACATGCAGTTTCGTCAGTCCTCCTCCGGAGTTTGCCTTTTCGCCCGTTCCCGGAGATCCGCCAATCATAGGCAAGCCGTCAATTGCCGAAAAGACTTTCACCTCCTCGTCGGAAATTTCCCCTCGCGTCCGGACCGTCTGCAAAAATTGCCGCAAACTATCGGGATCATACCCCTCCGTGAGCAATATCCCTTCCTTGCCGGAAAAGCTGCGAACATTCTTCTCGCTGTAAGAAAGGGGGAGCGCCATACACGCCAGGCCTATGACGGCCAGGGCCGCAGCAGTCATCCGCGCCGGCAGGCGCGACCGGTTAGCCCGCCGAAGCTCTTTCCACAACAGCAGAACGAGCAGGAGCAGACAGATGCCGATAGTCATATCGTTCCAAAGGGTCATTGCTTCCGGACAGGTTCGTTTATATTCCTGAAATAAAGTTGTGACAGACCATCATCGGCAGCGGCTTTACCCTTTGAAGGAACAGCCTCTGCCTCCGGCAGCATTCTCCGCATGGCTCGTTGGGCCAGCAGGATATCCGAGGCCGTTATGACAGCGCCCCGTCCCGTTGATGGCGGCCCGGCGCCCATCCCACCCAATATCCTCCTCATCGCCTGGTATCCCGCCAGATATTCCGCGGGATGGGCAGAGGCCTCCTTACCTAATTGCCGCCCCGCCAGTTGCAACACTTCGAGCGAACCCCTTCCCCGGATCGTCTCCTTTCCCCATTGCTCCAGCAGGCTCAGGGATATTCTCAGCATATTCGAAGGCGCCGGTTCATCCGCCGCTGTGTGACGCTGCACAGGGCTTCCAATATTATCCGGTTTGCCGGACAATCGTTTCCCCGGGTCCAACGGCGTGGTGCGTACCCCGGTCTTGGCCACATAAGCGCGGGATTTCTGCTGAAGGTCTTTTAACAATCGCAGTGCCTTATAAGCATAGGGCAACGCTTCTGCAGGCTTGTAGGTACGCAACCGCAGCTCTGCGTTCCACATTTCGGTCAGCGTAGCCTTCAACTGCTCTTTGATCGCCGGCTCAAAATAGGTGGCGTCTTCCGCGTTGTCATGTTTATCGGTATAGGCATCCAGGATCTTAGCCGCATTGCCAAAATCTCCCGGCGTATATACTTCTCCGGAATGACTATCTGCTCCCCCTTCTTCCGCCTCTTCCCCTAAGAATTTCCCGTATCGCAGGCGCAGTAGTTTCTGATCGAAACCGAGATCGCTGCTCCGGTCGTTAAAACCCTGCACAGGGATCGTATCCTTTTCTTTAAGCAGTTGCTCCGTCTCCAGGATGATCTGTCGTTCACACCGGAAATATTCCGGCTTGATATCCACTCCTGTCGTCAGGCCCTCCAGGCTCATCAGTTGTGCCGTATCCGGCAGGGAAATGATATACATGTCCGACCGGGCTTCCTGCTCGTGGTTGTCCCTTGCACGACAATAAAAATACAGTTCATCCCCGGGCTTCAGCCCCAGAGCGGAGAGATCGATCGTCCTTTGCAGGTCATACACAGGTTGATTGCCCATAAAGCGCCGGTCCCACCGGAGGGTCTGCTCTTTAAATTTCACGGCCTCCCCACTGCCGCTGGCGACAGTGGCCACAATGGCGGCATCGGCGATCCCGTAATCGTCCTGCAGCCTCACCACCAAAGAGACCCTTGTTGATTCCCCAAAGTCAATCACCGTATAAGGCTTCGGAGTCTTGATAAAAATATGGGGAGGCTCATCTTTGATCACTTCTATCTTATACAGATCCGAAAGCCGGTCCCCCACCTTCACCTGGTAAAATCCCGGATGCGTGACCAGACGGGCACCCTCCCAGAGTGTATGCTCCTTGTTCTTTGGAGAGAGAGAAATACGGACCGTATCACTAAAAATGAATTCCAGGGAGTCCACCGGAAAATTGCTCTGCAATTCCCAATTCAATACAGAGCCCTCTTCTACCTGCAAGTTGAATTCCTGTTGCCGGCGCAAGGTCTTGCCGGTATAAGCCGGCGGTGTGATACGAACAATTACCGACAAGACCCCGGGAACAGGTTTTTCCAGGGCTTGAACGGCCGGCGAAAAAGCAGATTGAAAAGTCGCGTGTTTTTTACCGCCGGCAATCCCTATCCCGGCGCAGAGGCTACAGGCCACCGCCAGGAGACAGAGGGCGCGCAATAGTTTTTTTCGCAGAGGGCGGAGCACCCGGGCAGGACCCAGGGCAGCTTCTGTTCTGACAACCTGCAGTCTCTCCAGAGGCCCCAGTTCTTCAGCAGGCCTCAATAACAATCCGCAGCTTTCTTCCAGCTCCGGCAGATTCCTATCCAGGAACCGGGCAATATCCGGCAAAGTGATCCGCCAGTAAGGGAAAAAGAATACAGCGATCAAAAAAAGAACGGATAAGATAATTGCTCCCGTCCATAAAGACCATTGCAGCCATTGATAGACGATCAGGGTAAACAGCAGGCTCGCAGACAGGGCAAGGAGCAGGCAATAGACGATGCTTTGTCCTCTCCACCGTCTCTGCAGTGACCGTAGAATATCTTTTCCCCGCTGCTCAGCCATAAGAATTTAGTTTGGGTGAGCGAAAAGAGAGCATTCTTTCGGCAAGGAATAGCAAAAAGATTAATACCCAGCAGGCAGGCGCCAGGTCAATCGCATCAGACGGTCGTCTATCCGCCGGCCAACCCGGTTGGCCCGCCATCGGCGCATTACCCTCCTCCGCCGAAATCTTTTGGGGAAGGATCTGCGCGGGGTCCAGCATCCGGTAATCCCGGTCTTTACTGATAAAATCGACATCATCGTTCCGAAAGAGCAGGTCCTGCAACAGGACAGGGAATCGGGGACTCCACACCAGACCATTCCAGGCCGGATCAAAATGACTGAAGAAATGGAATATCCGTCTCCCGGAGATTGTTTCCAATACGAGGATAGGCCGGCCAAATCCATCCTTCCAAATGACCGGACTACCCGACGGGGCCGTCCCTGCCAGTTTTTCCACCGCTATTCCGGGAATGCCCTGTATCCAGGTGTCGACAGGGATCTCCCTGCCCGGCTCATAACATACTACATTATCCGAAGCCAACCCTGCAGGGACCGGCTGCGAAGAAAGCCAGAACACCCAATCGGAGCGGATCGCCCCATCCGAAAGATGCCGGATCTGGCCTGCATGCAATGCGGGATCCGGGATCGTACCGGTAACGCTCATTTGTATATTTCGCCGGGTGAATTGTTGCAGAGCATGGATGGCCGCCTCAAGATAACGGCTGTCATTATCATGTTTCTTATCCGCACAGATCTGTATACGCAGAACCGTTGTATCTACCCTCACTGGAGGCTGGCTGTCCAATGCCACGGATAAATCACCGTTAGTAAGCCCGATACGACAAGTTCCCTGCCCAACTGCTCCGGCCCTTGCTGGCAATACCTGGTAACTATAGGAACCACCAGTTGACCTGCTGCTGCCCATGAGAACACCTATACTATCGGGTGATGCAAGCCAGGCTTGTGCAACGTAATAACGGACGGAATCGCCGAAAGGGTTATAAGTATACCAATACACCATCCGGCCCGTAGCAGGCCGCCTGCCCATATACCCAGGCCGGCGCCCGCTGGTAAAAACATAAAAAGGAATACCCGCAGGAGCATCCCGGTCTGCCATCCTGAATAAGTCCCAATAAGACAGCCTCTCATGACCCGCGCCCATGGCTTCCCCCTTCCCCCATTCATGCCATTCATACCCCGCTTTCAGCAGGGAGTCGATCATTGACTTATATTCCTGCACGGGACCGCCCGCTTTCTCCACCAATATCCATCCCTTCTTCGCATTCCCCGCAGGGGATAGTCTCCAAAAAGGTCCGGACAAGAGCAACCCCAGCAACAACAGCAAAAGACAACGAAGCAATAAGAGCCACCGTTCGGATAGCCTCCGGCTCGGCGCCTGTCTGCGCTCACCTTTTTCCAGGAAGACGATACTCCCGATTGGCAGCACCTTTCCCTGTTTGTTATTCCACAAATGAAGGAGAACCGGAAAGGCAACTCCGGCCATAGCTATTAACCATATGGGTTGTAACAGTTGGAGCAAAGCTTATCCGGTGGTTTGTTGTCTTTGTTTGAGAAAATCCCGTATCGCCTGGTCCAAAGGCTGGTCCAGGCTGATCAGCCGGTAAGCGATCTGTTTATCCAATAACTGCAAACGCACTGCAGCCAGCCAGCGTTGCAGCGCCTCCTGATAATCTTTTTGCGATCGGGTGTTGTCTACAGGGATCTGTTCTCCCGTCTCCAGGTCTTCCACCCGGAGGTACCCTTTGTAATCTCTTTCCAATTCATTCTTCCCGATCAACTGGAATACGATGATCTCATGGCGAAGGGAGGCCAGTATATCGAGCAGCCGGCTGATCTCGCCGTCCTGCTCATACATATCCGTGATAAAGACCAGCAACTCCCTTTTCTGATCGCCTGTGAAAATATGCTTGTACTGTGTAGGGCTACCCAGCCGGCCCTGCGGATGAATATTCTCCAACTGGTAGAAGAACCGGGCCAGATGCTGAGGGTCTTTGCGGGAAGGCAGTGAAAAAATCTCTTCTCCCCGAAATATATACAATCCAAAAGAATCCCCCTGAGCATGGGCCAGCCAGCCCAGGGAAGCTGCTAAGTATTTCGCATAGTCCATCTTCGTGAAATTCCCATCCCGGTGATCCATGGAATTGCTCGCATCGATGAGGAAGCGGATGGAAATGCTCGTTTCGATCTCCGACTCCCGGATATAGTAACGGTCCGAGCGGGCATAGCGTTTCCAATCGAGCCAGCGCAGGTCGTCCCCCGGCTGATAGCTGCGGTATTGGCTGAACTCCAGCCCCGGACCTTTCACCTTGCTCTTATTGATGCCCGCCATAAATCCATCGACGGTGCGACGGGCGGCCAGGGATAGGTCCTTAATGGCCATCAGTATATGGTGATTGGACAATTGGCTCATGCGATTATTCTTCACATCGGAATTGAAATCATTTTAGGGGCATCCATTGAATCCGGGCCCATTCCTATGGCTCATTACAAGATCGTCCCGGGGCGCTCCACGGCTTTCAGCAGCACAGCCGTCACCTGGTCCGATGTGATGTTCTCCGCTTCCGCCTTAAAGTTCATCAGGATCCGGTGGCGGAGCACCGGGTAAGCCATGGCATGGATATCTTCACGGATCACGGCATAACGCTGTTTGAATAAGGCCCTTGCTTTGGCAGTGAGGATCAGGGCCTGCCCGGCACGGGGACCTGCACCCCAGCGAACCCATTCTTTCACATAGGGTTGGGCGCTGGTATCGGGCCTCGTTGCCCGGATAAGATCCGCCACATACTGCACCATGTCCCCGCTAATACTCACTTCCCTTACCAGGTTTTGCAGTTGCAGGATCTCGTCGCCATTCACGACAGGGTGAATAACTGTTTTTTTACTGCCGGTCGTATTCGTCAAAATAGCCGTCTCTTCGGCTGCCGTCGGGTAATTTATTTTTATATATAGGAGGAAGCGGTCCAGTTGGGCTTCCGGTAATGGATAGGTGCCGGCCTGCTCGATGGGGTTTTGAGTAGCCAGTATAAAGAAAGGCCGGTCCAGCGAATAAGTCTGCCCCCCGTAGGTTATCTCGAATTCCTGCATGGCTTCCAGAAGGGCAGACTGCGTCTTGGGTGGAGTACGGTTGATCTCATCGGCCAGGACAATATTGGCGAAGAGAGGGCCTTTATTGAATTTGAAGAACCGCTTGCCGGTCGCATGATCTTCTTCCAGGATCTCTGTACCGAGAATATCCGTGGGCATGAGGTCCGGCGTGAACTGTATCCGGCGGAAGGAAAGATGCAGGGCCTGGGACAGCGTTCTCACCATAAGCGTCTTGGCCAGACCGGGCACGCCTTCGAGCAGACAATGGCCACCAGCGAGTAACGCTACCAGCATTTCTTCCACGATAGCTTCCTGCCCGACAATAGTCTTCTGAATTTCTTTTTTAAGTTCGGTCAGTTTTCCCAATAGTGACTGTACGGTGCTTTCGACGATTTCCAAACCCTTGAATTTAAAAGTTAATAATCACGCTTCTTTTCATTCATCGGCAGCAATTTGCTCCATCTCACACACCATCTATCAAATTTCAGGCACCAAAGCAGGAAATTAAAGATAAAATCCGCAACTTTAAAAAAATTACATGACCGGTGAGTCGCTTTTGCCAGGGATCGCTGCGATCGATTAAATGATATTATGGACCATATCGTCCGGGATAAGTTTACATTTATGCGGTTGAGATACCGGTCGGGAGACTGGGATACCGACCAGCGCATGCCGTCCAACCTGCTGAACTCACTGATCGAGTATACCACGCTGCCAGTGGATCTGCAGGAAAAAGTGATTGACCTGGATAGCAAAGATATTTTCCGGTATCCTTTCTGTTATATAAGCGGCCATAAGCTGGTGCAGTTCAATCAGCAGGAGGCAGCCAACTTTCATAAATATGTCCTGAACGGAGGTTTTGTCTTTGCCGATGATTGCAATCATGATATCGACGGTCTCTTTGCCCGGTCATTCGAGGCGCAGATGCAGACCCTGTTCGGCCCTGCCGCCCTGCAAAAGATCCCCAATAATCACCAACTCTACCATTCCTTTTTCCCTTTTGAGAAAGGCCCTCCGAATACCTCCTTCGAATTAAATGGATGGGGGGACGACCTCGTACATGAATATCTCAAGGCTATCACCATCAATAGCCGCATCGGGGTGTTATACAGTAATAAGGATTATGGCTGCGAATGGGATTATGATTTCCGGAACAAACGATTCCTGGCAGAAGATAATACCAGGTTCGGCGTCAATATCATTATGTATGCGATGAATGCAGTGGGCTGAGCCAATCGCTCCAATTTGAAGTGAGCGCAAAAAAAAAGCGACCCCGCCAGTAGCGAGATCGCATAATCCGAAATCCTGAATAAATGACCCGATATCCTATAGTTCCATAGTTATTCTACTGCTGTAGCGTTCCCGTCTCAGAAGACGGACTGCTCTCATACTCCGGCTGCTCCGACCCATTCGTTCCGCTACCATTCGTCGGCTGCTTTTGACCATTGCCATTAGAAGGCTGCTGGTTATTGCCGTTGGAAGGGGAAGGTTGCTGCCCATTCCCGTTATAGGGTTGCGGCTGATTATTATTGTTCCTTCTCGAATTATAATAATAATCTCTTCTGGCCTGGATGACAGCAGCATCCCTATCATGTTTCAATTGGTTAACACGCTCCCTTCTTTCTTTACGGGTGATACTCTTATCATCCTTCGTAGCCTTGATCTGAGCCGCATAATCATTCTTAATATCGTCTATCTGCAAAGCCAGCCTGGAAGGCATAGCGCCATAACCATAATAGTAGGGAGGGTATCCATACCAGGGTCCATAGAACCCACCAAAAGGATAGAAAGGATAGCCAAAGCCCAGACCTAATCCAACATAGGTACGCGGGTAATAGACAACGCCACCCCCGTGGTAGCCCCCACCTCCGTGGAAACCTCCGCCCCCATGATAACTTGCCCCTCTCTGGGCGGAAGCACCTAAGGCGAGACCAAGAGAGAACAGCACGATTAACAATTTCTTACCGGGATTCAGATTTATTCTGTTTGAGTATTTTAACATCGTCGTTTTCATAACTCTAGTTTTTAATGTTCTATATGGTAGAGTGCAAAAATCGAACAAGGTTTAAAGGCATATTTTACTTATAACTTATCTATAACAATTCAAGCCCGCTCGTCGCGGGCTGCTGCCATCCTGTCGCCGGATCATGCCTATATTGCACATTTTCTGTCACTTATTGACTATCAATCCCTGCCCGGGCACCCATTTATCGTACTCCATGTAGGCGGCTACCTCTTTGGCCAGCGCTTCCCCCTTCAACTTAGCCACCAGGTGCAGGGCCCCGTCGATCCCCGCCGAAATCCCGGCCGTAGTGATCACTTTCCCGTTATCCACGAATCTTACGTCCGACAATACCCTGGTAGCGGGAAAGGCTTTCCGGAGCGCCTCAATGCTGGAGTGAAAGGTCGTAGCGGTGAGGCTATCCAGGATACCCGCCTTACCCATTATAAAGGCGCCGGTACAAACAGAAAAATAGTACTGTGTAGCCTCTTTCCGGGATCGTATCCAGGCAATCACCGCCGGATCGGCTGACGTTGCTCCCGTGTTACCCCCGAAAAATGCCAGGATATCCGCCGGCGGTGCATCTTCAATGCTGTAATCCGGCAATACTCGAAGGATACCCTGCGTAAGGATGGGCTCCTTTTTCCGGGAGACGGTGAATACCTGGAATCCGGCATAAGCGAATACTTCCATGGGCCCGGCAAAATCCAGCACTTCCACCCCGTCCTGTAAATAAAAGCAAATGCTCATCTTTTTTTTATAGTCGCTGACAAGTTTTTTTCTTTCTGCAAGTGTCTGTCGGATCAGTGTCATACCGCAATGGGGACAGACGCCTTCCTTCGTAAAGACCAGAAGGTCACATTCGTTCCAGCAGGGAGGACAAAAGAATGCGACGCTATCGTCATCCGTTTTCTTCGGCTGTTGCTGGGCCAGTGTGGAGTTCATAAATGCAAAAAGGGTGATTGTTAATAAAAGAAATAGTTTATGCACGCTCATAATATACTGTTTGCCCAAAGGTAGTCTCCAATGGGTCCCGAGGGAAGGACAGGCATACGCAGTATCGGGACAAAGTCCCGGGTTGGGAATGCAGAATAGCTGAGAAAACTGGCGAATTTTTAATTCCTTATTGCCCACGGAATTTAGTAAATTACAAATAGATTGGAGTGCGGAAAAAGAATGTTTTGGAATGTAATTCTTTTTCCGCATCCGCATAATGATAGTGAACGAACTTCGTTCGTTAAGGTGCAGGCCTGATGATCCGGACTCCGAATTAATTAAACCTTGCTCCGATGAAGCTCATTTTTATCCCGCTGCTATTCTTCTTGCCATTGCTGCTCTCAGCGCAAACGGTCATTCTTATAAAACTCGATAGAACTATTAACCCTGCAACAGCAGAATTCATTCATCGTAGTATCGAAAAAGCTTCCCGGGAAAAAGCGGAATGTCTGGTCATACAACTCAATACTCCCGGAGGCCTGCTGGAATCAACGAGGAGGATTGTCAGTGATATGCTGGAATCTCCCGTACCAGTGGTTGTTTTCGTTGCTCCGGGCGGAGCGCATGCGGGCTCGGCCGGAGTGTTCATAACATTGGCGGCCCACATTGCGGCCATGGCCCCCGGCACTAACCTGGGCTCAGCCCATCCTGTAGATCTTCAGGGCCGGCAGGATCAGGATTCAGTCATGAGTAATAAAATCACCAATGACGCAGCGGCATTTATCCGGACCATCGCGGAAAAAAGACATCGCAACGGGCAATGGGCCGAGCTGGCAGTACGCAAAAGCCTCTCTCTTACAGAGAATGAAGCGCTCGCACTCAACGTTATAGACCTTATTGCAAAAAATCCGGAAGACCTGCTCCGGCAACTCGACGGAAAAACGACAGAAGGGCATGGGCCTGTGACCCTCCATACCCGGTCAGCCCATATCGAATCCCTGGAAATGGGATTTACGGAAAAGATCCTTGACCTGATCAGCAACCCTAATATCACTTATATCTTATTGTTGCTGGGATTATATGGGCTGTTATTTGAATTTTATAACCCCGGAGCCATCCTTCCGGGCATCGTAGGAGTGATATCCCTCATTCTTGCGTTTTATTCAATGCAAACGCTGCCCATCAATTATGCCGGGTTGGCCCTGATCATTTTCGCGGTCATCCTCTTTTTACTGGATATCAAGCTGGCAAGCCATGGCCTGCTGGCCATTGGCGGAATAGTGTCACTCCTCCTTGGTTCGATCATGTTGATCCGACCAGGCTCCGATCCGGATTTCATCGGTATCTCCCGGGTGGTTATCATTGTCTCCACTGCTGTTACCGCTTTGTTCTTTCTCACGATCATTGGCCTGGGTTTGAAAGCTCAAAGAAGGAAGCCCGTCACCGGTCTGGAAGGATTGATCGGGGAAATTGGCGAAACACTCGAAGCGCTCACTCCGGCCGGTTCAATAAGGATACACGGCGAACGCTGGAAGGCTGAATCAGTTGCCGGAAATATCGAACCGGGGAAAAAGGTGCGCGTGATCCGCATACAAAATTGGAAACTCTATGTCGGACAGTTGATTAACCCTGACACTCCTAAACAAAATTAAATTTTATGCAAACAGCTCCCGTTGCGCTTATTGTCGTTATTCTCTTTGTAGTCCTTATCCTGGCGAATGCTATCCGGATCTTACGGGAATATGAACGGGGGGTCATTTTCCGGCTCGGACGGTTGATCTCTCCCGATGGAATGAAAGGCCCCGGGATCATTTTTCTCATTCCGGTTATCGATAAGATGGTGAAAGTGAGCCTGCGTACCGTGGTAATGGACGTGCCGCCGCAGGATATCATCACCCAGGACAATGTCTCCATCAAAGTGAATGCCGTCGTCTATTTCCGTGTTCTCGAACCGCAGAAAGCCATCGTCCAGGTAGAGAATTACCTGGCGGCTACCTCCCAACTGTCACAGACAACGCTGCGAAGTGTATTAGGCCAGTCAGAACTGGATGACCTTCTTTCACAACGGGACAAGATCAACCAAAGATTACAGCAAATCATCGATGCCCATACGGAATCCTGGGGGATCAAAGTTTCCAACGTGGAAGTGAAGCAGATCGATCTGCCTCAGGAAATGCAGCGGGCCATGGCGAAGCAGGCAGAAGCAGAGCGCGAACGCAGGTCAAAAGTGATAGCCGCAGAAGGAGAATTTCAGGCGTCACAAAGACTGGCGGACGCGGCAAAGATCCTGGCCGAAGAACCCAGCGCCATTACCCTTCGCTATCTTCAGACGCTGCGTGAGATTGCCACAGAAAAAAATTCAACTACCATATTTCCGGTGCCCATAGACCTGCTGAAGCCCTTTTTGACAAAGGGTGAAGAAAAAGGGTAGCCCAGCCCCCTGCACAGGTTCAGGTCCTGCACAGGTTCGGATCCTGACCAGGCTTAGGACACTCTTCTGAGCTGAGAAGGCAAACTGCCCGTATGTTTCTTTACAATATGCCGGAGTTGATTGGCGCTCTGCAGGCCACATTGCTGAGTAATGGCCCCGATCTTATTGCGCTGGTGCAGGAGGTTAATAGCCTTTTCCACGCGCAGTTTTTCCAGGTATTGTCCGATGGTGATCCCTGTAGTCGTTTTGAACAGACGGGTCAGGTTTCTTGGGCTGGTATAGATGAGAGCAGCCAGTTGTTCTACCGTGATCTTTTTTTGCAGGTTTCGGATGATCCAATCCTGGACAGTATGAATATCCTCATTGATATGCCTGCGGTATTGCAGGTAAATGCTTTCCTGTGACTCATCCCCGTCTCTCCGGATATAAACCACCAGCTCACGCGCCACCTGGTAAACAAAGGCAGGGCCATGCCGCTCTTCCAGCAGGAAAAGAGCCATATCTATTCCTGTTGTCACCCCTGCGCTGGTATAAATATTCCCGCTCTTTACAAACAGCCGATTGGTCAGGACTTTCAGCGCCGGATATTCTTTTTGCAGGCGGTCCGTATATTTCCAATGCGTGGTGCATTCCTTATTTTCCAGCAGACCGGCCTCAGCCAGGGCAAAGGAACCGGTGCAGACAGAGCAGATAGTCGCCTGTACCTGAACGGCCTCTCTCAGCCACGCATGGACTTTATTTTTCTTTGTGGACGGCAATTGCCGGAGATCAAAGCCAGCGACAATAATGATATCTGATGACCTGACCTTAATAGTGGAGTATTTTTTTAATCCGGCCAGTTGCAGTTTCGAAGAAGATACTTGTCCCGGACTATCTGAGACATACACGATCTCATAAGGATGACCATAATACGCCGCCTCATAAAAAGCCTGGACAGCCCCTGCCAGGTCCAGTATATGCACTTCCTTATTGATGAAAAAGATTACCCTGTCCTTAGTCATGATGAAGACAAGGTAAGAAAAGCGGGCAATATTTCACCCCTCTACGGGTCCCGCCCACCCTTATCCGCTAAAAACAGATAAGTAAAAACACTTAGGTTTGGTAGAAAAAGTCCGAATGACAAAATAGGAATTGTCCCTTATCGTTAACACATTGGCCCTCAGGTGGAACACCACCAATCGTTAAGCTCTGAAACCATAGCCGATAATGTCCAGATCCGTTAAACCAACATCTCTGGCCTACCTGCTCCTGTTACTATTGTGCTTCACCGCAACAGGCCAGCAGCAAAGCCTCAAATTCGAACACCTGGATATCAATGCCGGGCTTTCACAAAATAATGTGCTATGCGTACTGCAGGATAGCCGTGGCTTTCTATGGTTTGGCACCCGCGATGGGCTCAACAAATACGACGGCTACCAGATCACCATCTACCGGAATGATCCTAAAAACAAGAGCAGCATCAGCAATAATTTCATTTCCGACATCATCGAGGACAGGCACGGGTATATATGGATCGCAACAAGGGGTGGCGGGCTCAACCGCTATGACAGAGAGAAAGATCAATTCCTTGCTTTTATGAACGGTCCGGGTAATAATGGTCCGGCCGGCGGGTCCGCCGGCCTTCCCAGCAATCTGCTCACCAGCCTGGCCACTGACAAGGAGGACAACCTCTGGATCGGTACGGAAGACCAGGGGCTTATTTATTTCGAAACGGGCAAGCGCCGGTTCACCCGGTATGTCAATAAATCAGCCGATGACAAAAGCCTCAGCGGCGACTATGTCCGGGATATACTGGTGGACAGCCGGCACAACGTATGGGTGGCCACCTATGGAAATGGGCTCGACCTGCTGGACAAAGCCACCGGCAGCTTCACCCGCTTCCGGCACATGGAAAAAGACAGTTCCTCGCTCTGCAGCGATAACATATGGACACTCTTTGAAGACAGCCGGCACCGGCTCTGGGTAGGCACGGATGGCGGAGGGCTCGACATGATGAGCGATCCATCCCCCACCGGACGCTTCCACCATTTTGCACACATGACCCATAATGGAAACAGCCTGCCAGGCAACACCGTCTATGCCATGGGGGAAGACGACAAAGGCAGGCTGTGGATAGGGCTGGAAAATGGTGGACTGAGCATTTACGATCCCGCGACACATATTTTGCAACATTACCAGCACGACGATATAGACCGCTCCAGCCTGAGCGATAACTCCCTCCATTCCGCCTATAAAGACAATATCGGCAATATGTGGGTCGGCACCTTCTCCGGCGGTATGGATATCTTCAAAAAAGACGCTACCCGCTTCACCCATTACAAACATACTTCGAACGAAAATAGTCTTAGTAACAATCGTGTGCTGTGCATCGTGCAGAACTCAAAGAAAAAACTATGGATCGGCACCGATGGCGGAGGATTGAACCTCTTCGATCCCCTGACGAAAAAATTCACGCATTTCCTGCACCGGGAAGGCAACAAGAACAGCATTTGCGGGGATTACGTATTATGTGCGCGGGAAGATGTGAAAGGCAATATCTGGATCGGTACCTGGGCAACCGGCATTACCGTATTCAACCCGGAAAAGAACACCTACCGGCATTTCAAACATGACCCGGCTAATGCTTCCAGCCTCGGTAATAATAATGTATATGCTATTCTCCAGGACCATGATAAGAACATCTGGATCGGCACCTACGGCGGAGGATTGGACCTGTATCATCCAGAAGACGGTACATTCAGCCATTATCTCAATGATGACGGCAATCCCGCCAGCATCAACAATAAGAAGATCCATTCTATCTTTGAGGACAGCCAGGGCCAGCTTTGGCTGGGTACGGATGGGGGAGGCCTTCTCCTGTTCAACAAACAAACACATCAGTTTACCCCCTTCTTACACGATGACAAAAAAAATAGCCTGAGTGATAACAGGGTCGGTGAAGTCTGCGAGGACGAAAAAGGAGGTTTATGGATCGGCACCATGGCAGGCCTTAATTATTTTGACAGGCGGCAGCATTCCTTCCATACCTACACTACCGAAGATGGATTGCCCAACAATGTCATCCTGGGCATCCTGCCCGGAAAGAAAGACGAGCTATGGATCAGTACGAACAAAGGACTGGCCCTTTTCAATTTCAACACAGCGACAAAAAAAAGCAGGAACTTCGGTACGGCAGATGGATTACAATCCTATGAATTCAAAGAGAACGCTTATTGCCGGAGCAGTAGCGGCGCCCTGTATTTCGGAGGGGTCAACGGCTTCAATGAGTTCTTCCCGGATAGTATAAAAGAGCGCCCTTCCGAGCCGCCCCTGCTGATAACCGGCTTCCAGGTCTTCAACAAAGACCTCCCCATTGCCAAAGACGAGCATGATCATTCCCCGCTAAAAAAATCTATTACAGAAACAAAAGAGATCACGCTGCCCTATTATAATTCTGTCATCTCCTTCGAATTTGCCTCCCTGAATTATACTTACCGGGATAGAAAACAATATGCCTATATCCTGGAAGGATTCGATAAGACCTGGAACTATGTCGGCAGCAAACGCACAGCTACCTATACCAACCTGGATGCAGGTGAGTATGTTTTTAAAGTAAAGGGACTCGACTATGAAGGCAGATGGGCCCTGGGAACGACATCCATCAAACTGATCATCACACCCCCCTTCTGGCAAACCTGGTGGTTCAGGCTGGGAGTCGTGCTAATGGCCGCAGGTATATGGATAAGCCTCTACCGGCTTCGCATCAGTCGCATCAAGGCCCATCAAAGAAAGTTGGAACAGCTCGTGCAGGAGCGGACGGAACAGTTGGGCCACGCCATGGAAGACGAACGAACAGCCCGCCTCAACGAGGCCAGAGCCCGGCAGGAAGCCGAACGGGCCAATCGCGCCAAAAGCGAATTCCTCGCGAATATGAGCCACGAGATCCGTACGCCGATGAACGGCATGATCGGAATGGCTTCCTTATTGGAACAAACTCATCTTACTGCCGAACAACAGGGATATACCCGGACGATCCAAAGCTGTGGAGAGACCCTGCTGACAGTGATCAATGATATCCTCGATTTTTCAAAGATCGAGTCGGGCAAGATGGACCTGGATGAAAAAGAAATCGACCTGCGCCAATGCATGGAAGAAGTGCTGATTATCTTCTCCGCCAAAGCCGCACAGGCCGGACTGGAACTTACCTGCCAGGTCGACGAGGCAATCCCCCGTTCTATTATTACAGACAAAGACCGTTTGCGCCAGATATTGATCAATCTCATAAGCAACGCTATTAAATTCACCCACCAGGGAGAGGTACGGGTGCGGGCATTTATTTCCAGGACAGCCGGCCCGGCCAGGAAAATGCAATTGGCAAAAGGAGACGCCCTGCAGTCAGGACAAATAGAGCTCGGTTTCGAAGTGAAGGATTCAGGCATCGGTATCGCTCCGGATAAATTAGATCATCTCTTCAAAGCTTTTTCCCAGGTGGATTCTTCCATAACCCGCAAATATGGGGGCACCGGCCTGGGTCTGGTCATCTGTGACAAACTGATCAGCCTGATGGGCGGCCGGATCAGGGTAGAGAGCGAAGAAGGAAAAGGATCCATCTTTAGCTTTACCATCCTCACCCGCCCCGGCCGCACCGAAATAGGAATAGCCCCTACCCCCCCCGTTCAGCTCCCTACCGACCTGGCAAAAAGATATCCTCTGCAGATCCTGGTAGCAGAAGACAATCCGATCAACCAGCAACTGGCCCTCATCATATTGACTAAAATGGGCTATGCCCCGGAATTCGTGGAAAATGGAAAAGAGGCCCTGAATAAACTAAAAGAAAAAAAGATCGATCTTATCCTGATGGACATCCAAATGCCCGAGATGGATGGACTGGAAGCCACCAGGATTATCCGTAGCACCAACGGAGCACGACCGTTTATAATTGCCATGACTGCTAACGCCATGCAGGGAGATCAGGAAGAATACCTGGCGGAAGGTATGAACGATTATCTCAGTAAGCCCGTCGATCTGAATGAACTGGTACGCATCCTGAAGAAATGGGGAGAGAAATTACTCAACCCCGTATCGTGAAAAAAGGAACCTTCAGCGTCTATGCATGGAAAACTATTTGATACACAAATGATTTTTTCATAATATGATCCCGAAAAAAATAACTGCAACTGGGTAAAATTGAAATATTTTCCTTCGCAAAAGGACGACATAAGACAATCTGTAGTTAACTTTAAGTTAAATTGAGTCACAGTAAACTAAAACGCAATGAGAAAACTTTTCCTCCTTCTCGGCGCCATTGTCTTTTTAATAGGACAACTGGCAGCCCAAAGCCGGACAATTTCCGGCACGATCACTGACGCCAACGGCGCCCCTGTCACCGGAGCTTCCATCATCATCAAAGGGTCCAATCGAGGGACCAGCACCACAGTGAACGGGACTTTTTCGATCTCCGTCCCGGCCTCAGCTAAAACACTCGTTATTTCGGCAGTTAATTTTGCTGCTATGAGCGTAAGTATCGGCAACAAAACGGATATCGGCACGATCGCTCTACAGCCAAGTAATTCCAGCCTGGATGAAGTTGTTGTAGTCGCTTATGGTACGTCTAAGAAGACCAACCTGACGGGAGCCATCGTCTCTGTAGACGGGTCCAAGCTGGCCGACAAGCCTTTTACCTCCATCGACAAGACCTTACAAGGTAATGTTCCCGGCTTGCAAGCCACCTCCACTTCCGGCGCTCCGGGTTCTTCCACGGCTATCCGCATTCGGGGGATTGGATCCATCTCCGCCGGCTCATCACCCCTGTGGGTAATCGATGGAGTGATCGCCAATACCGTTGATGTATCTCAGAATACCACCACGGCTAACCCGCTCAGTGCGCTAAATCCCGATGATATCGAAAGCATCTCCGTATTGAAGGATGCAGCTTCATCTGCTATCTATGGCTCCCGGGCTGCCAACGGGGTCATATTGGTTACTACTAAAAGAGGAAAGGCCGGCAAGACCCATCTGAATGCTACTACAGAGATCGGAGCCAACAGCCAGGCCTTCCATCCGACCAATAAGCCGATAAACACACCACAGGCGCAGATCCTGCTTCGCCAGGCGGTGATCAATGCCGGCGAAGCTACCGATAACGCCAGCGCAGACGCCTTTCTTATCGATCCGGCGGGTTATGGGTTATACCCAGATTACGCCAGCAACAATACCAACTGGCATGACCTGGTAACGCGTACCGGCAACCAGTCCCAATTGAATATAAACCTGAGCGGAGGTAACGATAAAACGACATTCTATGCTTCCGGCGGATATTTTGGCCAGGACGGCACTACCATTGCTACGGATTTCAAACGGTATAACGGAGCTATCTCCATTAATCACAAGGCATCGGAAAGGTTTAATTTTTCCACCACGCTCAGCGGAAGCTCGGCTATTCAGCATACGCCTACCAATGGAGGCGCCTATAGCAACCCCGTTGGGGCTGTTTTCTTCCTGCCTTCTTTTTTCACTCCTTATTTTCCGAACGGAAAACTGAGATATAACGACCAGGACAGTGCCGACAGTTGGTTCCCTGCTGGCGGTGGATCCGGCTGGAACCCACTGGTAACAAGCAAGTTCGACAGAAATAACTATCTGCAGAATTCTGTAAAAGGGAATGTAGTAGGAGAAATGAAAATCCTGGACAACCTGAAATTCACCACCCGATACGCGGCGGAATATTTTGACATCACGGAAGATCAATACCTCAACCCGGTCTATGGCGACGGAGCCGCCAAAGGAGGGATCGCGACTTCCTATTATAATCGTTATTTCGATTATACCTGGAGTAATTTCCTGGATTTCAAACAGGGACTGAATGCAGAAAAAGATTTTTATTTTGACCTGAAGGCGGGATATGAAGCGCAGCAATATAATCAATATACCCTGCAGGCCGTCGGGCAGACATTTCCACAGTTACTGTCCCTTCAGTATGCCGCTTCCGCCGCCACTCCCACTACAGCCTATGCCGTGCCTCAATCCTACTCCAATGTCTCCATGTTCGGCCTGGGTGACATCAATTACAAGGATCGTTATATCCTCAGCGCTACTTTCCGCCGGGACGGGTCTTCCGTATTCGGCGCCAGCAGACGTTATGGTAATTTTTATAGCGTAGGCGGCAGTTGGAACCTCAGCGAAGAGAGCGCCTTCAAGGAAATACAGGCAATCAGCCTGCTGAAATTGCGCGCTTCCTATGGAGAAACGGGTAACTCGATTGGTTTTGGTTTTTACACTCCGCTGCCACTTTACTCTTACGGAACCAGCCTCACCTACTCGTATAACTATACCGGCCAGCCGGGCAGCGCTCTTTCCAATGGAGGCAATCCTGATCTGACCTGGGAAAAGAACAAAATCTTCAATATCGGCCTGGATTTCGGCCTCTTCAAAGACCGCATCAACGGTACCATCGAATATTATAAAAGGACCACTTCCGATCTGTTGTTGAATGTTCCCTACTCTTATACGACGGGGCTGGACAATCCCACCACCGATGGGCCGACCCAGATTGGAAATGTGGGTAGCATGTATAATAAAGGTTTTGAGCTGACCCTGGGAGGCAAGCCCATCGTCACGAAGGATTTCACCTGGACGATAGGGTTCAATATTTCTCATAACGTGAATAAAGTGACCGCTCTTTACAAGAATCAGCCCATCGGCAGCAAAAATGGACGCTTCGATTACACCGTCGGTCATGATCTGATGACCTATTACCTGCGCCAATGGGCTGGTGCAGACCCGGCAACGGGTGCCCCGCTCTGGTATACGGACGCCACTCACAAAACCACCACGGGTACCTATAGTTCAGCGCCTTCAATACTCAATCATTCGGCCTCTCCAAAAGTCTTCGGCTCCTTTACCAATACCTTTACGTACAAGGGAATTTCACTGGAAGCGCAGTTCTATTATAACTTTGGCAACTATGTGTATGATAGCTGGGGCAATTATACGAACAGCGAAGGGTTATACCTCGGCAATACCGGCCAGTTGACGAAGGAGTTAAGGGCCTGGCAGAAACCGGGAGACATCACCGATGTGCCGCAGATCATCGACGGCGGTAACAAACAATCCTACCGGTCATCCACCCGCTTCCTGTACAAAGGGGACTTTATCCGGCTAAGGAATTTACAACTGGCTTATAGCCTGCCCGTCAACCTGCTGCAAAAAGTGCATATCGGCAGTCTGAGCATTTATGTACGGGGGACGAACCTTTTCACTTTCAAAACAGACAAGGACATTCCCTTTGATCCGGAATCCGGCATCTTCACCTCCGGCGAAACCAGCGGTAACGGCGGCAACCTGGACGTGTTCATCCCGAAGACCATTACCGGAGGTATCAAGATCGGCTTCTAACCCTATCTATTGTCAACAGTTAAAAAAAGTCTAATGAAAAGAATATTCAGTCATATCATTATAGGATCCTTACTCTGCAGCTTATTGACCGGCTGTCAGAAAAGCTATCTTGTCAAAACCCCCGCAGACTCTTTGCCTGTCGATCAGGCACTGACTGACGCAGGCGGCATGCAGGTCGCACTGAACGGCGCCTATGCGGGATTACGGGCCGTCGACGCCTATGGCCGCAGTCTCCTCGTAGTAGGTGACCTGATGGGCGATAATATGTTCGTAGAGACGTCTAATGCAGGCCGGTACCTGAGCAATTTTAACTATTCAATAGCAGTTAATGATGGCGTAGCGCTGGGAATGTGGCAGCGGCTGTATATCGTTATCATGCGGGCCAACAATATCATCGATGCCAAACCGAATGACAAGCAGGCGAACGAGATCAAAGCCCAGGCCTATGGTCTCCGCGCCCTCTGTTATTTCAAGCTGGTGAATATTTTTGCCAAGCCCTATACCGATGACAAAACAGCGATGGGAGTGCCGATCGTAGTTCATTATGATCTTAATTACGCACCCAAACGCAGTTCGGTAGACAGCGTATATCAGTTGATCGTCAGCGACCTGAAAGCCGCCATCCCCATTGCGCCGGATTATACCGCTTCTACTTCCCTGAGCAAATATTCCATCGAGGCGTTATTGGCCCGGACCTATCTGTATATGGGCGATAATACCAACGCCGAAGCTACCGCCGTCGACGTGATCACCAACAGCGGTTTCTCCCTGGTATCTCCCGGTAACTTTGCATCATTCTGGGCCGACCCGGGTATTAAAAGTGACGCCGTGGAAGTCATGTTCGAAATCGATGTGGACGCCGTCAACAACAATGGATCCGATGACATCAGTATCATGTTCATACCGGATGGCTACCAGGATCTCTATGCTTCGGGGCAGTTATATAACCTCTATACCGCGACGGATGTCCGGCAATCGCTCCTGATTCCCGGAAAAACTAAACGTGGAGCGGCAGCTTACCTGATCAATAAATACCCCAACGGAGCAAATCCCTCCGACCTGGATAACCTGAAAGTGATCCGCCTGGCGGAAGTATACCTGATCGCCGCAGAAGCAGCCGTTACCTCGGATGTGACAACTGCACAAGGTTATCTCAATGACCTGATGGCGCAAAGGGACCCTGCCTTCGTAGGTTACACTTCTACCGGAGCCCAATTACAGAGTGATATTGTAACGGAAAGAAGAAAAGAACTGGCATTCGAGGGAGACCGGCTCTATGACCTGAACAGGCTTAAACTGCCGATGAATCGCCTGCAGAATCCCGGCTCCATCCCCGGACCAACCAATATCCCTTACCCAGATAACAGGAGGGTACAACCTATCCCTCAGGCAGAAACACAAGCCAATCCCAATATCGCAGATGAACAAAATCCTGGTTACAATTAACTGATCAGATAGATTGATCCCGCAAAGATCCCGGCATGCCGGGATCTTTGCATTTTACCCATATCCATTTATATTATTATAAAAAACATATGTGACAGGAAAATGGTTGGTCATCATGCCGAAGCAAGTCACAATGGATTCATCCCCAACAACATAACACCTATCCATCGCCGGTTGAAATGATAAAAAACACCAAAACTCAGCTTGTACAAGGGTTTAATGAATTCTATATTTGTATAACAATTCAAATGATTGCTTCCCGCCCGATCAAATAGATAGATTGTCTGCCCCCATTGCTTCCGCCATCACTGCTCGCCATCTTACTTCACGTTTTGCCTGCCGCCAACATCGTTAAATACTTCGTAAAATATAAATTTATAATATGAACACTATCTCTGTAAACACCCGCATAGTAAAAGCAATCACTGCCACTGTAGCAGCCATTGTACTTTTCATTAGCCATCCTTCCACCACCCTGGCAAATGGCGGAGATCATAAAAAAACTACCACCCTCAACGACGAACAGGTTAATGTTCAATATGTTGGAACGAAGGACAACAGCGTAGTCTTCCGGGTAGATTTCGAAAACCCCACTGCCGAAAAATTCTGGCTGATCATTAAGAACGATGCCGGTGAAGTCGTTTACCGCAAACAGTTCAATGACGCTCATTTCTCTAAATCTGTATACTTCCTGAAAGAAGAATCAGACATTCACCCCACTTTCGTTATCCGCAACGGAGAAAATGAGATCGTACGCCAGTTCGCAGTGAACAGAACTATAACGGAGAACACCGTTGTAACAAGATTATAATCTTCTCGCAATAATAAAAAAAGCTCATGGGTTTCCCTATGAGCTTTTTTTATTATACTTACCTCCCCGGATTAATGTTTGTCCGCTACCCTTATCCATTTAGTCCCATTGATCGAACTATTCCTTCCTTCACAAGGATCCGTCACCAGGAAAAAACTAAGCGCATCCCCGCTCACTTCCACCTTATAAACACCTTCCCCATCCGGACAATAATACTTTCCTTCATAATCCCGCATGCTCAACGTATCCTTCCCAACCTTACAAACGGACCGGACCAGGACTTCTCCATCACTACCGGTGACAAAGCTGGAATCCTTCAGGATATGAAGCGTGATCGTGTCATGTATACCATCGATATAAACTTTCCAGGCAGTGTTCTGCAAAGATTGAGCATTCAGGTTCGTCGCAGCCGCCATTAAAATAACAACAGTGAGAAGGGCTAATTTTCGCATAAAAATTTATTAAGAATTAAGAAATAAGGCCAATAGATCCGTCTTTAAATATAACGCTCAAAAGCCCTGTTTCAAAGTTATTGCATCTTTCCAGCCAAAATCAGCCCCATCCAAATAATAGCGATTGGTTAACAGAAAGTTCCGCCCACCCCTCCGGATGCCGGCAGCCCCAATCCCCTAATTCAACTTCTTCAAATAATTATGCATATCGTCCTGCAACCCAACATGGATGGATTTCAATTTTTTCACATAATAACGTTTCAGATCTTCCCACCGGTAATACGGATACTGCTTCGTCCCGACAGGCAATGCCGATTCCCGCTCATTGAGCAGGACCTTTACCAGCCAGTCCCTTCCATTGGAATAAAAAATCCATTGGATATTGGCGCTCAGCGGAATAACGGATTCTGCCTGCCACCCAGCCTGATATCCATAAATGGAACGGGCAGGTGCACTTGCCTGCGGGATCCCCAGCAAGGCCGCAAATGGAGAAATAGCCTCCGCATGAGTGAACCTCAATATAGCATCCGGGGCGTCCAATGAAGCCTCCCCCCCGGGCTGACGGACCACCTTATCCGCACTATTGATGAAATCCAACAGTAAAGGCACCGCCACCTTCACCTGGATACCCAGGGGATCAAAACCGGGGCCCTTCTCCAGGAAATCCTGGGCCCCTGACTCATAATCCAGCCATTCCAGGTCCGCCCTTCCAAAAGCAATACCCAGATCGATACTGTCCTTCGCATACCCTCTCTCCTGCATCTCCCCCGGCAGGGAGAACTGCACGGAATAAAGATCATACAGGTTCTCCGCAAACGAGACCTCGTCCAGACCTGCCGGACCAGTACTGAACAGGCCCCCGCAAATATGATCAGCCACTTCCTTCGTCCTTTTATCCCTTTTTAGAGAGTCCAGCGACTGCCGGAGAACAGCATTCTTTTTATAACGCTGATAAGCCGGGGAAAGGTCATAAAAACGCAATACGGCGTCCAGCGAATCCACGGCTTTTTCATATCGCCGCGTCCCGGGTACTTTCGCCAGTCCCCGCAGAAAAGCTTCCGCACTCTGCTGCGTTCGCAACTTATAGGTCGTTACTATCTCCAGGCCCCTGCCCCTGAATACCCCTTCATAATTATAGAGCATTCTCTCCCCGATAGCTGCCTGTTCCTCCCTTCCCAATAAAGTGATCTGTTCGTATTTATCCTTTTCGACAGCCAGCAGCCGCTCCGTCATCGCCTTTACTTCCTTCCCTTTGGAAGTAAGGGAATTGCTTTTTTCAGCGGCCTGCAACACCTCCCACACCCGGAGATCAGCGCCTGCCTTCGTGAGAAAGCGGGCCCCATGCCTGCCCACATAATTGATGAATACAGGCGCGTAACCGGCCGGAGGCTGCGTATAAGACCCGCCCGGCGCCTTGTAAGGCGTTTTAGTCCCTAAAAAGAGAGGGGCACATACTTCCTGCGCGTTACCGCTCCCGGCCAGCCCTACTATAAAAAGTACTATAAAGTTGAATTTTCTCCTGCTCATCATACCTACATTCTATTTAGAAGAAAGACTGGATGTAAAATGCTGATTGCCCGATCCGTCGGAAGGATAGGCTCCCATGTCCGCATTGGGATCCAGGGTCGTCGCTCCATAATCTCCTCCCTGCGGCACCGTCCGCTGCGCCTTGAAGAGTGTAGCATTCCCCTTATGATAGGCAGGGCTGCTCTGCAACAGGCTGAAATCATAATTCATATCCGTAAGGATCGCTATAGACATCGCTGCCATGGCCAGCGGAGGCGTAACGGTCGAAAAGTCGAACTGGTCGACATCATAAGCCCTGAACCGGGGATTATTGTCCTTCGGAGTCGCGCTCATGATGTCCGCATCCTTCTTCGTACCTACACCATCCACTGTATAGAACTGGTTGATCAGGGACTGGGCATTAGCGTAAAAGAACTGGTTGTTGTAGGTCGTATTCACGACGTCGGCATCGGGAGTCAACCGCAAGCCGAAACGGCAGTTGATGATGACATTGTTGTAGATCTTCCCCTGGGCGCCTTTCTCATAATCGATAGATCCCCCGCGCCCTGCCTTCAACTGACGGAAACCGCTGTTCAACATCGTATTATTATACAGGTAAGTCTTGTTCTGTACGGACCCGCCGCCGCTGTTGGAGATCTTGAAGGCATTCGTAGCCGCCCCGATCACCAGGTTGTAGCCTACGTCTCCTACACAGCCATTCTTCAGGTTCAGACCTTCCCCACCTGTCGTGCCGCAGACTTCGAACGTATTCCGCATAACGCTCACATGACCGTGCAACAGGCGCATGCCGTCATCCGTCGTCCCGAAGATCCAGGAATCCTCCAGGATAATATTCCCATTGATATTCGTGTAGCTCAGACTGTTCCGCGGATCGCCCGCTGCAAAAACATTGGGATCGGCTGCAGGCCCCGCAGGTCCGCCGGCAAATTCGATATGGGTCCACTTGATGACCACGTCACCGCTGGTCTCGCCACACTGAATGCCCCCCCAGAGGCCCTTGCCGATACTGGCAGTATTCCGCAGGTTGTCCGGCACGGTGATAAAGTTATTTTTATCGGAAGTCCCCAGGCTGATGAAAGTTCCGTTACAGGTGATCTGCGGGCTGGTAGCCGTCGTTTTACCATCCCCGATAGCGATCAGTTTGGAGCCTGCCTGCATCAGCAGGGTATCCCCCTGGTTGATGGTGATGTCAGAGGAGAAATAATAGCTCTTCCCCGATTGCAGGGTCCCCGCCACCGCCCCTGTCAGCGTATCACTGGTAATGGGATGGCTGCCGGTGACTTTCGTGGGACTGACATTCACCTCTTCCGCCTTATGACAAGCAGCCAGGGACAGCACGACCCCTGCCAGGATACCCGATTTGAAAAAATTATATTTTGTATACATGTTATTTTAGTTTGGGAATGATTAGAGTTTGAATTTTACGCCTAACAGGTAATTGGCTCCATAGGTATCCTTCCGCATGAACAGGTTCTTGCCGGAGGTCTGATGAGGAGCATAACTATTCACCGTACCTACCACGTAGGGTTGCATCACTTCCAGCTCATACGGCGTATTGAGGATATTGTTCACCTTGGCATAGATATACCAGCGATGAGCCAGTCTCTTCTCCACAGAAAAATCCAGTTGCTCGAAATCCTTCTGCCAGATATCATAGTTGTAATACTGAGACACCGTATTGATCCTCCTGCTCGTATACCCGAAGGCCAATTGTGCGTTCAATCCCAGCTTATTGTCGTCCTTGAACAACAGCGAAAAGTTAGCGATATGCTTGGATTGCCCCTGCAGAGGACGCGTCTGGTTGGGGTACTCGGTTTTCGTACCGCCCGTGACAGGGAAATCATGCTCTTTGGTAGTAGTGATCGACGAATGGGTATACGTATAATTCACCTTTATCCCCAGCCATCTCCAATATTTGGTCAGGTCCAGCTCCGCTCCGTAATTGGTGGCATTCCCGAAATTAGCAGGTATATAATACGTCATATTGCTGCTGCCGGTATTGGCGAGTGGGTCGGGAGCATTGGTGATCGAATATTCGATAGGATTTTTCAGCCTTTTATAAAATACGCCCACCAGCAACTGGTCCAACCCTTTGGGGAAGTATTCATACCGCAGATCGAGATTGTCGGCCGTAGTTCGCTTCAGATAAGGATTGCCCTTCTCTGTCTGACCGGATTCCGGATCGTAGAGCGTATGCGGTATCACTTCATAGAAGTTGGGCCGGCTGATGGCCGAATAATAGGATAGACGCAGCGCCTGCTTCCTGCCGGGCGTATACTTGATATTGCCGCTGGGTAGTACATCATAATAGGAGATGTCTCCGGTCTTGCCGGCCACCGTTTCCGATACATTACTGAGCCAGCTCAAATCCGTATGCTCATACCGCGCCCCACCGGTGATCAGCCAGGGCCCCCACTCTATTTTTACCATGCCATAAGCTGCTCCCACTTTTTCTTCGGCAGTATAGTTCAGCGGATTGTCCGAAGTTCCCTCACCATTGAATACATCAAAATTATTCTGGCTGATATCGCCGTTATAAGTCTGTCCGCCGGGATTGGGCCGAAGATCATATTCGTCATAACTGCTGGCCCGGTGCTTGTCCCGGTACATGCCGCCGATCGACGTCTCCACTTTTGCCGTCGCTATATTCGACCGGTACCCGAAATTGAGGTACCCGCTCTTGTCCTCATCCGTGCTATGGGTGAACTGCCGGCTTGACTCTTCCAAAGTAGCAGGATCAGGCACCTTATCTCCGGTCACAGGGTCCTTCTGAACACCACCGTCTACACTAAGGCTAGCCTCGTCGGGCCTGTTGAGAGTGGCCTTCGAATAGGCCGCCGTCCAGTCAAGAAAAAAGTTGGTGGCAAGAGTATGCTGGCCCTTCAGGGTGTAATTGGAGATCTGCTGCACCTCATGCAGGTCTCTGAAACTATTGCTCACACGTCCAAAGCCCGGACCTACACGGTTCAGCTCCAGGTTGGTGTCCGATACACTACGGAACTCCTGCCGCATCAGGTTCATATAGGCACCATAGAAACTGATCTTATTCTTATCATCCAGACGGTAATCCAATCGGACATGCACTCCGCTCCGCTGCTGTTGGACGGAAAGATGACGACGTGCAACGCTCGCAAGCTGAAGACCTCCATCAACGATCTGATCCGGCTGCTCAAAGAGCACGGAACTCACATTCCGGTAATTGTTCTGAAAACTGCCCGCTACCATCACCCCCAGCTTGTCGCCCAACAACCGGCCGCCAAGAGACAGCCCCAACACTTCTCCCAGAGGGTTATGACTGATGCTGTGGCTGAAAGCGTTATTGGGGAAATCCTTCATCGTAGCCACATAAGAAGGTCCGTTGATATCCCGCGGCGAACGGTTCAGACTGGGACCAGCGTCGAACTTCGCATAGTCCTGCGTAAAAAAACTATTGGCATAACCTATCGCCGCATTGGCATTGACGCTGAACTTCGAAGGAGCATCCTTCATTACCATATTCACCGCGCCGCCGATGGCATCCCCTTCCATATTCGGGGTGAGGGACTTGAAGATTTCCAGCCGCTCCAGCATGTCCGCCGGAAAGATATCCAGGGGAACATACCGGTTCTTGTTATCCGGGCTGGGGATCTTGATACCATTTACCAGGGTATAGATATACCTTTTCTCCATCCCCCGGACAATCACATATTGCCCTTCTCCATTGGAGCTCCGCTCTATCGATACGCCGGAAACACGTTGGGCCGTATTGGCCACCGATATGTCCGGAGAGATCTCGATCGACCGGGCCGAAAGAGAATTCTGCACGATGTCCGCCCGGCGATCCGCGATCTGGGAACTCCGTTCGGACCCCCTGGCGCCACTCACGATGCTCACCGCGACCAGCTCACTTTTCTTTGATTCCAGCTCGATCCGCAGTATTTTGGCGGTTCCTTCCGCCAGGTCCATCTCCTCTTTATATCCTTCATAACCCACAAACTTGACGGAAACTTCATAATGACCAGCGGCAATATGCCGCAAAAGAAAGCCTCCATTCAGACCAGCCAGCAAATGGATATCCTTTTTACCGGCGCCTCCCTTGAAGGCTATCTCCATACTCGCACCCGGCAAAGGTTCCCCGGTCTGCTTGTCTGTTACTGTCCCGCTAAACGGAACAGTCTGTGCCTGAGCAGCTACCCAGCCCATACACAAAAAAATCACCAGAGAAAATAATCGCTTCATATAAGCTAGTTTTTAGTTTTTTTACACGCCTGCCCGAAGAATTCCGGAAGGCGGTGCAAATGTGCAGCGTAGCTCAGCGATTAGGAAAAAAGGGGGGTGAACAAAATGACAACAGCCCGTTCCCCTCCGTATACGGGGCAGCAGCAGCGTGAACAAACAAGACCTAATGATTTGATTTTCAATTATCATTTCCGTACGAGCCCCTCCATTACCAAATTGTTACCTGCATATGAAGGGAGTATTAAGAGCTGCAAGCTTCCAGCTCTCAGAGCGACTGGACAAAAGCCGTCAGACTCTCCCCCGTCTCCAGGCTTAGTTTCTTTTTAAGGCGATAGCGGGACACCCGCAGGCTATCCTGGGAGATCCCCAGCAGTGTCGCAATATCGCCGGAAGCCAGATTTAACTTGATAAGGGACAGCAGCCGGAGGTCATTTCCGGTGAGATCCTCGCAATGGTTTTTCAGGTTGTCGAAAAACTGTTGGTGTACCTGTCCAAAAGTTTCCCGGAACTCATTCCAATACTGATCGTGGTTAAAATTCAGGTTGATCAGCTGGATCAGTTGTTGCAATTGTTTCTTCTGGTCCCGTTTGTCATCCTTTACCAGGAAGGCAAGCCGGTCGCGCAGGTCTTCCAGCAACTGATTTTTCTGAATGACGTGCAGGGTAGAGCTGGTCAGCCCCTTTCTTTTTACTTCCAGCTCCCGCACCAGCTTGTCTTCCTGCAACTGCCGGTTCTCCAGCTCCGCCTGCATGAGCTCCCGCTGGGTCTTGTAAATATGCCGGTCCTGCTCGCTGGTCAGCCTTTCTGTTCGGATCTTCAGTCGCTGACGGCTGATGATCACCCAGCACAGGATGATTAGCAATACCACTACAATAATGACAGACATCGTAATAATAAAGGTGATATTCCGGGCATTCTCCAGGGAGACAATCTCGTCATTCTTCTTGTCAATGTCAAAGAGCACGCTGAGAAAAGCCGTTTGGCGGTTGTTCTCCTTGGAATAAATATCGATCGTGGCGCGGCGGGACAGCTCCAGGTAATGATAGGCGCTGTCATTCTGGCCCAGCAAATTATAAGCTTTGCCCAGGTCACGGTAAGCCGCCCCCTTTTCATACAGGTCATTGGTCTTTTCAGAGAGGGCCAGCGCCTTGCGTGTTTGTACAATGGCTTCCCGGTAATGGCCCGTCTTGCGAAGAATATCTCCCAGGTTGTTCACCACTTCGATGCTCCCTATTTCTTCACCCGCCTGTTCGTAAAGCAGCAGGGAGTTCGTAAAGTAATAGGAGGCGGAATCATATCGTTCCAGATCTTCGTAGATGCTGCCCATATTCTCATAGATCTTGGCCATTCCCTGCTTATGGGCAATCCGGCTATATTGCTGCAGGGCCAGTCGCTGAAAATAAAAAGCACTGTCATATCGCTGCTGCTTTTCATACAGGTGCCCTATCTTCCCATAGGTCTCCGCCAGCCCCCCGCTATTCCCCGCCTGCTGATAGATCGACAGGGCCTCATCATATTGTCTGCGGGCCAGGGACATCTGCCGGTTATAGTAATAAAGGATGCCCATATCATTCAGATTGGCTGCTACCCGTTCGCGGTTTCCTTGTTCCCGGAAAAGCTTATCGGCCTGCCCGTGGAAATCCAGGGCCTGGGGATAATTGCCCAGGTAATAACAGATCTGTCCCATTTGCTGGAGGCAGATCCCCGTTCCCAGGCGATCTTTTTGGGCGATAGACTGGGTATACATTTCTTTTAATAATAAAAATGCACTGTCGGGGAATTGTTTGCTGAGCCGCTGGGTATATACCAGCTCCGCACGATCATTCTCCGGCGCCTGCCCGGATATTACCTGCACAAAAAAGAGGAGAAAAAATAAATTAAGAAAATAACGCATGTATCAGAAACAAGGAGCAAAGAAAGGTTTTTAGTATTATGTAATTGTTAAGGCGGGCCTTCCGGGGGCGGAGCAGCCTCTTTTACCGCCCTAACCTGGCCCTTCACCGGCAATATGGACAAAATTACCGCGAAGACATTGCCCCGTCCTGTGTTACGCCCTACCTTAGCATGCATGAATCATTCATTTGCAATCCCCGTGTTACAGGTAGACAGCCTGAATGTCTCTTATGGGAATTTTCAAGCCGTACGCAACGTGAGCTTCAACGTACAGGCGGGGGAAATCTTTGGACTCCTGGGCCCGAATGGCGCCGGTAAAACCAGCACGCTGAGCGCCGTGGAAGGCTTGCTGAAACCTCAGTCCGGCACGATCCGGGTCGCGGGTTATTCCATTCGGGAACAAGCTATGCACGCCCGGGCCAGCTTGGGCGTCCAATTACAGGCTACCAGTTTCCAGCCAGAACTCACCGTGACGGAGATCATTCAGCTGTATGCCGGCATTTATGGCCTCAGGCTGTCGAAAGATCAGGTAGGCTCCATTCTTTCCGATATCAAACTGCAGGACGCTGCCTCCAAACGTTATGGCCAGCTCTCCGGCGGTCAGCAACAAAGAGTATCCCTCGTCATTGCCACGATCCACAATCCCCGGCTGGTCTTACTGGATGAACCTACCACCGGACTTGACCCGCAGTCCCGCCGGCAGCTCTGGGAAAGAATAGAAGCCATGCGGGAAAAAGGTCATGGCATCCTGCTCACCACCCATTCCATGGAAGAAGCAGAGGCCGTATGCGACCGTATTGCCATCATCGATCATGGACAGGTGATCACTATCGACACTCCGCAATCATTGATCGATAGCAACCGTGACCGGCCCGAGGTCATCCGCGCCTCCCGCAAAGGAAAAATTACCCTGGAAGATGTTTTCATCGGGCTCACCGGCAATACAGTCCGCTCCTGATCGGCTTCCTCCATTCAAAATTTAAAACACAACATTTAAAATAATGTCTACCATCCTCCCATCTACCTCTGCGGTGTTCTCCGCTCTGCTCCGCGCCGATCTTACCACCCAGTGGCGCAACCGCAAGTCTTCTATCCTGGTGATCCTGGTGCCCGCCCTCATCCTCATTTCCTGGAAAGGGCTCATCCCCCAGTTCGGCGGGGCTTTCGCGCTCTCCAACGGCATCACGGTAGGACTTATCGCTATCGGTCTCATGGGATATTCCAATTCCATCGCCCGTGACCGGGATAAAGGTATATTCCAACGCCTTCGTGTAGCGCCTGCTCCCGCCTGGTCTATAATGGCAAGCCGCCTCACCGTACAACTGATCATGATCATCATCATGACCGCTGCACTATTCCTGGTAGGTTATCAGTATGATAAAATAACGCTCAGCGCCTCCGGTTATGCCTTCGGCTTTTTAGCGGCTATCGTAGGCGGAGCCGTATACCTCAGCCTGGGCCAGGTGATCGTGGGATTGATTAAAAATCCGGAGACCGTCAACGCCATGACCCGGCTCGTATACTTCGCATTTATTATGATTGGCATGTTCGCCGAACTGGGCGTACTTGGGAAGAAAATCGGGGATGTCGTCAAATGGTCGCCCTATGGCACGGTGAAACGTATGATCTCGGACAGCCTTCTGGTCGACGCCTGGACAGGAACGACATCCATGGCTCTGCTGGTGACCCTGGGTTATACCATTCTATTCACTACGCTGGGTATTAAATGGTTCCGCTGGAATACACGCTAAAGCGGACCACGGGTCCGCTGGCTGAAGGCCCATCATTAGACTTTTTTTATGGGAATTATTTTTTTCAAAAATTCCCATAAAAAAAGGTCGTCCCGGGATCACTAGGGACGACCTCTGACCATAATAGGGATTGGATAGAAAAACGGTTTGGTGCTTTTTGGGCTGCATACAACGGGCAAGACTAATCGCAAATAAAAACACAATAGTTTATGGCAGGCAAGGTTATTGTCAGGGAACAAAAGATCGGAGGTAATTAGGCTGTTTCTTTCTTCCGGGCGCAAATTGAAAATATTCATCGGCTTAATAAAATTCTTTTCTACACAATGCGTGTTAACCCCTATAAATAAAAAATGAGACCCCTACCAGAGTCTCGTTTTTTATCTATAGAAAAGTATTTACCAGCCGATCCCGTAGTCTTCCCCATTGTTGCTGCTGCCTCCCCAGAGAGTGCCATGTTTTGTATCGATATAGATTGCATTGATGGGCCCGCTGGTACGGTCGCCATAAGTCGTTATATATCCCATTTTACGCAGGTCCCGGCGTGTCCAGTCAGGCGTGGTGTTACCCAGCAGAATATGCCCTGGACGAGGCAGGCGGTCTTCCATCCGCTCTCCGCCCAGAGACAGCCACAACTGATCCGAGTTGATATTGGGCGCTTCCGTCGCCTCCTGTACGGTCATGCCGAACTCTACGATGTTCAGGAAGAACTGCAGCAAATTCTCGTCCTGTGTATCCCCTCCCTGTACACTAAAGCAGAGATAGGGCTTGCCCTCCTTCAGCGCCATGCTGGGAGTCAGGGTCACCCGGGGCCTTTTACGGGGAGCCACTACATTGAAAGGGTCGATGATAGAGTCGAGTACAAAACTCTGCATACGCTGGCTCATACCCACACCCGTATGCCCGGCAACACAGGCAGGGGTCCATCCGCCGCTGGGGGTGACAGAGATCACCCACCCATCCTTATCGGCCGCTTCGATGCTGGTAGTGCCACGCCACAGCCGGTCATGATACAGCTCTTCATTCACAGCCCCCGCACTAGCCACCATTCCACCCGTAACACCAGCATCCGTAGCAGCATTCATAGCCCCGCCTGTACTGGGCCCACCATTGCCGCTATGGGTGGGAGACTGGACCATCCGGGCCCTTTCTTTCAACAGCCCGGTAAAAGGATTGACCCTCCCTTCATACGGATAGGGATCGCCGGGAGCCGCCAGGGCATCGTTGCGCTCATAACTGATCGACTTAGCCCGGTCCTTCGCATATTCCTTGCTCAACAAGCCTTTCATCGGCTGACCAGTGGAGAAATAAGGATCGCCATAATAGAAATCCCTGTCGGCAAAGGCCAGGCTCATCGCCTGGTACACCGTATGGATATAACGGGTGCTGTTATATCCCATGTCTTTCAGGTTAAAATTCTCCAGGATGTTCAGGCTCTGTAGCATAGCCGGGCCCTGCGTCCACTGCTGAAGTTTATAGACTTCAATGCCTTTGTAGTTGGTATGCGTGGGCTCTTCTTCGATAGGCTTCCAGGCAGCAAGATCCTCCATCGTGATCAATCCGCCCTGCTCCTGGCAGCCACGAACAAATTCTTTCGCAATATCGCCTTTGTAAAACCGGTCATAAGCAGCATAAATGGCTTCCTTCCGCGTCTTCTTGTGTTTCAATGCATCCTGCTCCGCCTCCACCATCCTGGTCAGCGTCTCCAGCAGGTCCTTCTGCACAAAAACTTCCCCTGCTTCGGGAGCTTCTCTCTTCTCTCCGGGATGTGTGAGGAACAAGGCTGTGCTGTAAGGCCATTCCTTCAATCTCTTTTTCTGTCCCTCGAAACTATTGGCAGTCTGCGCCTCGATGGCATACCCCTTCGCCATTTCCATAGCGGGGGCCAATACTTCCCTCAGGCTCAGCGTGCCATATTCAGCCAGCATGTAGCAAAGTCCGCCGGGCGTACCCGGTGTGACAGCCGCCAGCGGGCCATACTCCGGTGGAAAATTATATCCTTTGCTCGCAAAGAAAGCCGGTGTGGCGCCTGTAGGAGCAAACCCCAGCGCATTGATAGCGACCACCTTCCCGGTCTTTGGATTATAAATAATAGCCTGCGTCTCTCCTCCCCAGCTCAATACATCCCACATGGTACAAACAGCCCCCAGCATAGCGCAGGCAGCGTCTATTGCATTTCCGCCTTTCTGGAAGATCTGGGCTCCTGCCTCAGCAGCGAGGGGTTTGCCCGTAACAGCCATCCAGTGATTGCCATGCAGAGGGGGTTTTTGCGTCGGCTGCCCCAGGACAAGAAGGGAACTATTAATAGTGATAAGCAGCAGGAAGAGAGCCTGTTTTTTCATGTGCAGAAAATTTTGATACCCGGAAATTAGACAGTAATCAGGATTAAACCTGAAAAAAAGGCCGTTAAAAATGGATGATGGCAAATCCATTCCTTCTGTAGTTATTGTCATACGGGATCACCACCTCCTCTTCCGAGATCTGCCGGGATTGCTGAAAATGCAGGTTGGTATTTTTGAACTTCCAGAACAGGACACCCGCGTCCGGGAGCACATCCCCCCGATGGTCCAGTGTCGTGGTAGTGGCATACGGGTCCTCCCCCCGGAAAAAACTATTGTATAGAAAAACGAGCTTATCTCTTACCGGAACCATAAAATAGGAAAGGTTAGGCGAGTTCAGCTCCGTGACCTGCTCCTTACTGATCATTCCGCTCCAGCAAGTGTCGCCCCGGCTGGCAGGAAAATAGAACAGACCCAGGTCCCCCCGCGCATGGCTGTCTCCTAACCCGCCCAAAGTGCGATATCTGGCATAGCCGTCCCGGAGAACAGGCAGTCGGACCCCGCTGTTATTGGGTATATCATACGTAGTGAGCAGGAAGGCCGGATCCCATTGGGCATCATAGCTCTCCCCATCCTCATACCAATCCGTGAACGGTCTTCCATATTCTTTCAACAGTAGGAACCCTTTGCCCGGCACCGCTATAAAACTTTCCTTTACCACATTCTCCTCCTTCACCTTACCGGACGCCAGCGTACTAAAACGATAAGCAGAATCAAAATCAAAAGCCTTCTCCTTCATTGAATAATGTGCTACCCGGACATTTTTAAGCATGTCATAATGAAAAGTGGACAACACCCCGGCACACGCCTCTTCCCGTTCATTATTGATAGACAGATTTACTTCCTCTATCGTAGTAGAAGGTGGCAAGCTCATCTCTTTATAAGAGACACCGGTATCCTCCGCGTTGAAATGGAACAGTAAATAATTCCGGTTGGTCCGGGAAGGAACTTCCATCAGCCATTGCCCGTTATTGGCCAGCTTCACCGGCACGTTATCAAAATCCTCCAGCGGATAGTTGGTAAAATCATTCTGAATAGTAGGCTGAGTAATAAAAGGATGCTGATACACTCTATCATATATGACTTGCCAGTCCTGGTCGAACAGGACAGCATGCAGCCGGGGCGGGGAAGCCGCCATCGTTTGAAATCCCAACAAGAGGATCCTGGTCCTGTCGGCCGAACGGACCAGTAAAAAACTGCTCCCTGACTCGCTAAAAGGAAAAGAGCCAATGATCCTTCCCTCAGCTACCGGGCTGCCTCCGGGCTCATAGCGCTTCAGCCATACCATCGTTTTTTTATGCCCGGCCATCAGGACCATCTGCTCAAAATAGCTGTCGCTGAAGACCTGGTATTCTTTGATTGCCGTATCTGAAAAGGAAAGAAAGGGAATGGTATTCACCGGCTTCATCCGGCGATCGTAAATGTCAAACTGCTGCTCTTCATGCGTCCCTATCCTTTTGGCCGTTTGTACCCAATAGTACTCCCCGGCCCTTCCCGCCAACTCCATTCTGAGTGTGAACCGATCCCCGACGGGGGAGCAATACAATACTCTCTGGGCTGGAAGCAAGGAGGTGTTCAACATAAGCGAAAAGCTTAAACATATTGCTATCCTGTACCTCATAAATAAGGGTCATTCTACTACCTGCTGTGATGCTTCATAAGGTAAAATCTGTTCCGGGGAGGATATAGAGATTAGTCTATCTAATATACATATAAAATCCTAAAATACAAGCGAATCTTTTCCACCTATAAAGAATTTCACCACTTACCTGACAAGAGTCACGTCAGACGGGCCTTCTTTTCCAAACATTCCAGACATAGAAAGGGGTCCCGGCCAGCAACAGCACCAATCCCCAGTACACGGTCTCCTGCCCTACCCCGATAATGGCCAGAAGAGAAAATACAAAGGCCAGCGCAGCAGGTACGAGCACCCGGATCCATCCTTTTCTCGTTAGCGGCCCTTCGCTTTCGATCACCATGATAACATAAGCCGCACTCACCAGCAGATAAGGGATTAGGGAGGTAAGGGTCGACAGCAATATCATAAACTTGAACTGCTCCACCAGCCCCTTGGTAAAATTCATGACCATCATAACAGATACCAATATACTCCCGAATACGATCGCCAGGAAAGGGACGCCTTTTTTGTTCTCTTTTGCAAAGACGGCAGGGAATAATTTATCCTTCGCAATGGCAAAGGGAATCTGCCCCTGTATCAGTATCCACCCATTCAGGGCGCCGAAAGCCGCCATAGCCACTCCTGCGGCGACCCAGTAACGGGCATGCTCCCCCCAGATCCTGGCGGCGGTATCGGCAAATGGGGTAACGGAATGCTGCAGGTCCTTTGCAGGGATGAGCCCCATCACGCTCATCGTTCCCAATATATAGATCAGTAAGGTGATGACCGTCCCCAGCATGGTCGCCCGGGGGATCGTCTTCTCCGGATCTGCTATACTGCCGGCCGGTATCGTAGCACATTCAATTCCCATGAAGGCGAAAAGGGTTAGCGAGGCACTGGCCCCGATAGCCTGTATAACAGAACCGCCGCTTTGATTGAAAGGAACAAAATAGTCCCACCGGATAAAGAAAATACCCACAACAGCGATCGCTGCCAAAGGCAGCAATTTTAAAATGGTGGTGATCAGTTGCACGTTGCCGGTAGCTTTTATCCCTATCGTGTTCACCCAGGTAAGCAACCAGATCGCGCTAAGCCCCGTGAATATAGCAAGGAGAGAGTTGGTAGCCAGCGAAGGAATAAAGGTGCTGAGGGCGCTGACCAGCGATACCGCAATGGCGGCATTGGCGCACCAGACAGAGATCCAGTACCCCCAGGCCACCAGGAATCCCGTAAAATCCCCAAATCCCCTGCGGGTATAGGCATAGGGCCCTCCATCCGCATGCGGTAATAATTTACTGGCATTGCTGAAAACTTTGGCAATGAACAGGGCCCCTATGGCGGAGATCACCCAGCCCAGCAGGCTGACGCTGCCGAAGGAAGCCAGGGCCGCCGGCATTAAAAAAACACCAGCCCCCACCATATTGCCGATCACCAGAGAGGTTGTCGTCCATAAACCCAGTTTATTTTTCAAGCAGTCAATTTTTATTAAATGTATACAATCTCATTCCTGCATTGGGAAAATTCTGTCCAACCCTGGGATTAAAATGGGATTGAGGAAAAAAGTGGGGAAAAAAGCCCTAAAAAAAAGATATGCTAAAAAGCTGGTAATCAATAGAATAAAAAAGTTTTTTCCAGACAATTCCGAAAGAGTCTTCCCGGCACGCAGCTTGTATTATCCTATTCGGTTTTTCATAGGATATTGGATTTAAAAACGGGGCTGGATTTCTATCCTGGCCCTTTTTTATTTTATGCCGCACGTATCGCTCCACTACCCGAATCAAATGGCAAAACCCCTCCGGAAAGGGGCTTTGCGCTGTGTGTCCCGTCGACCGTTCTCTATATTACCCGTTTTTACTATTGCTTGATAAGATAACCGAAAAGTCCGTCCGTTTCCTTGTCAGGCCCGGCGGTAAAATACAGCCGGTTCGGATCGATGGCCGTCGCCGTAGACGGAGCAAAAGAGAGAGCCCATAGTCCGTCAATAACGATGGTATGTTTATGGGACTGCAGCTGTCCTAAGAATTTACCATCCAGGGTATAGGCATTGATACGGCCATCTCCGAAATTACCAACCAGGATCACCGGATCAGTCGGCTTGCGGCCATTATCTTTACTCTTGCTATTGCTGATACTGCTATGATCTTTCCCGCTATCATCATCGTCCATATCATGATCATCCAGGAAAGAACCGGGAGCCTGTACTATGCCCCAGGGAGCATTCAGCTTGCCACGGGAGGCAAACCTTTTCACAAAAGAACCATCCGTATTAAAAATATCCACGAATCCATTGCCCACACCTACCTCCTCATCACCATCCGCGCCTAATTTGGCATATTGCACGAACAGCCAGCTACCTACAAGCTGGATATTGAAAGGGGAATAAGCCCCCGGCAGGAACGGGTCTTTAAAAGGCATCCAGGTAACGGGAGCAAAAGTCGTATCCCATACGTCGATCTTTCCCGTTTTGAAATCGGCGGCATAGAGATAATTAGCCCCCCCGCTGGCAGCCAGGGCCAGGCCCTTATAGGAAGAAGTAGCCCAATTGTTTTTGATCCGGAATGCATTATTCCCCGCAGGGCCATTCCACGCAGACAGGACCCCGTCATCGCCTACAAAAATAAAAGCCGCATTCGACCCGTTCGGCAGCTTGAATCCTTTGGTGCTGTTGAAGACAATCCCTGTGGGGGATCCACCTATCGTATCCGTCGGGGAAGGGATATTGACCGGAGGGCGAACGATGGCCCCCTCGCCGGTATACAATTCACTGATATGGGCAGCTTGTGCATTTACCCAGGCAATACCGCCGGGAGAAAAAGCAAGCCCCCACGCATTCTGCAGGGTAGGATCTACATGGGCAGCGCTGTATTCGGAATTATTAGCCACCAGGTTCACCTGCGAAAAATCACGCAGGTCTTTGTCATTAATATTATTGATTTTACGGCATCCTATGGACAGGACGAGAGCAGTCATTATAAACAAAGGGAGCCACCCGCTGGCCTTACCGGCTTTCGATGTAGTGATATATTTCATAATAGCAATTTTAAGGTGTGAATAGTTGATAGTTGAAAATTTCGGCATAAGCAATCCATCCGTCGTTACGGGGAAGGTATCGCCGGTCTTAAAAAAAATAACTACATAACAGCTCCCATGCGCATGGTTGCGTTGATAAAAGAGGTAAGTTTCTACGGGGAATAATAGGGTGTGCAGTTCTCAGAAGGTGGGAAAGCAGAAGTACAAACGGAGGTTTATGAGCAGGGGTTGCCTCGATTAGTTGCCCGTATCACCCGCGAAGCTACAAGAGAATAAAAGGATCGGCCTTGAACGCCTTCCAGTCATCCTCCAGTTGTTTCCGGATCTTTTTAAACAGGTCGAGATCGAAATCCCCGAATTGAAGGGTTCTTTCAGTAAAAGGCAGGTCTTTTTCTTTTTCCAGGATCCTTTCCAGGACCAGCGCATATTCCAGCATTTTAGCGCAAGTGGTAAACTGTCCGCAGGCCACCACCTTGTCCATTCGCTGACTGTCGGAATCCTCCTTATCATACCAGAGAGTAGTTCCCATCGTGCGTGCCTGCTCGGCTACGGAATTGAGCTTTTCACATTTTTTCAGCAGAAGATCTACACAATATTCGCCCCATTTGTCTACCGGAACCAAGACGGTGCCTGCATCAGCAGATACAGTGTCCGGTGTCGGCGCAGTACCTTCCAAAGCCGCCGGAGGCTTCGGAATGAATTTATTTCGGAGGGTGCTCTCCCGGCTGGCTATATTGAACAGGCTCAGCTCATAAATGACATTGAATACCCGTCGGTTACCCCAAATATCCTGCCCGTAAAAATTTCCGTAAAAGATATCGAAGATCAGCCTCCGGGTCTGTTTGAGGTTGATATCCAGGAGCAGGCTCAGCATCGAATCCACTCTGGCCTTCCCCATCTGTTCCAGGACCCCGATGGGAGCATCTTTCAGATATTTCACCATGTAACCCAACGCCTCATCGGAGAAATTGGCTACGGCCGGTACCCCTTCCTTCAAAGAAGAGACAATTTGTTTGTCCGAAGCCCCACAGAGATCCGATATTTTCCCTATCAGGGGGCTGCCCGCCTTGTATCCCATTACAAACGCTATGATCGCTATCAGCAATACAGCAGGAGACAACAGAAGGTAACCCAGGTTATTAGTCCATCCTCCCGGCTCCGCAAAGACAAGCAGCAGAATAGCAGCGATCAGCATGACCACAGACACGATACCAGCTACCTTCAGAATACCGGTCGCCTTCTTAAAGCCTTTCGCCCAGCCTTTCAGCAGATCGGCAACATTTCTTTTACGCAAACTTCCTTTCGAAACAGGAGCCGGAACCACATAAGGATCCATGAAGTAACTGGCCACATCCACCACCATCACCAGGTCAAATCCATTGTCAGGAAGCGGATGATTAGCAGGCAGGGTTCTCCTCCTCTGATCCGCCAGCATTGCGCTATAGACCCCCTGGTTGTCATCGACGCCTCCATCCATCAGTCCGATAGAACAATCCAATGCCCGGGGCCTGTTATTATAGTCCGTGATGATCATCGCCTGTTCCAGCGTACTGCTGGTAAGCCCCTTTCCTTTCTTTACATCATCCTTGTCCGTGTAGGTAAAATCGCGGGGATAGATAATGGGCTCGAACCCTGCAGGGAAACAAGAGGACGATGCCATAATATCGCCCAGCTTGATTTGCTTCAGCGCTTCGAGACCGATCTTGCTGTCCTTGTCAAAATGTATGTATTTATTACCGGTCATCCCATCTACAGGAAAATTACCCGGTGTTGCAGGGCCTGCCCCTCCTGTCTGCCACCGAAATGAAAGCCCCCGGTAGAATTCCGTCGCATTAAAGCACACTTCAATATCCCGCGGCAAGCCATTCCCTCTTTTCTGACTGGCGGTTTTTCCACCATTCACCCCGCCTGTACCCACTCCCGATTTCCCCGCCTTTACCTCGATCCCTTCTCCCCAATACACACCGAACGTCTCCCCATTGAACAATCGCTGATCATATATTTTGGCGAACGCATTGATAAAATTCCTGCTTTTCTCCCCGTCCTCCCATTCTTTGTCATCATTGATCAGTTTCAGTACATCCTCCAGTAAGGTCTGCCCCTTCATGAACTCCAGCATATCCTTGTACACCTGCCCAAAAGGAATTCCCTTTTTCGTATACGCAGAATACAACATCCCCGCAAAAGTCCCTCCGGAAGCCGAGGATATAAAATCCACATTATCCAGCAGGCTCCGCTCTTCGCCGTCCTTGTCACTGTATTTGAGATGATGGAGATAACTCATAGTCCCGATGCTGTAGGACGCGGCCCGAAAGCCTCCCCCTGATAAAGCCAGGGCTATTTTCTCAAAAGGGGTCTTCAACGGGGCTCTGTGAAGTTGTTCGCTCATAAAGAAGAGGTTTAAACTGTAATTGGGCCATCAATATATAGTTTTTTTACCATGTAAAAAAGAGTGTTTCTACGGATTTATTTTTCACCGGAATAACGCATATTAGTACCTTCAAATCAACACCGGATCGTCTCACCCTAACTTGCCACCTATGCTCAGTCCATCCAGGAATAAAAAGCCTCCCTTCCGCAAATTAAGAGGATATGCTTTTGATCCCAGCCTCTCTTTAAAAATAGATACCGTCGCCATCAATGATCTTGTCTATAAGATACCCTGGGAAGAATTAGCCCCGGGACCCGCGGGGGAATACGTAGAAGTTATCGATTATGACCCCACGGTAAATAAATTTTATCGCGCAGTAGACCTGGATGATAGCTATATCCTCGCACAGGATGGACTGGACCCCAGTGAGAGCAATCCGCAGTTCCATCAGCAAATGGTATACTCCGTAGTGATGACCACTATCAAAAACTTTGAAAAAGCCCTGGGCCGGAAAATTATATGGGAGCCCCGGCTGGTCGCGGAAGAAGGCCATTATGAGGATTATGTTCCTAAATTAAGGCTCTATCCCCATGCCATGCGGGAAGCTAATGCTTACTACAGCCCGTTGAAAAAAGCGATCCTCTTCGGCTATTTCTCTTCCACTCCGGCCGATGAGACCTTACATATGCCCGATTCTCTCGTCTTCACCTGCCTCAGTCACGATATCATCGCCCATGAGACGACCCACGCGATCCTGGATGGCATCCATAATTACTATAATGAACCCACCAACCCCGACGTCCTGTCCTTCCACGAGGCTTTTGCAGATATCGTGGCCTTATTCCAGCATTTTACTTTCCCGGAAGTGCTCAAACACCAGATATCCAAGACACGGGGCGACCTGGGCGCTCAAAATCTTCTCGGGCAACTGGCGCAGGAGTTTGGATCTGCCATCGGAGATTACGGCAGCTTGCGGGATGCCATAGGCGAGATCGATGAGACTACACATGAGTGGAGACCGAAAACGCCCAACCCTGATGACTACCGGACAGTAACGGAACCCCATGCCCGGGGAAGTATCCTGGTGGCAGCCGTATTTGAAGCTTTTCTGGCTATTTACAAAAGCCGGGTGGCGGATCTGTTACGGATCGCTTCCCACGGCTCCGGCATCCTGCCACAAGGTGAATTACATCCCGATCTTGTCAACAGGCTGGCAACCGAAGCAGCTAAAGCCGCCGGCCACGTATTGAATATGTGTATCCGTGCTCTCGATTATTGCCCCCCGGTAGATCTCACGTTCGGAGATTATCTCCGGGCGATTATTTCCGCAGATTCGGACGCCATTTTGGATGATACCCGGGATTATCGCCTCGCCTTCATCGATTCTTTCCGCAGAAGAGGCATCTACCCGGAAAATATAAAGACGCTCAGCATGGAAAGCCTTCGCTACCCCTCACTGAACATCGGGTACCTGACAGATGACAAGGGAAAGGAAATCCCCATCGATTCATCCGAAAATAATGACCTGCCCATCGGTGACAATACCAAAAAATTATTAGGAGTCATCAATGGCTTCTTACGAGATTACGGGAATGATATCAAATATGTCAATGACCGGGAAATGATCTATAAGATCACCCGCAATTATATCGGAGGCAGTTATAATATCCCGGAAAAAAAGATCGTCGGCCTGCACAATCGTCTGAATATTAAATTTTCCAACTCGATTGATTTTGCCAGGATCACCGGATTGGCTTTTGTAGACGGATTCCAGCAATTAGGCATCCGGTCATCCAACTATTATGTCGGCCCCTCTTACCAGATCGCCAAGATGCGGCTGGTATCCAGGGTAGGCCCCAATGGAGCCCAGGTTAACCATGTCATTATCTCCATGATCCAAAAATGCGGAGTAGAATTTAAAGACGGCAATTTTCATCAATTTTATACGCCCGCCAGAGATCCCTATTCAAAACTGAACAATGAAGGAAAAGAAATTCCTGAAGACGCTTTTGAATTCCGGGGAGGGTGCACACTGATCTTCGACCTGGATTCCCAACGATTAAAATACGCCATTACCAAGCCCCTGTTGGATATGGACAATCTGAAAGAAGGACGTCCTCCCGCCATCAACCAACGGCGCCTGCAATTGCAATATAAATTCCTGAAAGGAGACGGCGATTCCGGCGAGAATGAATTTACCTGTTATTTCGGGAATGGTATCAATAAACTCACCGAACCATTTGCATTCCTGCATCAACACTAATAAGAAAGACTATGGCAACAGCCCGGAAAAAAAAGAGCGCGCCCGCGAAAAAGACGCCGGCAAAAAAGGTCCCCGCTCCCCGCAAAACCAGCGGTTCCCGCAAGCCCGCCCCCGCCGGAAAAATTGACAGCGTGATCATCCGGATGTATTGCCTGGGCACCGGGGATTGCTTTTTGGTAAAATTTTGCAGCGGCGCCCGGGAAGTATTCACCATGATGATCGATTGCGGTAGCTGCCGGGGCGACGCGGCGGCATTTACTCCCTACCTGGAAGACCTGGCAGGCAGTCTTAGCAATAGAACGATAGACCTCCTGGTAGTAACGCACGAACACAACGATCATGTCAATGGATTCGATAAATGCCTTGATATCTTTGATAAGCTCACTATTAAACAGGCCTGGTTTGCCTGGACCGAGAATCCGGAAGATCCCAATGGAGATGCAGCAGCCTTGAAAAAGAAGCAGGAAAAAATGAAAACGGCCTTGCAGAATTCAATGACAGCCATCATAGAGAAGCACCGGGCTTTTGCAGCCAGCCCCGAAAAGAATGCCTATAAGACGCCCCTGATGGAAAGCAACAAGGCTTTTTTAAACGGGCTCGATACCCTGGCTCAGATCAACCTCACCGACGCCGGAAAAGGAGCGGCACAAAGTCCCCCCCTGTCCGGCATGAAGAAAATAAAAGACCTGCTTATCCGGAAAAAAGTCCCGACACGCTACCTGAGCCCGGGAGAGACAGTGCCCCTTCCTGCCCTGCCCGGCCTGAAGTTTCACGTACTGGGACCACCCGCCAGCAGGGACTTCATCTTCAAGGACGGTCACCAGGGCACCGACGTTTACAAAAAAAACCTGGCCCTCAACGATAGTTCACTGGCCATAAATGCCTTCCTGAGAATGGGATCGGCTCCCACCCCCAATGATCTTCCCTTTGTCTCTACCTATGTGGTCGAGCCGGACGCATCCTCTGCAAACCAGCCCACCGGCATTATCCGGGCCACAGACGCAAGCCAGCCCACGGCCAGTCGCTATACAAATGCAAAGCCACCCGGCAATGCAGGCCACCCCGTTGCCGATGAACCTATCGATGCAGACGAAGCCATTATGAAGGCCTACCGTGATCCGGTCAATGCCTGGCGCGCCATTGATGATGACTGGCTGAACAGTGCCGGGTCTCTCGCCTTACGCCTGAATAGCCATATTAACAATACCAGCCTTGTACTGGCCATTGAATTCGATGATTCGAAAAAAGTATTGCTATTCCCCGGAGATGCAGAGTATGGATCCTGGGAGAGCTGGCACCTGATAGAAAAATGGCTGACAAAAGGAAAAGATAAGCGGCCATGGGCGGAAGACCTGCTGAATCGCACGGTTTTTTATAAAGTCGGACACCATCTGAGTTACAATGGGACGGCGCTGGAAAAAGGGATCCTGATGATGGAAAGCCCCGAGCTGGCTGCTATGGCCACCCTGGACCGTCATCGCATTGCCAAAGGATGGACCAGCACCATGCCTAATACCTTTTTAATGCAGGAGCTGATACGACGCACACAGGGGAAATTCTTTATCATGGACGAATTCGAGATTGCCAAAGGTCCATCCAAACGCCTCGATCCCGACACATTAGGAAAGAAAGTATATCAGACAAGGACCTTTAAAGGCAAAAAGAAAATTATCTATAAGCAATTTACCGTTACAGGGCTATAAATTAGCTGCCACGCATCTCCCCCTGCAAAATGGCCGCAGCCGTCTCGTCCGTGTATGACAAGAGGCCCATGCAAAACGTTAAGAAATAGTGATATATTTTGCAATTAAGAGTCAATACGACCTTTATTGCATACCTTTTCCATCTATGCTCAAACATGTCGCAGACCTAAAGACCTTGATTTATCTTTTCCTCGCCACCGCCATTTTCTTCGTTCAATGGAGTATCGGTTTTTATTGGCCGGTCTACATAGCATCGCTGTATCTGGCCATTACGGTTGCCGTAATCGCACACAATCACAACCATGTCCCGATGTGGAAGTCTTCCCTTCTCAATAATATCTCGGATAACTGGATCACTCTACTCTACGGATTTCCCGCCTTCGCCTGGACACCCACCCACAATAAAAATCACCACAAGTTTAACAACCGCGAAGGAGATTACACGATCACGTACCGGATCAGCGAACGCAACAACCTGTTCACCCTGCTCACCTACCCTTCCATCAGCAGCTATTTTCAGCAAAGCCCCGTCATGGGCCATCTCCGCCACCTGTACGCCAACAAAAGGAATAAATTCTACCTGGCTATCTTACAATACATCACCCTGGGGCTTTTCATCGGGATCACCCTATGGCTGGATTGGCGCAAATCCCTGCTCTATGTCATCATTCCCCAGCAGGTCGCCTTATTCACCGTCATGATCTTTAACTATATCCAGCACGTTCATGCGGATGAAGAATCGGACTACGATCATTCCCGCAACTTTGTCAGCCGGTTCACCAATTTCATGATGTTCAACAATGGCTACCATACCGCCCATCATAATAAGGCCAGCGTTCACTGGAGCCAGCTTCCCCAGGCCCATGCCCGCATCGCCCACCTCATCGCACCGCACCTGAACCAACAGGTGATCTTAATCTACCTTTTTAAGACGTACATCATCGCCCCCTTTGGATCCGCCTATAAAAAGACGACCTCCATGCGACTGCTGCGTAAGGCCGCCCTCACCCCTACTAATAAAATGCAAAGGGATTGATTTATTGGCAATTCGCCTTACTTTTAAACATTCTAAACAACCAGACATGAATGTTCCAACTCTATTGCTCAGCACCCTCTTGCTGACGGCTATCACCTGCCCGGCGCAAAAAATTCTGCGGGTAGGCGTGGCTGGGCTTACACACGACCACGTCCACAATATCATGCACCAGTTTAAAAAAGGAGAAGTGATCATAGCAGGCATTGCCGAAGCGGATCAGCAACTGGTAGCACGCTATAAAAAGACCTACCAATTGCCGGACTCTCTTTTTTTTAATAGCCTGCCTGCTTTATTGGAACATGTAAAGCCAGACGCCGTGCTGGCCTATAATTCTATTGTCGAACACCTGGGAGTGGTGGAGATCTGCGCCCCCAAAGGTATTTCCGTCATGGTGGAAAAGCCCCTGGCCACTACCGTAAAGGACGCGGAACGCATGGCAGCGCTGGCCAGGCAATATCATATCCAGGTACTCACCAATTATGAGACTACCTGGTATAATACCAATCAGCAGATAAATGACATGGTCAATACGGAACACACTATCGGCGAGGTGCGTAAAATGATCGTACACGATGGCCACCAGGGGCCAAAAGAGATCGGCTGCAGCCAGGATTTTCTCAGCTGGCTCACCGATCCGGTAAAGAACGGAGGAGGGGCTATAAGAGATTTTGGCTGTTATGGGGCCAACCTGATGACCTGGCTGATGAAGGGCAAGGCGCCGCTTTCCGTTACAGCCATTACACATCATATCAAACCTGCTGTCTATCCCAAAGTAGACGACGATGCCACCATTCTATTGGAATATGCCGATGCGACAGGCATTATCGAAGCCTCCTGGAACTGGCCTTTCAGCATTAAGGACTGGGAAGTATTCGGGGTATCGGGGTATCTCCATGCCCTTAACGATAAGAACCTGGAACAAAGAAGCAAAAGGTCCTATGATAGCATCGCTGTCAGACCGGCCGCTTACCAGGACAACCTGCCTTACCTGGCAGACGTCCTGAGCGGAAAGACCGATCCGGGAAACGATTGCTCCTCCCTGGAGAATAACCTGATCGTAGTCCGCATACTGGCCGCAGCCAGCAAGTCCGCAGCCGAGGGAAAAAAGATCGTACTCTAAATAATACAGCGTAGAATCCGCCCCTTATACGATATTTGGACATGCAATTGACCAGGAAAGTCATTGGCGAAGAGCTCAATCAATTTGAAGAATACTTTAAAGATGCCGTCAAAAGTCCTGTCCCCCTCCTGGACAGGGTCATGAAATATATTATCCTGCGCAAAGGCAAGCAAATGCGGCCTATGTTCGTGTTATTATGTTCACGCCTGGGAGGAACGATCAATGACAGAAGCTACCGTGCCGCCTTATTTGTAGAGATATTGCATACTTCTTCGCTGGTACACGACGACCTGGTCGATGACTCCACCGAAAGAAGAGGCGCCTTTTCCATCAACGCGCTGTGGAAAAACAGGACAGCCGTTTTTGTGGGGGACAATCTCTTTACAAAAAGCATCTTACTCCTGTTATCCAATGAAGACCATAAGATCTTAAAGATCTATTCGGATGCCATCGGGAAAGTAATTGAGGGCGAACTCCTGCAAATGGAGAAATCCAATAAACTGAACCTGAAAGAAGACATTTATTACGACATTATAAAAGGGAAAACAGCTACGCTTTTAGCAGCCTGCTGTGCAGCCGGAGCAGCTTCAACTTTTGAAGAGGATAGCACGATCCAAAAATTGTACCTCTTCGGCGAGACAGTAGGCATTGCTTTCCAGATAAAAGATGATTTGCTGGATTATGGCAATGCCGCTATTGGAAAACCAACAGGAAATGATATTAAAGAGAAGAAAATAACCCTTCCCCTTATATATACGCTCAATACCTGTAATCCCTCTCTTAAAAAAAAGATCCTGAACATTGTTAAACACCATAATACCAATAAGGAAATGGTGGACTTTGTCGTGGCGGAAGTTATTAAGGCCGGAGGGATCAGGTATGCAGAAGAAAAAATGCTGTTATACCGGGATAAAGCCCTAAAGCTATTAGCCGAATTCCCGCCCTCCGATGTTCGCGCGGCCCTGGAAGAACTGGTGATCTATACTACTGACAGAAGTTATTAATTCAGACAGGGCTTATTTAGGGAGCAGGCCTTCGGGCAAAATACCCTTGGTGCCTTAGAGAGCAGCGATATATTCCTGCATAGTGATCCTGCCGTTCATTAGCTGGACATACAGCAATTCGGAATTCACTTTATTTTCCCTGATCCGGTTTACCAGTTCCTTGTCAAAAAACAAATCTTTAATGATAGATTTCATAGTTGTAAATTTTAAGAGAACGACTCTTTTGTGTTCCTTTTCGATGTAAAATTACGGCAGGATCTCCGTCCCTGCCAGACAAGTTGGCCGCTTTCTCATTATCCCAAAACTGTTAAAAAAACAATAAGATGCTTGCTGGCAAAGGGTTTTGATAATTTTATCCTATGAGATCCAAGAGCCGGAAGCGAACAACTGTTGTCACAAAAAACGGACAATCCAAACAAATATTTTAGCACAAACCATTGATTGATAACAACATAGAATTACGACATATTTATTAGGATAAAAAGAATACTTCGCCCGATTCCCCCGTAAAATAAATTTGTCAATATAGACCGATCGGTCTATTTTTGTATTGTCTAACAGTCTAGAAGATGAACAAAGCAGAAAGAACCCGTCAGTTTATCATAGAGCAATCCGCTCCTCTTTTCAATACGAGAGGAATTTCCGGCACCTCGATGAGCGACATCATGGAAGTAACTAAAATGGCCAAAGGTGGCTTATACGGCCATTTTGAAACCAAAGAAGAACTGTCCTATGCCGTCGTCGATTATAACCTGAGCCTGTTGACTGAAAAATTAAGAAAGGCCCTCATCAAAGCCACAACAGCAAAAGCAACACTGCTTGCCTGCGTAGAATTCTTCAGTGATCCTTTACACCCTCCCGTAGAAGGAGGCTGCCCCATGATCAATTTCGGTATGGAATCGGACGATACGAACCCTGCCATCCGGAAAAAGGTGAAGGGAACGGTAGAAGCCGGTGAAAAACTTTTTCAATCGATCGTAGAACAGGGAATCAAAAACGGAGAATTTAAAAAGGACAGCAATGCCAGGGAGTTCGCCATAAAAATGCTCGCCCTGATCGAAGGCGGCACGATGATTTGCAGGATCGTCGGCAGCAATGCTCAGATGAAGACCATTGCCGGCATTCTTCACAAAGAAATAGATAGGCTGGCAAAATAAACCGATACCCGGAGATGCCATTTTTTTTTGCAACAAAATAGACCGTTCGGTCGTTTTTTATAGAAATTTACCAACATTGAAAAATAAAACAACATGAAAAGTCAAAAAGTATGGTTCATCACAGGAGCCTCAAAAGGATTTGGGCTTGAAATCGCCCGGTCAGTCTTAGCCAATGGAGACAAAGTCGTAGGCACCGTTCGCAATAAGCCCGAACAACTTGCCGGCAAATTG
>Ga0307511_10000303_pt1 | contig 52216 bp, 47 predicted proteins | sample 13_EM_MG_FD_200266 | JGI IMG/M metagenome (GOLD analysis project Ga0307511, IMG submission 200266) | Populus trichocarpa ectomycorrhiza microbial communities from riparian zone in the Pacific Northwest, United States - 13_EM | ecosystem: Host-associated > Plants > Roots > Unclassified | place... | reverse complement strand
GACGCCGCCGTCGACGCCGCTGGATTCGCTGTTGAAGGTGGGACTGCTCAACGGCAGTGTGCACGCGCGCTGGAGCGAGACGACGGGCCCGTGTGTGGGCACGATCGCGGACGCGCAGACGTCGCTTGCCGATCTGTCGGTGTTGAACGCGATCCCGAACCTGCCGAATGTGACGGACCTGACGGGCTTGATCAACCCGTCGAGCAAGCTGGACCAGGCCACGGCCAACCAGGTGGTGGACTCGCTGAAGACGATGACGGCGCCGTTGAGCCAGCTGGGCGGCCTGTTGTCGGGCAAGCCGTCGGCGGACGGCCTGGGTTCGCTGGTGAGCCTGCCGAACACGCTGAGTTCCCGCTCGGTGGTGAAGCTGGTGGACATCCCGGGCTCGCCGAACAAGGCGGTGCAGTCGACGTCCACGATGCAGGTGGCCAGCGTGAAGATCCTCGCGGGCACGCCGATGGAGCTGGACGTGAACGTGGTCAGCCAGCCCACGTTGCAGGTGACGTCGACCGGTGACGCGAAGACGTCGACGGTGGCCTACACGGCCCCGGTGCTGCAGGTGGTGCAGGGCGGCAAGACGCTGGGCACGCTGGACGCGGCCAACCCGAAGCTGGATGTGCCGGTGGGCGTGCCGCTGCCGGGCGCGGACCAGCTGGGCAAGCTGCCGATCATCGGCGATCTGCTGCCGAACGGCAGCGCGCTGCCGGCGAACCTGAAGAAGATCGACATCGGCGTCATCAGGCTGCAGATCGCCGAGCTGGACCAGAAGACGCAGGAGATCAAGGGCCAGCCGTTCGACGGCTTCCAGCTGGGCGCGACGGCCCGGCTGCTGGACTTGCAGGTGCTGCCCACGGACGCGTTGGGCCTGCCGAACCTGCCGTCCGCGCTGGCTCAGGTGACGCTGGGCGAGCAGGTGGCCCGGGCGGTGGCGCCGTCCGGCGGCGTGGTGTGCGGCTCGACGACGCCGGGCGCGCCGACGACGAACCCGGCCCCGCAGGGCTCGCCGCCGCTGGCCTACACGAACGCGGCCTACTCCGCGATCCCGCTGTTCTGGACGGGCACGGCGTTGCTGCTGACCGGGGTGGTGGTTGTTGCGGCGCTGCCTTACCGCCGGCAGCGCCGCAACAACGGCTAGCTCAGATGTCGAGCGCGAGGTTGATCCGGTCGGGCCGCAGCACCCGCAGGATCGCCTCCATCAGGTAGTAGTCGGCGTAGGGCAGCCCGATCTCGACGCCGTCCTCGGCCGGCCGGTTGCGGGTGCCGCGGGCCAGGATGGCGTCGGCCCGCGTCGACTTGGTGGTCAGGCAGGTCTTGCCGAGCGCGTCGAGGAACCGCAGCGCGGCCGACTCGTAGCGCGGGTTGCCGGTCAGCTTGGCCAGGTCGAGCATCCCGGCCGCGTTGACGGTCGCCGCGGAGGAGTCCTTGACGTCGTTCGGCGCGAGCGGCGACCGGTAGTCCCACACCGGGACGTAGTCGTCGGTGATGTGCTGGATGGTCCAGTCGGCCAGGCGCCGGGACACGTCGAGGAAGGCCCGGTCGCCGGTGCGGTGGAACATCCGCGCGAAGCCGTACACGCCCCACGACTGGCCCCGCGACCAGCACGAGGTGGCGCTGTAGCCCTGCACGGTGTTCTGCCCGATCGGCGCGCCGGTGTCGGGGTTGAAGTCGAACACGTGGCACGTGGTGTTGTCCGGCCGCACCATGTACTTGGCCGCGGTCTTGGCGTGCGCGACGGCGATGTCCTGGTACTTGCTGTCCCCGGTGACCTTGGTGGCCCAGCACAGCAGGTCCAGGTTCATCATGGTGTCGATGATCATCCGGCCGGCGTTGTCGGGCGTGCCCAGCGCGCCCCAGGCCCGGATGAACTGGCCCTTCGGGTTGAAGCGCTTGATCAGCTCGCCGGCCGCGACCAGCGCGCCGTCCCGCCAGGACGTGTCGCCGGTGAGGTGGAAGGCGGTCACCCACGACGGCAGGAACAGGAAGCCCAGGTCGTGGTCGGTGTTCTGGGTCTCCCTCGGCGCGAGCTTCAACGCCCACGACTCGGCCTGCTGCCGGAAGAAGTCGTCGTTGGTGTCGAGGTAGGCCATCCACAGCTGGCCGGGCCAGAAGCCGCCGACCCAGCTGCCGTCGGCGGCGGTGGTGTACTTCTCGAACTTGGTTCCGGTCGGGAAGGCCGTCACCGTGGGCGCGACGGCGCGCAGCTTGGCGACGGCGTAGTCCATGGTGCGACGCAGGTTGCCGATTCCGGCGGTCTCGGCGGTGGCGACGGCGGGTGTGGCGACCAAGGCTCCTCCAGCGGCGACAGCAGCTCCGGCGATCAACGATCTACGCGACAGAGTCATCAGGGCACCATCCATCCGAGCACGGGGGTGGACTGCAGGTAGACGAGCACGCACAGGACCAGCAGGAGCCCAATGCTCCAGCCGAAGACGCGACGGAACAGCTCGCCTTCCTTGCCCACCAGGCCGACCGCGGCGGTGCCGATGGCGAGGTTCTGCGGCGAGATCATCTTGGCCATCACGCCGCCGGAGCTGTTGGCCGCGCCGAACAGGATCGGCGAGGCGCCCAGCTGGTGCGCGGCGGCGAACTGGGAGCCGCCGAGCAGGGTGTTGGAGCCGACGTCGGTGCCGGTGATGGTGACGCCGAACCAGCCCACGACCGGCGACAGGAAGGCGAAGAACGCCCCGGTGCCGGCCAGCCAGAAGCCGAGCGTGGTGATCTGGCCGGACAGGTTCATCACGTACGACAGCGCGAACACGGCGAGGATGGCGATGATCGCCCAGCCGAACTGCCGCACGGTCCGCCCGTAGACCCGGACCGCGTCCCCGAGGCCGACCTTGAGCACGAGCAGCGACAGCAGGCCGGAGACGAGCAGCAGGGTGCCGGTGGCGCCGAAGAAGTTGAGGGTGTAGCTGGTGTCCACCTTCTTGCCGGCGGCGTTCTGAATGGCCAGGCCGGGCCAGCTGAACTTCCACACGATCGAATTGAGGGCGGCCTTGATCGGCGCGATCTGGGCCAGCGAGAAGACCACCACGATGATCGCGTACGGGCTGAACGCCTTGATCACGTCGGCCCGGCTGTCGCGCACGTCGCCGCCGCCGGTCGCGGTGGCTAGGCCACCGCCGCCCCCGCCTCCGCCGCCCGTGGCCACGGACGCGGTCGCCGGCTGCCAGACCCGGACCAGCAGCAGCACGGCGCCGGCCGACACGATGGCGGCCAGGATGTCGCACAGCTGGTAGGACAGGTAGCTGGACACCAGGAACTGGGTGAGGCCGAAGCTCACGCCGGCGACCAGCGCGGCGGGCCACGCCTCACGCACGCCCTTGCGGCCGTCGGCGATGTACAGCAGCACGAACGGCACGATCGCGGCCAGGAAGCACACCTGCCGGCCGGCCATCGCGCCGAACTGCTCCACCGGCAGGCCGCTGATCGGGCCGAGCGCGGTGATCGGGTTGCCGAGGCCGCCGAACGCGACCGGCGCGGTGTCGGCGACCAGCGTCAGCGCGGCCGCCTTGAGCGGGTTGACGCCCAGCGCGATCAGCATCACCGAGCAGATCGCCACCGGGCTGCCGCCGCCGGCCAGGGCCTCCAGCAGCGCGCCGAACGAGAACGCGATCACGATGGCCTGCACCCGCGAGTCCTCGCTGACCGAGCTGAAGGCCCGGCGGAGCACCTCGAAGTGCCCGCTGCGCACGGTCAGGTTGTAGACCCAGATCGCGTTGAACGTGATCCACAGGACCAGCAGCACGCTGTTGGCCATGCCGAACAGGCCCGCGTCCAGCGTCTGGCCGATCGGCATGCCGAAGCCGGCCACGGCGATCAGGATGGAGATCACCAGTGCCGCGATGCCGGCCCAGTGGGCCTTCCACTTCAGCCCGCCGAGCAGCAGGAGCACCGCGAACAGGGGTATCAGCGCCAACAACGCGGACAGCGTGAGCGAGCCGGCCGGGTCGAGGGTCTGTCTGAACACTTCTCACCGCCTTTTCCCAGGTTGCAGCCCGAATGGAGACCAGACCCCGTAACCGGCGGCGGTGGCCACGGGGGCACTTGTTCCGTGGGACGGAACGTAGTTCCATAAGTGGCGACATCGTGTCATCTGCTTGCAACATCCGCCAGGGGTCAACCGCCGCTGCCCCCGCTAGCCCAGCAGGAGCACCACATGGAGGTCAGGCACCACACCAACCCCGCCCAGCTGCGTGGTTTCGACACCACCCAGCTGCGGGAGAACTACCTGGTGGAGGACCTGTTCCGGACCGGAGAGGTGCGCACGGTCCTCACCCACGCGGACCGGGTCGTGCTCGGCGGCGCGGCGCCGGTGCCCGGTCAGCCGCTGACGCTGCCCAATCCGGACCAGCTGCGTTCGACGTCGTTCCTGGAGCGCCGGGAGATGGCCGTGGTCGTGGTCAGCGGCGCCGGCAGCGTCGTGGTCGACGGCGACAAGCACGACCTGGGCCACCGCGACTGCCTCTACATCGGCCGGGGCGCGGTGGACGTGCAGTTCCACGCCGGCGACTCGGAGACCCACTTCTACCTGTTCTCGGCCACCTCGCACGCCAGCTACCCGACCGCGGTGGCCCGGTTCGAGGAGGTGGAGTTCGCCCAGCTCGGCGACCAGTCGACGGCCAACGTGCGGGAGCTGCGCAAGTACATCCACGCGGACGGCATCCGCTCCAGCCAGATCGTGGTCGGCGTGACCAAGCTGGCCGACGGCAGCGTATGGAACACCATGCCGCCGCACACCCACGACCGCCGCACCGAGTGCTACCTGTACTTCGACCTGCCGGCCGAGGACCGCATCGTGCACCTGTGCGGCGAGCCGCAGGAGACCCGCAACATCATCGTGGCCAACGAGCAGGCCGTGGTGTCGCCGAGCTGGTCCATCCACAGCGGCGCCGGCACGCACTCCTACGCCTTCGTGTGGGCCATGGCCGGGGAGAACCAGGCGTTCACCGACATGGACCAGGTCGCCGTGACGGAGCTGCGCTGATGTTCTCGCTCAAGGGCAGGACCGCCCTGGTCACGGGGGCCCGCACCGGCATCGGCAAGGCGATCGCGGTCGGCCTGGCCCAGGCCGGGGCCGACCTCGTGCTGCTCGGCCACCGCCCCGACTTCGCCGAGGTGACGGCCGAGGCGCAGGCTGCCGGGGCCGGCGTGGAGACGCTGATCGTCGACCTCGCCGAGCCGGCCGCGGTCGAGCCGGCGCTGGCCGAGCTGCTGGCCCGGCGCGAGGTGGACGTGCTGGTGAACAACGCCGGCATCATCCACCGGCAGCCGGCTGCCGACGTGTCGCTGGACGACTGGCGGCGGGTGCAGGCGGTGAACCTGGACTCGGTGTTCGCGCTGAGCCAGGCCGTCGGCCGGCAGATGACCGCCCGCGGCTCCGGCAAGATCATCACCATCGCCTCGCTGCTGAGCTTCCAGGGCGGCGTGAACGTCAGCGGCTACACCACCAGCAAGCACGCCGTGGCCGGCCTGACCAAGGCGCTGGCCAACGAGTGGGCGCCGCACGGCGTGCAGGTCAACGCCATCGCGCCCGGCTACATCGAGACCAACAACACCGAGGCGCTGCGGGCCGACCCGGACCGCGAGCCGGCGATCCGCGGCCGCATCCCGGCCGGCCGCTGGGGCCGGCCCGAGGACCTGGTCGGCGCGGCGGTGTTCCTGGCCTCGCCGGCCTCGGACTACGTCAACGGTCACGTGCTGGTCGTCGACGGCGGGTGGCTGTCGCGTTGACCGAGGGCGCGGTCGAGAAGGCCCTGGCCGTGCTGGCGGCGCTCGCCCAGCACTCCCGGATCAGCGAGCTGGCCCGGGTGACCGGCTTCCCCAAGTCGACCGTGCACCGGCTGCTGCGCACGCTGGTGGCCACCGGGTTCGCGGTGGCCACCGCCGACGGCGACTACCGGATCGGCCCGAAGGTGCTGGTGCTGGCCGGAAACGTGCTCCAGCCGGTGGACTCGGTCGAGCGGGCCCGCCCGGTGCTGGAGACGTTGCAGGCCAGCACCGGGTGCGCCGTGCACTTCGCCATGCTGCTCGGCGACGAGCTCGTCTACGTGGACAAGGTCGAGGGCGGCAAGCCGTATCGGATGGCCTCCCGCATCGGCGGCCGGTTGTTGTTGCACTGCACGGCTATCGGCAAGGCCGTGCTGTCCACAAGGGACATGAACGGACTGGAGCTGACCGCCCGCACGCCGGGCACGATCACCGATCCGCAGCGGCTGCGGGCCCAGCTGGACCGGGTCCGCAGCTGCGGTTTCGCCCTGGACGAGCAGGAGAACGAGCCGGGGGTGCGCTGCGTGGGCGCGGCCGTGCGCAACCACAACGGGACCGTGGTCGGCGGGCTGAGCGTGTCCACACTGGCGCTGGAGCACACGCTGCCGGAGCTGATCGCGCTGGGCCCACGGGTGGTGGCCGCTGCCCGCGAAGTCTCCCGCGCACTGGGGCACACCCATTAGCCTCGACCGATGGCGGTCCACGAGCTGTCCAGAACCGACGCGCGGCGCATCGCCGTGCGCGCTCAACTGCTGGGTAAGTTCCGGCCGGCCGATCTGCACGACGTGGTGCGCGGCCTGACGCTGTTGCAGGTCGACAACACCGCGGCGGTCGCGCCCAGCGCCGATCTGGTGGCCTGGAGCCGGCTCGGCTCCGGCTATTCGCCGCCGGAGCTGGCCGACGCGCTGGCCAAGCGGTCCCTTGTGGACCTGCGGCTGATGATCCGGCCGGCCGAGGACATCGCCCTGTACCGGGCGGAGATGGCGGCTTGGCCGGGTGACGGCCCCGGCTGGCGCCAGCAACAGCACAAGTGGTTGCGGGCCAACGAGATCTGCCGGCAGAACATTCTCAGCCGGCTCGACGCCGAGGGGCCGCTGCCGGCCCGCGCGTTCGAGGACACGTGCGTGGTGCCGTGGAAGTCCAGCGGCTGGACCAACAACCGGAACGTCACACAGATGCTGGAGTTCATGGTCCTCGCCGGCGATGTCGCGGTGTCCGGCAGCGACGGCGGCCGGCTGTGGGACCTGGCCGAGCGCGTCTACCCCGACCAGCCGGCCGTGCCGCTGGCCGAAGCCCTGCTCATTCGCGCCGAGAGGCGCTTGCGGGCGCTGGGCATCGCTCGCTTGAAGGGGCCGGAGTGTCCGGTGGAGCCCATCGACGTGGGCGAGGTCGGGGAGCCGGCGGTGATCGAGGGCGTCCGCGGGCAGTGGCGGGTCGACCCGGCGCAGCTGGGGCAGCCGTTCGCGGGGCGGACGGCCCTGCTGTCGCCGCTGGACCGGCTGGTCTACGACCGCAAGCGCATGACCGAGATCTTCCAGTTCGACTACCAGCTGGAGATGTACAAGCCGGCGGCCAAACGCCGCTGGGGCTATTACGCGCTCCCGATCCTGTACGGGGACGAACTGATCGGGAAGGTGGACGCGGCGGCCGACCGCAAGGCCGGGGTGCTGCGGATCAACGCCGTCCACGAGGACGAGCCGTTCACCAAGGCGATGACGGCGGCGGTGCGGCGGGAGATCAAGGACCTGGCGAAGTGGCTGGAGTTGGAGCTAGTCCAGTAGTCCCGCCAGCTCGGTAAGCAGCTGGAGCACCCGCTCCGCCTTCTCCGGTCCGACCACCTCGGCGATGGTCTCGTCCGCCGGCCGCCCGGCCCGCCGCATGATCGCGCGGTGGGCGATCTCGGCCAGGGCGAGGCGGGTGCGGCGGCGGTCCTCGGGGTCGGGCGCGGCGACGATGAGGCCCCGCTCCCGCAGCCGGGCCACCGACGTGGACACGTGGCTCTGGGCGAAGCCGGTGCGGGCCTGGATCTCGGTGACGGCGGTGCCGGGGTGCTTGAGCACGTCCTCCAGCACGGCGATCTCGCCGGGCGTGAGCTCGGTGTCGCCGGCGTCGGTGGTGACCTGCCGGGCCAGGTCGATGAGTCGCTTGCCCAGCCGGTGCAGCAGCACGCCGTCCATGGCCCGGTATATTACATCGTTGGCGATTCATCGGTAGCGATGTAATCTCCACGGCATGGACGAGGTGAGCAAGACGGCGCTGGGTGTGGCCCGCGTGCGCGCGGCGGAGAGCGGGCGGCCGGACCGGCTGTTCGACGACCCGTGGGCGGCGAAGTTCTGCGCGGCGGCCCCGGATCAGGTGCCGACCGGCGAACGGACGCCGCTGGCCCTGGCGTTCGCGTTCCACGCGATCATCCGCACCCGCTTCTACGACGACCACCTGCTCGAATCCGGCTGCCGGCAGGTGGTGCTGCTGGCCGCCGGCCTGGACAGCCGCGCGTTCCGGCTGGACTGGCCGGCCCGCACCAGCCTGTACGAGCTGGACCTGCCCAAGGTGTTGGCGTTCAAGGAAACCGTGCTGGCCGGGGCCGAACCCCGTTGCACCCGAACGGTTGTGCCGGCGGACCTGCGCGAGGACTGGGCCACAAAGTTGAAAGAAGCCGGCTTCCGGCCGGATCAGCCAACGGCCTGGCTGGCCGAGGGGCTGCTGATCTACCTCACCCCGGACGACGCGGACCGGCTGCTGTCGACCGTGACCGCCCTGTCCGCACCGGGCAGCCGGATCGCGTTCGAACGCGGCGACCTGTCATACCAGGACAAGGCGGTGAATTCCCCGTCCATGCAACGGTATTCGGCGCTCTGGCAGGGAGGCCTGGACCGCCCGCCGAGCGAATGGCTGACCGGACATGGCTGGCAGCCAACGGAACACGAGCTCGGCGAGATCGCCCAGGGCTACGGGCGGCCGCTTCGCCGCGAGACCAGCAGCGGCTTCATGACCGCTATCCGCCGTACATCGACGTGATCATCGCTTCGATGGCGAAGCGCGGCTTCACGTTCTGCTGCAACGCATCCCGACACGACAGCACGGCCTCCAGCCGACGCAGCGCGGACTCCGAGGTCCACATCGACGCGGCGTTGGCGACGTCGTTGGCCCGGTCGGGATGGTTCAGCGGCACCTCAGCCCGCGCCTTGGTCACCAGCACGTCCCGGTAGAAGCCCATCAGGTCGATCAGGGCCAGGTCCAGCGAGTCGCGCTGGGTCCGGGTGGCGCGGGACTTCTGCCGCTTTTCCAGCTCCTTCAACGCACCCGCGGCGCCGCGGGTGGCCGAGGCGGTGCCCTTGCCGGTGCCGCCCGCGCCCATCGCGGTCTTCAACGCATCGGTCTCGGCGGCGTTGCGATCCTCGTTGGCCGAGACCGCGTCGGCCTCGGCCGCCTTCACGAGGGCGTCCGCGCTGGTGAAGATGTCGCCGAACCGCCGCAGCCCCAACGGAATCGCCAGCACCGACTCGCGCCGCTGCCGCGCCTCCGGATCGGTGGCCAACCGGCGGGCCCGGCCGATGTGGCCGCCGCAGACCGACGCCGCCCACTGCGCCGTGGCCGGCTCGATGCCGTCACGCTGCTCCAGCACCTCGGCGATGGCCGCCGTCGCCGGCGTGCGCAGGCTGAGCGCGCGGCAGCGGGACCGGATCGTCACCGAGATGTCGTCCGGGTGGTCGGACGGCGCGCAGAGCAGGAACACGGTCCGGTCCGGCGGCTCCTCGACCGCCTTGAGCAGCGCGTTGGCCGCGCCCTCGGTCAACCGGTCGGCGTCCTCGATGATCACGACCTGCCAGCGCCCGGTGGTCGGCCGCTTGGCCGAGACCTGCACCAGCGCCCGCATCTCGGCCACCGAGATGGACAGCCCCTCCGGCACGACCAGGCGCACGTCCGCGTGGGTGCCGTGCATGGTCGTGCGGCAGGCCTGGCACTGGCCGCAGCCGCGCGGGCCGCCCGGGGCATCGCACTGCAACGCGGCGGCGAAGGCGCGGGCCGCGGTGGACCGGCCGGAGCCGGGCGGGCCGGTGAACAGCCACGCGTGGGTCATCGCGCCCGGCGTGGTCGGCCGGCCGGCGACCAGGTCGGCCGCGGCCTCGGCGGCGGTGCTGAGCACCTCGACCGCGTGGGACTGGCCGACGACGTCGGCCCACACCGTCATGCCTGCACCTGCTCGGTCACCCTGCCATGATGCCGCGCCGCCAGCTGGCGGTGCGCGAAGACCCCGGCCAACGCGGCGACCACGGCCGCCACCAGCAGCGCCGGCCGCACGCCGACCAGGTCCACCAGCACCGGGGCCGTGGTCGTGGCGGCGAACAGCACCACCTTCACCAGGGCCTGCACGAACGCGTTGACCCGGCCGCGGACCTCGTCCGGCACCTGCGACCCGATCAACGTCAGCCCGGTCACGAAGGCGACACCCGCGCACGCGCCGACCAGGCCCACGGCGGCCAGCGCGAACCACAAGTGCGGGGCGACCGCCACGGCCACCAGCAGCGAGCCGGCGGCGACGATCGCCACCCCGAACGGCAGCCGGAGCCGGGACACCCCGACCACGCCGATCACCAGACCGACGAACATCGCGATCACCAGGGTCCCGAACGCCGCCTCGCCGCCGTGCAGCTCGGTGGCGTACGGGCGGGCGATGGCGATCACCGTGCCGCCGGCGGTCAGCGCCCCGAGGATGCCGATCACCAGACCCCGCACCAGCCGGCTGCCGCGCACGTAGCGCAGGCCGTCGCGGGCCATGCCGGGCTCGCCGGCAGGCGGCGCGGTCCACCGGCCGGAGGCCTCCGGCAGCCGGGTCGCGATGACCAGGGCCGAGCTCAGGTAGAGCAGGCCGTTGATCACCACGATGACGTGCACGTCGGAGTTCGGCGCGATCGCCGTGATCACCGAGTACAGGCCGGCGCCGGTCAGTAAAGCCAGCCCGTAGGTGGTGACCAGGGTCAGCTGGCTGGCCGTCTGCACTTGGTCGGGGCGGTGCAGCAGGGTCGGCAGGGCCGAGTCCTTGGCCGGGATCCACAGCATCGAGCAGCAGCCGACCAGGAAGTTCGCCGCCAGCAGCCACCAGGTCGTGCCGACGAAGGCGATGGACAGGAACAGGGCGCAGCGGACCAGGTCCGTCGCGATCATGACCTTGCGGCGGTCGAACCGGTCGGCCAGGTGCCCGGCCAGCGGGGCCAGCAGCAGCCCCGGCAGCAGCTGGGTGGCGACCACCCCGCTCAGCGCGAATTCACTCGATCCGGTGAGGGTCGCCAGCAGCGAGGACAGGCCCAGCAGCGACAGCCAGTCGCCCACACAACACAGGTACGCGGACGTCCAGAGCCGGCGGAACGCCGGGATGGACATCACCTCGGCGATACGCCTCACGGTTGCGAGCCCACGGCCACGACCACAACCGCCAGCACGATGAACACGAACACCAGCACCACCGCGCAGCCGATGCAGCCGGCCGCGGCGTTCTTGCGCTGGGTCTCCTGCACCGCGGCCGGCGCGGGCGGCAAGCCGCCGGCCGCCGGCAGCCCGACCATCGGCGCCGACCTCGTGCGCTGGAGGCCGGGAGCGGGCGGCAACGGCGTCGGCTGGTACGGCGGGGCGGCCCGGCGGGCCCGATCCCGGGCCAGCTCGCGACGGGCCGCCGCGCGCACCTGCCCGTGGTCCACCGGTATCAGCGGCACCAGAGGCGGCACCACCGTGTCCGGCACGTCCGCGAAGGCCTCAGACCAGGTTGCGGGGTCAGTGAACGACGCGGCCGCGAGCCCGCTCAACGCGTCCGGATACACCGGCGACGGCGGCAACGCCTGGGTGCCGTCCGGCCCGAACTCGCCTGCCATGCCCCCAGCGTAAACCGCCTGCGCCCGCCCTGGCCGCTACCGCCACGTGTGCGCCACATTCGACTCCCAAAGCGGAATATGGCGCACACGTGGCGGTTAGCCCAGTTTGTTCAGCGCTGCGTCTTGGCGGGGGCCTTCTTGGCGGCGGGCTTCTTGGCCGCGGTCGCCTTCTTCTCGGCCGCCGGCTTCTTCTCCGCCGCCGGCTTGCGGGTGGTCGTCCGCTTCGGGGCCGGTCCCTTGGCCCGCTTCTCCGCCAGCAGCTCGGCCGCGCGCTCGTCGGTCAGCTCCTCGACGCTGTCGCTCTTGCGCAGCGAGGCGTTGTACTCGCCGTCGGTGACGTACGGGCCGAACCGGCCGTCCTTGACCACCATCGGCTTGCCGGAGACCGGGTCGTTGCCCATCTCCTTGAGCGGCGGCGCCGACGCGGCCGACTGCCGGCCCCGCTTCTTCGGCTCCGCGTAGATCTTCAGCGCCTCGTCCAGCGTGACCGTGAACAGCTGGTCCTCGTTGGCCAGCGACCGCGAGTCCGTGCCCTTCTTCAGGTACGGGCCGTAGCGGCCGTTCTGCGCGGTGATCTCCGCGCCGGACTCCGGGTCCTTGCCCACCATCCGCGGCAGCGACAGCAGCTTGAGCGCGTCGTCCAGGGTCACCGTGTCCAGCGACATGTCCTTGAACAGCGAGCCGGTCCGCGGCTTGGGCGCGGTGGTCTTCTTGCCGTTCGTGCTCTCCGGCGGCTCGGGCAGGATCTCGGTGACGTACGGGCCGAAGCGGCCGTCCTTGGCCACGATCTCGTGCCCGCTCACCGGGTCGGTGCCCAGCGTGCGGCCCTCGATCGGGGTGGCGAACAGCTTCTCCGCCACCTCCGGGGTCAGCTCGTCCGGCGGCATGCCGTCGGGCAGGTTGGCCCGCTGCGACTCCCCGTCGATCTCGCGCTCCAGGTACGGCCCGAAGCGACCGACCCGGACCACCACGGTGTGGCCGTCGGAATCGGTGAACATCGGGATGGAGTTGACCTGGCGCGGGTCGATGCCCTCGACGCTGGCGTCGATCAGCTTCTTCAGGCCGCCGCCGCGGCCGACCGAGCCCTCGACGCCGATCTCGCCGCCGAAGTAGAAGCCGGTCAGCCAGGCGGTGCGGCGCTGGTCGCCGGCGGCGATCCGCTCCAGCTCGTCCTCCATGGCCGCGGTGAAGTCGTAGTCCACCAGCCGCTCGAAGTGCTGTTCGAGCAGGCCGATCACGGCGAACGCGACCCAGGACGGGATCAGCGCCGAGCCGCGCTTCCACACGTAGCCGCGGTCCTGGATGGTCTTGATGATCGTCGCGTAGGTGGACGGACGGCCGATGCCCAGCTCTTCCATGGTCTTGATCAGGCTGGCGTCGGTGTAGCGCGGCGGCGGGCTGGTGGTGTGCCCGTCGGCGGTCAGCTCGACCGCCGTGATCGCCTGGTCCTTGACCAGCTGCGGCAGCCGGCGCTCGGCGTCGTCGGCCTCGCCGCCGGCCTCGGAGTCGATCGACTCGACGTAGGCCTTGAGGAAGCCGGCGAAGGTGATGGTCCGGCCGGAGGCGGCGAAGGTGCACACCTCGCCGGTGGTGGAGGTGCCGGCGATGCGCACGCTCATGGTGGTGCCGCGGGCGTCGTTCATCTGCGACGCGATGGTCCGCTGCCAGATCAGCTCGTAGAGGCGGAACTCGTCGGCGGCCAGTTCCTTGGCCACCTCGCCGGGGGTGCGGAACACCTCGCCGGCGGGCCGGATGGCCTCGTGCGCCTCCTGGGCGTTCTTGACCTTCCGGGTGTACTGGCGCGGCTTGTCCGAGACGTACTGGGCCCCGTAGAGCTGGGTGGCCTGGGCCCGGGCGGCCGCGACCGCCGACTCCGACAGCGTGGTCGAGTCGGTGCGCATGTAGGTGATGTAGCCGTTCTCGTACAGCCGCTGCGCGGTGCTCATCGTGCGGTCCGCGGAGAAGCGCAGCTTGCGGCTGGCCTCCTGCTGCAACGTGGACGTCATGAACGGCGCATAGGGTCGCCGCGTGTACGGCTTCTCCTCGACCGAGGTGACCTTGAGGGTGGCGTTGGCCAGCCCGCCGGCCAGCCCGCGGGCCTCGGCCTCGGTCAGCACCCGCACATCGCCGGCGCTGCGGAGTTTGCCATCGGGGCCGAAGTCGCGGCCGGTGGCCAGCCGCACGCCGTCCACCTGCACCATGCGGGCGGCGAACTGGCGGGGGTCGGCGTCCGCGCCGGCGTCCAGCTGCGCGCCGATGTCCCAGTACGAGGCCGTGACGAAGCGCATCCGCTCGCGCTCCCGCTGCACCACGATGCGGGTCGCCACGGACTGCACCCGGCCCGCCGAGAGCTTCGGCATGACCTTCTTCCACAGCACGGGTGAGACCTCGTAGCCGTAGAGGCGGTCCAGGATGCGCCGGGTCTCGTAGGCCTCGACCAGGTCGGTGTCCAGGTCACGGGGGTTGGCCGCGGCGGCCAGGATGGCCGGCTCGGTGATCTCGTGGAAGACCATCCGGCGGACCGGCACCTTGGGCTTGAGCGTCTCCAGCAGGTGCCAGGCGATGGCCTCGCCCTCGCGGTCGCCGTCTGTGGCCAGGTAGAGCTCGTCGACGTCCTTGAGCTTCTCCTTCAGCTCGGTGACCGTCGACTTCTTGTCCGGGGTGACGATGTAGACCGGTTCGAAGCCGTGCTCGATGTCCACGGCCAGGTTGGCCCAGGGCTCGCCCTTGTACTTGGCCGGGATCTCCGCCGCCTTGCGCGGCAGGTCCCGGATGTGGCCCTTCGACGACTCGACGACGAAGTTCCGGCCCAGGTAGGAGGCGATCTTTCGGGCCTTGGCGGGCGACTCGACGATCACCAACCTGCGGTGACCGGACCCGTTCTCCCCGGCACCGCTCTTGTTCGCCTTTGTCGATCCAGCCACGCCGTCCCGCTCTCTTGTCTACCTGTGTCCCCAGCCCGCCACTATGCACCGTCGGACCCTGATGGCACGCAATGCCGTGACCGACAGAGTGACATAACACAGCGCCGACACCCATCGGGAGTAGTACCCGGCACCTTGTTGGAGGACAAACCCTGCCGAAACGGCCCGTTCCGGAGGATACCCTCCGAAACGGGCCGTGCCAGTTGTCGTAAATCAGCCCACGCCGTTGCTCACGGCCTCGGCCGGGGCGTCCGCGATCGTCGTGCTGCGACGCTTGGACACCACCACCGCCGCGATGATGACCACCACCGCGGCCACCGCGATGGCGATGCGGATGGCCGGCGGCTGGTCGGCCGCGCTCAGGGCCACGATGGCCGGCGCGATCAGCACCGAGACCAGGTTCATGACCTTCATCAGCGGGTTGATGGCCGGGCCCGCGGTGTCCTTGAACGGGTCGCCCACGGTGTCGCCGATGACCGTCGCGGCGTGCGCGTCGGACCCCTTGCCGCCGTGGTTGCCGTCCTCGACCAGCTTCTTGGCGTTGTCCCAGGCGCCACCGGAGTTGGCCAGGAACACCGCCATCAGGGTGCCGGTGGCGATGGCGCCGGCCAGGTAGCCGGCCAGCGGGCCGACGCCGAGGCCGAAGCCGACCGCGATCGGGGCCAGGATCGCCAGCAGACCCGGGGTGGCCAGCTCACGCAGCGAGTCGCGGGTGCAGATGTCCACGACCCGGCCGTACTCCGGGCGGACGGTGCCGTCCATGATGCCCGGGTTGTCCCGGAACTGGCGGCGCACCTCGAACACGATCGCGCCGGCCGCCCGGGTCACCGCGTTGATCGCCAGACCGGAGAACATGAACACCACGGCCGCGCCGACGATCAGGCCGACCAGCGTGCTCGGGGTGAACACCGCGAACGCCGCACTCACGTTCTGGGACACCACGTCCAGGCCGGCGCCGTTGATGTAGGAGCCGAACAGGGCGGTCGCCGCCAGCACGGCGGTCGCGATCGCGATGCCCTTGGTGATCGCCTTGGTGGTGTTGCCGACCGCGTCCAGCTCGGTCAGGATCTTCGCGCCGTCCTCGCTGACCTCGCCGGACATCTCGGCGATGCCCTGGGCGTTGTCCGAGACCGGGCCGAAGGTGTCCATGGCGACGATGACGCCGACCGTGGTGAGCAGGCCGGTGCCGGCCAGCGCCACCGCGAACAGCGCCACCGCGACGCTGCCGGACAGCAGGAACGCGCCGTACACGGCGGCGCCGATGACCAGCGCGGTGTAGACGGCGGACTCGAAGCCGACCGAGATGCCGGACAGGATCACCGTGGCCGCGCCGGTCAGCGAGGTCTCGCCGACCGTCTTGACCGGCTTGTGCTCGGTGCCGGTGAAGTAGCCGGTCAGCCACAGGATGATGGCCGCCAGCACGATGCCGATGATCACCGCGACCGCCGCGATCAACGCCGGGTTGCCGGGGTCGGAGATGCCGTGGTTGAGCTTGGCGAAGGTGCTCGGCAGGTAGGTGAACGCCGCGATCGTGCACAGCACCGCGGAGATCACCGCGGAGATGTAGAACGAGCGGTTGATCGCCGACAGGCCGTTCTCGCCCGGACGGGCCCTGGTGATGTAGACGCCGATCACCGCGGTGAGCACGCCGATGGCCGGCACGATCAGCGGGAACAGCAGGCCCTGGCTGCCGAAGGCGAGCGAGCCGAGGATGAGCGCGGCGACCAGCATCACCGAGTAGGACTCGAACAGGTCGGCCGCCATGCCGGCGCAGTCACCCACGTTGTCGCCGACGTTGTCGGCGATGGTCGCGGCGTTGCGGGGGTCGTCCTCGGGGATGTTCTGCTCGACCTTGCCGACCAGGTCGGCGCCCACGTCCGCGGCCTTGGTGAAGATGCCGCCGCCGACACGCATGAACATGGCGAGCAGGGCGGCGCCGAAGCCGAAGCCCTCGAGCACCTTGGGCGCCTCGCCGGCGTAGGCCAGCACGACGATGGACGCGCCGAGCAGGCCGAGTCCGACCGTGCTCATGCCGACCACACCACCGGTGCGGAAAGCTACCCGCATCGCCTTCTCGCGACCGCCGTCGGGCTCGTTCGCGGCCGCGGCCACGCGCAGGTTCGCGCGGGTCGACAGCCACATGCCGAGGTAACCGATCGCGGCCGAGAAGACGGCGCCGATGATGAAGAAGACAGAGCGGCCGATCCGTTCGGCAATGCTGTCCGCGGGAAGGAAGAACAGCAGCACGAAGACGATGACCACAAAGATGGCCAACGTGCGGAACTGCCGGTTGAGATAGGCCGCGGCGCCCTCTTGAACCGCCTTCGCGATGTCCTGCATCTTCGGGGTGCCCTGGCCGGCGGCCAGCACCTCCTTGCGCAGCACGAACGCGATGACAAGGGCGACGATGGCGACCACGGCGACCACACCGACGATGGTGTAGTCACCCCCGGACAGCGTGACAGCGCTGTCCGCGAGTACTTGCCGGGACATCCGTCCTCCTGGTGACGTCATGCGTGTTACAGCCGTCAGCGCCAGGAGCCGGTGTCGTGCGTCGGCTCCGACGCAGCGTGTGCACCCTCACACAAGGGTGCGATGCCGGCGGAGTCTATTGGTCGGTCAAGTCGGCCAGACGATCAGTCCCGATCCGTTCACAGTCCGTTATCTTCGACGGGTGTTGTGAATCGATACAGTCGCCGTCTGCCCCGCCTGTCGCGATGCGCCGTCAGACACCGAACGTGAACGCCCGCTCGGCCGGTCGAGTGGTGTCGCACCTGTGTGCGAAGCTCGGGGCTGTGGGCGGAACCGAGCGTGGTCGTGAACTGCTGCGGCGCGTGCTGGCCGGGGTGCCGGCGGGCGAGTCGCCGCTGACGCACGTCACCGACCAGCCCGAACGGCCCGGCCAGCGGGTGGACTGGCCGGCCTGGGTTGATCGACAGCTGGTCAGCGCCCTGGGCGAGGCCGGTGTCGAGCGGCCCTGGACGCACCAGGCGCGGGCCGCCGAACTCGCCTGGTCGGGCAAACATGTGGTGCTCGCCACAGGAACGGCGTCCGGGAAGTCGCTCGGGTACCAGCTTCCGGTGTTGAGCCGTCTGGCTGAAGATCCGCGGGCGACCGCCCTGTACCTGTCCCCGACCAAGGCGCTGGGGGCCGATCAGCTCCGCTCCGTCCTGGCGCTCGGGGTCGACGGCGTGCGCCCGGCGTCGTTCGACGGCGACACCCCGATGGTCGAGCGGGACTGGGTCCGCGCGCACTCCCGCTGGGTGTTCACCAACCCCGACATGCTGCACCGGGGCGTGCTGCCCAACCACGCCCGCTGGTCGACGTTCTTCCGCCGGCTCGCCTACGTCGTCGTCGACGAATGCCACACCTACCGCGGCGTTTTCGGCTCCCATGTGGCGCTGCTGATGCGGCGGCTGCGGCGGGTCGCCGCCAAGTACGGGGCCTCCCCTGTGTTCGTGCTGGCCTCCGCCACCGTCGCCGACCCCGCCGGCTTCGCCGAGCGGCTGTGCGGCGTCACCTTCGAGGCCGTCGACGAGGACGCCTCGCCGCGCGGCGAGCGGACTGTCGCGCTGTGGGAGCCGCCGCTGCTGGAGGAGCACGCCGGCGAGAACGGCGCCCCCATCCGCCGGGCCGCCGGCAGCGAGGCCGCCCGCATCCTCGCCGACCTCGTCATCGAGAAGGCCCGGACCCTGGCCTTCGTCCGCTCCCGGCGCGGCGCGGAGCTGACCGCCCTGGCCGCTCGACGGATTCTGGCCGAGGTCGACGACGACCTGGTCAGCCGGGTCGCCGCCTACCGCGCCGGCTTCCTGCCCGAGGAACGGCGGGCCCTCGAACGCTCGCTGGCCGACGGCCGGCTGCTCGGCGTCGCCACCACCAACGCCCTCGAGCTCGGTGTCGACATCGCCGGCCTCGACGCCGTCGTCGTCGCCGGCTATCCCGGGACCCTGGCCTCGTTCTGGCAGCAGGCCGGTCGTGCCGGCCGGACCGGCGACGGGTCGCTGGTCGTGTTCGTGGCCCGGGACGATCCGCTCGACACGTACCTCGTGCACCATCCCGCCGCCGTGCTGGACAAGCCCGTCGAGGCCACCGTGCTCGATCCCGTCAACCCTTACGTGCTGGCCCCGCAGCTGGCCTGCGCCGCCTCCGAGCTGCCGCTCACCCCCGACTGCCTGGAGACCTTCGGCGGCGCCACCCGGGAGATCGTCGACGACCTCGTTCGCGACGGCCTGCTGCGCAAGCGCCCCAACGGCTGGTATTGGACCTCCCGCGAGCGCCCCCACGCCGGCGTCGACATCCGTGGCTCCGGCGGCGAGCAGATCGCCGTCGTCGAAGGCGATTCCGGCCGCATGCTCGGCACCGTCGACCCCGGCTCCGCGACCTGGCAGGTCCATCCCGGGGCCCTCTACCTGCACCAGGGCACCTCTTACGTCGTCGACGAGCTTGCCCTGGAGGACGGCCTGGCCCTCGTGCACGCCGAGGACCCCGAGTGGACCACCCAGCCCCGCAACGTCGTCGACATCTCCGTCGTCCACACCGCCAAGAAGGACTCCTTCGCCGGCGTCAACGTGTGTCTTGGCGAGGTCGACGTCACCTCCCAGGTCGTCGGCTACCTGCGCAAACTGCCGTCCGGGCGGGTCATCGACCAGGTCCCCCTCGACCTGCCCGCGCAGACCCTCCGCACCCGGGCCGTCTGGTACACCATCGGCGAGGACCTGCTTTCCGCCGCCGGCATCGACCCACCCCGCGTCCCCGGCGCCCTCCACGCCGCCGAGCACGCCGCCATCGGTCTGCTCCCCTTGTTCGCCACCTGCGACCGCTGGGACATCGGCGGCGTCTCCACCGCCCTGCACGCCGACACCGGCTTTCCCACTGTCTTCGTCCATGACGGCCACCCCGGCGGCGCCGGCTTCGCCGACCGCGGCCACGCCGCCCTCATCCCCTGGCTCACCGCCACCCGCGAGGCCATCGCCTCCTGCGAGTGCCTGATGGGCTGCCCCTCCTGCGTCCAGTCCCCCAAATGCGGCAACGGCAACGAGCCCCTCGACAAGGAAGGCGCCGTCGCCGTCCTGACCGCCGTCCTCAACGCCATCACCGCGACCTGACCGTCACCGGTGTTCTGTCAGCCGCAGCGTCGCGCCCGGCCTCAGCGCACCGGTCTCGTCCAGCTCGGCCAGCAGCGCGGGCACCCCGACGGTGAGCATCTTGGTCCGGACCGAGCCCAACAGCTTCGCCATCACGAACCCGCCGATGCCGGTGAACCCGGTGTGGTCGTACGTGAAGCGGGTCCCCTCGGGTGTCGGCACCAACTGATAGCGCACGTGGCTGGGCTTTTCTCCCTCCGTGCCGATCCACGTGTAGCGCAGCAACTCCTGCTCGCGGACCTCCAGCACCTCGCAGTCGACAATGCCCCGCCAGCCGGGCACCGGCTTGGCCACGAACTGGAACCGGTTGCCGACCACGGGCTGGAATCCGACGGCACGACCGCCCTGGCCGGTCGAGGTCCAGTACGGGATCAGGTCCGGGTCGGTCATCGCCCGCCAGACCTGGACGGGCGGGTGCGGGTAGTCACGAACGATGTGGATCTCGGCCATGACGGCCTCCTCTGGATGGCAGCGAGCCAATGTTCTGCGGCTATAAAATTACCGTAGCAGAACTTTTCGTGTCGCTGTAGTAGCCTGGTGCGGGTGGCGACAACGGGGACCGGTCAACCGGTCGTGGAGGGGTTGCGCGAGCGCAAGAAGCGCGCGATGCGTCAGCAGTTGTCCGACACCGCGGCGCGGATGTTCCTCGAGCGTGGCTTCGACGCTGTCCGGGTGGCCGACGTCGGCGAGGCGTGCGGGGTGTCCGAGAAGACCGTCTTCAACTACTTCCAGAGCAAGGAGGCGCTGCTGCTCGATCGGCTGGAACCGACGGCCGACGCGTTGCGCACCCATTTGTCGAATCCGGCGCTGCCTCCGGTCGCCGCGATGTTGACGGTCCTCGACCAGGAGCTGAACGACGTCGTCGCGGGTCTCGCCGCCAGCGGCGACCAGGACCACGCGGTGACCCAGTACCGCAAGTTCGGCGATCTGATCCGGAGCACCCCTTCGCTGCGGGCGTACCAGAGTGACACCGCCGACCGGTTCGTCGACGTCGCCGCCACTGTGCTGGCCGACCGGGCCGGGCTACGGTCCGACGATCCCGAACCCCAGATCGCCGCGGCGGCGCTGCTCGGCCTGTGGCGGGTCCAGTTCCGCGCCCTCCGAGCGCATCTACGCCCCGGTCACCCCCTGCCGACCGCCGCTGCCGCCGTCACCCAAGACGTCCACCGCGCCGCCCGCCTACTCGAAACCGGCCTAACCGCCTTCCCGACCAAGCCACACACCCCTGACGGGGCGTAATCCGGTAGGGGTGCCGGGGACCCGATCGCCAACCCACATCGGGGTCCGGGGCGGAGCCCCGGCGTGGGGGCGTGGGGGCCGGGCCCCCACAGGGCACGCCGAGCGATAACGGCCCGCGCTTTCCGCGGGCACACTCCGCCCAATCGCTCGGGGCACTGGGGGCGCGTGTTTCCAGCGCGCCCCCAGTGCACTCCATACCGCCGAACACTCCGGCCATCGCCTGCTACCGCGTTGTGTGAGCGACCGTCGAGGGTGGCGTCTCGACCGCGGGGCGCTCGCGGACACCAGGGAGGCGGTGGTGTCCGGCGCGGCGGTCGCCCTCGGGGGCCAGGTGGTCTCGGCCCCGTCCCGGTCGCTACCGGGAGGCGATCTTCGGTGCTGGTGTTCGGCTGTGCACCTGTCCCGCGTCCACGTCGCCCACGAGCGGGAACGGCGAGCGGACGGACGGGCAGGGTTGGTGCGGTGGCTGCGTCGGGTCCCCGCGCTCGGGGTTGTCGCGGGAGGACGTCACGGGGCCCGGCGCAGCCGGCAGGGCGATCAGAAGGAGTCGGCCGCCACGAGGCGCTGGGCGGAGGTACCCAGCAGCTCGTCAACGTGATCCGGTCGGGTGGCCTCGACGAGGGCCTCCTGCACGACCTGGGAATCCGGCAGCGACCAACCGCAGACCTCGGGCTTCACCCGCCAGTGCACGACACCGTGCTGGAAGGGGGTGGGCGGCAACGGGATCCAGCTGTTCAAGCCGTGCAGCACGACATCGCCGCGTCCGGCGAGGTCGGCCGTCAGCTCCTGGCCGGAGTTGACCAGGAACATCCACTTGCCGGCAGGGGTGGCGGCGATCGGCACCGGCACGCCGGTCGTGCGCAGCACACCGGCCACGCGACGGCCCAGCTCGGCGTCCACCTCGATGGCGTCCACCACGTAACCGGTGGCGACCAGCAGGCTGTACCGACGCCCGGTCCACCAGGCGGCGACCTGCTCCGGCTTGGTGCCGATCCGCTCGGCCCAGTCACGGTGCACCGGCACCGGGCCGGTCTGCTCGACGCCGTCCCTGCCCGCCCACTGCGAGCCCGTCGGATAGGTGCCCGGCAGCACCGGCCATCCGCGCCACGCGAGGCCCATCGCCTCTGCGCGCAGCTCGATGCGGAACGCGCCGCGCCAGCTATCCGACCAATCCATCTTCTGTCGCCTCCTTGACTGTCAGGCACCGTGTCGGCGCCCACAACACACTCAACGGCATGTGACGCAAGCCGCGTAACCCCGCGTCGACCACTGGTAGCTGACGGACGGCGAGTGATGTGTCGAACAGCGATGGGCTGAACGGTGGACGGCAGCCCGTCCCGCGACGACGAACCGCGCCGAAGCGTGACGACACGCGTCCAACCGGGTGTGACACCACTCACCGCTGCCGAGCGACCGCTCGTCGTGTCATTGGTGGTCAACGGCCGCCCGGCACTTCAGCCGGACCTGCACGGGCATGTGCATTGGCCGTGCCGGACAACGCCGCCCATCCCGGCGGGCGAGCGGTCGTCTCGACGTAGGCCTCCCACTCGACGATGCGACAAGCGGTCAACGTGGCCGACATCCGCTCGACGACCCACCTCGCCCGCTCGCAGGCCTGGTCCACTCCGGCCACCACCTGCCCCGCCGCCGCCAGCGCCCCCAGATCCGCCGCCGCCGCGACCCGATGCCTCGTCAACACCGCCCCGCCGACCTGCAACCCCAGCACGATCAACAGCATCAACACCGTCGCCACACCGGCCATCACCACGGTCGCCGAGCCCCGGTCGTCTCCGAACAGCGAGCCCCGGTCACCGCAGTCGTGAGTGCGATCGCCCTTGGGCATCCCGGTCATTCGCCCACGGCTCCCGGTTCCAGGACCGCGTACGCGGTGCCGGCCGGCCGGAGGCCGAGGAGCAGGGGCATGGGCTGGGCGGTGACGGTCACGCTCACCTCGTCGCCGTCGACCTTGATCGACACCTCGGCGCCGTTGGGGCCGAGTTGCGTCGCGGCCTCGTCGGCACGACCCCGGTCGCCACGGGCGGCGAGGCGGGCGGCGGCCGCGGCGGCGTCGGTCGCCTGCATGGCGGCGATGACCGCGCCGATCGCGGACAGACTCAGCGCGAGCATGAAGACCACGCCGCTGAGCGCGATGGCCATCTCGACGGTGACGGAACCGCGGTCAGGACCGAAGCGAGAGGGCACGTTCGATCAGACCCGTGATCGCCGTGACCACCGACTGGCCGGTGACGACCGTGTAGAGCACCGCCGCGAAGGCCGCGGCCCCGAGCGTGACCAGGGCGTACTCGGCGGTGGCCATCCCGTCGTCGGCACACAGCCGAGCCCAGATCCGGTACATCAGTGCGCGCATTTCTCCTCCTTGTTCGTGGGTCACCAGGTGATGAGCAGTCGTCCGGCCAGTCCGACCACCACGGGCACCACGCCCAGGCAGAGGAAGGCCGGCAGGAAACACAGTCCGAGCGGACCGGCGATCAAGACCGCCGACCGCTGCGCGCGGGCCTCGGCCGTGTTGGCGGCCGCCGCCCTGATGCGCTGCGCCAGGCCGTCCGCGACCTCGGCGAGCGCCGTGCCGGACCGGGCGCTCCGGCGGGCGCCCCGCGCCAACGCCTCCGTCGCCGGCTCGGCCAGCGCCGGGGCCCAGGCCCGCACTGGGTCCGAACCCAGCGCCAGCAGTTCCGCCGTACGCCGCAGCACGTCCGCGCAGCCCGGCGGCGCGTCCAACGCCACCGCCCTGATCGCGGTTGGCACCGGCAGCCCCGCCCGCAGGCAGGCGGCGAGCAGGTCCCAGGTTGCCGCCAACCGCAGCGGATCCGGCGGCGGTGGTCCTCTATGCGTCGCCCGGCGGCACCAGACGAACACCACTGCCGACACCACCAGCGCCGGTACCCAACCGAACAACACTCCGGCCAGCACCGCACTGGAGACCGCGGCCAATACCGGCTGCCATTCGGCCGGCAGTCGCGGGCCGTGCCGGCTGACGGTTTCCGGCGGCCCGAACACCATCGCCAGGCGAACGCGAGCGCTGATCGGTCCGGGCAGCACCAGCAGAGCAAGACAGAGAAGGAAGGTGGATACGGCGTATCCGGTCATCGCTCCCACCGCCAGCCGACCCGCGCTCGGATGATGGCCGCCGTGCATACGGGATCCGCGAATACTGGATACACCGCATCCCAGGCGCGGGCGAAACGATCGGCCACCACTGCGACAGTTGCGAGAGCGGCACAGGCAAGTCGAAAGCCGCTCATGGCATCACCGCGTGGTCGGTCAGCTTGGCGCTCCACAGAACGCCACCACAGATCAGCAGGGCCCCGGCGACGAGCAGAATCTGACCGATGGCCGTGTCCGCGAGGACATGCAGCGGCCGGGCGTCAATGGCCTCGCCAAGCAGGACACCGAGTTCCGGCAGCACGGCGAGCACTGCCGCGCTGGCTCGTGGCCCGGCCATGCTGGCATGGACCTGCCGGCTGAACTGAAGCCGCTGGTCGAGGTCCCGCCGAACCGAATCGAGCACCTCCGCCAGCGGAACACCGTGCCTGGCCGCTAGCCGCCAGGCTCGGCCGACCTGTCCAAGGACGCCGGCCAGGGACGGTTCGGCCGAAGCACTGCGCACCAGCGCCCGATCGACGTCGCCGCCGAGGCGAGCGGTGTTGGCCACCGTGCTCATCGCCTTGGCTGCCAACGGTTCCGCATCGACGGCCGCACGCTCGGCCGCAGTCGCGGGATGAGCGCCCACGCGGAGCTCCGACACCAGAGACCCGAGTGCACCCACCATGCCCTCGGCGATCTGGGTGCGCCGGCGATGACTGCGTCGAGCGTGCCAGCGATGCCAACAAGTCATACACAGCACGGCATTGGCCATCGCACCACCTGGCCCCAGCACCGACCAGCCCACACACGCCCCCACGGCCGCGAGCACCGCACTCGTCGGCCGCGGCAAATGCCTGCGGCGCTTGGGCTGTCGTTCGACGGGCACGAGCGCACGCAGCCGGTGCGATGCGTGCCGCACTGGCCAGACCAGAACGGCGACGGCAATCAGGGCGACGGGCACGCTCAGCATGGGAAACCTCGTTCTGCCAACAGGTCGGTGAGGTGGGGCCAAGAGGGACCGGGACAGCCGGACTGCCAGGCGGGGCGAACGACGACGTCGTCGCGGGTGCGGGCGAGCAGGCCGATCTCGACTAAGCGGCGGACGCCGTCGGGGCAGCGTTTGAGGTGGAGGACAACGCGGATGGCGGCGGCGAGCTGGCTGTGGAGGGCGGACCGGGAGACGCCGCCGAGGGCGGCCAGGGCCTCCATGCGGGCGGGAACCTCTGAGGGCGAATTGGCATGCACGGTGCCGGCGCCGCCGTCATGGCCGGTGTTGAGGGCGGCCAAGAGTTCACAGACTTCGGCCCCGCGGACCTCGCCGACGACGATGCGGTCGGGGCGCATGCGAAGGGCCTGGCGGACAAGCTCCTGGGTGGTGACCTCGCCGGCGCCCTCCACGTTGGGCGGACGGGAGACGAGGCGGACAACCTGGGGATGGTCGGGATGGAGTTCGCCGGCGTCCTCGATGCAGACGATGCGTTCAGCGGCGGGAACCTGGGCCAGGAGGGCGGCGAGCAGGGTGGTCTTGCCGGAACCCGTCGCGCCGATGACCAGGAAGGCGAGGCGGGCTCGGACGATGCGGACGAGGAGGTCCTCGGTGTCGGCGTCGAAAGTGCCGAGGGTCCGCAGCGCGGCGAGGTCGTGACCGGCGGGACGGATCACCCGCAGGGACAGGCAAGTGCCGTCGGCGGCGACGGGCGGAAGCATGGCGTGCAGGCGCATGCCGTCGGGCAGCCAGGCGTCGACGAAGGGCTGGGCGTCGTCGAGGCGGCGGCCGGCGGCCAGCGCCAGGCGCTGGGCGAGCCGGCGGACGGAGTCGTCGTCACGGAAGGAGACGGTGGTGCGGCGAAGACCGCCGGGGCCGTCGATCCACACCCGATCCGGGCCGGTGACCAGGACGTCGGTCACCTCGGGGTCGCGCAGCAGCGGGGCGAGCGGGCCGGTGCCGGAGAACTCCTGACGCAGTTCGCGTACGGCGCCAAGGGTGTCCAGATCACTGGCGACACCCCCGGTTTCGGCCCGGAACGCGTCGGCGACGACGGCATCGGTGACGTCGCTGCCGAGCGCGGCCAGCCGCTCGCGGATCCGTTCGACCAGGTCACGCCGCATCGGGCGCCCCGCACAGGACCTCGACGGCGAGATCGGCGGCCTCGGCCAGCGGGCCGCGGGGTCGGGCCGGGGGCCGGCCGGCTTCCAGCGCGAGCGCCAGGCCGGGCTCGGCGAGCATGCCGGTCAGCAGGTTCAGGCCGACGGTGCTGGCCACCTCCTCGGCCCGCAGCCCGCCGGGCGCCGGCCCACGCACCACGAGCTGCGCCTCACGGCCCTCGTCGATGAACCGCTCGACCAGCCGCCGCGCGGCGGCGCATGCCCGCAGCTCGGCCGGGACCACGACGACGATCAGGTCGGCCCGGTCCAGCACGACCCGGGACGGCTCGGTCGCATGTCGGGGCAGGTCGCAGATGACCAGTTCGCCGCCGCGCTTGGCCGAGCTGACCACCGTGGCGACGGCCTGCGGATCGAGCTCGGCGTTGGCCCGGTCGCAGGACAGGATGGTCAGCCGGGACTGGCCGCGTTCGTTGCCGGGCAGCGCGGAATGCAGCGAGGACGCGGCGACCCGGCCGGCGCTGAGCTTCAGTTCCGGCCAGCGCAACCCGTCCATCCGTTCGGCCCCGAGCACGAGGTCGAGCCCGCCGGCCATCGGATCGCAGTCGACGAGCAGCACTCGGCGACCCCGCCTGAGCGCCGCATAGCCGGCGGCCGCCGCGAAAACGGATGCGCCGGCGCCGCCCCGGCCGCCGATCACGGCCAGCACGCGGCCGGTGTCCTTGGCCGGCCCCTCGACCGCGTCGGCGATCGCGCCGGCCAGCCACGACTCCGAGTCCGGCAGGCCCAGCACACGTTCCGCGCCGACGGCGACGCCGTGCTCGAACAGCACGGGTGGCGGCGGTCCGGAGGCGAGCAGCACCACACCCGGCCGGCGCGGCAGGCCGGCCTCGCCGCAGCGCCGCGCGGCGTGCTCGTCGAGCACCACCATCGGCGCGTGGGCCCAGCCGGCCCGCACCGCGGCCAGATCCGCCGCGCGTTCCACCTCACAGCCGGCCGCCGCGGCGACTTTGAGCAGGTCGTCGAGCAGGTCGTCGTTGTCGACCAGGGCCAGCGGCCGCGCTCGGTCCACGTTCTCCCCCGTCCTCGTCCTGCGGCGCGGATGTGCGCCGCGGGACCAGACTCGCCCGGCCGGCACGCGGCCGGACCCGGTCGGAGATCAACATGTGGACAACTCGGAGGTTGTGGACAACTCGGCCGATGATGATCTCTGGGCCCGGAATTGTCAGACCCGGTCGCCATACTTGAGTTGGGCGATACCTGGGCACCGACCCCTGGGTAGAGGACGACCCCCGTCAGGGGGGAGGGACGGGGGTCGCCTGAGGTTCAGTCCCGGGGGGTTGGACTGAACACGTCCGGATCTGTGGCCGGACCTCACTACTGTATCCCCCCGAAGGCCTTTCGCGCTCCCCGTTCCCGCAACAGACACGCCATATTTTCGTGACGACACCTATGCTGGCGCCGTGGATCCCAGCACCGGCGCTCGTGTGGCGGCCTTCTTCGACCTGGACAAGACCGTCATCGCGAAGTCGAGCCTGCTGGCCTTCAGCCGGCCCTTCTTCCAGGAGGGTCTGATCAACCGGCGAGCAGTGCTCAAGAGCGCATACGCCCAGTTCGTGTTCATGCAGTCGGGCGCCGACGCCGACCAGATCGAGCGGATGCGCCAGCACATCACGGCGCTGTGCGCGGGCTGGGACGTGGGCCAGGTGCGGGCCATCGTCGAGGAGACCCTGCACGACATCGTGGACCCGTTGGTCTACAAGGAAGCCACCCAGCTGATCGCCGATCACCGTGCCGCAGGTCACGACGTGGTCGTGGTCTCAGCGTCCGGCCAGGAGATCGTCGCGCCGATCGCCGACATGCTCGGCGCGACGCAGAGCCTGGCCACCCGCATGGTGGTGGCCGACGGCCGCTACACCGGCGAGGTCGACTTCTACTGCTACGCCGAGAACAAGGCCGTCGCGATCAAGCAGCTGGCCGCGGTCAACGGCTACGACCTGGCCGACTGCCACGCCTACTCCGACTCCGCGACCGACGAGCCGATGCTGGCCGTGGTCGGCCATCCCACCGCCGTCAACCCGGACCGGGGGCTGCGCAAGATCGCCGCGCAGCAGGGCTGGCCGGTGCTGACCTTCTCCGATCCGGTGTCGCTGCGGGCCCGCATCCCCACCCCGTCCGGCACCGCCGTCGCGGTCACCGCGGTAAGCCTGGGCGCGGTCGCCGCGGCCGGCGTCGCCTGGTACGGCATCCGCCGCCGACGCCGCGGCTGAACACCACTCGAAAAGGGCATCGGCGCAGGTCATGATCTGTGCGGGCGGGCGGATCAGTCACGCTGCGCCACTTGACCGGTGCACCCGACCGTGCCCTTGCTGTGGCGGCCGTCACGCACTACAAAGGAGATGCGGACATCGAGTCGGCCAGGGACGGAGCGGAGGAGAAGCCCCGTCCACCCCGGAAGATCTCCGTGCGCGAACCTCGGGCACCCACGCACAGCACGCCGCGGGAGGCGATGTCGTCCGGGGGCTGCGGACCGGGACGCCGGACGCCGAGCACCCCACCTATACGACACTAGTTGCACGCTTGGTAACCCGATAGTTCGCGCTGAAGCTAGCGGCTCCCGATCCCCTCGCGGGGATCGGGAGCCGCTGTCTTGTGCGGGCACTGGTCCAATCCAGTTAGCACCGTTGACCGTCGACTGGGATGTCAGTAACTTGCCGGTTGATCTGCATAGTCGGTGAGAAGATTTCCAGTCACGGGAGGACGCCGTGCGCAGGACACTCGTCGCCCTACTGGCAGGGTTGGCCGCGATGGCCACCACCGTCCCCGGCGCCGCCGACGCCCAACCCGACCAGGTCAGCTCCCTCATGCGGGGTATGACCCTGGCCGAGAAGGTCGGCCAGCTGTTCATGACCTACGGATACGGCCCGAGCGCCGACACCGTCGATCCGCGCAACCAGACCGAGTTCGGCGTCGACACGCCGGCCCAGCTGGTGCAGAAGTACCACCTGGGCGGCGTCATCTACTTCGCCTGGTCGGACAACGTGCAGAACCCGACCCAGATCGCCGGCCTGTCCAACGGGCTACAGAAGGCGGCGATCGGCTCCGGCGCGCACATCCCGCTGCTGATCTCCACCGACCAGGAGGAGGGCCTGGTGACGCGGATCGGCGCGCCCGCCACCACCTTCCCCGGCAGCATGGCGCTGGGCGCGACCCGCGACACCGCCGACGCCCGGCAGGCGGCCGCCATCACCGGCCGTGAGCTGCGGGCGATGGGCGTGAACATGAACAACGCGCCGGACGCCGACGTGAACGTGAACCCGGCGAACCCGGTGATCGGCGTGCGGTCCTTCGGCGCGGACCCGACCCTGGTCTCGAACATGGTGTCCGCGCAGGTCAAGGGCTATCAGCAGAGCGTGGTGACGACGGCCAAGCACTTCCCCGGCCACGGTGACGCCGCCACCGACAGCCACACCGGCCTGCCGGTCATCGACCACGACAAGGCCACCTGGGAGAAGATCGACGCGCCGCCGTTCCGGGCCGCCATCGCCAGCGGCGTGGACGTGATCATGAGCGCGCACATCGTGTTCCCCAAGATCGACCCGTCCGGCGACCCGTCCACGCTGTCGCCGACCGTGCTCACCGGCATGCTGCGCGACGAGCTGGGCTACCGCGGCGTGGTGATCACCGACTCGCTCCAGATGGCCGGCGTCCGGCAGAAGTACACCGACGCCGAGATCCCGGTGAAGGCGCTGCAGGCCGGCGCGGACATGCTGCTGATGCCGCAGAACGTGGGCACCGCTGTCGACGCGGTGATGAACGCCGTCAAGACCGGGCAGCTCTCGGAGCGGCGGATCGACGAGAGCGTGGCGCGGATCCTGGCCGTGAAGTTGCGGCGGGGCGTGCTGTTCAACCCGTTCGTCGATGTCAACGCCGTGGCCAAGAAGGTCGGCACAGCAGCGAGTCTGGCCACCGCGCAGGCCATCACCGACAAGTCGGTCACCGTCCTGAGCAATGACGGCACGCTGCCGCTGAAGGCGAAGTCCGTGCTGGTCACCGGTTGGGGCGTGACGACGACCCAGAACCTGGCCAATGCCCTGACCGCGCAAGGCATTCCGGCCAGCAAGACGGCCACCGACTACGACGCGATCGTGGTGACGACCAACGGCGCCGCGACGGATCCCGCGCAGCAGCAACAGGTTCGCGATCTCATCGCGACCGGCAAGCCGGTGATCGCGGTCGGCGTCGGCAATCCGTACGACCCGGGCGCGATCCCCGAGGCCCGCACCTGGATCGACACCTACTCCTACACGGCGGTGTCCATGCGGTCGCTGGCCCGGGTAATCGCCGGCGCGGTCGGCCCGCGCGGCAAGCTGCCGGTCGACATCCCGAACTCGTACCCGTTCGGCACGGGAATGACCTGGTGAGCCTGTCGCGCAGAGGCTTCCTCGCCGCGTCGGCGCTGACCGCGGCCGCACCGGCCGTGCCGGTGCAGCCCGCGTCGCCGCGTCGGATGAACGGCGCGGATGTGTTGGCCGCCCAGGGATATCGCACGCTGCGGGGGCGCAAGGTCGGCGTGCTGACCAACCCGACCGGGGTGCTCGCGAACCTGACGCACCTGGTGGACGACATGGTGTCGCACGAAGTCCGCCCCGCTGCCGTGTTCGGCCCCGAACACGGCTTTCGCGGCACCGCCCAGGCCGGTGGATCCGAGGGTGACTACACGGATCCGCGCACCGGGATCCCGGTGTACGACGCGTACAACGTCACCGCGGACGCGCTGGCGGCGATGTACCGCAAGGCGGGCGTGGACACCGTGGTGTTCGACATCGCCAACGTGGGCGCGCGGTTCTACACGTACACGTGGACCATGTTCATCGCGATGCAGGCGGCCGCCGCCACCGGGGCCTCGTTCATGGTGCTCGACCGACCGAATCCGATCGGCGGCCAGGCGTACGGGCCGCAGCTGGATCCGAAGTACGCCACGCTCGTCGGGTTGAAACCGATCGTGCAGCAGCCCGGCATGACCGTCGGCGAGCTGGCCCGGTTGTTCGACGCGGAGTTCCTCACCACCCGGCTGACCAGCCTGGAGATCGTCAAGTGCACGGGCTGGCGCCGCGATGACCTGTTCAGCGGGCAGTGGGTGCCGCCCAGCCCGAACATGCCGACCCCCGACACGGCGCTGCTCTACCCGGGCACGTGCCTGTTCGAGGGCACGCTGCTGTCCGAGGGCCGCGGCACCTGCCGGCCGTTCGAGACGATCGGGGCGCCGACCGTCGACTGGCGCTGGGCCGAGCAGCTGAACACCCTGGGCCTGCCCGGGGTCGAGTTCCGCGAGGCCTACTTCGTGCCGACGTTCAGCAAGTTCGTCAACCAGACGTGCGGCGGCGTGCAGGTGCACCTGACCGACCGGCCGCGGATCGACGCCATCCGGACCGCCGTCGCGATGATCGTGACGGCCCGGAACCTGTACCCGAAAGTGTTCGGTTGGCGGCTGGACAACTGGGTCGACAACCTCAGCGGCTCGGCGCGCCTGCGCGGCATGGTGGACGCGGGCGCGGGTGTCGACGACATCGTGGGCGCGTGGGCGGCCGAGCTGGCCGACTTCCGCCAGGATCGCATCCGGTATCTGCTGTACAGATGAGGTGGCCATGCGGATTCGTGCCCTCGCCCTGCCGGCCGTGCTGGTGCTGGCGTTCGCGGTGACGACCAGCGCGGACGCCGGGCCCAACTCGGCCCGCTTCGACCGGCCCTACCAGGGGTTCGCGCCGGCCAACACGGTGCTGCGCGCCGGGTCGCCGGCCGACGCCGGGCTGAACCCGGGGCCGATCGACGCGTTCAACTCCCAGCTCGCCGGCTGGGTGCCGTCGCTCTACCCCGGGGCGACGGTGTTGTTGGCGCACAACGGGGTTGTCGTCGACCGGACCGCCACCGGCGAGGCCGTCAAGTACCAGGACCTGACCACGCAACTGCCGCCCGACCAACAGGTGCCGGCCCGCACCGACACCATCTACGACCTGGCGTCCCTGTCCAAGCTGTTCACCTCGATCGTGGCCGTGCAGCAGCTGGAGGCCGGCCGGATCGCGCTGGACACCCCGGTCGCGCACTACCTGCCGGAGTTCGCCACCAACGGCAAGGGCCCGATCACCATCGAGCAGCTGCTCACCCACACCTCGGGCCTGCTGCCCGACCCGGTTCCCTCGCTGTGGGCCGGGTATCCGGACATCCCGTCGCGGGTGAAGGCGATCCTGGACACCACGCCGGAGGCGCCGGCCGGCACCAAGTACGAGTACTCCGACCTGAACATGCTGACCATGCAGCTGGTGTTGCAGCAGGTCACCGGGAAGCCGCTGGACCAGCTCGTGCGTGAGGGCATCACCGACCCGCTGCGCATGGTCGACACCGGCTACAACCCGCCGGCGTCGAAGCTGGGCCGGATCGCCGCGACCGAGTACGAGACCGCGCCGCCGCGGGGCATGGTGCACGGCTCCGTGCACGACGAGAACGCCTGGGCGATGGGCGGCGTCGCCGGGCATGCCGGCGTTTTCTCCACGGCCGACGACCTGGCGGTTCTTGCCCAGGCGATCCTCAACGGCGGTGTCTACCGGGGGCACCGGATCCTCAGTCAGCACGGCGTGCAGCTGATGGAGACCGACTTCAACCAGAAGTTCCCGGACGACCCGCACGGGCTCGGCTTCGAGCTGAACCTGATCTGGTACATGGGTGGGCTGTCCGGGCCGGACACGTTGGGGCACACCGGGTTCACCGGCACGTCCATCGTGATCGACCCGCGCTCGCGGTCGTTCGCGATCCTGCTGACCAATCGCGTGCACCCGACTCGGAACACGCCGTCGACCAACCCGGCCCGGCGGGCCGCGACGGAGGCGTTGGCGCAGGCCATGAGCGTGCAGGCGCCGGGCGGCGGCCGGTCGTGGTTCTCGGGGCAGGGCGGGGGCTCGACCAGCACGCTGACCACCGGGACGCTGCACGGTTCGGTGCGAGTCTCGTTCGAGGCGTTCGTCAACACCGAGCCGTCGGACCTGCTGACCTTGGAGGCCAGTACGGACGGCGGCGCCACGTGGACCGCGGTTCCGCTCACCGTTCGTGGCCAGGGTGCGCCGAGCGGGCCGCAGACGGCGTTGTCGGGCCAGTCCGTCCGCGCCTGGTGGCAGGTTCGGGCCCAAGTGGCCGGTGGATCGAACGGTGTCGTGCTCCGCTGGCGTTACACAACTGACCCGGTCTACGAAGGACGGGGGGTCGACGTGGCCGACATCGCGCTGAGCTGCGGCCGCACCACGTTCACACCGCTCGGCTGGTCGCTGACATAACCGCAGGTCAGGGGCCATCATGTTGACCGAAACAGTTACTGTTAGTAAGTTTCCCACGTGGCACCCGCCAAGTCAGCCAGTGAGATCAGCGAGGCGAGCCCGCTGGTCCGGATTCGTTCGCTGCTGCCCGGCCTGGCCCGCGCGGAGCAGCGCGTGGCCAAGGTCGTGCTCGACAACCCCCAGGTCGTCGCGCACCGCAGCATCACCGAGGTCGCGGAGGCGGCCGGCACCAGCGAGACCACGGTGACCCGGTTCTGCAAGGCGATCGGCGTCGGGGGCTACCCGGAGCTGCGGATCGCCCTCGCCGCCGACACCGCGCGCACCGCTGCCCGGATCGACCGCGACCTGGGCAGCGACATCGCGCCCACCGACGACCTGTCGCAGGTGGTCGGCAAGGTCGCGTTCGCCGACGCGCGGGCCGTGGAGGAGACGGCCGACCAGCTCGACATCGCGTCCTTGACCGCGGTGGTGGACGCCGTCGCCGGCGCCGGGCGGGTCGACGTCTACGGGGTTGGCGCCAGCGCTTTCGTCGCCGCCGATCTACAGCAGAAGCTGCACCGCATAGGGCGCATCAGCTTCGCGTGGAGCGACACCCACATCATGCTGACCTCCGCCGCCGTGCTCACCCAGGGCGACGTCGCCTTCGGTATCTCGCACACCGGCGCGACCGCGGACACCGTGGAGGCATTGCGGGTGGCGCGGGAGCGCGGCGCGACGACCGTCGCGCTGACCAACTTCCCCCGCTCGCCGATCTCCGAGGTCGCCGACCACGTGCTGACCACCGCGGCGCGGGAGACCACCTTCCGGTCCGGCGCGATGGCCAGCCGGATCGCCCAGCTCACCGTCATCGACTGCTTGTTCATCGGCGTAGCGCAGAAACACCTAGACAGCGCGCGTAACGCGTTGGAGTCCACCTACGAGGCTGTGGGTGGGCATCGGCTCGGTCCGCGTCCCGACGGCCGCCGAAAGGCACGGGAGACAGGTAAATGACGTTGCCGCAGCCACGCGAGTCGATCGTGCGCGTCGATTCCCCCACCGAGCAGCGCAATCCCAGAACCGAGGGTATTGACAGACTGCCGACGGTGGACGTGCTGCGGATGATCAACAACGAGGACCGGCTGGTCCCCGCCGCCGTCGGCCACGTGCTGCCGGAGGTGGCGCGGGCCGTCGACCTCGCCGTCGCCACCCTGCGGGCCGGCGGTCGGATCCATTACGCCGGCGCCGGCACGTCCGGTCGGCTGGCCACCCTGGACGCCGCCGAACTCGTGCCGACGTTCAACACACCCGCCGAATGGTTCGTCACCCATCACGCCGGCGGCGCCACGGCGCTTCGCAAGGCCGTCGAGAACGCCGAGGACGACTGGGAGGCGGGCGCCGCCGAGATTCGAGCCGCCGTGCACCCCGGCGACGTCGTCTTCGGGCTCACTGCCTCGGGCCGCACCCCTTACGTGATGGGCGCACTCGCCGCCGGCAACGAGATCGGCGCTCGGACCGTGCTGCTGTCGGCCAACCCCGCCGCCACCCCGAGCGTGCCGGTCGACGTGCTCATCGCCGTCAACACCGGTCCCGAGGTGATCGCCGGCTCCACCCGCATGAAGGCCGGCACCGCCCAGAAGCTCGTGCTCAACGCCTTCTCCACGGCCGTGATGATCAAGCTGGGGCGGACGTACTCCAACCTCATGATCAGCATGCGGGCCACCAACGCCAAGCTGCGCGGGCGGACGCTGCGCATCCTGCGGGAGGCGACCGGTCTCGACGAGGCCGAATGCACCGCGGCGCTGCTGGAGTCCGACGGCGACCTGAAGGTGGCCTTGGTGCGGCTGCTGGCAGGCATCGACTCCGTGCAGGCGGCAGAGGCCCTCACCGCCACCGGCGGCCACGTCCGCAACGCGCTGGTGGCACTCGGCGCCGCAGCCAGCTAACCCAGCCCCCACCCGATCCCGGGGGAGCGTCCCAGGCCCAGTCTACCTGCGGAAACGTGGAACGATCTTGGCGAGGGGATCGCTGTGGACAGCGGCGGAGTTGTCCACAGCGGCGGAATCAGCCTTGACCGATGGCCTCGGCAGTACCCGCAGCATCACGGACGAACCAGCCTTGCCCGACGGCCCCGGCGACACCAGCGGCTTCGCGGACGAGTCAGCCCTGCCCGACGGCGTCGGCGATGCCGGCGGCTTCGCGGGCGCCGGCCTCCAGGGTGGAGCAGCTGAAGCGGAGCCAGGCGGCGACGCCGTCGGGGGTGCCCGAGGAGAAGCCCTCGACGGCGGACCGGTACTCCGCGGCCCGGCGCAGGCAGGCCACCTCGGGCACGGCGAGGCCCTTGGTGTCGAGGCCGGTGCCGATCATGGTGAGCCGGGCGGCGGCGCGGGCGATGACGCCGCTGACGGGGCCGAAGGGGGCCAGGGACAGGAGCTCGCCGTGGACGACGGCGACGAGCACGGGGGCGGGGGCCTTGGTGCCGCCGGCGACCAAGGAGGCAAGAAGGTCGAGGCGTTCGCCACCGGCGGAAGGGCGGCCCAGGTCGTCGGCGCCGACGAGGTCGGCGGCGGCGAGGACGTGTAGGCGGGCGAGGGCCTGGAGCGGAGCCTTCTGCCAGGTGCTGAGCAGCGGACCGATGGCCTCGGCGACCCGCAACGACCCTGCCAGCACGGGATCGGTGACGGAACCGGAAGAGGGAATCTCCACTGCGCCGCCGTCGAGGGCGGCGGAGGCACGGGCGGCGCGGACGGAGGCCTCGGCGGCGGTGGTGGGCCAGCCGCGGCGGTTGGCGGGGTGCCGATGCACCTCGGCGACGGCGTCGCGAGCAGCCTCGACGGCCTCGGCGACACCGGGCAGATCCAGCAGTGGCGCCAGCGGGTCGGTCACGGCTGGCGACCCTACCGGTCGATATGGTCTAGACCTTACGGCACTGGTACGCACAAGCCCGTAGCACTAGGTTCAGCAGCAATACCGCAGGCGAGATCCAGGAGGGCACGCACCATGACAGAGTCGTCCGCGTTGGACAACCTGCTCACCGAGAGCAGGTCGTTCCCGCCCAGCGAGGAGTTCGCCGCTCAGGCCAACGCGACCGCGGCGCTGCAGCAGGAGGCGGACGCCGACCGCGAGGCCTTCTGGGCCAAGCAGGCCGAGCGCCTGACCTGGGCGACCAAGTGGGACCAGGTGCTGGACTGGAGCGGCGCCCCGTTCGCGAAGTGGTTCGTCGGCGGCAAGCTCAACGTCGCCTACAACTGCGTGGACCGGCACGTCGAGTCCGGCCACGGAGACCAGGTCGCGATCCACTGGGTCGGCGAGCCCGGCGACACCCGCACGATCACCTACAACGACCTCAAGCGCGAGGTCTCCAAGACGGCCAACGCCCTGCTGTCCCTGGGTCTGACCACCGGCGACCGGGTCGCCATCTACATGCCGATGGTGCCCGAGGCCGTCTTCTCGATGCTGGCCTGCGCCCGCCTCGGCCTGGTGCACAGCGTGGTCTTCGGCGGCTTCTCGGCGGAGGCGCTGCGCTCCCGCATCGACGACGCCGAGGCGAAGCTGGTGATCACCACCGACGGCCAGTACCGCCGCGGCAACCCGGTCTCGCTCAAGGCGGCCGTGGACGAGGCGGTGGCGAAGACACCGACCGTGAACAACGTGCTGGTGGTGCGCCGCACCGGCGGCGAGGTCGACTGGTCCGACGGCCGCGACCTGTGGTGGCACGACGTGGTGGACGGCCAGTCGGAGGAGCACACACCGGAGGCGTTCGACTCCGAGCACCCGCTGTTCATCCTCTACACCTCGGGTACGACGGGTAAGCCGAAGGGCATCCTGCACACCTCGGGCGGCTACCTCACCCAGGCGTCCTACACCCACTACAACGTCTTCGACCTCAAGGCGGACACCGACGTCTACTGGTGCACGGCCGACATCGGCTGGGTCACCGGGCACAGCTACATCGTGTACGGGCCGCTGTCCAACCGGGTCACCCAGATCGTCTACGAGGGCACGCCGAACACCCCGCACGAGGGCCGGCACTGGGAGATCGTCCAGCAGTACAAGGTCTCCATCTACTACACCGCGCCCACGCTGATCCGCACCTTCATGAAGTGGGGCGAGGACATCCCGGCCGGCTACGACCTGTCCTCGCTGCGGGTGCTGGGCAGCGTCGGCGAGCCGATCAACCCCGAGGCCTGGATCTGGTACCGGGAGCACATCGGCGCCGGCAAGACGCCGGTGGTCGACACCTGGTGGCAGACCGAGACCGGCGCGATCATGGTCGCCCCGCTGCCCGGCGTCACGGTGGCCAAGCCCGGTTCGGCGATGGGCCCGCTGCCGGGCATCGGCGCGAAGGTCGTCGACGACACCGGCAAGGAGGTCGGCCACGGTGGCGGCGGCTACCTGGTGCTGGACAAGCCGTGGCCGTCGATGCTGCGCGGCGTCTGGGGCGACGAGGAGCGCTATCGCGAGACCTACTGGGCGCGGTTCGCCGACCAGGGCTACTACTTCGCCGGCGACGGCGCGAAGTACGACGAGGACGGGGCGATCTGGCTGCTGGGCCGGGTCGACGACGTGATGCTGGTGTCGGGCCACAACATCTCCACCACCGAGGTGGAGTCGGCGCTGGTGTCGCACCCGCGGGTGGCCGAGGCGGCCGTGGTCGGCGCGACCGACCCGACGACGACCCAGGCTGTGGTGGCGTTTGTCATCCTGCGCGGCGTCAAGGCCGACGAGGACGCCGCCGCGCTGGTCAGCGAGCTGCGCAACCACGTGTCCAAGGAGATCGGCGCGATCGCCAAGCCGCGGCAGATCCTGGTCGTGCAGGAGCTGCCCAAGACCCGCTCCGGCAAGATCATGCGCCGGCTGCTGCGGGACGTGGCCGAGAACCGCCAGATCGGCGACGTCACCACGCTGGCCGACTCCTCGGTGATGGATCTGATCTCCAGCGGCCTCAAGTCGGGCAAGGCCGAGGACTGACGACCGACTCGAAGCGGCCCGCGCGACGCGTTCGCGCGGGCCGTTGCGCTGTCGATCAGTTAACATAATGTGCGGGTGAGCCGGGAAGTCTGGTCGGCGCGTCAATCGTCGACCGCTGGAGCCGCCTGTGACCCGTTACCTGCGCACCGAGACCGTCGGCGGCCTGATCCTGCTGGCCGCGACCGCGATCGCACTGCTGTGGGCCAACTCCCCGATCGCCGACAGCTATCACGCGCTGCGGGAGTTCCACCTGGGCCCGCTGACCGTGGACGCGTGGGCCAAGGACGGTCTGCTGGCGCTGTTCTTCTACGTCGCCGGCCTGGAGCTCAAGCGCGAACTGGTCGTCGGCGAGCTGGCCGACCGCAAGGCGGCGGTGCTGCCGGTGGCCGCGGCCCTCGGCGGCATGATCGTGCCGGCCCTGCTCGCGCTGGCCATCAGCGGCGACGACAAGGCGTGGGCGATCCCGGTCGCCACGGACATCGCGTTCGCGCTGGCAGTGCTGGCGATCACCGGCTCGGGGCTGCCGGCGACGGCGCGGATCTTCCTGCTCAGCCTGGCCGTGGTCGACGACCTCGGCGCGATCGTCGTCATCGCGGTCGCGTTCAGCACCACGTTCAACCTGATCGCCCTGGGCGCCGCGATCGCGCTGCTGGCGGCCTACTGGTTCCTCCAGCGCCGCCGGGTCCGCAGCCCATGGCTGTACGTGCCGCTCGCCGTGGCGACCTGGTTCGCCGTGCACGAGGCCGGCGTGCACGCCACGATCGCCGGCGTCGCCCTCGGCCTGCTCACCCGGGTGAAGGCCGATCCGGGCGAGGCGGAGTCCCCGGCGGTCCGGCTGGAGCACCGCTTGCAGCCGTGGTCGGCGGGCGTCGCGGTGCCGGTGTTCGCCCTGTTCGCGGCGGGCGTGCCGATCGGCGCGGACGCGTTCACCGCGCTCGTCACGGACGCGATTCCGATCGCTGTCGTGGTCGGTCTGCTGGTGGGCAAGCTGGTCGGCGTGCTGGGCGCGTCGGTGCTGGCCGTGACGACCGGGCTGGCGGCCAAGCCCCGTGGACTGGGCTGGCGGGACATGGCGGCGGTGGCGATGTTGGGCGGCGTCGGCTTCACGGTCAGCCTGCTGATGGCCGAGCTCGCGCTGACCGGCGAGGCCGCCGACCACGCCAAGGCGGCGGTGTTGCTGGCCTCCGCGGCCGCGTCGCTGCTGGGCGCGGCCCTGGTTCTTCGGCGGAGTCGGGTGCACCGCACAGCGAACCTCTGAGGGTGCATGGCACGATGACCACCGTGACAGGCCCAGGACAGAACCCGAACGGCCACGGCGCTGGGCTGCCCCCGGTGCCGTCGATCCCGTTGACCGACGAGACGCCCCGCGACGTGGCCGGCGAGCAGTCGGTGGGCGGCCTGATCAAGGACGTGATGACCCAGGTCTCGGTCCTGCTGCGGGCCGAGATCGAGCTGGCCAAGCTCGAGGTCGGCGCCGAGGTCAAGAAGGCGCTGCGGGGCAGCGTGTTCTTCATCGGCGCGCTCACGATCGTGATGTTCAGCCTGTTCTTCCTGTTCTTCGCGATCGCCGAGCTGCTGGCCGACCTCGGCCTGTACCGGTCGGCCGCGTTCGGCATCGTCTGGTTCGCCATGCTGCTGGTCGCGGGCCTGCTCGGCTTCCTCGGCTACCGCAAGGTCAGGCGGCTGCGGGCGCCGGAACGCACCATCGAGACGATCAGGGACACGGCCGCGGCGCTGAGCCACCCCGGCGAGCGCTCGTAACCGCCCCGCGGCACCGGTCCGTCTCGGCCAACGGCATCCGACTGCACGTCGCCGAGGCCGGCAGCGGTCCGCTCACGCTGATGCTGCACGGGTTCCCCGAGTTCTGGTGGACCTGGCGGCACCAGCTGCCCGCGCTCGCCGCGCACGGCCGCCACGCGGTCGCGGTGGATCTCCGCGGCTACGGCCAGTCGGACAAGACACCCCGTGGCTACGACGGCTGGACGCTTGCCGGTGACGTCGCCGGGCTGATCAAGGCCCTCGGCGCCCGCCGCGCGCACCTGGTCGGCCATGGCTGGGGCGGAGTGCTGGCCTGGACGACGGCGGCGCTGCATCCCCGCCTCGTCGAATCGGTCACGACGATCTCCGCGCCCCATCCGCTGGAGGTCCCACTGCGGCCGCTGCTGTCGGCCCAGCCGCCGTTCTGGCCGGAGCGGCGGCTCGTCGCCGACGACGCGGCCCTGGTCGAGCACCTGCTGCACACGTGGACCGGTCCACACTGGACGCCGGATCCCGAGGTGCTGCGCCGCACCCGCGAGGCGATGCTGATCCGGGGCGTCGCGCATTGCAGCACGGAGTACCTCCGCTGGGCCTTCCGCTCCCGGCTACGCGGCGACGGCCGCGAGTTCGCCAAGGCGGTCAGCCGCCAGCTGGAAGCGCCGGTGCTGCGGCTGCGCGGCGAGCACGACGTCCGGACGTCGCCGACCACCCGGTTCGCGCCCTATCACGTGATCGACGGCGTCGGGCACTTCCCGCAGTGGGAGGACCCGGACGCCGTGACTGCGCTGCTACTCGGCGCAGGAGCCGGTTGACACCGGCCGGACCAGCGACGGGGCCTGCTGTATCACCCGGCTGACCTCGGCGGTGGTCAGGGCGAAGCCGGTCTCCGGGTCGTCCACGGCCGCGCCGAACACCACGCCGATCACCTGGCCGGCCGGGTTGATCAGCGGACCGCCGGAGTTGCCGCTCTTGACCGTGGACCGGATCGTGTAGACGTCCCGGGTGACCTTCTGGGTGCCGTAGATGTCCGGCCCGTTGAGCTGGATGCGCTGCCGGACCCGGGCCGCCCGCGCGGTGTACGGGCCGTCGAGCGGATAGCCGAGCACGATCGCGTCCTGGCCGGAGGTGTAGTCCTGCTGGGTGAACGGCAGCGGCCGGGCGTCGAGGCCGGGCACGGACAGCACCGCGACGTCGGCCTCCGGGTCGTAGTAGACGACGTGCGCGGTGAGCTGGCCGCCGCCGATCTCCACCGACTCGTCGTCGGTGCCGGCGACCACGTGCGCGTTGGTCATCACCCGCTGCGGGGAGATCACGAAGCCGCTGCCCTCCAGCGCCCGCGAGCAGGACGGGGCCCGGCCCCGGACCTTGACCACGCTGGACTGCACGGCCTGCACGACCTGGCTGTTCTGCAGGGCCGTGTCCGGCGGGTCCACGTCGGTGATCGGGGTCCGGGTGAACGGCCCGGTCGCGGTGAGCAGACCGGTGCTGAGCAGCCGGCTCACGTCGTTGGGCAGCTGCTCGGCCTCGGCCGGCATCAGGTTGTTCACGGTGCCGAGCACCACCGAGCCGCGGATGGCCGCGGCCAGCCCGGGCACCGGCACCGAGGTCAGCGGCAGCGCGAACACCCAGGCCACCACAAAAACCACGGCGCACTGCACCAGCGCGCCCAGCGTGTGGTCGACGCCGGTGAACGGGCCGAGCCGCACGTGCTGGCGGATGGACCGGCCCAGCCACACGCCTAACGTCTCGCCGAGGGCGACCAGCAGCACCAGCGCGCCCATCCAGACCGCGATCCGGGTGACGTTGCTGGCGAAGTTGGCCATGATCAGCGGCGTCACGATGAGGCCGAGCACGGTGCCGCCGAGCACGCCGACGGTGGCCGGCAGCGTGGTGATCAGGCCGTGCCTGGCCCCGGAGACCGCGGCGATCACGGCCAGCAGCACCACGACCAGGTCGACCCAGTTCACGCCTGCACCTCCGCGTTCGCCGCCCGCAGCGACTCGTCCAGATCACGCACGTCCGCCACGTTCCAGGGGCGTTCCCAGCCGGCCAGCCGCAGCAGCCCGGCGAGCAGGCCGGCGGTGAAGCCCCACACCAGCATGCCCGGTGCGGCGAAGGCCGGGCCGGTGAAGCCGGAGGGATGCTTCACCCGGAACCGGTTGGCCGGATCGGTCAGGTGGGCGATCGGCACCCGGGCGACCGCCGCCGTCTCGGCCGGGTCGACCACACGGACCGGCGACGGGCGCTCCCAGTGGGCCAGCACCGGCGTCACCAGGAAGCCGGAGACCGGCACGAACAGCTCCGGCAGCAGCGCGATCGGCCGCACGCCGTCGGCCCGCACGCCGGCTTCCTCCTCGGCCTCTCGCAACGCCGTGGCGACCGGGCCGTCGTCGCCGTCGTCGGCGCTGCCGCCGGGGAAGGCGACCTGGCCGGGGTGGGAGTTGAGCGTGTCGGCGCGGCGGGTGAGCAGCACGTCCGGGCCGTCGACGCCGTCACCGAGCAGCATCAGCACCGCGGCCGGCCTGGTCGGCAGCCCGCTCGGCGGGCGCACCCTGGTCAGCTCGGAGGCGTCCAGGCCGGCGGTGGCCGCGACCAGGACGGACAGCCACCCCGGCACGTCCGCCGGGTCCACCAGGGGGCCAGGACTCATCCGGTGACACTCCCGTTCGCATACTGCCGCACCGCCTGTTCCACCTGGTCCGCTGTTTCGAACGAGGACGGGCTGGTGATCCTGTTCGCCTTGCCGTCCGCTGCAACTACGTAGGTGACCGGAAAGACGTTCGGCTTACCCAGCGCGTTGGCCACGGATGCGTTCGGATCCCAGACTGACGGCAGCTTCACCTTCAGCGAGCCCAGCAGATCCAGGCCGCTGCGCTGGTCGCTCTGGGCCGGGATCTCGACCAGCAGCACCGGTATCGCCCCAGGTCGGGCCGCGTATTCCTGCAACGCCGGCAGCTCGGTGCGGCACGGCACGCACCACGGCTCCCAGAAGTTGACGAGCATCGGGCCGCCGCCGAGGGTGATCTCCGAGCCGTCGGCCATGCATGTGACCTCGATGCCGGCCAGCACGCCCTTGCCGGTGGGCTTGGGACAGGCCGGCAGCGCCGCGGTCTGCCGCAGCGCGTTCACGTCCGGCGTGGACACGGCCGGATCGGCCTGCGTCGGGGCCTGGCCCCGCGGCCAGACGGCGATCGCGGTGGCCACCGCGAGCACCACCACCACCAGCGCCCAACGCCACCGTGCGGTCATTTCGCGGCGCCGGCCTTCTTCTTGCCCTTGGCGGCTCGGACCTGCTCGGCCAGAGCGAGCAGGTGCGGGGCCTCATCGCCCTTGACCAGCTTCTCGGCCACCGCCGGGTCGGTCGGGCCGTCGCCGAAGGAGGGGCAGTCGGGGGCCAGGAAGCAGGCGCCACAGGCCGGCTTGCGGGCGTGGCAGACGCGCCGGCCGTGGAAGATCGTCCAGTGCGAGAGCATCGTCCAGTCCTTGCGGGGGACGAGCTCGCCGATCGCGTGCTCGACCTTGACCGGGTCGGTCTCCTCGGTCCAGCCCCAGCGCCGGACCAGCCGGCCGAAGTGCGTGTCGACGGTGATACCCGGGACGTCGAAGGCCTCGCCGAGCACCACGTTGGCGGTCTTGCGGCCGATCCCGGGCAGCCGGACCAGCTCCTCGAGCGTGCCGGGCACCTCGCCGCCGTGCTTGTCCACCAGCGCCGCGCCCAGGCCCAGGATCGAGGTGGCCTTGTTCCGGTAGAAGCCGGTGGGCCGGATCATCTCCTCCAGCTCGGTCCGGTTCGCGCCGGCGTAGTCGGCGGCCGTCCGGTACCGGGCGAACAGCGCCGGTGTGACCTCGTTCACACGCTTGTCGGTGCACTGGGCCGACAGGATGACGGCCACGGTGAGGTCCAGCGCGGTGCCGAAGTCGAGCTCGCAGTGCGCGTCCGGGTAGCCCTGGCTGAGCGCGCGTGTCATCCGCCGCACTCGGCGGACCAGAGACAGGTTGTTCGCGGCGGCGGTCGGTGACACTCGCCCAGCGTACGGACACCCACCGACATCGCCGACACGCCGGGGTGACCCCCGATGCACGCGCCCGGACGGCCATGGGAGAGGATGGCAGCATCATGACTGCCTGGTTGGTGCTCGTCGTACCACTTCTGATCATGTTCTTCGCGCTCTTCATGGAGCGCGTGGAAGCTCGCCTGCGCCATGTTGCCGTGCAGGAGAACGAGGTCGAGGAATTCCTGGAGCAGGCCCGACCGGACGAGGTCAGGGCGCTGTACGGACACGGCATCGGCCGGGCTCTGGAGCTGTTCCGCCTGCGGAGGCTCGGCGGACGCGCCGCACGGCTGCGTCCCCGGCGGACCAGGGGCAACGGGTCCTAGACTGGCACGCTAGTGATCGGCGGCACCGGCCGCCGCGTCTCGAAGGAGGGACGAGGTGGACGAGACCCTGGCCCGCGCGGGCATCTTCCAGGGTGTGGACCCGGCAGCGGCTGAGGCGTTGCTCGTCACGCTGGAGGCAGTCGACTTCCCGCGTGGCCACGTGATCTTCGCGGAGGGTGAGCCGGGCGACCGGCTGTACATCATCCAGAGCGGCAAGGTGAAGATCGGCCGCAAGTCGCCCGACGGGCGCGAGAACCTGCTCAACATCATGGGCCCGTCCGACATGTTCGGCGAGCTGTCGATCTTCGATCCGGGGCCGCGCACCTCGACCGCGACCACGGTCACCGAGGTCCGGGCGCTGTCCATGGGCCGCCCCGAGCTGCGGGAATGGATCAGCAAGCGGCCCGAGATCGCCGAGCAGCTGCTGCGCGTGCTGGCCCGTAGGCTGCGCCGGACGAACAACATGCTGGCGGACCTGATCTTCACGGACGTGCCCGGCCGGGTGGCCAAGGCGCTGCTGCAGTTCGCCCGCCAGTTCGGCAGCCAGGAGGCCGGCCTGCTGAGGGTCACTCACGACCTGACGCAGGAGGAGATCGCCCAGTACGTCGGCGCCTCCCGCGAGACCGTGAACAAGGCCCTGGCCGACTTCGCGCACCGCGGCTGGCTGCGCCTGGAGGGCAAGAGCGTCCTCATCCTGGACCCGGAGCGCCTCGCCCGGCGAGCGCGCTAGCCGGACAAAACGCCGAACGGCCCCTGCCCCCACCGTGGGACAGGGGTCGTTCCGCTGTCCGACCGGGCAGTCCTTGCGTCACTAACGACTACAGTTTTCTGCTTGGAAAACGCGAAAGGCCGGTCAGAGCCCCCGACGCTCTCGACCGGCCTTTCGTGTTGCGCGGGCCATCCCCCGACGGGCCGCGCACCCCGTCCCCTCGGTCTCCAGCCCCGAACCTTCGACCGAGGAGGTCGTGCCCGGTCACTGTGACATGGATGGACCTGTCACGGACAACCGGATTCACTCTCAAGGACTCCGAATTGGGTCTTTACGTTGCCCTCGTTCACCCACTCATCGCAACGCCGTGACTACATCGTGACTTACGCCTCCACTCTGGCACGGGCGTACCAATCTTTGGCATACTGGTACACATGTCCCACTCCGCGACCCTCTCCGACTACCGCACGGCCCTGACCACTCCCGGCGCGCGGCTGCCGGTGCTCGCCTCCGCACTGGCCAGGCTGCCGGTCGCGATGATCGGCCTGGCGCTGCTGCTGTACGTGCAGCACGCCACCGGCTCCTTCGCGACCGCGGGCCTCACCTCGGCCGCCGCGCTGATCGGCGTGTCGGTCGGGTCGGTGTTGCAGGGCCGGATCATGGACCGGGTGGGACCGACCCGTCCGCTGTGCGCGATGGCCGGCCTCACACTGCTGTTCGTGGCCAGCGAGGTGTGGGCGATCGAGACCCACCAGGCCGAGTGGCTGATCATCACGCTGGCCTTCGGCATCGGCCTGACCGAGATGACCGTGGGCTCGGCCTCCCGGTCGCTGTGGGTCCGGCTGGTGCCGCCCGGCCCGGTCCGCCAGGCGGCCTACGCCTACGAGGCGATCAGCATGGAGGTCTTCTTCATCCTGGGCCCGGGCCTGGCTGGCCTGATGACAGCGCTGCCCTGGGCCGGCACCGGCCTGGTGGCCGGCAGCCTGGCCATGGTCGTCGGCGGCCTGGCCTTCGCCCTCACGCCGACGGTCCGCGCCTGGCGGCCCACCCGGGACGAGCTGCGCCCGACCAGCCTGCTCGGCGCGCTGGCCAGCCCGGGCATGCGCACGGTGGCGCTGGCCGCGCTGGGCTTCGGCATGACGATCGGCTTCGTCGAGGTCGCGGTGCCGGCGTTCGCCACCGAGGCCGGCGCGCCGACCATGGGCGGCCTGATGCTGAGCCTGTGGTCGATCAGCTCGGTGGCGTTCGGTGTGCTGTACGGCGTGCGGCCCTGGCCGCGGGCCATGCACCTGCGGCTACCGGTGCTGCTGGCCGGCTTCGCGCTGCTGATCCTGCTGCTGGCGGTGCCGTCCTCCCTGTTCGGCCTGGGCGTGGCCCTGCTGGCGGTGGGCATCCTGATCACGCCGCAGTCGACCGCCCACTCGGCGGCGATCGAGCTGGTCGCGCCGGCCGGCACGACCACGGAGGCGTTCGGCTGGGTGATCACCTCGGTGACCCTGGGCCTGGCCATCGGCCAGTCCACCAGCGGTCAGCTGGTGCAGAACTTCGGCACCAGCTGGTCCTTCCTGGCCGCGGCCGTGGCCGGTCTGGTGATCGCCGCCCTGGTGTGGGCGTTCCGCGGCACCGTCAAGCAGTCGACGCTGACCACGGCGGCCCTGGTCAACGTCGAAGAAAAACTGGGTTAGTCAGCGCGACCATCTGCTCGCCCCGCCGGACCTCGACGCGGATCCAGTCGGAGTCGGCGGGGCTGGTCGCGTAGTCGACCGACCCCTCGCCGGTGTGCACCACCCCGGTCTGGTTCAGGACCCGGGTCTGAGTGCCCGGCACGCCGTCCACCTCGACATGGACGGTCACCGGGCGGCCCGTGCGCAGCGTCTCCCCGATACCGGCGCTGCGCCGGCCGTCCGTCACCGTCAGCGACAGCTGGACCTGCGCCGACTCGGCGATCCAGGTGTGCCCGGCCTTCAGACCGGCGAACAGGAACGGCCCGAACAGGTCCTCGGCCAGCACCACGTTGTGCGGCAAGCCCACCACCTGCGGCTCGGCGTGCGCGTCGCTGTCGCCGACCGCCGGGATCCAGCGGCCCTCCCGCAGCATCGCGTCCCAGGCCTGCACCGTCTTCTCGTCGTCGTCCGTCCACGGCCCGTTCCACACCTCGATCGCGTCCACGAGGTCGTAGCGGAACTCGAAGGAGCAGCCGATGCACGGCGCGTACGGGTGCGCGGCGACGACGAGGCCGCCGACCGAGTGCACCTCGTCGACGAAGCGCCGGAAGTCGTCGGGCTGGGTGTCCCGGTAGCGCCAGTCGATCCAGCGGCCCACCGGCAGGTTCCACGCCGGCCAGTGCCCGGAGCGGGTGGTGACCTCCTCGCCGTTGAGGATCAGCAGGTCCTCGGTGGCGTGCCGGCCCCACTGGAGCGAGGCGCTGGGCGTGTTGTGCTCGGTGGAGACGATGAAGTCCAGGCCGGCCGCGCGGGCCGCCGCGACGAGCTCGTCCGGGGTGCGCTTGCCGTCGGAGTAGACCGTGTGCAGGTGGCCGTCGCCGCGGTACCAGTCGCGGCCACGGCGGCGGGCCGGCGCGAACGACGGCGCCGGCTTCACCTCGAACGGCTGGCCGGCCGGGCCGAACCGCAGCGTGATGTCCACGCGGTAGTTGAGGCCCTGCTCGGAGACGGTGTACGGGCCGAGCACGACGTGCCAGGTGCCGCGGTCGATCGGGCCGGGCAAGTAGCCGGGGGTCGCGTCTGAGGCGCTGATCGTGAACCGGTCGCGGGCACCGCCGGACCAGCCGCGGAAGCCTCGGTGGTTGCCCAGCTCATGGCCGGCCGGGCCGAACACGCCGAAGTCCAGGGCGTTGCCGAGCTGGCCTGGCGGCACCTGCGGGCGGTCGTAGCTGTAGACGACGGACAGCTCGGCGACCCCTCGCGGCACCTCGACCGGCAGGTAGTACCAGTCCGGGGCGCCCGGTTCGAACCGACCGGTGACGGTGATCGTCTGCTCGCTGCCGTCGGTGCCGTCGGCGAACGCGATGCCCGGCAACATCTGGCCCGCTGCCAACGCGCCACCCGCGATGAGCAGCGTCCTCCGGTTGATGCTCATGCATCGGACGCTATGCGTCAGATCGTGACTCGAACACCACCGTCAGATGAACGGTGTTGCTCGTTGACGGGAACCCGTTTTGTCAGGGGTGGGTCGTAGCGTCGCACCCATGGACCTCACCGCCACGACTTCGCAGCTGGCGAGCACGCTGGCCGACATGGTCCGGCTGCTGCCGGCCAAGATGTACGACCCGGTGCTCGCCGGCGTCCTGATCACCGCGGACCGGGACGGGGTGCTGGTCCGCGGCACCGACCGGGAACGGGGCGTGCGGCTGCGGTGCGCCGCGACCGTGCACGAGGACGGTCAGGTCCTGGTGCCGGCCAAGCCGCTCGCGGAGACGCTGCGTGCGCTGGACGACCCGCAGGCGCGGCTGGTGGTGGAGGGGGCGCGGCTGGCCGTGCGCGTGCCGAGGGGGCGGTTCGCGCTGCCGCTGCTGGAGGCCGACCTGCATCCCGGCGTCGCCGAGCCACCGGCCCGGGTCGGCGAGGTCGACGGCCCGGAGTTCGCCGGCCTGCTGTCGGTGGTGGCGTCCGTCGCCTCGCGTGACGACGCGTTGCCGATGCTGACCGGCGTGCGGCTGCGCGGCGGGCCTGGGCGGCCGCTGTCCATGGTCGCGACCGACCGCTACCGGCTGGCCATCGCCTCGCTGCCGTGGACCGGCGAGGCCGAGGTCGACGCCATGGTGCCGGCGGCGCTGCTGGTGGAGGCGGCCAAGCAGGCGGCGTCGGCCGAGCGGGTCGCCCTGCACATCGACGGCGACCGGGCCGGCTTGGTGTGGGGCGACTCGGTCATCCTCACCTCGCTGCTCGCCTCCACCCTGCCCGACGAGCGCAAGCTGCTGCCCACCACCGTCGACGCCACCGTGACCATCGACGCCGACGCCCTCGCCGGCGCGGTCCGCCGGGTCGGCCTGTTCAGCGAGGGCCACCAGGTCGTGCAGCTGGACCTGGGCGACGGCGAGATCCGGGTGCACGGCGGCGGCCAGCAGGTCGGCGAGGCCGAGGAGCTGGTCAAGGCCGAGATCACCGGTGGCCGGCCCCCGCCCCGCCTACCAGCTCCGCTACCTGTCCGACGCCCTGAAGGCCTTCGCCGGCCGCCAGGTGACGCTCACGGTGCAGCCCGGCCACCGCGGCACGATGTTCACCGACGATCGCGGCCGGCTCCAGTACCTCGTGGTGCCAATCCGGGCCCAGGCCGGGTGATGCCTCAGAGCGAACGCAAGTACTCCAGCTGAGTACGCACGGACCATTCGGCGGCGAACCAGAGCGAGCGGTCCACGTCGGCGTAGACGAGCTCCACCACCTGGCGGGGCGTGGCGTCCGGGCCGAGCTGGGCCAGGGCGGCCCGGACCTGGTTGAGGCGCTGTTCGCGGTGGGCCAGGTAGGCGCGGGCGGCGGTGCCGGCGTCGGCCAGGTCGGGACCGTGGCCGGGCAGCACGGCGGTGCCGGGCGGCAGCTCGGCGAGCCGGCGCAGGGAGTCCAGGTACGGCCCGAGGTCGTCGGTGACGGTGGTGCCGCGGCCGAGCACGGTGTCGCCGGTCATGATCGCCGGCGGGGCGTCGTGCTCCAGCCAGAAGCACAGCGAGTCGGCGGAGTGCCCGGGGGTGGCCAGCACCCGGATCTCCAGGCCGGCCTCGGCCAGCACGTCGCCGTCGGACAGGCCCTCGGAGCCCAGCCGCAGCGCCGGGTCCAGCGCGTACACCGGGGCGTTGACCATCTCGGCGAAGCGCCGCGCGCCCTCGGAGTGATCGGGGTGGCCGTGGGTGAGCAGGATGGTGCTGACAGGCCCGTGCGCGGCGACGAGGCCCAGGTGCCGCTCGTCGTCCGGCCCGGGGTCGACGATCACGCACGCCTCGGAGTCGGGGGCGCGCAGCACCCAGGTGTTGGTGCCGTCGAGCGTCATCTCCGACGGGTTGTCGGCCAGCAGCACGCCGGCGGTGGGCGTGACCGGGCGCAGGACGCCGTACGCGGGGTGCTCGGCGCGCTCGCCGACGGCGGGACGGTCGCTCATCGGCCGGCCACCTCGTCATCGGGGCCGGGCGCGATGTCCAGCGGCGCACGGTCGTACTCGGGGTCGCCGGGCAGCACGACGTGCAGCTTGTTCCCGCGCCGGACGACCTTGGGGATGATCTTGTCGGTGGTCGGCCGGTCGGTCGCCATCGCGGCGGCCACGGTGCCGGCCTCGCGCAGCTCGGCCAGGGTCATCCAGGTCGGCGGCAGCAGCCCGACCCGGCCGGCCTTCCACTCGTCGATGGCGTCCTGCGGGCGCCGCCAGCCGGCGTGGTCGGCCTCGCTGGTCTGCCCGTCGGCCTGCTGGCCCGCGGGCAGCGCGGCCAGGAAGAACCGGGTGTCGTAGCGCCGGGGCTCCTCGGCCGGCGTCACCCAGTTGGCCCACGGCCGCAGCAGGTCGGCCCGCAGCACCAGGCCGGCGTCGGCCAGGAACTGGGCCAGCGACACCTCGCGGTCGACCAGCGCCTGCCGCACGTCGGCGTACTTGGCGGTGTCGGCCACCACCGAGACGTCGTCCTTGCCGGCCAGCAGCACGCCGGACTCCTCGAACGTCTCCCGCACGGCCGCGCACACCAGGGCCCGGGCCATCGTCGGGTCGCAGCTGAACCTGCGGCCCCACCAGGCCGGCTCGGGCCCGACCCAGGCGACCGAGGTGTCCGCGTCGCGGCGGTCCACGCCGCCGCCGGGGAACACCGTCATGCCGCCGGCGAAGGCCATGCCGGTGACCCGGCGCAGCAGGAACACCTCCAGGCCGGCGTCGCCCTCGCGGACCAGGGCGACGGTCGCCGCGTCCTTGGGCGTCACGGGCGGGTTCGGCGGGGTGGCCGGCACCATCGCCTCGGGCAGCGTCAGTTCCTCGGGCAGCTGTGGCACGTCCACGAGCCTAAGGGCGAACCGCCGTCTCGCCCCGTGGAGAATCATCACGTGGACGACCAACTGCGCGTGGGACTCATCGGCGCCGGCCCCTGGGCCACCACCGTGCACGCACCCGGCATCGCCGATCACCCGGGCACTCGGCTGGCCGCGGTGTGGGCCCGCCGCCGGGACGCCGCGGCCGAGCTGGCCGGCCGCTACGGCGCCGAGGTCGCCGACGACCCGGACCGGCTGATCGACGAGGTCGACGTGGTGGCGGTGGCGGCGCCGCCGGCCGTGCAGGCGGAGCTCGCGCTGCGCGCCGCCCAGGCCGGCAAGCACCTGCTGCTGGAGAAGCCGATGGCCGGCACGGTGGAGGAGGCCCGCCGGCTGGCCGGGGCCGTCGCCGACAACAACCTCGCCTCGCTGCTGATGCTGACCCTGCGGTTCTCGCCGGAGGTCGTCGACTGGCTGGCCGAGCTGGGCAAGCTCGGCGGCTGGACCGGCGGCAGCGTGCAGTGGCTGTCCGGCGCGCTGCTGGGCGGCAAGTACGCCGGCTCGCAGTGGCGGCAGGACCAGGGCGCGCTGTTCGACGTCGGCCCGCACGCCTTCGACCTGCTCGACGCGGCACTCGGCCCGATCTCCGAGGTGCTCGCCGCGCACCGCGCGGACAACGACCTCTGGCACCTGATCCTCGGCCACCGCGACGGCGCCACCAGCACGGCGACCCTGTCCATGCGGCTGCCGACCCAGCCGACCGTGGTCGAGTTCGCGGTGTACGGCTCGCGCGGCCACCGCGCGCTCGCCGCCCGGCAGACGCCAGCTCAGCAGGCCTACACCGCGTTGCTCGACGACTTCGTCGCCATGGTGCACAGCGGCCGGCACACCCACCCCTGCGACGCCCAGCGCGGCCTGCACCTGCAGACCATCCTCGACCAAGCCGTCCGCAAGCTGTCCTGATGCGGGTTGGGGGGGGTTTACTGGGGTC
>Ga0307511_10000302_pt1 | contig 52223 bp, 48 predicted proteins | sample 13_EM_MG_FD_200266 | JGI IMG/M metagenome (GOLD analysis project Ga0307511, IMG submission 200266) | Populus trichocarpa ectomycorrhiza microbial communities from riparian zone in the Pacific Northwest, United States - 13_EM | ecosystem: Host-associated > Plants > Roots > Unclassified | place... | reverse complement strand
GCCGTCCTTCCCGGACGGCCCTTTGGTTCCACATACCCCAAGCCATTGTAAAGGGTGCGACGAGCCGGTTGTCCGGCCCAAGCGCTGATGGGCCGGACAACCACGGTAAATCACGGTGCGTTCGGGATCCTGCATTCTCCGAACCTGACAAAACCTGACAAATTTCCGAAATAACCGGCCTGTGCTTCGGCGCCTCATTTGCGCGGCCCGCGCGAAACCACGGTCTTTTTCGCTGCTCCAGGCACCAGGTTGTGACAAATGTTGTAACGCGCCTTGCTGAAACCACGGTAAATCACGGTGACTATCGATCCGGGCGGGGTTCGAAACAACAGTAAATAACAGTCTTTTTTTGCTGCGACGCAGGACAAATGTCCTGTCCACGGCGGCCAATGCGGGCCGGCTCGGGCAAAGTCCTGCCGACCGCGCTTGGCTGGCGCGGGGCACGGCAAAGGAAGGAGAGCGCATGATAGGGTCGGAAGAGGGCGAACACGGGCAGCGCAAAGCATGGCTGCTGGTTCCAAACATACGCAGGTTTCACCGCCCTGTGTAGACCTTTTTCGGCTCCCCTTGCGCGGGTGCAGCACGCGGAACGACTACAATACGGCCTACTCCACGCCTCGCCGCCGCGCCCGCGCTTTTATCCCGAATTGCGGCCCCGCCTCAAGCCTCCCTGTTGATGTCCAATCTCCTCGAAAACCTCAATCCTGAACAATTGCAGGCGGTCACGCTGCCGGCCCAGTCGGCGCTGATCCTCGCCGGTGCCGGTTCCGGCAAGACGCGGGTGCTGACCACGCGGATCGCCTGGCTGATCCAGAGCGGGCAGGTGAGCCCGAACAACATCCTCGCGGTGACCTTCACCAACAAGGCGGCGCGCGAGATGCAGCACCGCCTGACGGCGATTTTGCCGATCAACCTGCGCGGCATGTGGATCGGCACCTTCCACGGCCTGGCGAACCGCTTCCTGCGCGCGCATCACCGCGAGGCGGGCCTGCCTTCGCTGTTCCAGATCCTCGATTCGGCCGACCAGCTCTCGGCGATCAAGCGCCTGCTCAAGGCGATGAACGTGGACGACGAGAAATACCCGCCGAAGAACGTGATGTGGTTCATCAACGGTTCCAAGGAAGCCGGCCAGCGCGCCAAGGACGTGGTGGTGAACGACGAGCACAACCGCCGCTTTGTCGAGATCTACACCGCCTACGACGAGCAGTGCCAGCGCGAGGGCGTGGTCGATTTCGCCGAGCTGCTGCTGCGCACCTACGAGACGTTGAAGAAGAACGAGATACTGCGCCAGCATTACCACGAGCGTTTTCGCCACATCCTGGTCGACGAGTTCCAGGACACCAACGAGCTGCAGTACAAATGGCTCAAGCTCCTGGGCGGCGCCGGCACCGAGAGCCCCAGCGCGGTGCTGGCAGTGGGCGACGATGACCAGTCGATCTACGCCTTCCGCGGCGCGCGGGTGGGCAACATGCTCGATTTCGAGCGGGACTTCCACGTCGACACCCTGATCAAGCTGGAGCAGAACTACCGCTCGCACGGCAACATACTGGATGCCGCCAACGCGCTGATCAAGAACAACGGCCAGCGCCTGGGCAAGAATCTGTGGACCGATGCCGGCCACGGCGAGCCGATCCGCGTGTTCGAGTCGCAGACCGACCTGGACGAGGCCCGCTGGCTGGTGCAGGAGATCAAGGCGCTGATCAACGAAGGCAGCAAGCGCAGCGAAGTGGCGCTCTTGTACCGCTCGAACGCGCAATCGCGGGTGATCGAGCAGTTGCTGTTCGCCGAAGGCATCCCCTACAAAGTGTATGGCGGGCTGCGCTTTTTCGAGCGCGCCGAAGTCAAGCATGCGATCGCCTACCTGCGCCTGCTCGCCAATCCGGACGACGACACTTCCTATTCGCGTGTGGTCAATTTTCCCACGCGCGGCATCGGCGCTCGCTCGCTCGAAGCCCTGACCGACGTGGCCGGCCGCCGCGACATGGCCAACCCCGCCGGCATTTCGCTCTATCGCGCGGTGCCCATGCTGCCCGCCGGCAAGGCCGGCACCTCGCTTGCCGCCTTCAACAAGCTGATCGACGACATGCGCGCGGCCACCGAGCACCTGCCGCTGCCGGAAGTGATCGAGCACGTGATCGAGCATTCCGGCCTGCGCGCCCACTACAAGGACGAGAAGGAAGGCGCGGACCGCGTCGCCAACCTGGAAGAACTGATCGGCGCCGCCACCAACTTCATCCAGGAGGATGAAGACAACCTCGCCGCCTTCCTCTCTCACGCGGCGCTGGAGTCGGGCGACAACCAGGCGCAAGAAGGGCAGGACGCGGTGCAGATGATGACCATCCACTCCGCCAAGGGCCTGGAGTTCAACAACGTCTTCATCACGGGCCTGGAAGACGGCTTGTTCCCGCACGAGAACTCGATCATGGAGCGCGACGGGCTCGATGAAGAGCGGCGCCTGATGTACGTGGCGATCACCCGCGCGCGCAAGCGGCTGTACATGTCCTTCGCGCAGACCCGCATGCTGCATGGCCAGACCCGCTACAACATGAAGTCGCGCTTTTTCGGCGAGATTCCCGACGCCGTGCTCAAGTGGCTGACCCCGCAGGTGGCGCCGCGCGCGCATTCCTGGCGCAGCGACGACGACTACGCGCCGGTGGCGATGCCGGCCTACGCGAAGGCCAAGCAGGCCGAAGACACCGGCTTTCGCATCGGCCAGAACGTGCTGCACGCCAAATTCGGCACCGGTGTGATCGTGGACGCCGAAGGCAGCGGACAGGACGCGCGTCTGCAGGTGAACTTCGGGCGCAATGGTGTGAAGTGGCTGGCGCTGGCGTACGCGAAGCTGGAGAAGGTGTAGATCGGTACCGGTACTGGTCCGGTCAGTCCCACAGGATTTCCCAAACGCTCATGCCGGATGCAAGGGGCCCGACCAAGCGAAGCGTATTTGGGTCGGCAGGGACGATGCCCGAGGCGCCAAGCCGGGTGGCCAAGGGCTCGAAATGATCCGCCGGGATCGACGCGACAATCACCAGTCGATCAATCGCCAGTTCCCCCTCGCCCGCCCCGGCATCGGCAAGCAGCACCTGGGCGACGCCATCCCTGCCGCGCAAGTCAAGCAGATGCCGGCCGATCTCGGCCAACGATGGGTGGGGCTCCAGGTTTGGGGCGAATGCGTAGGCGTCGCGCGCCTGCGCCAGGAACTGCTCCACCGTGAGCAGGGGCATGCCGGTCCCGCCCGGCGCGCCCCAGCGCTCGATCATGCCGTGGATGAGTTGCGAGATCCTGCCGGAATGGCCCTTGACTATTTCTCGCAAATCAATCTCGGTCACAGTTCCATCGAGCATGGTGAGTCGAGCCTGCCGGCTGCCATCGCCATGCCGGGACGAGCATCCCGCCACTTGTAACCAGTCGATTCTTTCGGGCCCGGCAGCGCGAGCGATGATGAGGGCGTGCTCGGTGAAGTAATACTTCGTCTTGTAGACCCCGAACACCAGTTCGCCGCCGTTCAGGGGCAAATGGAGGGGCGCCGTGCCGTCCGGGAAGACTTGGCAATGTTCTCCCCGTCCTTCGTTCTTCTCCATCTGGAACATACGCAGGATGAAGGCTTTGGGATCGTCGGCAAGTGCCATGCAGGAATGCCTGTTGTTGGCGGTGGTCGAAATCCCGCGAAGTTGTATCGCTCCAGCGTCCACAAGGGGGCACGCTGGCGGTCAAAGGCGGCCGGCGCGCTTGATATCCAGGTAGCGGTTCACCAGCGCGATCGGCAGCTTCTGCGGCTCGACGTCCAGCACCATCGCGCCGCTGCGCTCGATGCGCTTGAGCGCGCGCTGGCGTTCGTAGGCGTAGTCGACCGCGGCGACATGGGTGGCGGCGCTGTCCAGGTCGTGCACGGCTTCGCGCAGCTTGTCGTCCAGCGTTGGCTCGCGCAGGGAGGCGAACAGCACCAGGTGGCGTTCGGTGAGCAGGCGCAGGGCCGGGGCGAGGGTTTCGTCGTCTTCGTCGCGCAGGTTGGAGAGGACGATCACGAGAGCCCGGCGCTTCAGGTGGGCGGAGAGTTGCACCGCCGCCTGGGTGTAGTCGGGCACCGAGAGGCTGGGCTGCACGTCGTACAGGCCGTTGAGCAGCACGCTCACGGCCGCGCCGGACTTGCGCGGGGCCGAGAAGCGCGGGGTCTCGGTGGCGAAGGTGAGGTAGCCGACCGCGTCGCCCTGGCGCAGCGAGACATAGCCGAGCAGCAGGGCGGCGTTGAGCACGTGGTCGAAATGGGTCAGGTGGGCGGCCGAGATATCGGTGGCGCTCATGCGGCGGCCGCAGTCGATCAGGAACACGATGTGCTGGTCGCGCTCGTCGCGGTATTCGCGCGAGATCAGCTTGCGCATGCGCGAGGTGGCGCGCCAGTCGACCTGGCGCTGGCTGTCGCCTTCGCGGTATTCGCGCAGCTGGTGGAAGTCCATGCCTTCGCCGCGGCGGCGGCGCAGCAGCACGCCGATCTGCGACAGGCGGTTGTCGGTGGCCATCAGGGCGTAGCCGGAGAGGGCGGCGAAATTGGGGAACACGCGCACCGTCTGCGGCTCGCCCAGGCTGAGCCGGCGTTCCCACAGGCGCAGCGGCGAGGCGATGCGCACGTCGCAGCGGCCGAAGGTGAGGTCGCCGCGTTTGGTGGGGGTGTAGCGGTAGCCGATCTGCGCGCTGCGCTCGTTGGGCAGGGCGAGAGCGAGCGGCAGTTGCTCGGCCAGGCCGTCGCGCGGGTAGTGGTCGTACAGGCCCAGGCGCAGGCCGCGGCCGCTGCGGTTGACCAGGCGCAGCGCGACTTCCTTGGCCACGCCCACCGGCCAGGAACCTGGCACGACGCGCTCGAGCAGCAGTTCGGGCGTGCCGCGCGCCAGCAGCCAGTCGGCCACCAGGGCGACGCCGAATACCGCGCCGGCGATCTCCCAGGACAATAGCAGGCGCGGCCAGATGGCGGCGGCGATGCCCAGCACCAGCCAGGCCAGCGCGAGCAGCAAAGTGGGAAGTCCGGGACGCATCAAGGGTGGTTGGCTTCAGGATTGACTGCGAGGGTTGACCGCGGTCGTGTCGAGCGGCGGAAAATGGGAAGGCGCGCCTGCGTTTATTGGCGTGGCGTTACTGGCGCGGCGCCGGCACCTGCTCCAGCAGGGCCTGGATCAGGCTGTCGCTGCCGCGCCCTTCGATCTCCAGTTCCGGCGCGGCGGCGATGCGGTGGCGCAGGCCGGGCAGGGCGGCGCGCTTGATATCGTCCGGGGTCACGTAGCCGCGCCCGGCCATCAGCGCGAAGCCGCGCGCGGCGCGCACCAGGGCGATCGAGCCGCGCGGCCCGGCGCCGGCGGCAATGCCGGGGAATTCGCGGGTCTTGCGTACCAGGCGCACGGCGTAGTCCAGCACCTGTTCATCGACATCCACATTGGCGCCGTACTGCTGCAGGCCGGCGATGGTGCTGGGCTTGATCAGGGTCTGCACCGCGTCCACGGCGAGCTTGTCGCCGATCTTGCCGCCGGTGACCGAGCGGGTCAGCGCGACTTCCTCGGCATGGGCCGGGTAGTCGATGCGTACCTTGAGGAGAAAACGGTCGAGCTGCGCCTCGGGCAGGGGGTAGGTGCCTTCCTGCTCGACCGGGTTCTGCGTGGCCATCACCAGGAAAGGCTGGGGCAGGGCGTGCGAGGTGCCCTCGATGGTGACTTGGCCTTCCTGCATCAATTCGAGCAGGGCGGCCTGGGTCTTGGCGGGGGCGCGGTTGATTTCGTCAGCCAGCAGCAGGTTGGCGAACACCGGCCCCTTGCGGGTGGAGAACTGGCCGCTGGCGGGGTCGTAGATCGTGTGACCCGTCACGTCGGCGGGCATCAAATCCGGGGTGAACTGGATGCGCCCGAAGCTGCCGTCGAAGGTCTTGGCGAGCGCGCGCACCAGCAGGGTCTTGCCCAGGCCCGGCACGCCTTCTACCAGCACGTGGCCGGCGGCGATCAGGGCGGCGAGCACCTGCTCGATGACCGCGTTCTGGCCGACCACGGCGTTGGCGATCTGTTCGCGCATGGCCTGCAAAACGCGGGAGCTTTGGGAGAGTTGGTCTTCGGTGAGCGGCATGATGGGTCCTGTACAGTCAGGGATAGGCGTTCTTTGTTTTGGATCAAAGCTTCTCAAGCAGGCGCTGCAACACGCGCACATTGCGCACGAATTCGGTGGCGCCCTGCACCGGGCCTTCGAGGGCGCGGGCCACGGCCTCGGCGCGCACGTCGATCAGGCGCGCCAGTTCCTTGTAGCGGTCCGCGGCGCGCATGCCCGCCAGGCCCGGGCGGCGTTCGGCCAGGCGCTTGTCGAAGGCTTCGCGGATCTTCGCGTACACCTGATGGGGCGCCAGGTATTTCCAGAAAAATCTTCCGGAAGCCTCCAGGTGAGCGGCCAGGCGCTGCTCGGCGGGGGGCGGCTCGATCTGCAGCGGGCCGAAGCGCGGAATCACGCGCCACAGCCAGAAAATGATCAAGGCGGCGAGCGCGGCGATCGCCATCCAGGCTTCGGTGAGCAGGGTTTGCGCCAGCGAAATCTCGTCCTGGCCCCAGATCAGGCGCACCGCGCTCCTGGCGTAGTTGGGGTTCAGGCGCAGCAGGGTCATGAGCAGCTCGGCGTGGTCGAACTTGCCAATGTTGGTGGCCTGGTTGCGCTCTTCCTTGATGCCGAAGGTGCCGTTATAGCCGAGGAAGTCGAAGTTCGACACCACGGTGACGTGGCCGGCGCCACGCGCCAGATGCACCATCCGCAGGCCCTGGGCGTTTTCCACTTTCCACTGGGCGCGGTTCTTCGGGTCGCCCAGGCTCTGATAGGGCGAGAACTGCGCCTTGAGCACGCGCGGGTTGCCGGGGATCGAGACTTCAGTGAGGTTGTTCTCGTTCCAGGCCTGGTTGCGCGCCGCGGCCGGCATGTCGCGGCGGATCGGGCGCGAGTTGCGCGGCTGCGCCTTGCGCTCGATCTCCAGCGCGGTGAGCAGCGGATCGGGGCGGCCCGGATACTCGGCTTCCACGATCAGGTAGCCGCCTTTCTCGATCCAGGCGAGGGTCTGCTTCACTCGTTCGGGCGTCATGACGACATGGCGGCGGTCGCCGATGATCACGGTGCCGCCGGGGGCCCACTCGCTGAATTTGGCGGTGGAGGAAGCGGTGGGCTTGCTCTCGATGGTCTTGACTTCCATGCGCGCGAGAAAGCGTTTCATCGCCAGGAAGGGGTCTTCGCGCGCCTCGCCCTGCAGGCCCTTGTAGACACGCTGCGGTACGCGGTCGAAATTGGTCAGCCACCAGACCGCGCCCAGCCCGATCAGCAGGATCAGGATGGCGGTGACGACGGTGGAGAGAGACAGCCTCATGCCGGGGCCGCCTGCGCGGGCTGGGCCGGGCTGGCCTCATCGCGCTTGATGGTGAAGTGGATCGCCCAGGTGTCGATCAATTGCGTGACCTGCGCGACTTGCGGCTTGCGCCCGGCGTAGGCGATCAGTTGCCAGGCATCCATCAGCCGGTCGAAATAGGCGGACAGGGCGGGCGGGCCGGCGCGGGCCACGCGGCGCGAGCAGTCGCCTTCGGTGTCGCCGGCGGCGATGTCGAGGTCGCGCTCGTGGATCAGGTAGGAAAGGGCGGCGCGGTACAGCAGCGCAAGGGCGGCGCGCATGTCCCCACGGGCGAGCAGGGCGCGCGCGGCGCCGGGTACGTCGTCGGGCAGGGTCTCGGGGCGCAGGTCCAGGCCGAACAGCACGTCGGGCTTGGCGCGCTGCATGGTGAAAGCGCCCTTGAACCAGCCGAAATGCCTGGCGAGAATGTAGAGAAGCCAGCCCAGGACCAGCACGGCGATCACCCAGATGCCGCCACGTACCAGTTCGGTGAAAAAGCGGATTGCGTTTTCGATCAGGTCGCTCCAGCGCGAGTAGTCGCGCCGCTTGGCGTCATCCTTGCGGTCCGGCTTGTTGCGCGGCACCCATTGCTTGCCGTCGATGAACTCGTTGAAGTCCGGGCTGGCCAGCACCTGGGTGATGGTGATCTTTTCCTTCGAGCGCACCGTGGGGCCGGCGCTGGCGGCGGCGACCGGCGAAGGCGCGATCGACGGCGTGGTGGCCGATGCGGCGGCAGGGGTTTCGTCATCATCCTCGTCGTCCTGCTGCGCTTGAGCGGACGTGGGTAGCGCGAGCACGACGGCCAGCGCGCCGGCGATCAGCAATGCAAGTGCGCCGGGCAGCACGGAGGGGCGCTTTTGCTCCTCGATGCGCGCGGCCATGCGCTTGAAGGCCACTTCCAGGTCCCAGCCTTCCAGCGCCGTGCGCCGGCTCAGGTAAAGCGCGAAGCCGCCGGCGATATAGAAGGGTTCGAGCAGGCATTCGGCCAGCACGAAGGCGGCGCTGTAGAGATACTGGTTCACCAGGCTCTCTTCGGCGGCGCCGAAGAACTCGAAAAAATTGGTGCCGGCGTGCACGCCTTCGGGGGCGAGCAATTGCAGCAGGCCGTTGGCGCCATACACCAGGACGAACACGAAATGCCAGATCGCCACGGTCAGCCAGACGGCGTTGCCGCGCAGCTTCTTGTCGAGCAGGCGGATGCGCTCGCGGCCCGACTTGCCGGTCTGCCCTTCGAGCTGGCGCACCGGCAGGTGAAAGCTGCGCGCGAAATCCAGGCGGCCCAGGGTGAAGGACATCAGCCAGCCGGCACGCGGGATGCGTTTGAGGGAGCGCATGGTCTCGTTCCAGGCGGGCGCGGCGCCGAACACGGACTGGGCCAGCACCGCGAGCGCCACCCGGTCCACCGCCGGCTTGAGCCACCACAGGGCCAGCAGCGCGCTCCATACCGGCAGACCGGCGATGAAGGCGATGCCGTGAAGCAGCAAGGCGAGCGCGATGAACACGATGCTGTACGGCAGGAACAGCTTGACGCCGGCGGTGCGCGCCAGGGCCACGCCCAGGTCGAACGCCTCCCAGGCGTTGCGCTCGCGCAGGTCCAGGGTGAGGCCGTCAATCCGCATTGCGGCCCCGTCCGGCAAACAGGAAATAGGCGAGGAACAGGGCCCAGAACGCCAGGCCCACCCCCACCTTGAGCGCGAACGGCGTGGCCGAGATCGACGACCAGAAGGCTTCGACAAAGGCGGCGCAGGTGGTCATGCCGGCGGCGCCGTACAGCAGGCGCACCGCGACCCGGGAGGCGCGCTTGAGCGCGTCGAGGCGCTTGTATTGGCCGGGCGCGACCAGCGCCCAGCCCAGTTTCAGGCCGGCCGCGCCGGCGATCGCGGCGCCCAGCAGTTCCCACGAACTGTGGCCGGCGACAAAGCCCCAGAAGGTCTGGATGTAGCCCTGCTGGGTCAGGTAGCCGGCCACCGAGCCGATCTGGATGCCGTTGAACAGCAGGTAGAACACCGAGCCCAGGCCGAACAGGATGCCGCTGGCGAAACACTGGAAGTCGATGCGTACGTTGTTCCAGATGTAGTAGCCGAACATCATCAGCTGGCTGTCCGCATTGTGGCGCGGGCCGAGCGAACGGTTGCCCGGCGCGTACATGCCCTCGAAACTGCGCAACTGGTCCGGGCTCAGGAAATAGTGCACGTACTCGGGAAAGTGCTGCAGCAGCGCGATCATGCCCAGCATCGGGATGAACAGCAGCGCCGCGGCGATCCACACCACCAGCGACTCGCGGCGCACCAGGGCGGGAAAGCCGCCACCGATGAATTCGATGATCGAAACCAGCAGATTGCCGCGCGCGCCGTAGAACTGCTGGTGGCCGCGCAGGGCCAGCAGGTTCAGGCGGTCCACCAGTTCCGGGCTGTAGGCGCGGCTCTGCGCCAGGGCCAGGTCGTGGGTGATCTGGCGGTACTGGCGCGGCCAGTCGGCCGCCGCCTGCTCGCTCGCATCGTTCTTGCCGCGCAAATTCTTCATGCGCGCCTCAAACGCCTGCCAGAGCTTGCCGTGCTTGGTCTCGAACGCGGTCTGGCTCATGGGTCAGCGGTTGTGGTGGTTGGCAATGGCGAGGATGGCGTTCGCCGGCGAAGGGTTCTTTTCCACCAGCGGGCCGGCATGCGCCGCCACTTCGTCGGCGCGCTCCTCGGTAAGCAGGTTGTAGCGCTCGGCGAAATTGAGCACGGCGCGGCGTTCGGCCAGGCTCAGGGGATAGGCCGGCGCGCGCGGCGGCACCTCGGGCAGGGCGGCGCGCGAGCGCACCTTGTCGCGGTACACCACCACCGTACCGGCGGCCAGGTCGCCCAGGCGCTTGAAGTCGCGGGTGAACAGCATGGAGAGCAGGCCGAAGGCCCAGAAGGCGGGCATGAAATCAACCGCGCGCAGCAGGTTGCGGGTGATCGAGGCGCCCACCGTGACCGGGGTGCCGTTGTCGTTCACCACCATCAGGTTGAAGGCGCGCTTGCCCGGGGTTGCGCCGCCCCACAACAGTTCGAACAGGACGGGATAGAACCATTCGAGCAGGAAATAGGCGATCGCCATCAGGCCCCAGCCGGAGCGGCCGAGAAACACCAGGATCTGCACCAGCACCAGCAGGATCACCCCGCGGATCAGCAGGTCGACCACGAACGCGTAGGCGCGCGGCACCGGCCCGGCCAGGCGCAGGGTCAGTTCGATGCCTTCCGGCGTGGGGACGCGGCGCAGGGTGTCAAGCATGAATGCGGGACCAAACCCGCCGCGCGGACGGGCACGCGAGAGGCGCGGCAGTGGCGGCTGGGGGAAAAGCGGCTACAGCGGGTAACAGAAGCCGAAACAAAGGTCGGAGCAAAGGTCGAAAGCGCATCATGGTCTTGTTGTTTGCGTCATCCTAACCCGGCAGGCCCGCTTCCGTCCACAAGAGTCTCATGAGGCCGGCGGCGCCGGTTCCGGTTCCGGAAACACCGCCTGGTAGGTGGCATAGAAGGAACACACGACCGCCCCCATCACCGCGAACAGGTAAGGCATCAGGATGAAGGAAATCAAGGTGATGCCGCGCATGTCCACGGTGAGCATGGCGGCCAGAACGGCGACCAGGAACATCGGCACGACGGTAAAAAAGAACATCCAGCCCAGGCCGTAGACCAGGAACGGCCGCCAGTTGCGCAGGCAGGCGAAAAAGCTGAAAAAAAGCGCCTTGCCCGGCTTCATGCCGCGCCAGTGCACCAGCGCCGGGGCGAACCACAGCGCCATCATGGTCGGCGCCAGCATTGCCATCATGGTGGCCATGGCGCGCAAATAGGCGGGCGCCTCGCGCATCATCTGCGCGCGGTCGGCGGTCGCCGGCGGGCCGCGCAGCAGGGCGCCGCCGTCCACCAGCGCGGCAATCGCGGTGGCCAGCAGGCTGCCCACGAGGTAGACCAGCCCCAGGGTCAGCTGCCCCTTCCGGTTACGAACCAGGGGCTCGAAGATATGGCGCAGATTGGGGGCCTGGCGCGCCGCCGCGGCGCGGCAGGCGACCATGATGCCGGCACCGATGGACGGCATCACCAGCAGCGCCGCCACGGTGCCGACGACCGGGATCGCGCCCAGCACCAGCAGCCCGGTCCAGTACAGGAACAGCAGCAGCAGCCAGAGCGCCGCATAGGCGCGGAACAGGCGAAAGCCGTGGAGCACCCATTGCCAGCCTTGCTGGGCGGGAAGAACGGCGGGTTCCATGAGGGCGATAGGGACGGGAAGCGGCGCCTGAACACCGGCGCCTGGTTTTTGTATTGCCGCGAGTTTACCGCGCCGGCTGGTTCCGCACCCAGGGCAGATCGGCCGCCGCGCGCCGCAGCCTGAGCACGCGTTCGAAGTGGCCCGGATCGTGAGGCTTGATCAGCTCGCCCTGGCGCGGCAGATGGAAATCAAACAGGCGGGACAGCCAGAAACGCAGGGCACCTGCGCGCAGCATCACCGGCCAGGCAGCCTGCTCGCCGGCGGAAAACGGGCGCACGGCATGATACGCCTCCAGGAATACCCGGGCCTCGTCCACATTCAATTCGCCGGCCCGCTCGCCCTCGCGGCTGATGCACCAGTCGTTCACGCATACCGCGACATCGAACAGCAGGCAATCGCAGCCGGCGAAATAGAAATCGATGAAGCCGCCCAGCGCGTGACCCGCGGTTCCGTGACTGCCTGCATCCTGGAACAGCACGTTGTCGCGGAACAGGTCGGCGTGGATCGGGCCGCGCGGCAGGGTATCGTGCCGGTGCGAGGCCTGGAAATTCAGTTCGTCGGCCAGCAGTGCCTGGTTTTCCGCGGCAAGGAACGGCATCACCTGCGGCGCGGTCACGGCCCACCAGTGCGGGCCGCGCGGGTTGTCCTGCCAGGGGCCGTAGCTGCGCCCGGCCAGGTGCATGCGCGCAAGCATCGCGGCGACCTGGGCACGGTCGGCGTCGGAGGGCTGCATGTGCGATTTGCCTGGCAGGCGGCGCACAATCGCGGCGGGCTTGCCCTTGAGCTGCGAGAAATGGCGGCCCTGGCGGTCCGGCAGCGGGCCCGGGCAGGGAATGCCGTTCTGTTCCAGGTGCGCTGTCAGGCCGAGATAGAACGGCAGCTCGGCCGGGGTCAGTTTCTCGAAGATCGTAAGAACGTATTCCCCGTGGCTGGTGCCAAGAAAGAAATTGCTGTTCTCGATGCCGGCGGCAATGCCGGTCAGGCTGCGCAACTCGCCGGCGTCGTAGCCGGCCAGCCAGGGGTGCAGTTCATCTTCGGTAAGGGAGGTAAAAACGGCCATGCGGGACGGGCAGAGGGAGCGGCGGGAACAGGTGGATCGGCTTGCCGGCCGCGCCAAAACGAGCGGATCGGCGCGGACAAACCGGGCTACTTGGGACAATCCGCGAATTGTCCCTTATTTTTGTCGACCTGAGGAATCTGCCGGGCGACGCTTGTTGCGCAACGCCGCCCGCGGATCAGGCGACGCTCAGAACGTGCCGATCACCCACATCGGCACGCTGATATTGAACGCGTCCGCGGGTCCGGCGGAAGGCGTGGTGAACTTGCCGTTGCCGGCCTCGTCCACCAGCACATATGGCACCCCATGCGGCGGGGTGACGCGGACCATGTAAAGCTTGCCCTTGACGCGGAACTCCTCGACCTTGTCCTCGCCGCGCTTGAAGGTCTTGACCTCCGGCTCAAGGGTGGGATCGATTTTCATCTGCGGGGGCGGAGGAACCTCGGGCAGGGGCTCAAGGTTGGGCGGCTGCTGAGCGACGGCAACGGCGGCGGGCAACATCAACAGGGCAAGACCACGAACAAACAGGTAGGAGCGCATGGCGTGATTGTATCAAGGCTATCTTGGGGACATGTACGCCAACGCAGCAATCCGGATGCCACGGATTGCCATTGCCTGGCCGGCAAGCATTGCATGCGTCTCCTTTAGAGATACATCAGCCGGTCGCGGTCGACTTCGCTTTGCGTGAAGCCGCGCTTCTCGTAGAAGCTGAAGATCGTGCTGACCACGGTGTCGGCATCGTCGATCACCTGCATCAGGTCGATGTCTTCAGGGCTGATCAGCTTGTTCGTCACCAGCTGGTCGCGCATCCAGTCCAGCAGCCCGCCCCAGAATTCGGAGCCGACCAGGATGATCGGCATCTTGGTCGCCTTGCCGGTCTGCACCAGGGTCAGGGCTTCGGAAAGCTCGTCCAGGGTGCCGAAGCCGCCGGGCATCACCACGTAGGCGCAGGCGAACTTGACGAACATGTACTTGCGGGCGAAGAAATGCTTGAAGTACAGGGCGACGTTCTGGAAGCTGTTGCCATGCTGCTCGCGAGGCAATTCGATGTTCAGGCCCACCGCCGCGCTTTTGCCGTAGTACGCGCCGCGATTGGACGCCTCCATCACGCCGGGGCCGCCACCGGAGATGACGGAGAAGCCCGCATCCGAGAGCTTGCGCGAGATTTCCTCGGTGAGCTTGTAGTACTTGTGGTCCGGCGCCAGGCGCGCCGAGCCGAACACCGAAACTGCCGGGTGCAGGGACTCCAGGCGTTCGGTGGCCTCGACGAACTCTGACATAATCCCGAAGAGACGCCATGCCTCGCGGGCCGAATAATCCGCCGTCGGGGGTACCCCCGCTACTTTCGCTTCCATCTGTTTCGCCTTTCGCTTCGCGGCGCGTATCGCGCCCCGATCTTCGTAAACCGCTTTTTCGCGTTTTTGACTTAAAAAAGAATATGCCCAGGTTATTGCTGGTTGACGGGTCTTCCTACCTGTATCGCGCGTTTCACGCGCTTCCCGATTTGCGCAGCGATGCCGGTGAACCCACCGGCGCCATCCGCGGTTTCATCAGCATGATGAAAAAGCTGCGGGAAGATTATCACGCCGACTACATCGCCTGTGTGTTCGACGCCAAGGGCAAGACCTTCCGCGACGAGCAATACCCGGAGTACAAGGCGCAGCGCGCGCCCATGCCCGAGGACCTGGTCAAGCAGATCGAGCCGATCCACGCCGGCACCCGCGCGCTGGGCTGGCCGATCCTGATGGTGGAGGGCGTCGAGGCGGACGACGTGATCGGCACGCTGTCGCAACTGGCGACCGCGCAGGGCATCGACACGGTGATCTCCACCGGCGACAAGGACATGGCGCAGCTGGTCAACGAGCGCGTGACCCTGGTCAACACCATGAGCAACGAAAAGCTCGACATCGCCGGAGTGACGGAAAAATTCGGCGTGCCGCCGGAACTGATCATCGACTACCTGACCTTGATGGGCGACGCGGTGGACAACGTGCCCGGCGTCGAAAAGGTCGGCCCGAAGACCGCGGTAAAGTGGATCAAGGAATACGGCAACCTCGAAGGCGTGATCGCCAACGCCGCCGGCGTCAAGGGCGTGGTCGGCGACAATCTGCGCAAGGCGCTCGACTGGCTGCCCAAGGGGCGCCAGCTCATCACCATCAAGTGCGACGTGCCGGAGATGCACCTCGAAACCTTGAAGGCGATGCCGGAGGACAAGGAAAGCCTGCTCGACCTGTACAAGCGCTACAGTTTCAAGAGCTGGCTGCGCGAGATTGAAGGTGGCGCAGCGGGCGGCACGGGTGAGGAGGGCGGGAAGCCCGGCTCGGCCGCACCGGCGGAGCCCGAACCGGGAGACCTGCCCGGCGAGAAGCCGAAGGAATACGAAACCATCAAGACTGCCGAACAGCTCGACGCCTGGATCGCCCGCCTGAACGCCGCCGACATTGCCGCCGTCGATACCGAGACCACCTCGCTGGACCCGATGCTGGCGCGCCTGGTCGGCATCTCCCTGGCGCTCGAACCCTACAAGGGCGCCTACATCCCCCTCAAGCACACCGGGCCGGACGCCGAAGGGCAGCTCGATTTCGACGATACCCTGAACAAGCTGCGTGCGTGGCTGGAGAACCCCGACAAGAAGAAAGTCGGGCAGCACCTGAAGTACGACGCGCACATCTTCGCCAACCACGGCGTGGCGCTGAACGGGATCGCCCACGACACCCTGTTGCAAAGCTACGTGCTGGAGTCGCACAAGCCGCACAATATGGATAACCTGGCCGAGCGCCATCTGGGCCGCAAGACCATCACCTTCGAGGAAGTCTGCGGCAAGGGCGCCAACCAGATCGGGTTCGACCAGGTGGCGATCGACCGGGCCACCGAGTACTCCGCCGAGGACTCGGAAGTCACCCTGCAACTGCACCAGACCCTGTGGCCGCGCATCGAGAAGGATGCCAAGCTCAAGTTCATCTACGAACTGGAAATGCCGGTCTCGGGCGTGCTGTTGAAAATGGAGCGCAACGGGGTGTTGATCGACGCGGCCTTGCTGGAAAAGCAGGGCGGCGAACTCGGCAACAAGATGCTGGAGCTGGAGCAAAAAGCCTACGAGCTGGCCGGCCAGCCCTTCAACCTGGGCAGTCCCAAGCAGATCGGCGAGATCTTTTTCGAGCGCATGAAGCTGCCGGTGATCAAGAAGACCCCGTCAGGGGCGCCTTCGACCGACGAAGAGGTATTGCAGAAGCTGGCGGAAGACTATCCGCTGCCGAAGGTTCTGCTCGACTACCGCAGCATCTCCAAGCTCAAGTCCACCTACACCGACAAGCTGCCCCGGATGGTGAACCCGAATACCGGCCGGGTGCACACCACTTACGCGCAGGCGGTGGCTGTCACCGGCCGCCTGTCGTCCAACGAACCCAACCTGCAGAACATCCCGATCCGCACCGCTGAAGGCCGACGTATCCGCGAAGCCTTTATCGCCTCGCCGGGTTCGGTGATCATTTCCGCGGATTACTCGCAGATCGAGCTGCGCATCATGGCGCACATCTCCAGGGACCCGGCGCTGATCGCCGCCTTCGCCGCGGGCGAGGACGTGCACCGCACCACCGCCTCGGAGGTATTCGGCGCGCCCAAGGAGGAGGTGACCAGCGAGCAGCGCCGCTACGCGAAAGTCATCAACTTCGGCCTGATCTACGGCATGAGCGCCTTTGGGCTGGCCGGCAACCTCGGCATCGAGCGCGATGCGGCGAAGAACTACATCGACCGCTATTTCGAGCGTTTCGCCGGGGTCAAGCGCTATATGGACGAGACGCGCGTGATGGCGAAGGAAAAAGGCTTTGTCGAGACCGTGTTCGGCCGCCGCCTCTGGCTGCCGGAGATCAACAGCCCGAACGGTCCGCGCCGCCAGGGCGCCGAGCGCGCGGCGATCAACGCGCCCATGCAGGGCACGGCCGCCGACCTGATCAAGATGTCGATGATCGCGGTGCAGGAGTGGATCGAGCGCGAAAAGCTCGGCACGCTCATGGTGATGCAGGTACATGATGAACTGGTGCTCGAAGTACCGGAGAGCGAGCTCGAACTGGCGAAGGCCAAGGTACCGGAGCTGATGAGCAAGGTCGCTACGCTGGATGTGCCGCTGGTGGCGGAAGTGGGCGTCGGGCCGAACTGGGACAAGGCACACTAGGGCCTGTTCACGCTAAGTCGTCATTCCCGCGCAAGCGGGAATGACGGTCTGCGCACCTTGCTTCGACCCGGTTGCTTCGACCCGGTTATTTTGACCCGGCGCGGTTGGTCAGCATCACCCCGGCAATCGTGATCAGTCCGCCGATGACCATCGAGACCAAGATGGATTCACCGAGCATCAACGCCGAAAGCAGCACGCCGAACACCGGCACCAGGTTGTTGAAGATCGCCGTGCGCGAAGGGCCGATGGCCTTGACGCCTTCGTAGTACCAGACGAAGCCGACCACGGTGCCGATGGCCCCCAGGTAGACGATGCCGACCCAGGCCTGCCAGGTAACAGCGCTCCAGTGCACATCGGGCAATTCGAACAGCGCGCCGCAGGCGAGGAAGGCGAGGCCCCAGAAACTGGCATAGGTGGTCGCGGCGATCGGGCTCAAGCCCTTCAGGGCCGCGCGGCCGATCAGCGTGTAGGCGGCCCAGCTGGAGATGCCGCAGAACATCAGCAGTTCGCCCAGGCCGATCGACTGCGAGATATCGTGCAGCGCCGCCAGCGGTTCGCCGCGCGTGATGATGATGGCGACACCCGCGAACGCCAGCGCGATGCCCAGCCATTTCACCGCGCCCAGCCTCTCGCGGAACAGCAGGGCGGCAGCCAATGCCGTCACGGTCGGATTGAGCGCCACGAACAGCGCCGTGCGCCCGGCGGGCATGCGCGCCAGGGCGCCGAAAAAGCACAGGTTGTAGATGAACATGCCGAAAAAGCCCAGCGCGGCAGTCGTCAGCCATTGCTTGCCGTTCAGGCGCGGCAAGCCGCCTTCAAGGCGGCGCGCCCACAGGTAGAGCAGGGCGGCGGCGATGGCGAAGCGGCCGGTTGCCGCGGTCATCGGCGGCAGCACGGGCGCGATCAGGCGCCCGGCGATGAAGGTGCCGCCCCAGAACAAGGCAGTGAGAACCAGCTTGATGTAAACCCAGGGTGCGGCCATGTGTCATTGTCGCGCAGCCACGCATCCGCGTGGCTCGGATTCGATCCGTAGTCGATTACTGGAAGCGATCCAACCCCAAGTCGGAAACATCGATTTCCGGCGTCTTGCCCGAGATGATGTCGGCGGTGGTCCGGCCCACGCCGCAGGCGGTGGTCCAGCCGTTCGAGCCGCCGCCGGTGGCCAGGAACAGGTTGCGGTAGCGCGTTTTGCCGATCAGCGGCGCGCCGTCCGGCGTCATCGGGCGCAGGCCGGCCCAGTATTCGGCGCGGTCCATGTCCACGCCGCCGGCGAACAGCGTGGCGACCGACCTGATGGTGGTGGCGCAATCGGCCTTGGTGACCGCGGTATCGCGCGCGCCGATTTCGGCGGTGCCGGCGGCGCGCACCTTGTTGCCCATGCGCGTGATCGCCACTTTCAGCGCTTCGTCCATGATGCCACTCTTGGGCGCGAGCGCGTCGTTGGTGATCGGTACGGTGATGGCGTAGCCCTTGACAGGGTAGATCGGCAGGTCCAGGCCCAGCGGCCGGGCCAGCGCGGCCGAGGGGTAGGCGCAGGACAGCACATAGGCATCGGCTGCCAGCGGGCCGCTTGCCAGTTGCACGCTGACGCTGTCGCCCGGGGCGCTCAAGCCATGGATGGCCGTGGAGTAGTGGAAGGTCACGCCGTTGTCCTGCAGCCACCGCGCGAGCCTGGTGGTGAACAACTGGCAGTTGCCGGTCTCGTCCGCCGGCATCAGGAGGCCGCCGACGATCTGGTCGCGCGAGGGCACCAGGGCCGGATCAAACGCCAGGCATTCCTCCACGCTCATCAGCTTGTGCGGCACGCCCGCATCCGACAGCACCTTGACGACGATCTGCGCGTTCGCCAGGCCGGTCGCGTCGCGGAACACCTGCAGATTGCCGCCGGTGGTCTGCTCGTAGTCCAGGCCCAGGCGTTCGCGCAGCGTTTTCAGTTGCGCGTGGCTATAGCGGCCGATGCGGCCCATGCGCGCCTTGTTGACCACGTAGTGTTCGGCGTCGCATTCGCCCCAGAAGCGCTTGAGCCAGCGCCATTGGTGGCGGTCCAGGCGTGGCGTGAATTTCAGCGCCGTGTCCATGCCCAGCCAGGCCTGCGCCGACCATTTGGCGGCCTTGTAGCGCATCCCGGGCGCGGCCCAGGGAGTGGCATAGGAAGGGCAGACGTGGCCGGCGTTGGCGTAGCTGGTCTCCAGCGCCGCCGCGTTCTGCCGGTCCACCACGGTGACTTGATGCCCCGCCTCGCGTAAAAAGTAGGCGGTGGCGATGCCGGCAACGCCGGCACCCAATACGGCGACATGCATTTACTTCGGCGCCCCCATCACATAGTCGGGGAACCACGTTACCAGACTCGGGAAGAGCGTGAGGATGCCGATGCAGATCACGAGACAAATGAAGAACGGGATCGATGCCTTGGCGATGTAGTTCGAGTCCTTGCCTGTCATGTTCTGCAGCACGAACAGGTTGAAGCCGACCGGCGGGGTCACCTCGGCGATCTCCACCAGCAGCACGATGAAAATGCCGAACCATACCTTGTCAAAGCCCGCCTTCTCGATCATCGGCAGCACCACGGCGGAGGTCAGCACGATCATCGAGATACCGTCCAGCGCCGTGCCCAGGATGATGTAGATCACCGCGAGCGCGCCGATCAGGGCATAGCGCGAGAGATGCAGGCTGTCGACCCAGGCGGCCAGTTCCATCGGCACCTGGGTGAGCGCCATGGTCTTGGTCAGCACCGCAGCGCCAGCGAGGATGAACATGATCATGCAGGAAACGCGGGTCGAGCCCATCAGGCTGGCCTTGAAGTTCTCCCAGGTGAGCGAGCGGCTGTAGGCGGCAATTGCCAGTGAACCCAGCACGCCATAGGCGGCGCATTCGGTGGCGGTGGCCCAGCCGGCGATCAGCACCCAGACGATCAGCACGATGAGCAGGGTGCAGGGGATCAGGTTGCCGGACTTGATCACCTTTTCCTTGAAGCTCATGTTCGGGCCGGCCGGCGGCACCTTGTCGGGGTTGCGCACCGACCAGATGGCGATGTAGCCGGAGAACAGGATCATCAGCAAAAAGCCGGGAATGAAACCGGCGAGGAAGATGCGGATGATCGAGGCGTCGGCCGCCACGGCGTACACCACCATGGTGATCGACGGCGGAATCAGGATGCCCAGGGTGCCGGCGGTGGCGAGCGAACCCATCGCCAGGTCTTCGTCATAGCCGCGCTTGACCAGCTCGGGCAGGGCCACCTTGGCGATGGTCGCGCAGGTCGCGGCCGAGGAACCGGAGACCGAGCCGAAAATGCCGCAGCCCAGGATGGTGGTGTGCATCAGGCGGCCGGGGATGTTGTTCAGCCAGGGCGCCAGGCCCTCGAACATTTCTTCCGACAATTTCGTTCGGAATAATATCTCCCCCATCCAGATGAACAGGGGCAGGGCGGCCAGTTCCCATGAGGCGGAGGAATCCCACATCGCCGAGAAGATGAATTCGCCCCAGATCATCGGGGGCTTGTTGGTGAATACCGCCAGGCCGATCCAGCCGACCATGGCCAGGGTGATCGCGATCCAGATGCCACCGGCGAGGAACACCAGCATGATGAGCAGCAGGATGGCGCCGATTTCAACTACGTTCATACATCCTCGCTGAAATCGCCGCGGGCGTGGCGCTCTTCGACGGCGCGCACATAGGTCGGGATTCGGTTCATGATGACAAGTACCAGTTCATCGAGCAGGGCGATGAACAACAGGATGCTGCCGATCGCCACGCTCGTCTGCGGGATCCACTTCGGGATCACCACCAGGCCGTTGGCCATGTCCTTGAGCACGTAGCTCAAGTGCACATAGGTGAGAATCGCGTAGCTCATATAGCCCACAAAACAGGTGGCGATGAGCAGGGCGACAAATTCGAAGACGCGGCGCATTTTCGGGCCGAACTGCTCGAGCAGCAGGCCGACGCGCACGAAGTCGCCGTGCTTGAAAGTGTGCGCCAAGCCTAGGAAGGCGGCGGCGGCAGTGATCCACGACACGATATCGTCCGTGCCGCCGGTGCGAAAGCCGGTCTGCCGCATCACGGAGGAAACCACCATGATCAGGCAAATCAGGAAAACAAAAAACGCCGCGAGATAACCCGCGGCGTCGTACAGAAAATCGAGCGCCTTACGCATCGATCACATTTTCTTGTAGGCGTCGACCACGGCCTGGCCGTCCGGGCCTGCCTTTTTCAGCCAGTCGCCGAGCATCGTGTCGCCGACCTTCTTCATGTCGGCGGAGAGGGCGGCGGAAGGCTTGTGGATGGTCATGCCGTTCTTGGTGACCTGCTCGGCATACCACTTGTTCTTCTCATCCGACATCTTCCAGCCGCGGGTTTCGGCGTCGGCGGCGGCCTTGAGCACGGCGTCCTGGGTCGCCTTGTCCAGCGCGTTGAAGGCGGCGGTGGAGACGATCACCGCGTTCTTCGGCAGCCAGGCCTGGGTGTCGTACCAGTTCTTGATGCTCTCGTAGGTCTTGGAGTCGAAGCCGGTGGAGAGCGAGGACATGTAGGAGTCGACCACGCCGGTGGCCAGGGCTTGCGAGAGTTCGGCGGCCTGGATGGTCACCGGGGTGGCGTTCACCAGTTCGGCGATCTTCGCGGTGGCCGGGCTGTAGGCACGCCACTTCAGGCCCTTCATGTCGGCGCCGCTGTTCAGGGGCTTCTTGGAGTAGATGCCTTGCGGACCCCAGGGCACGGCGTAGAGCAGCTTCATGCCTTGCGAGCCGAACAGCTTGTCCAGGGCGGGCTTTTGCGCCTTGTAGAGCTTCATCGAGTCGGCGTAGCTGGTGGCCAGGAAGGGCACGCCGTCCAGTTCGTAGAGGGGGTTCTCGTTGGCGAAGTTGGCGAGCAGGATTTCGCCGGCCTGGGTCTGGCCGCCCTGCACGGAGCGCTTGATGTCCGGCGCCTTGATCAGCGAGGCGTTGGCGTGCACGGTGATCTTCAGCTTGCCGCCGGTGGCCTTGTCCACGTCATTGACGAACAGCTGGACGTTTTCCGTGTGGAAGTTGGTGGTCGGGTAGGCGGTGGGCAGGTCCCACTTGGTCTGCGCCTGGGCTTGGGTACCGGCGGACAGCGCCAGGATGGCGGCGGCCAGAAGGGCACGGTTAAATCGCATTGGGGTCTCCTCTGAATGCGGTATGGGGAAGGTGCTGTGCTAGGTGAAAAGACTTAACAGGGTCAGGACTTAAGGGTCGGTCGAATTCTAGTATTTCAGAGCCGGTGCTTTGTAGCGAACGAGATTTTTTGATCGCCCCCGATCACTTTTTCTTGATCATCCCTGGGAAATCTCACCCGCCCCCGCACCGGGCCTGCGGCTCGATTGGTGACCCGTAAGCTAGGATTGTGCCACATGGGTCGCGGAGCCAGCCTTGGCCCGAGCCATGGCAGGCCCTCCGCTGCCCCGGCGGCACCCGCGTGCAAGTTATCTCAACGGAAGCCCGCCTCAGGCGGCTTCGAATTCGAGCACGCAGCCGAGCTCGGCGCCAGCATCCACGGTGATGCAGCGGTTGTCGATCGCGTGAGGCACGCCACCTTGCTCCAGCGCGGCCACCGTGCGGTCCAGCGATGAGGTGCCGAACACCAGGCGGCGCATGCCCGGCTCGCCCGCGGTGAGAATGATTTCAAAAGTGGGCAGCTTGATGACGCAGCCCGCGGCGCTGGCCTGCGCGACTTCGGCGCCGTCGAGGGCGAGCAGGTAGATCGGCGCGGCCGCGAGGGGATCGGCCACCTGGATGGCGAGGCGGGTCATCGACACGCAGGCATTCGGATGCGCCTGCCACTCGGGACGCCAGACGAATTGCGGCGTGAGCTGCTGGCAGTAATAGAACCACGAACCCGGCACCGCGTCCGGCTCCAGGCGGGTGACGCGAAAGGCGGCATCGCCGTGTTCGCCATTGCCCAGATCCACCGGGCGCGAGAAGGCGGATACCGGGCGCGGCGACAGACCGCGATCCTTGAGGATGGCCTGCGCCTTGTCGGCATCTTCCACGTTGAGCACCGTTGCCATCAAACCGGCGGGGCGTTGCACCAGCTCAGGGCGCTTCTCCGGCGGCTTGCCCGGCGGGTAGCCGAGCAACTCGAGATAGTCGGTCTGGAACACGATCGTGTGATTGATCGAACCGAGCGTGTGAAAGCCGCGCGGGGTGATGATGAAACCCATGCGCTGGAACAAGGCAACTGCCTCGTCCGTGCGGTCGCGGGTGTTGATGACGATGTGGTCGATCTGTTTCATGCTGCGCTTGTTCCAAAGTGTTCCGAGGGTCTCGAATTTGTTCCAACAATTGCATGCGGGGCGGGCGCGATGATGGGACGATGGCGATATTATCGCGCTTGTCCGCCGAATCACGATGTTCCTTGATAGCTTCGCATGTTCAATACCGTTTCGTCCCCGTCCTCTTCAGAGGTGCCGCTCGGTGTGCTGATGCTGGAGACGCGCTTCCCGCGCATCCCGGGCGACATTGGCAATCCGGCGAGTTTCGATTTTCCGGTGCGCTATGCGACGGTAGCGGGCGCTTCGGCGGCGCGTGTGGTGCGCGAGCGTGCCGCGGGATTGTTGCAACCTTTCATCGAGGCGGCGCAAGGGTTGGTCGATCAGGGCTGCGGCGCGATCAGCACCAGTTGCGGTTTTCTGGCGCTGTTCCAGAACGAGTTGCAAGCGGCATTGCCGGTACCCGTGGCCGCTTCGTCGTTGCTGCAGATCGCTCCGGTGCAAGCGCAACTGCCCTCCGGCAAGAAGGTTGGCATCATCACCATCGCGGCCGAGTCGCTCACCGCCGATCATCTGCGTGGCGTCGGTGCCGATCCGGCCACACCGGTCATGGGCGTGCGGCGCGACGGCGAATTCGTGCGCGCCATCATGGGCGATGCGCTGGACATGGATATGGACAAGCTGCGCGCCGAAGTGCTGGAAGCTGGCGAGCGGCTGATGCAGGCCCACCCGGAAGTCGCCGCGCTGGTGCTCGAATGCACCAACATGCCACCTTACGCCGCCACGCTGGCGCAGGCGAGCGGCCTGCCGGTCTACGACATTCTCACCTTGCTCAGGCGCCTGCCGCGGCAATTGCCTGCCTGACTTCACCGGTTATGCTGCCGTCGGATGCGAAGCTGCGTTCGGCCACCTCGACCGAGCCGTCGTTGCCCACCAGCAAGACAGTGGCGCTGCGCGTGCCGTACAGGGGCGCCACGATCATGCGCGGCGAGAGTTCGCGTTCCCGCTCCAGGCCCACGCCGGTTTGCGGCAGTTGCGCATCCGGCGCGACTTCGCGTCCGGCCAGGGCGTTGAGAAGCGAGGCGATCAGCTCGTCTGTTTCCATGCGCGACTGCAAAGCCGCGTCCAGCGCGCCTTGCAACCCGACGCCTTTGGGCCAGGGCGTATCAAGCAGGGCGTTGGAAAGACTATGTGAACCGGGCGCGACCTCGCGCGGCCCGCCGGCGCGGTTGCCGACGTACCAGAGCGCATGCTCGTCGCCCATCAGCAGGTTGAAGCCGTTGTACATATATTGAATTGCGCCTAGCTGCTCGGCGTATTCGAACGGCTGGGTGCGCTCGCGCAGGAAATTGGCCACCAATTGCCCGCGCGTCGGCGCGCCGGCCTTGAACTCGGTGGGGTCGCGGTAGTTGGTCAGCGCCGAGAAACGGCCGCCGGTGGTCACGCCCATCCATGTGCCGCGCTCCTTCAGGTCGCGCCCGGCGAACAGCGCCGGCGCGTCTTCCCAGAAGGCGGCGGGAGCGGTGGGGCGGCTATGGTGCTCGTCGCGATTGGCGGCGACCACCAGGCGGTAACGCGAATGGGCCTTCCAGGCGAAGGCGATCAGGCACATGCCGGGTCAGCCTTTCAAGCCAGCGGGTCGTGGAAAATCTCGCCCTTGCGGGTGCCGCCGCCCTGTACGAACTTGTCCATGCCGAAGCGCGCCACGCAATCGGCCAGCGCCGCCTCGAACAGCAGACGCTGGTGCACGCCCTCGTAGATTTCCATCCAGGTGGCGCCGTCGCTGGTCTTTTTCTTCAGCCGCCCGCGGATGCCGGTGAGACGGTAGATGTCGGACTGCATGGCAATCGCCACCGGAATCAGCTCTCCCACTTTTTCCGGCTGGACCTTGTAATAAATATAGTAGTCGGTGATGTCGCTCATGCAATCTCGGTCGGGGCAGGGGCCTGGCCCTGGTGGGTTTTATGCGGCAGCCGGGATGGTATAGGGAAGCTGCGCGAATTGCAGCACCAGGCCGTCGGCGGCGGCCAGGTGGATTTGCGCCTGTGCATGGCTGGCTATCTGGATCACCGCCAGCACGTCGCTGCCGCCACCCGGGGCCGGCGCCGCATTGGCGATCATGCCGCTTTCCTGGCCGTTCATGTCGGAGGCGAACAGGGGATCGCCCGCCTTGGCTTCACCCTCGACGTGCGCCAGGTAGGCGCGGCGCTTGACCGCGCCTCGGTAATGGGCGCGCGCCACGATCTCCTGGCCGGGGTAGCAGCCTTTCTTGAAATTGATCGCGCCGATCGCGTCCAGGTTCACCATCTGCGGGACGAACTGTTCCTGGGTGGCGGGAGTGATCCAGGCTTCGCCGGCGTGGATCATCAGGCGCTGCCAGTCCTGCGCGCCGCCGCCGGCAGCGTCAATCGATGCGCCGGCCGCATGAACCGCCAGGGTGCGCTCGACGCCATGCACCGGTGGCAGGCCAACCATCACCACTTCGCCGCGCTTGATTTCAAGCGGCGCCGGTCCGGGATGGCTCACCACCCCGACCATATTGAAGCGTCCGGACGCATCCTCCAGCACAACCCTGGCGCGCAGCACAAACATGCGCAGGCGCTTGACCAGGGCCGGGACCAGCGCGCGGTCCACGGCCAGATAAAAGCCGTCGGCACCGTCGCGCCACACCAGAAACGCCGCATACAGGCGTCCTTTGGCGGAACAATAGCCGCTCCATTGCGCTTCATCGGCGCCCAGATGCAGGAGGTCGTTGGTCAGCTGGCCATGCAGGAAATCCTGCGCATCGGCGCCACTGGCGTGAATCAGGCCCCAGTCGGGCAGGGCAGCGGTAAATGGCGCGGGAGCGGATAGATCGGCGGATTTCATAGTCAATCCCAAGGCAAGTCATTATTATAGCGGGCTGCCCGAGCCGGGCAGGGCCACTATTCCATGATGTTTCGAATTCTCAAGACTCTGATTTTTCTGGCATTTTTTGGCGCATTGGCAGCCGCTGGCGGCCTCTGGTGGTACGCCCAGCGGCCGATTCCGATGAGCGCCCAGAGCGCCGACCTGAACATTCCATCGGGCAGTTCGATGCGCGCGGCGGCGCGCCTGGCCGCCGCCACGGTGCCGATACAGCCCGATGTGCTGGTAGCCCTGGCCCGCATATCGGGGCGCGATACCCAAATCAAAGCCGGCAGCTACGAAATCGAACGCGGCATCACGCCCATGGGCCTGATCGACCAGCTCACGCGCGGCGACGTGACCCTGCAGGAATTGCGCATCCCGGAAGGCTGGACCTTCCGCCAGTTCCGCGCCGCCCTCGACGCCCACCCCGGTGTGATCCATACGGTGGCGGGGGTGAGCGACGCCGACCTGCTGGCGCAGATTTCCAAGGCGGAGGGCGGCGGGGCGGACAAGCACCCCGAGGGCCTGTTTTTCCCCGATACCTACCTGTTCGCCAAGGGCTCGAAAGACACCGATGTGCTGCGCCGCTCCTATCGGATGATGAAAAAGCGTGTCGCCGCCGAGTGGGAAAAGCGCGATTCCAACCTGCCTTATGCCACCCCCTACGAAGCCCTGATCATGGCCTCGATCGTTGAAAAGGAAACCGGCCAGGCGCGCGAGCGGCCCCTGATCGCCCGCGTCTTTCTCAACCGCCTGAAAAAGAACATGCTGCTGCAGACCGACCCGACCATCATTTACGGCATGGGCGAGAAATTCGACGGCAACCTGCGCAAGCGCGACCTGCAGGAAGATGGCCCCTACAATAGCTATACCCGCACCGGCCTGCCGCCCACGCCGATCGCGCTGCCCGGCGCGGCGGCGATCCAGGCCGTGCTGCACCCGGCCGATACCGACGCCATCTACTTTGTCGCCAAGGGCGACGGCACCCACGAATTTTCGGCCACCCTGGAAGCGCATAATCGCGCCGTGAACCGCTACCAGAGAAAGCAGACCGGTTGATGGAAGCCGAAGCCAACGATTCCGTTGCCGTCGCCCCCGCCGTGGCCGAGATGCTGGCGGGCGGCTCCAGGCCCAGGTTCATCACCTTCGAGGGCATCGACGGCGCGGGCAAATCGACCCACATCACGGCGGTGGCCAACCTGGTGCGCAGCCGTGGCGTCGAAGTGGTCGTGACCCGGGAGCCGGGCGGCACGGCGATGGGCGAAGAGTTGCGCGCCTTGCTGCTGGCCGAAGCGATGCACCTGGAAACCGAGACGCTGCTGATGTTCGCGGCGCGCCGCGAGCACGTCGCCCAGGTGATCGCGCCGGCCCTGGCGCGCGGCGCCTGGGTGATTTCGGACCGTTTTACCGACGCCACCTTTGCCTACCAAGGCGGGGGACGTGGTGTGCCCCACGAGAAAATCCAGGCGCTGGCCGACTGGGTCCATCCGGGACTGAGTCCTGACCTGACCTTGTTGTTCGATCTGCCACGCGATGTGGCGGCCGGGCGTCTGGCGGGCAGCCGCGAACTGGATCGTTTCGAGATCGAGCTGACCGAGTTCCATGTGCGGGTGCGTGAAGAATATCTGCGCCGCGCGGCTGCCGAGCCCCGGCGCTTCCGGGTGATCGATGCCATACAGACGCCCGACCAAATATCGAAATTACTTGAGGAAATAATCTCAAGTATATGAATAATTAATGGATTTATCCTTTAAATGGCTGGAGCCGGCGTGGCAGCAGTTGCAGGCCCAGCGCGCCCGCCTGCCGCACGCGCTGCTCATCTACGGCCCGCCGCATATCGGCAAACGCGAGCTGGCCGAGCACTTTGCGCAGAGCCTGTTTTGCGAAAGCCCGGCGGCGGGCGGCCATCCCTGCGGCACCTGCCAGGCCTGCAACTGGTTTCGCGATGGCAACCATCCGGACTATCGCGCTGTGTTGCCGGAAATCCTGCAGCCCGCGGACACCGAGGCTGGCGGGGACACGGCGGAAGGGGAAGGCGGCACCAAGTCCAAGACGCCGAGCAAGGAGATCAAGATCGAGCAGGTCCGCTCGCTCGATACCTTTTTCAGCATCGGCACCCACCGTGGCGGGGCCAAGGTCGTGCTGATCTACCCGGCTGACGCCCTCAACCAGGCCTCCGGCAACGCGCTGCTCAAGACCCTGGAAGAGCCATCGGCCGGCACCGTGTTTCTATTGGTTACCAGCCGCCTCGACCATCTGCTGCCCACCATCAAAAGCCGTGCCGCCAAGTTCGCCGTCGCCCCGCCGTCGCCGGAAATGGCCCTGGCCTGGCTGAAAGAGCAGGGCGTGCGCGATCCGGAAACCGCATTGGCCGAGGCCGGTGGGGCGCCGCTGGCCGCCCAGCGCAAAACCGGGGACGAAGCCGCCCTGGAAATCCGCGCCATGCTGCTGGATGCGCTCACCAGCGCTCGCACCCTCGACCCGGTCGCCACCGCCGAAAAGTGCGACAAGGCGGGGGCCGAATTGCTCACGCTCTGGCTCACCCAATGGGTATCGGACCTGATTTTGCACAGGAATTCCGGCAAAGTGCGCTATCATCCCCAACAAATCAAGTCGATAGAAACGCTGGCGGAAGCGGCCGATTTACCCGGGCTTTTTCGTTTGTACCGAAGCTTGTTGGCGGCGCGGCGCATGGCTGGCCACCCGCTCAATGTGCGGTTGGTCGCTGAAGACTTGCTGATCGACTACGCCCGAGTAATACACCGCTGAATATGGCCGAAGACACCTCAAAGACCGCACCAGCGGGCGGCGCCCGCCCGAGCATGCTCTCCCTGAACATCAAGGAGAAGTCTGCTTTGTATGCGGCGTTCATGCCACATCTGACCAACGGCGGCCTGTTCATCCCGACCACCCGCGCCTATAAACTGGGCGACCAGGTCTATATGCTGCTCTCGCTGATGGACGATCCGGCCAAGCTGCCGGTGGCAGGCACAGTGGTTTGGGTGACGCCCGCCGGTGCCCATGGCAGCAAGCAGCAGGGCGTGGGCGTGCAGTTTTCCGCCGACGAAAGCGGCCAGTCCGCGCGGCGCAAGATTGAGAATATTCTCGGCAACGCCATCTCCTCGACACGGCCGACGCATACGCTGTAAGCCGGCGCTTGCGGGATTCGACGCGGGCAGCACAAGCTGTCCGCTTACGCCATTTTCTATTGCGATAGAGCTTTAGGTTCTCATTGCAATCATTTGATCTCTATAAAGAAATCATCAGGCCATCTTATTTTATAATTTGGTTTAAATTTATTCCTTAAGTTATTGTTATGTTTGTAGATTCTCACTGCCACATCAATTTTCCCGAGTTTACCGCCCGCATGCCCGAAGTCCTTGGCGCGATGGCGAAAAACCAGGTGAGCCACGCCTTGTGCGTCGGGGTCAATTTCGCCGAACTGCCCAGCGTCCTCGACTTGGCGGCGGCGCATTCGCACATTTACGCCTCGGTCGGCGTACATCCCGACCACGACCAGGATGAAGAGCCGACGGTCGAGCGCCTGATCGAGTTGTCCATGCGCCCGAAAGTGGTGGCGATCGGCGAGACCGGCCTGGATTACTACCGCCTGAGGGGCGACCTGGAATGGCAGCGCGAGCGCTTCCGTACCCACATCCGCGCCTCGATTGCCACGGGTAAGCCGCTGATCATCCACACCCGCTCGGCCTCCGAAGACACCCTGCGCATCATGCGCGAGGAGGGCGCGGAGAAAGCCGGCGGGGTGATGCACTGCTTCACCGAAACCCGGGAAGTGGCCGAAGCGGCGATGGAGCTGGGCTTCTATATTTCCTTCTCCGGCATCCTCACCTTCAAGAACGCCAAGGAACTGAAGGAAGTGGCGCGGGTCGTACCTTTGGACAAGATGCTGATCGAAACCGATTCCCCCTATCTCGCGCCCGTGCCGTTCCGCGGCAAGGTGAACGAGCCCGCCTTCGTGATCCACGTCGCGGAGGAGATTGCGCACCTGAAGGAGATGCCGGTGGAGCAAGTTGCGCGGGCCACGACGGCCAATTTCTTCAAGCTGTTTCACGATGCCAGGGCAGAGGTGGCCGCGTGATGCTCCGTCAACGGCAATTGCTGGCCGTACTGGCGCTGGGCGCCTGCCTGGCCACGCCTGCCGCGATGGGCGCGGCCTATGACGACTTCATCCAGGCCATCAAGAACAGCAAACCGGCCGAAGTGGTCGCGCTGCTCAAGCGCGGCATGGACCCCAATTCGGTTGACCCAACCGGCCAGCCGGTGCTCCACATCGCGGCGCGCGAGGGCAACCTGGAGGTGGTCCAGGCGCTGGTCCAGGCCGGCGCGAACATCGACAAGCGCAATGCCTTCAAGGAGACGCCGATCATGCTCGCCTGCCTCACCGGCAGCACCAAGATCGTCGAATACCTGCTTTCCAAGGAAGCGCAGATCAACCAGCCGGGGTGGACGCCGCTACTCTATGCCGCTACCAATGGCCACAATGAGATCATAAAACTTCTCATTGAAAATCATGCATATATAGACTCTTCCGCACCTAATGGATCAACTCCATTGATGATGGCGGTGCGAGGCGGGCACATCAGCGCCGCCCAGTTGCTGCTCGAGGAAGGCGCGGATCCGAGCATCAAGAACGAGAAAGGCGAGTCGGCCGAGACTTGGGCCGAGGCGGCCAAGCAGACCGATCTGTCAGCCCTGATTCGTACCCGCATGCAAAAACGCTGAAGTCACAGCGCATTTCCCGGCGGCCTTGGTAGCGATACCAGAAGCGTAGCCGATGCCAGGTATGCGGTCTCCTTATCGGATTCCGCCTTGAAAACATTGATCTGGCGATCAATATCGGTGACATCCTTCACCGCCAGTCTGCACGGCATGCCCGCATGCCCTGGCGCAGCTGTTTCCGCTCATGGCCAGTCCCCCAGTTCCAAGCTATACCGTCAGCCTGTCGCCTGACCGCGCCTTTGTGCATTATCGATCGCAAACCTCCTCGCGTACCGGCGTGGACATGGCCGAGCGCCTGCGTGCCGCCACCGCCCTGGGTGAAACGCACCAGATCACGCGCATCATGTTCGATTCACGCGGCACCGCCTTTCTGCCGCCGCTCGCCGCGCAGTACGAGTATGCCTACCACCAGGCCCGGCAATTGGGGCTGACGCGCCATTGGCGCATTGCCATGCTGGTGACGCCTGGCGACCGGAGTTACGATTTTCTCGAAACCGCACTGGTCAATGCCGGCTATGTGGCGCGACTGTTTATCGATGAGCCCCAGGCAATCGAATGGCTCAAGGGCGCCACCGATTCAGGGCCGGCTCCGGTCAACCTACCTTACTGAGGCGCGGGCAAGGACAAGGATCGGTCCGTGCACAGTGCGCAACGCGGACTTGTGAGAACCTAAAAAAAGATGGGGAAGCGCTTGACAGGGCAGGTGGCACCGGGCATCATCGCCACTGAGCTAAGTGAAACACTTACGATCAATCCGCAGCAAGGCGTTTCAAAAGCAGCAATGCTTGAGTGATGTTTCAGCGCGACGTGATTGTAACCCGTATAGCTTTGTCTCAACCCTGTTTGAGGTCGTACTTTTAGCGCGCACCGGTGACTCCGTCAAGAGAGTTTGCCGTGCGCGCTTTTTTTTGCGGCGTCCGCAATGCAGTCGGGCTTACAGAGCTACAAACGCGCGCCGCGTCCCTCGCGGGCTTTTTGCAGCCATTGCAGGGCCTGTGCCTGATCCTCGAACTTGCGCATTTGCACGCCGGCGCGGCGATGCAGCTTGAGCAGGGCATCGAACAGGCCTGGCGCTTCGGCGTCCGCACCGGCGGGTACCAGCAAGGCCAGCCGCCAGAGCGGGTTGATGGCATACGGCAGGGCCGACTCGCGCGACAGCCCATTGGCTGCGGCGCGCGCGTCGAAACGGCAGTCACGCATGTCGATCAGCGCGCCTGAATAATTTTTCCGCTTCATCAGTTCAGCCAGTTCCTGCATGCGGCGCGCCAGCTCGTCGCGGCCGGCGGGCCGGTAGATGCGATAAATACCCACGCCGTCTTCCAGCGAGGCTTCGATGACATAGTCGGGACCCGTGACCGGGCCCCGGGGCGTGATGGTTTTTTGGTTCCCGGTGACCCGCTTGCGCATCTCGCGCCAAGCCGACGTCACGCGATCGTAAGGGGAAAGGGCGGCGGTTTTTTGCAGCATGGTATTCGCGCTTTTCAGCGTGCTCGCTACAGGGTGAACCAATAATATCATCCGTACCATTTAAATTAAATGGCTTTGCCATGTCCCTGATTAAAAATACCATTGTCATTGCACGATGCGTTTTGGGGTTTGTTGATGGGGTTGCCCAAAGCCTGCCACGGCACGCTCGATATGTCCGGCCAGATGCCCCGCCAGCGCCTGGCGGGCATGACGCGGCCGCTCGATGAGGCCGATTTCCCGGTAAAACGTGAGCGGCCCCAGGTCGATCGCCCGCACCCCCGCCGGCCAGGCAGCGGCGCCGATGCTGGCCGGCACCAGGGCTACCCCCAACCCTTGCGCCACCAGTTGGGTCATTCCCTGCAACTCATCAAGCTCCAGGGACTCCTGCACGACGATGCGCTGGCGCCGCAAAAACTGGTCGACCAGGCGGCCGCCGAAGGAGGCGTGGTCATAGCGGATGAAGGGCCGGGTCGCGAGCAGCTCGCGCCAGTCGCCGCGCGCACGCCGTGGCGCGAGCAGGACGAAGGGTTCGGCGCCCAGGGCTTTCCATTCCAGTTCGGCCGGCAAGGCAAACGGCGGACGGATCATCACCGCGATGTCGATCTCGCCGGCGTCCACCTGCCCGAGCAGGGCGAGCGAGACTCCCGGCTCGATGCGTACCCGGCACTGTGGATATTCCCGCCGGAACGAGGCCAGGGCCGGGGGCATGAACGAGGCCTGTACCGATGCCACGGCGCCGACGCGCAGCAGGCCGCCCTGGCTGGGCGCAGCGCCCTGGCGGCCGAGCTGCCGGTACATGGTGACGATGTCCTCGGCGCGCGCCAGGGCCTCGCGCCCGGCGGCATTCAGGCGCGCCGAGCGCCCGGTGCGCTCGAACAAGGCGAAGCCGAGTTCCTGTTCCAGGCGCGCGATCTGCGCGCTCACCGCCGATTGGGTCAGCCCGATGCGGGTGCCGGCGCCAGCGAAGGTGCCGTGCTCGGCCACGGCGATGAAGGTGCGCAGTTCACGGATCATGATTGATCGATAATTTTGTTGCTGAGGGACAAAATATATCGTTTTTATTCATCAGCGGGTCCGCCTAAACTTCCGTTTCCCCTTCTCCTCCCCTTCCCATTTCTCCTTTCCAACTTGCACACATGAGCGCCATCACCCCTGTCCTCGCCCCGTTCCACCTGGCCTTCCCGGTTCACGACATCGCCGCCGCGCGCGCCTTTTACGGCGACCTGCTCGGTTGCCCCGAGGGCCGCAGTTCCCCGGAGTGGGTGGATTTCAATTTCCACGGCCACCAGATCGTCGCCCACCTGGCGCCAGAAGAGACCGGCCGTCACGCCACCAACGCAGTGGATGGCGACCAGGTGCCGGTGCGCCATTTCGGCGTCGTCCTGGACATGGATAAATGGCAAGCCACCGCCGACAGGCTGACGGGCGCGGGCATCAAGTTCATCATCGAGCCGCACATCCGTTTCAGGGGCGAAGTCGGCGAGCAGGCCACCATGTTCTTCCTCGACCCGTCGGGCAACGCGATGGAGATCAAGGCGTTCGCGGACATGTCGTCGCTGTTCGCAAAGTAAGCCGTCGGGCGAAAGAAAAAGGCCGCGCAGTTCAATCGCGCGGCCTTTTTCATTTGCCCCGGCCCGTGCCGGCGGCGGGCCGGGGCAGGGGGTTACGCGAGCTGCGCCTTGACCCGCTCCGGCACCAGCGGATAGCGGCGCATGCGCACCCCGGTGGCATCGAATACCGCGTTGGCGATCGCCGCCGGGAAGCAGACGATCGCCGGTTCGCCGGCCCCGCCGATGGCCTGGTCGGGACGGTTGATCAGCACGAACTCCACCTGGCCCGGCAGGTCCGCCATGTTGGCGATGCGGTAGGTGTTCCAGTCCACGCTGGTGACGCGCTTCTCGTCGAAATGCACCTCCTCGTAGAGCGCGCGGCTGATGCCCTGCATGGTCTGGCCTTCGAGCGCGGCGCGCACCCCGGTCGGGTTGACGATCAGCCCGCAGTCATGGGCGATGACCACCTTCTTCACCCAGATCTTGCCGCTCTCGCGATTGACCTCGACTTCGCAGGCGACCGCCGCGTACGACTGGTAGCCCGCGTGCAGGGCCATGCCGCGCCCGGTCATCACCTTGTCGCCGCGGTTGCGGGCCACCGGGCGGGTGCGCGCCTGCCAGCCGATCTTTTCGGCGGCGGCTTTCACCACCTCGATCTCGCGCGGGTCCTTCAGATGTTTCAGGCGGAAGGCCACCGGGTCCATGCCGGCGGCGTGGGCCACCTCGTCGATAAAGGACTCCTGGCCGAAGCGGGTCTGCATCTCCTGCGGCGCGCGCATGTGCGCGGTGCGCAGGGGCGAGGCCTCCTGCAGGTAGGGCGGCACGGTCTCCCACCAGTGCACATGCTTGGGAAACTGGTAGCTTTCCTCCGGCGTGTTGAAGTTGAAGGCGTTCCACTTCTTGTGGCCGGTGAGCATGCCCACCAGGGTGTGCTCGGGGCTTTCGCCGGTGAAACGCACGTCCCAGCCGTTGAAGCCCTTGGCCTTGAACAGCCAGCCGGTGACATTGTTCGCCTCGTCCAGGCCGGCCTTCATGCTGATCACGCCGGCCGGCGCCTTCGGGTCCCAGGCCGTGCCTTCCTCGCGCGACCATTGCATGCGTACCGGGCGGCCGAATTCCTTGGAGAGCAGGGCGGCTTCATAGGGCGCCTCGTCCGCGTCGCTGCGGCCGTAGGAGCCGGCGCCGTGCATCCATTTCACCTGCACATTGGCCGCCGGCAGGCCGAGATACTTGGCGATGCCGTCGCGCAGGAAATGCGGCTTTTGCGTGTCGGCCCAGATCTCGGCGCGGTCGCCCTTCACATCCGCCACGCCACAGGAGGGCGCGATGCGGGCATGCGACTGGAAGGCGCATTCATACTCGGCTTCGATCACGCGTTTGGAGGCGGCGAGCGCCTCCATGGTCGGCTTGGGGTCATAGTCCTTCTTGCCGCCGAACATCGGGACGGCGTTCGAGGCGGTGGGCTGGGCGGCGCGGATGTAGTCGAACACCTTGGCTTCGCCGCCGGCAAATGGGGCAGGGGCGTCGCTCCAAGCCACCTTGAGGGCGCGTGAGGCGCGGATCGCATCCCACTCGGTCTCGGCCACCACGGCGACAAAGCCGCCCTTCACGAACGACTTCGCACCCTTGATGCCAGCGATCGAGGCGGCGTCCACCGAGACCGGCATGCTGCCCGCCACCGGTGGGCGCACCGCGCGCGCATGCAGCAGCCCTTCGGGGCGGATGTGCGCGGTGTAGTGCTCGACGGCAGCCACCTTCTCCGCAATATCGCGGCGCTTGAAGCCCTTGCCGACGATCTTGTACTGCGACGGGTCCTTGGGCTTGGCCTGGCCTACCGCGTCCATCGGGTTGCCCACGGCGTTGTTCCACTTCAGGGGCGTGTCAAAGGTCTTGCCGCCGATCAACTCCGCGTAGGTCACGCCCTTGGACGGATCGGCCCTGACGAACACGCGGCCGTCTTCCACCGTCAGCGCATCGGCCGGAACGGCCAGGCGGGTGGCGGCCGATTCAACCAGCACGCGGCGCGCCTCGGCGGCCGCGTTGCGCAGCGGTTTGGAGCCCATGCGCAGGCCGGTGCTGCCGCTGCCGCCGCCCTGATTGGGCGAGACGCGGGTGTCGCCCAGGGTGACGGTGACTTGTTCGAGCGCAACGTCGAGTTCGTCGGCGACGATTTGCGCATAGGCCAGGTCCAGGCCCTGGCCGCAGTCCATCTTGCCGGAGTTGACCGTGACCGCACCGTTGGCGGCGATGCGGATCCAGGTATCGAGCGCGGCGGGGTGGGGGCCGACGATGGCGGGCGCGGCGGCGGCCTGCGCGACGGCATCCGGGATGTAGAGGGCGCCGGTGCTGGCGCTGACCACCAGCGCACCGGTGCTTTGCAGGAATTCGCGGCGGGAGAGGTTGATGTCGCTCATGATGTCTCTCCTATGCCTTGGTCGATGCACTGAGCGGCGCATTGCCGGATGCCGTCATGGTTTCACCGGCCTTTTTCACCGCGCGCATGATTGCGATATGGGTGCCACAGCGACACTGCACCCCGGCCAGCGCCTGGCGGATCTGCGTTTCGCTGGCGCGCGGATTTTTCTCCAGCAAGGCGACGCTGCTCATGATCCAGCCGTTCGCGCAGTAGCCGCACTGCGCAGCCTGTTCCTCGACAAAAGCGGCTTGTACCGGATGCAGCTTGCCGTCCTTGGCCAGGCCGTCGAGCGTACGCACGCGTTTGGCGCCTATCGTGCTGGCCGGCGTGACACAGGAGCGCACCGGCTGACCATCGAGAAGAACCGTGCAGGCGCCGCATTGGGCCAGCCCGCAGCCGAACTTCGGCCCCTTCATCCTGAGGCCGTCGGTCAGGGCGTAAAGCAGCGGTTCGTCGGCTTGCGCCCGCACCGTGCGCGTGACGCCGTCGATATTGAGCTTGTATTCGGGCATGTTGTCTCCTTCGAGTCGGCCCGTCTGGCGCGGGCGATGCGAAAAAGACTACTAGTGCGGAGGCGCTACGTCGAGGTAAATGTGTGCTGCCGTGCAATAGCTGCACCCGCGCGCCCGTCGCCGGGACGAGGTTGATTCACCAGGCAAGGCTGGCGCGGACGAGCGGGGCCTTTTTAGCGGGTCGCCATGATGAACAGGCGAGGGAAGGGCAGCAGCACCGTGCCGTCCGGCAAAGCCGGATAGGCCTTGGCCACCAGTGCCTGATAGCGCGCGAGAAAATCGGCCTGCTCATCCTTCGACAGTACGGCGAGGAAAGGCCGCAGGGCGCTGCCCCTGAACCACTCGACCACACCGGCGGCGCCGCCGGCGAGCGGGTGATGGTAGGTGGTGCGCCATACATCCACGTGCGCGCACAAGGGCTGGAGAAATTCGTAGTACCAGGCCGCGCCCGCGCGACCGGTACGCTCAACCCCCTTGAGCCTCTCCGCCCACGGTGCCTGGGAAGCGATCTCGCGCATCAGCAGGTGCGCGGGCTCGTCCAGGTTGTCCGGCATCTGCACCGCCAGGCTGCCGCCGGGGGCGAGCTTGTCCACCAGGCTGGGGAACACGTTGCGGTGGTCCGGCACCCACTGCAGCACCGCGTTGGCGAGGATCACGTCGAATCGACCGGTGTCGCTCCAGTTGCCGATGTCGGCCAGCTCGAAACGCAGTTGCGGCAGGCGCTTGCGCGCGGACTCGACCATATCGCGCGAGCTGTCCATGCCGGTCACCGCGGCGCCGGGAAAACGCGCCGCCAGCACCTCGGTGGAATTGCCGGGGCCGCAGCCGATGTCCACCGCCTTGCGCACCTCGGTGCCGGGAATGGCCGCGACCAGATCGCGCACCGGGCGGGTGCGCTCGTTCTCGAAAATCTTGTACTGGCTGGCTGACCATTCACTCATCGCATGCTCCGAAATTTTTGCCCGAAAATCGTATTCTCGGCATGCACGGAACTCGCGTGAAATGAATTTATTGCCTTGATTGATTCGGCAATTTGATCAATTTCCATGGACCGCCCAATAGTTAAGCATCCACTTGACTATTTGCCGGCGGCGGTTAATACTTAATATATCGCTTAACTATTGTGCCTGATGTGTCCTTGACCGGCGAGGCACCCCACGGAGGATCGTTCATGCAATGCCACGCGGTCACCCACGGCAGCTTTTCCATTGAGCGCGTCTATCCGGCCAGCCCGGCGCGCGTGTTCGCCGCCTGGGCCAGCACGGAGATGAAGGCGCGCTGGTTCATCGGACCCGAAAAATGGGTGCTGATAGAGCGCCATCTGGATTTCCGCGTCGGTGGAGAGGAGTTGCTGCGCGGCCGCTATGAGCAGACCGAGACCTTGTTCGAGGCGCGCTATTACGACATCGTGCCGGATCAGAGGATCGTCTTTGCCTACGACATGCACGCCGGCGGCCGGCATCATTCATTGTCCGTTGCCGCGGTCGAAATAGAGCCCGAGGTAGGTCCCGGGGGCAGCGGCGCCCGGCTTCTTTTCACCGAGCAGGTGATGTTCCTGGACGGCACCGTGGGCATCGACGGCACGGCGTCGCGGGAGCGTGGTACGGCCGACCATCTGGACCGGCTTGCCCGGCTTTTCTGAGGAGCGGCCATGCAGCTATATGGACACCCATTTTCCGCCTACTATCAAAAAGCGCTGATCGCGTTTTACGAGAACGGCATCCCGTTCGAGTTGCGCCTGCTTGCGCACGACGACCCGCGAACGGCGGCCGAGCACACCGCCCTGTGGCCGCTCAAACGCATGCCGGTACTGGTGGACGCGGGCCGTACCGTGCTCGAATCGAGCATCATCATCGAATATCTCGGCCTGCATCATCCCGGGCCGGCGCGCTTGATCCCGGAAAATCCGGACCACGCGCTCGAGGCGCGCATGCTGGACCGCTGTTTCGACAACTACGTCATGGCACCGATGCAGGCGCTGGTGTTCGACAGTATCCGCAAGCCTGAAAATCGCAATGCCCAAAGCGTCGCGGAGGCGAAGGCCATGCTCGACACGGCATATCGCTGGCTTGACGGCACGGTGGCGAATCGCGAGTGGGCCGCCGCCGGCGCCTTCAGCCTGGCCGATTGCGCGGCGGCGCCGGCCTTGTTCTATGCCGACTGGGCGTACCCGATCGATGCGGCGTTCACGCATGTGCATGCCTATCGGCGCCGCCTCTTGCAACGGCCATCGTTCGCCCGCGCGGTTGACGAAGCGCGCCCATATCGGCCGTTGTTTCCGCTCGGAGCGCCAGACCGCGACTGACCGGTGGCCACGCCATCTCCCGCCATGCCATTGCCGACGGCGTTGCGGCTCCAGCGACATGCGCATCGCGGATGCGCAATCGCCTTCTGGGCGAAGCAAGGCAGTTCGTGCAACCGTAAAAGAACATGCACTGGTCTTGGGGCATTTCCTCATTTCGCGCGTGGCCGCAGTGGGGGCAGGTAATCACGTCTCGAAGAATCACCGGTCGTTCGGTTGAGTTGCTGTTCGCACTACCTCTCCGTGTGAGGCCTCGGCGAGGCCTGGCGACGCATTCGTTCTCCGAGCCCTTCGGACGCTTTGCCGACGCATCAGAAAAAATGCCGCCGGAACCACGAACATCGACAGCAGCGGCGCGGTGATCATCCCTCCCACCATGGGCGCGGCGATGCGTTGCATCACCTCCGAGCCGGTACCCGTTCCCCACATGATCGGGAACAGTCCCGCCAGAATCACTGCGACAGTCATGGCTTTGGGGCGCACCCGCAGCACCGCGCCCTCGCGGATGGCGTCGATCAGATCGGCATTGGTGGTCTGGTCCTGATCAACGCGTTCATGCCAGGAATGTTTGAGGTAAAGCAGCATGATGACCCCGAACTCGGCGGATATTCCCGCCAGTGCGATGAAACCCACCGCCCCGGCGACCGAGAGGTTGTAGCCAAGAAAATACAGGAGCCAAATCCCGCCGACCAGTGCAAATGGCAGCGTCGCCATGATCAACAAGGCCTCGTCGAACCGTCCGAAAGTCAGGTACAGCAGCACGAAGATGATCACGAGGGTGAACGGCACCACCACTTTCAATTTCGCCGTTGCCCGCTCCAGGTATTCGAACTGCCCGGACCAGGAGACGGAATAGCCCGGCGGTACCTGTACCTTTTCCTGGACCGCGCGCTGCATATCGTTGACAGCGGACCGCAAATCGCGTCCGCGGATATCCACATACACCCAGCCGGACAGGCGGGCATTCTCGCTTCTGAGCATCGGCGGACCATCCACGATCCTGACGGCCGCCACATCGGAAAGAAGGATGCGCGCGCCGCGTTCCGTGACGATGGGCAGCTGTCGCAAGCCCTCCACCGAGTCGCGGATTTCCCTTGGATACCGGGCGTTGATCGGAAAGCGCGACAAGCCTTCGACGGTCTCGCCGATGTTCTCGCCGCCGATCGCCGCCGACACGATCGACTGCACCTCTGCTATGTTCATCCCGAAGCGCGCCGCCGCGTCGCGGTCGATCTGCACGTCGACGTAGCGGCCGCCGGAAAGCCGCTCGGCAAGCGCCGACGAGACGCCGGGCACATCGTTGACCACCCGTTCAATCTGCGAGGTGACGCGGTCGATCTCCGCCAGGCTGGCCCCCGCGACCTTGACACCCACGGGACTCTTGATCCCGGTCGCCAGCATGTCGATGCGGTTACGGATCGGCGGCACCCAGATATTGGACAAGCCCGGGACTTTGACTACCCGGTCCAGTTCCTCGACCAGCTTGTCCTGGGTCATGCCCGACCGCCACTGTTCACGCGGCTTGAACTGGATCGTGGTCTCGAACATTTCCAGCGGGGCCGGGTCGGTGGCGGTCTCCGCGCGGCCTGCCTTGCCGAACACGCTGGCGACCTCCGGCACCGTCTTGATCAGGCGGTCGGTTTGCTGCAGCAGCTCGGAGGCCTTGCCGATGGAAAGTCCCGGCAGGGCGCTTGGCATGTATAGGAGATCACCTTCGTCCAGGGGGGGCATGAATTCTCCGCCGATATGCTGCAATGGCCACATGCTGACCACCAGAGCCACTGCCGCTACCGCCAACGTCGCCTTCGGGGCGCGCAGCGCGATGTCCAGCAGGGGGCGATAGAGGGCAATCAGCAGGCGGTTAAGCGGGTTGGCCTGCTCATCCGGTATCTTTCCGCGGATCAGGTAACCCATCAGCACCGGAATCAGCGTCACCGACAGGCCGGCTGCCGCCGCCATCGAGTAGGTCTTGGTGAAGGCCAGCGGCGAGAACAGGCGCCCTTCCTGTGCTTCCAGGGTAAACACCGGAATGAAAGACAAGGTGATGATCAGTAAAGAGAAGAACAGCGCCGGGCCCACCTCGGCCGCCGACTCGCCAATCACGCGCCAGTGAGCATCGCCTTCCAGCCTGACACCCGGGTGCCCGTGCTTCCAGAGTTCGATATGCTTGTGGGCATTCTCGATCATCACTACCGCCGCGTCCACCATTGCGCCGACCGCGATCGCAATCCCGCCCAGCGACATGATGTTGGCGTTGACACCCTGGTAGCGCATCACAACGAAGGCCGCCAATATGCCCAGCGGCAGGGACACGATGGCCACAAACGCCGAGCGCAGGTGGAATAGGAAGATGAAGCACACCACCGCGACGACGATGAATTCCTCCAGCAGCTTGTGGCCAAGGTTGGCGACGGCGCGCTCGATCAGGCCCGAGCGGTCATAAACCGGCACGATCTCCACCCCTTTGGGCAAGCCCGCTTGCAAGGATTTGAGTTTTTCCTTGACGGCTTTGATCGTTTCCAGCGCGTTCTTGCCGGTGCGCATGATGATGATACCGCCGGTCACCTCGCCTTCACCATTCAGCTCGCCGATGCCGCGGCGCATCTCCGGTCCCATCTGTATCCTGGCGACATCGCGCAGGCGCACCGAGATGCCGGTATCGGTCGAGGTCAGCGGGATCTTGCCAAAGTCTTCCAGGGTTTTGAGGTAGCCGGATACCCGCACCATGTATTCAGCCTCCCCCAGTTCCAATACCGACCCGCCGTTCTCCTGATTGGCGTTGCGGATAGCCTCAACTACCTTGCTGTGCGGCAGGTTGTAGGCACGCAGTTTGCCGGGATCGAGCACCACCTGGTATTGCTTCACCATCCCACCGACGGAGGCGACTTCCGCTACATTGGGCACCGCCTTGAGTTCATATTTCAAGAACCAGTCTTGCAGGGTGCGCAGCTCGGCGAGATCGTGCTGGCCACCGCGATCGATCAGGGCGTACTCGTAGATCCAGCCGACGCCGGTGGCGTCCGGCCCCAGCGTGGCCTTGGCGCCGGCCGGCAGGCGCGATTGCACCTGGTTCAGGTACTCCAGCACCCGCGAGCGCGCCCAATAGAGGTCGGTGCCATCCTCGAACAGCACATAGACGAAAGAGTCGCCGAAGAAGGAAAACCCCCGCACCGTCTTGGCCCCGGGCACCGACAGCATTGTCGTGGTGAGCGGATAGGTGATCTGGTTTTCGACGATCTGCGGTGCCTGGCCGGGATAGGTGGTACGGATGATCACCTGTACATCGGACAAGTCGGGCAGGGCATCCAGGGGCGTCTTGCCGACGGACCAGATACCCCAGGCAGCCACCATCACGGTTGCCAGCAGCACCAGGAAGCGATTGGTGATCGACCAGCGAATCAGTTTGGCGATCACGGCTTTTTCTCCATCGCACTGGCGGCCTTGCCGTCCGCCGCGGGTTCGATGCGGGTGAGCACGGCTTCCCCATCTTTGTCCAGGACGAAGGAGAACCTCACGGTCTGGCCGGCCTTCAATCCGGCAGGCAAGCCGTTGGCGGGCGCCTTGAACTCCATCGTCATTGCTCCCCACTGGATGGAGGGGATGGGACCGTGGGACAGCAGGAGCGACGAGGCATCGATCGAGATGATCCTGCCTTCTCCGCCATGCTCGGGGACGGCTTTCGGCACCGTGGAGGCGGTTGACGTTTGCACCTCGCTCATGCGGCTGATGGTGCCCTTCAGGCTCGCTTCCGAGTCCAGCAGAAATTGACCCGACGTGACCACTTTCTGGCCGGCCTCCAGGCCGCGCCGGATTTCTGTTTGGCCGCCCGCTTCGCCGCCAATCTCCACCTGCACCGGACGAAACTTGCCGCTGCCATCGGCCAGCATGACGATCGTCCGCTTGCCGGTCTGAATAATTGCCTCGGTGGGCACCATCAGCCCGGGTTCGGCCCGGGCCGCCAGCGCGACGCTGACGAACATGCCCGGCACCAGTTCTCCGCGCGGGTTGGCCAGTTCCACGCGCGCCTTGAGGGTGCGGGTGCCGGGATTGACTTCGGGAAGGATCGCCTGAACGTTCCCCTGGAACAGGGTGCCCGGCAATGCGGCCGAACGGGCTTGCACCGCCGTACCAGGGCGCACGAGGGCCGCCTGGCTCTCCGGCACTTCCGCATTTGCCCAGACCGTCGAGAGCCCGTTGATGCGAAACAGGGTTGCCCCGGCCATCACCGTCATGCCTTCGCGCGCAGTCAATTCGACCAGGACGCCGCCAATCGGCGCCGCCAGGGAAATCCGCGGATGGACCTTGCCGCTGCTCTCGATGAGACGGATCTGGTCGTCGTTCATGCCGGCCTGGCGCATGCGCTGGCGCGCGCCATCGACCAAGGCAGCCAGGTCTGATCCCTGCATGCGGCGCACCGAAAGAAACTCCTCCTGCGCCGCTACCCAGTCGGGCACGTAAAGATCGGCCAATACCTGCCCCTTGCTCACGCGATCCAGGGTGGCGCGCACGTAGAGGCGCTCCACATAGCCGGTCGTGCGCGCCTGTACCACGGCCTGGTCGCGCTCGTTGTAGGCGATGCTGCCGGCGGCCTCGACGCGCGCGGCAATGGTCCCGCGCGTCACCTCGGCCGTGCGTATCCCCAGGTTTTGCTGGACCCGCGGGCTGACCGATACTTGCCCCTGGTCGCCATCACCATCGGCGTAGACCGGTACCAGTTGCATGTCCATGAAGGGCGACTTGCCCGGCTTGTCGAATTTCTGGCCGGGAACCATGGGGTCGTGCCAATACAGGATCTTCTTGCCGGTAGCGGGATCGACCATGCCGGTTTGCGCCGCGGCAGCCTGCGCAGACCGCCGCTGGTCCGGCATGGAACCGGCCATGTTCTTGCCCCGTTGCAACCCGAAGGAATACAGGCCGTAGCCGGTGAAACCAAGCAGGACGGCAAGCGCCGCGCTGATGGCGATGGATGACTTTTTCATTGTTCTCTCCGTACCCACGGCTTATTTCGCGGCCGCGGCGGTATCGTGGCCGGCCGGCAGCAGATAGTTGAGTTGCGCCCACAGGCGGGCGGTTTCCATCTCCAGGCGGATGCGTTCCATCCGGATGTCGACCTCCGCCCGGCGCGCTTCGAGCACGGCGGACAGCGGGCTGCTGTTGCCGCGATAGGCACTCAGCGCAGCGCGCGTACGTTCGCCGGCCAGCGGAATCAATGAGGTCTCGTAGCGGCCCAGGCGTTCACGGTTGCCCTGCCACTCCTGCAGCATGGCCTCGGTGTCGGCGACATGTTGCCGGATCGCCTCTTCACGCTCCGCACGCTTCTTCTCGACCACGGCAAGCTTGGCCGCCAGCGTGCGGTCCTGGCGATTCTTCTGGTCCCACTGCAGCGGCACCGCCAGATTGATGGAAACCATGTTCGAATAGGCGCCGCCACGCTGGCTATACATCAGCTCAACGCTCACATCGGACTGCTTTTCGGTTCGGGCGACCTGTGCTTCCGCTCGCGCCACGTCCTCCTGGCGGGCCATGACGGCAATCTCGGGATGATGTACAAGTTGCCCCTCGAGATCGGCATTGCGTAGCGGGACGGTGTCGATCCGTGGCGTACCGGCCAATGGCAGCGCGCCGGCCTCGCCGATCCAGCGTGACAGGCGTGTTTTGGCGGTGGCCACCTGCCGCTCGGCCTGGGCGATGCGGTCTTCGATCTGCGCTACCGCCGTACGGGCGGCGAACAGGTCCGCCTGGCTGCCGCGTCCGCCCCGGTAGGACGCGTCCGCCGCCTCGACCTGGAGCCGGGTCTCGTCGCGCTGACCGAGGAGCAGATCGCGCAGACGTTCCTGATAATAGCGGTCCAGCCAGGCTATCGCGGTATCGCGCTGCGTGTTGGCCAGCGTGACCACGCGCTCCGCGCCCGCCTCATCGGCCTCCCGTTCGAAGCGCGCGGTGCGCGCCTGAAGCTTGTCCGCGCGGGTGAGCTCCTGCATGACGCCAATCGAGCGCATGGTCATGAAATCGCGGCTGAGGCTGAATTGGTCCGGACCGTTCACCGGCAGGTTGTTGATGCCGGCTTTCAGGACCGGGTCGGGGCGCTGGCCGGCGGCGCCGGCCATTTCCCGCGCGGAACTGGCGGCGGCGTCCTGCGCCGCGATTTGCCGGGAGCGATCCTCGGCGAGCTTGAGCGCGCGGTCCAGGCCGAGGATGGCCTGGGCATACGCGGCCGGGGGCGCGGCCAGCGACAGCGCCAACGCGAGAACAAGGATGTTGCGGGGTGACATTGAAATCTCCAGACCAAAGGGGTCGAACCGAGTCTCCTGGCGAAGGGAATCGCCACGGAGCCGAAACGAGGCCGACGCGTGTTGAACCCGGGCCGGCAATTGCCGGCAAGGCCGTTCACGCCCGGAAGGTCAGGAGATCAGATACGGAAACAGCAGTGGAGGATGCTGAGAGGCGGAGAGGCGGCAGGAACGATGGGCTCGTCTGCGGCCGTGATGCCGGTCGAGGCGGAATGCCCCGGCAAGTGAGGAAGGACAACGAAACCGACCAACGCCAGCGGTGGCACCGATGGAACTTGAGCGTGGCTGGCGGTCTGTTGACCTTGGTGGCAATGCTCCAGGCAAAGCGCCGGATTGCCGGCATCCAGTCCCGAATCCAGGTCTTGGGCCATCTGGTCGCAACCCGGCATGCTTTGCATGGCGGACGGTGCCTTCTGCGTACCTTGCGCCGGCTGCTCGCCGGAAGAAATTTGCGGACAAGCGTATGCGGCCACGGCGAACTGTGCAAAGAGCACGGCACCGATGAGGAATCTGGCGATCAGGCGCTTGAAGCGAGCGGTCATGGGGGAAGGTTAAGTGCCGGTACGGGCGCTGTCAATACGTAGTATGGGTGCGTGCGGGGCTTTGCAGCTTGTGCCGCGCGGCATCGCGGATTGGATTGTCCCGGGAGCAGTAGGCATTTATTAACCTCACACCGAGCCTATCGCGGGCCCGACGAAGCGCTCGCAGTGTTTGCTCTGACTACGCGGGTCGAATTGAGGCTTCCCGCTCGGTGAAAAGGCTGTTGACGCGATAGCGAATTAGCGTATGTTTGGAATCAGGGCTTAGATTTTTGCGGCCAGGCAGTTATTGTCGCGGACGGTAGCCGCGCAGTACCGCCATGGCAGTTGGAAGCAGGCTATGCCGATGTGAAAGAGATAGCGAGCGGCAAAGCGCCGTGATCACGATCTTCGCGGCCTACAAACTTTGTAATAGCCGGACGCGATTTCTTGAAAAGAGGTCAGGTTTTGTCAGGTTGGCCTGTCGCGGCGGATGCGGCTGGCGCGATTGAACCGTGATTGACCGTGGTTTGTAGCGCTGCGCTCGGCTACGTTTGCGGTCGGAGACTTCCGAGAGACGCGAAAAAACATCGGGTTTTATTAGGGTGCGGGAGCTTTCAGCCGCATTTTGGTGCAGCGGCTAGGACACTTGTTGTAGCGGCGGGCCGGCTACTTGGCCGCTGCGGAATTCCCGTTGCTCGTCGGGTTTGCGCCAAATAGCGAAGTGCTGGAATTGGCGGTGCCAGGCGTCGTACTTGTACCCGCCGCCGTGTTCCCTGTCTGCCCGCCCAACTCCGGCGCCACATAGGCAAACTGCCATTCCGCATAACTTTGCTTGTCTTCGAAGGCAGCGAACTCCGGAGGGAAGAGCGCAATCTTGATGGGCGTGCCCTCGGCCTTGCTGTAGACGCCCATGATGCCACCGCCCGGCGCGGGGATCGCGACCCAGTCGCTTTTGCCGGTGAGCGGATTGGCGTAGAGCTTGCGCAAGTGGCGGCGCACGTTGGGGAAGCGTGGGTCGCGCAGGAGGTCTTCGAGTTTGACGGGATAGCGCGGGGTGCTGACGGCGGCTTCGTAGTAGCCTTTGAAGGCGTTGCGGAATTCTAGGCCGATGGTGAGCAGGTCTTCTTCGGCGGCGCGGCGCTGCAGGGTGACGCCGGCGCTCAGGGTGGCGGTGGCGGCGATGGCGAGGAGGGCGGCGAGGAGGATGACGCCGAGCAGGGTGAAGCCGCGCCGCGCGATGTGAATGGCTCGAAGCGGATGGGTGCGCAGGGACATGGCGTTACAACTCGCCGAAGGCGCGGCCATCGCGGGATTGGCCGGCGGCGCTGCTCTTGATGTCGTAGACCTTGCCCTTGAGGTCACCGGGCGGGGGGAGGATTTTCCAGGAAGCGTCGCTCTCGGCGATCGGATCGACGGGGCGGCTGCGCAGGTAGCGGCTGCTGACCAGTTCGTCCAGGGTCTCGGGGTAGCGGCCTTTGTCGCCGTAGAAACGGTCAATGGCGTCGCGGGTGACGCGCAGGTTTTCGAGCAGCACGGTCTCCTTGGAGGAGTCCAGGCTGTTGAAGTAGCGCGGCAGCGCGATGGTAAGCAGGGTGGCAATGATGGCGAGGACCACCAGCAGCTCGATCAGGGTAAATCCCGCGCGGCGCTTGAGGTTTGAGGCGAGCACGGGCTTCACCATTTCCCGTAGGGCAGGCCGTTGAGCCCGGTCTTGGTGGAGCGCGACATGATGTCGTAAACGTCGTCACCTTCGCGCGGCTCGTTGGGCTCGCTGGCGTAGGCGCGCTTGGCCCACGTATCGGCCGGGTTCAGGTCCGGATTGGGTTCGAAAGGGTCGCGCGGCACGCGGCGCAGGAAGTAGATCTTGCTGCGCTTGGGGGTCTTCAGGTCTTCGACGCCTTCGACCAGGGTGTCGAGATTGGGCGGGTAGCCGGTGGTGTTGATCGAGCGCTGCATGCGGCCTTCGTCGTAAGCGCGTTTGTAGGCGTCGATGGCGGCGCGAATTTCGCGCAGGGCCAGGCGCAGCTCCTGCTCTTTCTGGCGCTGCATGGTCAGCTCGGCGACCGGCAGCACGGCGGTGGCGAGGACGGCGAGAATGGCGAGGGTGATGAGCAACTCGATGAGCGTGAAGCCGGTGGCGCGGCGCGGCGGACGCGAGGCATGCAGCGTGCGAAGCAGGGCGCGCATCGCGATCGTGGCTTACGGGTTGCTGATGGCGATTGACTGCGGCGCCGGCATGGTGACGCTGACCGACTTGCCGCCGGCGCCGATCGGCGAGACCGCCAGCACCTGGGTGCGCACCTCGGGCGCGGCGCCGACGGCGCGGAAGGTGACGACCACCAGCGAGCCGCTGCCGGTCGCGCCTTCGGGCGCGGAACGCACCACGGTGGCGAAGATCTGTCCGGTAGCGCGATCCACGCGACTGGAGAAATTGGTGGCGCTGCCCCGGCGCAGCAGGGTGCCTTCGGCGACTTCGACGACTTCGAGCAGTTTGGCGTCGTAGCCGATGGCAAGCGGAATGCTGGTGACCGGCTCGCCCGCCTGCATGTTGAGCGCCATGGTGAAGGTCGAGCCGACGGTGGCGCTGGGCGGCGCTTCCCAGGCCAGGCTGGTGGGGCCGCCGCTAAGCGTGGCCGGCGCCGCCTCGCCGCCGCCGGCGCCGGCTGGCGTGGAGGCGGGCGAGAGGGAGGAAGTGGCGGGGCTGGGCTGCGTACCGGCCGGGGTGGCGGGCGCGGGGAGGCCGGGGTTGGCGATCGGCGCGCCGGCCGGGCGGTTCGCGGTGGCGGACGGCGCCGCCGGGGCGCCGCCGGAGGTTTCGATGCCCCGATTGCGCAGCGAGGCTTCGGTGCCGGCATCGAACTCGGAGCTGGCCAGGTCCGGACGCTGTATGTTGCGGATCAGGCGAGGCGTGATGGAGAGCACGATCTCGGTCTTGACCGCGTTGTCCAGGCGGCTGCCGAACAGGCGGCCGAGAATGGGGATCTCGCCGATGCCCGGTACCTTGTTGGCGGTGCGCCGGTCTTCGTCGCTGATCAGGCCGGCCAGCACCTGGTTCTCGCCATCCTTGAGGCGGATCACCGTGTTGGCGTTGCGCGTGCCGATCTGGTAGGCCACGGAACCCGACTTGGTGGTCAGCTGGCTGGCGATGGTGCTGACTTCCATGGCGATCTTGATGGCGATCTCGTTGTCCGGATAGATGGTGGGTTCGACTTCCAGCTTGAGACCGACGTCGATGTACTGGACCGACTCGGAGACGAAGCCCGTCGAAGTGGACGTGGTGGTGATGTTGGGCACGCGGTCGCCGACCAGGATTTTCGCCTTCTCCTTGTTGCGCGAACGGATGCGCGGGTTGGCGAGGATGTTGGCGTCGCTGTCCTGCTTCTTCGCGTTGACGGTAGCGCTGATGTTGTTGATCCCGATCGTCGAACTCGAAATATTGCGCAGGTCATTGATGGTGAGAGTACCGCCCGAGGTCGCGGGCAGGGGGCTGAGTACCAACTGGTCGGGCCACTGCACGCCGAGATTGAGGAGGCGGGTGCGGTTGACTTCCAGCACCTCCACTTCGAGCATCACCTCGGGTTCTGGCATGTCGTGCATGGCGATCAGCTTTTCGGCCAGGCGGATGGCCTCGGGCGTATCGCGCATGATGATCATGTTCTGCTTCTCGTCGATCACCACGTCGCGGGTCTTGACGATGGTCTTGATGGTGTTGGCGGCGAGCTTGGCGTCGGCGTTGGCAAGAAAAAAAGTCTTCACCATCAGCGACTGGTACTCGCGCGCTTTGGCGGCGTTGTTCGGGTAGATGAGAATGGAGTTCGCGTCGAGCACGCGCTGCTCGAGCTGGTTGGTCAGCAGGACCATGTTGACGGCCGACTCGATGGTGGTGTTGCGCAGGAACACGGTGGTCTTCTGGTCGGTGCGCACATCCTTGTCGAAGATGAAGTTCAGCCCCGAACTGCGCGACAGCACTTCGAACACTTGCTTGAGCGTGGTGTCCTTGAACTCGATGGTGATGGGCTTCTTCAGGGCGGCGGCGAGCAGGGTCTCGGCCGCCGGCCGGGCGGTCTTTTCCTCGATGGCGCGCTTTAGCTCCAGTGCACGGGCGTTATTCGGCGCCTCGGCGAGAAGGGCGCGAAGGGCGCGCAACGCCGAGGTGGGCTCGTTGCGTGCCCAGGCCGCGTCTGCCTCGCGCTGCCAATCGGCCAGACGCTTTTCGCGCTGGATCTGCGACAAGCCGTTACGTGCCCGCGCGTTGTCCGGTTCGAGCATCAGGATGCGCCGGTACCAGCCTTCGGCCTCGGAGAATTCGCCTTGTGCTTGCGCCTGTTCGGCGCGCTTTTGCCAGAGAATTGTGGTGCGCTCGCGCGCCTGGACCAGTGCGGCGCGGTATTGCGCATTGGTTGGCTCCAGACGCAGGGCTTCCTGGAACTTGGCCATGCCGCCTTCTTCCTCGCCCTGGGCAATCATCGATTGGCCTTCGCGGTACAGACCCTCGGCGGCGCAGCCAGCCAGAAGGGCCGCTACCAGCAAGGAAAAAAGAAGGGCGGGGATGTGCTTGAGCATTATTCAGTACCACCGATGGCTAGTGTCTGGCGCTCATTCATCGGTATGTAGGTGAAGACCAGGTTGGGAGGCGCGATGCTTTCGACGCGGTAGTCGTTCTCGATGACATCCTTGTCGCGAACGATGTAGGTGCGGTCCTGGCGGGCGAGGAATACCTGCCAGCCGCCGTCTTCCAGCTTCTTGCCGAGTACGGTGAAGGGCAGGGGCGGCGCCTTGGGCGCGGCGGGTGGGGGAGGCGGTGGTGGTGGCGGAGGGGGCGGGGTCCAGCTCTGCAGCGCGAAGGCATCGGCTACGAAGGCACTGCGCGTGCGCTGCCGGATCGCGAGGATCAGCTCGGATTGGTTCGCATCATTGCCCGTCGATTGCGGCGCTGGAATGTTGGCTGCCGTGGTGGTTGTCGCGGCAATTTGAGGGCGTGCGGAACGCTGTGCCGGAGCGACAACATCCGCATCGCGCCTGGGCGGCTCGCCGAACAGCACCAGCCCGGCCGACAGAGCCAGCAGGCTCAGCAGGATGCCCCAGCGCCGGTTCAGCTTCATGGCGCGCCATCCCGCAAATAGAACACGAAGCGCAGGCGCGCTTCCGCCGCGGACGCACCGATGCCCTCGCGCTTGAAGGAGATTTCCTCCAGCGCCGCGGCCGGCACTTCGGCCAGCACACCCTCGATGAATTCGCGCAGCTTCAAATAAGGGCCTTTGACCGGCAGGACCATTTGATAGCTCGCGTAGCCGCCCGCCTTATCCTCGCCCATCCGGTATTCCGCCTGCGCGAGCGAGAGCCCGGCTTTCTGTGCTTCGACGAACACGGTCTTGACGATGTCGGGCACCTTGGCGCGCGGGGCCAGAGTGGCGTTGAACGCCGCCTGGCGCTCGGCCTGCAAGGTGGAGGAATCGCGCACCGGGGCGGACTCCACCGGCTTGGCAAGCTGCGCGACAACGCGCCGGTACTCCGCTTCCATCCGAGCCAGGCGCATTTCCTGGGCGGGCAGCCAAGCGAGAAGCGTAACAAACCCCGCGCATGCGAGCGCCAGACCGGCCAGCGGCGGCCAGCCGGTCCGGCGCAGCAGCAGTTCGGCTTGCAGGCGCGCGCGCATCACAGGCCCGGCTTCCAGCTGACTTCGATGGTGAACCGCAGCGGGCGATTCGGGTCCTGCAGGTTGATCTCGTGGCGCGTCAACGTAGCGTCCGCGAAGCGCGGCTGCTCGCGCAGCACACGCACGAAATCGAGCATATCGTCCGCCTGCTTGGATTCGGCGAGCACGCGCAGGATGCGCTTCTTGCCGTCCGGTTCCAGGCTCAGCAGCGCGATATTCTTCGGCTTGGCCTGCTCCATGGACTCGAACAAGGCCTGCCAGGGAAGATTGAGTTGGACGATGGCGGCGTTGATCGCGGTGACACGTGCTTCCGGCAGGTTCACCGGCGCTGCGGCGGGTGGCTTGCGCGCGGTCAGGGCGGCGCGAGCGCGTGCCAGGTCCGCATTCACGCGGGCCTCGCGCAGACTGAAGGCGTTGACGCGCCAGACCGCCGCGATGCACAGCACCGCGCCAAGCGCGAAGAGCGTCAAGGCCCAGCCCGAGGTAGCGGGGCGGACACCGGAGAAGTCGATCCGAACCGGCTTCACGGCCAGACTCCCGACAAGGCCAGGCGATACTCGCGCGACCACGCTTCCGCCTGCCCGGGCCAAAGACCGGCACCCACGCGCGTCAGCACATCCGATGAGGCGCTTTCCACCGGTTGGCTCACCAGGCCGCTGCAATGCAGGGGCGCCTCGCCGGCGACTCCCAGGCGCAAGCTGTCGCGCTCAAGCAGCACCGGCAGCTGGGCTTCTGCTTTCCCATTGGCGGTATGGGTACGCATGCCGCGCCAGCCGCGTTTGGCGCGATAGCCCAGCGTCAACGCG
>Ga0307511_10000301_pt1 | contig 52249 bp, 59 predicted proteins | sample 13_EM_MG_FD_200266 | JGI IMG/M metagenome (GOLD analysis project Ga0307511, IMG submission 200266) | Populus trichocarpa ectomycorrhiza microbial communities from riparian zone in the Pacific Northwest, United States - 13_EM | ecosystem: Host-associated > Plants > Roots > Unclassified | place... | reverse complement strand
TCCGTAGTACCGGATATCGGCTGGAACACGCTCCAGTGCCATGACTGCGCAAGCTCCAGCTTCTTCAGCGATGCGGGCCTAATGGAATTGAGTTCCATTTCGTTTGAAAGGGCAAGCAGCCCGCCATACCTGCTCGGCATTTACAACATCCATGATCACACCACCCTAAAAATTACGTCCGTAAGGATCCAACACTCAGTAGGGGATCTGCGACCCAAACCTTAAGCATCTGGGCCAACCCGGACTTGACCTATCCCCTTGATCGTCAGGGGGGCTCGCAGTAAAGAAGCGGGCGGACATACACCAAAAGTTCCCACTGTGCTGTTTCCGATGGCCCCATCCTTCTGAGTTCTGGCTGGGGCCAACAGAGGGGTACCAGTCGTACCGACACCCTGAATGCTAGTCTGATTCTGGGGGGTGTTGTTTCCAGGCGTCGACATTGCTCGATGAATGGGGGTTGGCGATGGAGGAACGAGATAAAAATCTAATCTGACTCGCTACGTTCTCTTTTCTTGATCCGGAAGTACCTGATCGACGTGGGACGTCGGACCTTGGATCCTGGACTCGGGGAGATCGCACCAGAGAACTTCCTTTCGTTTGGTTCGTGTGCGTGCGTGAACTCTCCAGCCAGCTCTGGGAGAGGCCCAATGACGACGAGCGAGAATTCGGGCGGTTGTCCTCCTTGTGCAGCATCGCCTGGGGTGCAGTGGGTGTCGAAAATTTACGGGGGTTTTGTGGATTACATACTCCGACGGCCCCCAGGAGTCGCGACGTCAGGCCTTCAGGGCTCAGCGCACGGCTCTTGGTGGCCTGGAGGGAGCCCTTAGTCCTGCCACCCAATAGCTTAGGACCTCCTTATGGGGTTGTCCAACCAGAACAATCGTTATTGCTTGGTCATGAGCCTCAATGAATTGTGCACGCGGGCCGCTCTCCTGGAACTTACACATCGGATTTTCGGGCCATGTTCGAGGTTACCAACAGTTTCGATTGTTACGTTCGGGGGCATTGGAACAGTAACGTTAACTTTTTGGGACCCCGGACAGGTAGGCAGGGGCCGTTACGTTGGGTTTACATATTTTTCAAGTTGTCTCATGTTGAAAACAAGCTAACAGCTACCCAAGAAATCAAATTTGACCAAGGCACAGAATGTCGCCATCATCCGGCATGAACTGCAGGCCTCCTAAAGGACTTTTTCGTTTATCGAAATCCTCTGTTCACAAGTTGTGCGAGATAAAGGCGAGGGACAGACTCTTTATCAGATATTGGTTGCAGTGTGTACCGATCGCTCGGGACGCGGCCGTCCGAACCACGTGATAGGTCCGAAAACGTCAGCGACCTTAGTCTCCGCGTTTTATCGTCCAACCCCACTTGTCGCGGTCGCCCTTTCCGCAGACAGCTCTCTACAAAACCGCCATGCTGTCTACCCTGCGCCGGTCGCCTTTGTACGTTGCGAGGAGGAGGGCCGTGGCTCGTGCCGCAGCCAGCAGCGCTCCGAAAAGGACCTTGGTTCAGCCGTCCGGAGCTGACAGAGCGAGTGTCGTGGACGTCCCCTCCACATACCAGGATGACAACTTGTTCAGCCCCCGGCCAGGTGGGTCCATACACACCAGACACCCCCGAACTTGACTCACAGAGGGCCATTTCCAGACATGCTCGGCTTCAAGTTAGAGGTACCCCGCCGGGAGGGAACTTTGAAGGGCAAGGCCCGACCGATCTATCTGGATATGCAGGTTCGGTACAGTTTGATTAAATTATGCCTCTTTTGACTCAATCTCGCTCAGGCGACGACACCTGTTGACCCCCGAGTGCTCGACGCGATGCTGCCATTCTTGACGGACCAATACGGGAACCCCCATAGTCGGACCCACGCCTATGGTTGGGAGGCTGACAAAGCTGTTGAGCAGGCGAGGAAGGTACGTCGAGCCGATCCTACTCGCGGCATGAGGCGTTCAGAACACCTGTTTTTCTTCATTAGAACGTTGGCGATCTCATCGGTGCCGACCCCAAAGATATCGTTTTCACCTCTGGAGCAACCGAATCCAACAACATGTCTATCAAGGGCGTTGCTAGGTTCCACAAGGAGAAAAAGCGTCACATAATTACAACACAAACTGTAAGCCGGAACGCAACACGACCCATCGGCTCCATTTCCTTATCATCTTCCAAATTAGGAACACAAATGTGTCCTTGATTCTTGTAGAAAACTGCAAGAGGAGGGTTTTGATGTTACATACCTTGGAGTCAAACAGAACGGCGTTCTTGATCTTCAAGAACTCGAAGCTGCGATCCGCCCCGACACTTCTCTCGTTTCTGTGATGTCCGTGAATAACGAGACCGGCGTCATCCAACCAATCAAGGAGATCGGCGCCATCGTACGCAAGCACCGTGGGGTCTACTTCCATACCGACGCCGCCCAAGCAGTGGGGAAGATTCCTCTAGACGTCAACGAGATGAACATCGACTTGATGAGCATCTCCGGTCACAAAATCTATGGACCCAAGGGCGTCGGCGCTGCGTACGTCAGGCGGCGTCCCAGGGTCAGGTTAGAGCCTATCATGAGTGGTGGTGGTCAGGAGCGGGGCTTGCGGAGCGGCACGTTACCTGCCGCTCTCGCCGTTGGGGTGGGTGAAGCTGCCCGGATAGCAAAGATCGAGATGGCTGTGAGTGTTTACCGATCTAGTACGGTTATGAAGAAATCCGCACACCGTCACTACGTGGACGGAGAGAGCTAAGTCGCAACGTCGATGTACCCCCGGGTCGTCGGCGGGGTCGACGTTAGCGAGGATCCTTTGTGCAGGGGTACTGAACCGTCGGCCTCGTTTTGGTTTACCTGATTGATTCTCACTCCTTACCTCGCAGCGGGACCATCTCAAAGTCCAGAAACTGGCTCAACGCCTCATCGATGGACTTGGCTCCAAAATCGATCACGTCGTCCGGAATGGCGATGTTAACGGTTATCCCGGATGTGTCAATCTCAGTTTCGCGTATGTTGAGGGCGAAAGTCTCCTCATGGCGTTGAAGGATATTGCCCTCTCCTCTGGAAGCGCTTGCACATCGGCGTCGCTGGAACCATCCTATGTCCTCAGGGCGCTGGGGGCGGCTGAAGACATGGCCCATTCCTCCCTTCGGTTTGGCCTTGGCCGGTTTACGACTGAGGCGGAAGTCGATTTCGTCGTTGAGAAATTGATTGCAACCGTCCAAAAATTAAGGGACATGAGGTACGTTTTCGCCTTGGTCTTGCACCGCTGGCCAACTGATCGTTCCCCCCCAGTCCCCTCTGGGAAATGGTACAAGAGGGCATTGACATCAACACCATCGACTGGGCTCAACACTGAGCAATCTGTTCTCCCAATATTCTCTATTACCGATACTTTTATGCTCTCTACTTATCATACTACTTCCTCTTATAAATGTTTAAAACTGCTTATTCTCATTTATCCTGGGAAACACGACCCGCGCACGGACCAATCGCGGATCGGTGGATTTGATTGAGAACGAAATTTTGAACTCCGATCCCCCCACGCCTCTCTCATACCTCCACCTCCACCACCTACTTCGTGTCAACCATGGCCCGCAGACTCTACCTTGGCCGTACGTTGAACCCTGAACTCGAGGGCTACTACTTCTCATGACCAACCTCTAGGTTTGCCTATGGACGCTCGCTCTGACGATGTTGCCAAGCTTTTCGATGGCTACGGCCGTGTTGTCGATGTTCGCGTCATGACTGGTGAGTGAAAGATGCCCCAATGCTGTGTGTACTGCTTAGCAATTCATTTTTCTAGGCTTTGGGTTTGTTGAGTTCGAAAGTAACCGCGTAAGTTGTTGCACCGCTCCTCGCCACACAGTGACCAGAGTTGACAGTTTCCGTAACAGGATGCTGAGGATGCTTTGAACGCTTTCAACGGAAAGAGCTTCATGGGGACCAAGTATGTGCTTTCTAATATCCAATGGCCGTAGAAAGGGACTAACACTACCCATAGCATTGTTGTCGAGTTTGCCAAGGAAAGCCGACCAAAACGGGATACGTATGATCCCGACCGTGCTGTTCGGGCCAGAAGACCACCCGGGTTTCGCCTTATCGTATCGGGGATTTCTCGGGACACCAGTTGGCAGGTATGGATTTCCCAGTTTTGGACGTGGTGACACTCCACTTCCACTCCCAAACGTTGTTCTCTGGAGAGCGCCGGGTTTACAACAGCTTCATCCGCGACCCTATGATTTCGGCCCGCTTGGGACTTGGAACCGTCGTCCGTGCTGTTGGGATTCGTATTGGTTTCCGGACACCCCCCCCCTGAAGGCCTAATCTTGACGCAATATTTCCTGCACCATAGGATCTCAAGGATTTCGGTCGCGAGGCTGGAAGTGTTTCTTTCGCTGACATAGATCGCGACAACGTCGGTGAAGGGTGAGTGCCAGGTTTCCGCGTTCTACAAATAAGCCGCTGATATCGCGTACAGTATCCTGGAGTACCAATCTCGCGAGGACGCTGATCGTGCCGCAAAGCAACTGGATGGAAAGGACCTCCGTGGCCAGACAGTCCGAGTTGTCGCCAACAACGACGTGCGTCTGCATTGCACGCCCTTCACTCCTTCCCTCACCGTGTTCTTCAGCGTGGCCCCGATAATTACCGTCGGGAAGAACGTCGTGATGACCGTCACCGTGATGGCCGTGATAACCGCGATAGGTATCGTGAAGAGCGCCCTCCCTACCGTCGTGAACGCTCGCGCTCCCCACCACCCCGTCGTGACGTTGATGACCGCCGACCGAGGTCTCCCCCGCGCAGGGAGTACGAGGACCGCCGGTCGACTGGTTACGACAAAAGGGAGGACCGCCGTGCCCCGGAACCCTATCCTCGCGAAGCCCGTGACGACCGCCGTCGGGACGAAAGGAAGCGGGATGAAAAGGATGACCGATTTGAAGACCGTGCTCCCAGGTACTCGAACGGCGATGCGGGCTTCAGGCAAAACTAACGCGAAAGAGTTGCCTGAAGAAGTTCGTTGGAGTTTCCCCCTTCGTATATGGCGAAAGCGATTATTTTGGAGACGTATACATGTATCAGACGCCCTGTGGTTTACCTATCTCCCTGTTTTCCGTTCCGTGGCCCGGCACTCTCTCGTAGGACGTGTAGCGCACTCCGGATCCTGTTGACTATTCCTATTGGGCCCCCCATGCAAGTTCCGCAGGATGGTGACCTCAGGCAAACCTCAACGCCCAGAAACCCTGGCCCCCACGATGGTTCGCTGATGGGGAACGAACAAGTGTCAGGACTAAAGCGGACTGGCGGTGTCGGTGTTGGTGCCCTTTACCGGTCACAATCACGCGTTCCCCTCTGACTGATTGGCGCTTCCAAATCCCGTTGTCGGTTCGAACAAGGCCGACTCCAACTACCTCCCGCCTTCCATCTCGAAGAGGTGTCTTCTTGCTCAGGGAGGAGAAAGAAATGGATGGTGCCGATGTCAACTCTCTGGGTGACTTTCATGGATACGAACCGATATTTTGTGAAAAACGCGGTAGGGCTCCAATCAGGATATTCAATCACTGTCACGCTCTTTGTGTACGAGTTCATGTACCCTTCAGCAATATATCACCGTTTCAAATATCTATCCTCGGTTCTTCATGGAATATAAACAAAGAGGTTCGACGCCTCATCGAGACCCCACCAGACCAAGTCACGCGAATCTCCAGGTTCCAACTCTGCCACAGTGTCCGACATTTCCAGATAGAGGTCCATCTTCACCTTCGGATGCACTTTAAATGTCTTCCGGAGTTTCTGTTGAAGGATTTGGAGCTTCATTGAGGGTAGGGCTTTGATGACAGTCGGTGATGTTGAGTATTTGGGGGTTGGGGCACCCTTTGTCAGTGGGTTGGGTATGCGGTGTACGTTCAGGGCTGTTGGGGTGATTTGTCAGAGTTCAAATTCTATCAACCCTGCTGTGGGATTGACGGACTCATGATACGGCTATTGAGGTTGTCTTGGCGGGGTGCGACGTAAGCCTCTGTTTGACCGTATTCTAGGGATGATTTCACCGTGGAATGAGCATTAGGGCGGGAAATCGGAGTAACAACGCACTCGCTCGAAGTTCCTGGTATCGGGGATGGACGGCGACAACTGCCTCTTCTGTTTTGTATCCCGCTTGGGCAATGTAGGAGAGGTAAAATAGTTCACAGTCCTCCCGCTCTTTCAGTGATATCTTCCAAAGGATAAGCGCAATGGTCACATCAGAACCACCATAGCACAGGAACGGTTGGGCTAGACTCACAGTCCCTCCATTCAAGGACCTGACAACGGGAAGATTTGCAACGAGGATAGCTCTACTGTGTTTCTCTGAGATACCGTAACGAGGGTGAGGACGGGGCCTGCAAATAAGGCATAGGGGGGCTGACCATCGATGATTGGGTTACCAGTTATGTTCAACGTCTCCAGTATCGGACAGTGGTCAGCCAGCGCATTGATGTCACCCCAGCTGCGAAGGTTGTTGGACGACAAAGTGAGGGACTTGACGTGAGCCAGTCCTCCCAAGGCCGACGTATCAACCCCTTCCTCCAACTTCGACAAGGGTGGGATGCTTTCGATCGAGTTGAGGCTCAAAACCAGGTGATCCACACTGTAGGTCGCAGTGACGCACGGGGGTGAGACTCGGACACGCCACGAGGCAGGATAGAAGCACGCACGTTGGGTATTTGGTGAGAGATGAGCATATCTCTTGCCAATCTTTCAAGTTGTTGCCATCGAAATTGACAGTGGACAACTTGGTGCCTGTTGTGTGTGGTTTCGGTCGGGTGGTCTCGTGGGATAGACGATCCAGACGGTTATAGCCCAGTTCGACACTCGTTAATTTTGGTAGGTGCGGCAACAAGTATTCAGTAAAATCTATCCACGTCAACAGGGTCTTGTTGAGTTGGAGTTCCTGAAGACGGAGGAACGCGGATGTCATTTCTACGGTGCCAGAAGGAAGTGCAAATCTGTTCTGGCTTATAGAAGGTCGACGTGCGGGTGGAGATAGGACCGCAGATGGGCTCACTTCAGTGCCAGGCTTTCGAGAAGTGGAAGCTCGCGAACTATTTCCGCGATTTTGTCCCAGGACGGAATTAGGCTCCTGGTTAGGTCCAGACCGCGGATGCCTGCGAACGCGTAAATCTACAACCGAACAAAATGCGGTTTCGGAAACACTTACTTGGACACATTTTGCCGATTTCTCCAGGGGGGCCTGCGGAAGCTACGCTCTCCCCATCGAGACTGACCTCACGGAGTTTCTCTACACGAGAGAGCTTGTTTCTGATCTTATCGAGATTCACGGCCTCGACCTCAATGGCCCCTTTGGACGAACCAAGGATGACAAATTCTTGCCCTTGAGATCCATGAAGATCCTCTACGTATTTAGAAAGGAGAGCTCGTTTGAAGGTTGTCCCGTATTTTATAGCAGGCGTCTGCCGAATGAATGATCCCGCCCCGGGGACCCTGCAAGAACGTGGAAGAGTGAGATGAATACGCAACGGGTCAACGAGCCACCCACGCGCAAGTGAAATACTGAATTCCATCCTTCGAGCCGTCGTGTTTTCCGCGCTGGGGGTCATCCCATTCGACACCGAGCCAGGTGCCAGATGTGCCCTGGACTGAACCGAAGAACTTGATTGTCCCGATATACCCTGAGAGGAGAATGCGCGTGTCGATCTCTGGTGGGCTGACGGCCATCCTTGTCCCTCCGTGGTAGATCCCGGGTGATATCAGCTCCTTTATTCACCCATAACGCGCGACTTGGTGAAAGTCACGGGAGGAGGACCGTCGGGGCCGGTCGCCGGTGATCGCGCTCCGCGTGCACCTCTTCCGTTCAACCTCGACTGACCACACGAGCTGGAGAAGCCTCCTCCGATGCTGGCCAGAACCTTGCGCGTTCGCCCACCCCACCCATCAGTAGTAATAGCTACGCGAAGGACCTCGCAAATTTCTCGTCATATGATGTCCACATCATCGCAGGTCTCCGACGAAGTGTGTTTTCAACTCCCGGAACGTTTTACTTCAGACCTGATATCACTTCGTACAGGCTCCTGTGTTGTTTGAATCGAACGGCTCGGTCCGTTCCTATATCCTGAATCGGCCGAAGAAGCTCAATGCTCTCGACACAAGCATGTTGAGACTGCTCAAACCCAAGATTCAGGTTGGTCAGGTCGTGTTCGTATATATTACGTGTACTGAAACAATACCGGAAGGAATGGAACGAGTCTTCCCTCTGCGGTTTGGTCGTCGGGAGGGGCGTTGGGCGCGCATTCTGTGCTGGTGGTGATGTTGCAGGTAAGCCTGCCTCCATTTGGGATTTCCTCCACGTACAAAAACACGTCCAGATGTGATCGCCAATGCTGCCAACAAGGAGACGCGACATAAAGCCGTTGATTACTTCAGATCCGAGTAAGCTGCGCAATCTATCTGCTTTGAGACCCCGCCCCTAACTAGCGGTCAAGGTTCGAGGTCGATTATATGCTCGCATCTATTTCCAAACCATACGTTGCCGTTATGGACGGGATTACGAGCAAGTACTTAGTTTGTTTCGCTTAAACTGATACTGACGGCTGTCACAGTGGGTGGAGGAGTTGGGTTGTCGGGCATGGCTCCGTTTAGGATTGCCACCGAGACTACCGTATTCGCCATGCCAGAAACAAAGATTGGCTACGCTCCAGATGTCGGGGCTAACTACTTCCTTAACCGGCTGGACGGGGAGCTTGGGGCGTACCTGGCTTTGACAGGAGAAACTTTGAAGGGCAGGGCAGTCTTGTAAGTCCGACGAGGAACTTCCTGCGAGGATCTATTAATCGGATCCTTTGTAGCTCGCATGGTCTTGCTACTCATTACGTTCCACAACGGCGGATTCCTGCCCTTCTCGAAGCCTTGGGATCTCTGGAAAACCCCACAATGGAGATGATCAACAATACCATCGAGCAATCGTATTACGAGCCGGAGGCTTCCGAGCCCCCAGTCCCATTGACCGGATCTATTCGGGCCGCATTAGACTCCGCTTTTAGTCAAAAATCCGTCGAGAAAATTCTCGAATCACTGGAGGGGCACAAGCAGTCCGCCGATGAAGAGATCAAGGGATGGGCGACTTCAACCCTTAAGGCTTTGAATCTCCGCAGTCCAACAAGCCTGCGCGTCGCTCTATTCGCACTTCGAAAAAACAAAGACGGCGGACTGCTTGATGCCCTCCGGACTGAACTCGGTATCGCGACAGCCCTCTGCGTACGTCATCCCTTGGGAGTCGCGATGACGGGTGCTAACCCTCCTTACGTAGAGCGGCGCAAGCCCCGATTTTGTGACAGGAGTTACCGCTGTTCTCAGCAAAACCCCTGGGAGGCCCGCCTGGAACCCACCAACGCTCGCTGAGATCTCCGAACAATCTATTATTCGCGATTTCTTCTCTCCGTCCTCCAAATACCTTGATGCCATGCCCGACTTTTACCCACCGGCAGGGTTTGATAAACCCAAACACCCTATGCGATATGCCCTACCGTCACAGGAAAGCATCAGGCTTTACGTGACCCAGGATACCCCGAGCAGCGGAGGGCTCGCTGTCACGCGTGACCAGGTATTGCAGTATTTCGAACAGCAGGCGAGGGGCAAGGGCGGTGTCCGGTACAAGGTCTCTGAGGTCCTGGACCGCATGTGCGAAGAAGAGGTCAGGGAGGACGGGAAGGGGTGGCTCACTTGGAAACACTAGAGTCCTTGTTCGCTTTGCAGGCAGACACTTGACTGCATTCTTTATGATTTCGCCATTGACCCTGTCAAGAAATCTAATGCATTACCTTCTAGATTACGCGACGGCGCCCATTTCCTGTGCCATCGATAACGTTCTGGTGTCCTCGAGATCAATCATTAGGTGTAATCCAAGCGTCCTCGGTAGCTTCGCTGATCACTGATTGGCACCGTGTCCCTCGTTGCTTGAATGGCGAGTTAGTCTACACCATCCCGCCCTTCGGTACTCTCTCTGCACCACCCAGCCTCTTACGCGTGATGGTGATTTTGAGGGCTTTCGCCATCCATATTCTTCCCCGCGTTTCACTGAACGATCTCGTGTCGTTCGACCGTACTTTTTCAAGACCATGGCGCAAGCGGATCTCCCCCAAGGCGTTTGTTCGACACGTTCTGCGGGAGATTACCGGAGGATAGAGAACTCCGTGGACCTGAATGGAAGATCTTTGTGGCTTCCTGGAAGCCCAGTCACCAAAGTCCGGCAGTGTCCGAGCTCCACTCTTTTCGCACGCGAGCGGTTATGTTGAATTTAGGGACACCCCCGTCGTTGAATTCCCCCATTGTTGGTTTCTACAAAGACCCACTCTGAGGCAGTGCGACGGCAGGGGCTGGTCCGTTCGTTTACGTCCTCGGTTGACCTGGCACGGAAACGCTTCTCGCACAAACGGCCTGCGCCCCTGGTGTGCATTCGTCGACGAGTGGTATTTCTAATACATGTAAGTAAGTTGGGGCTGGCTCCGTGACTTACCATCAGAGAATGATTTACATTTGGTATTAGCCCAAGATCTTCCACTGCTATCTATCTCTACTCCTGCCGGGTCCACTGTCACCATGACCACAGTCAGTTGCAGTACAAGTGCCATCGGAACCCCGATCTCCGAGAACCGCCGGACCAGCGCCAGCATCTACCTTTCCCCCCATTCCTCTGACAAAGTCGCTGCCGCAGTCACGAGGATCACCGAACCTTCAGGACGAAGGAGGCATCCGTCGTCAAGACCCAACTTCCGCCCGATCGACGTTGTTGCCAAGGTCCCCACTTCCGAAACATGCCTGGGGGATACACAGGCGGCAAAAGGACCCCTCGAGAATCATGGCCTACGGCTTATCAGACCGCGACCGCGCCGCTCCGGCCTCTAGAGGTGAAATGTCCGCCACTGATGCGTTGTTTCGAACCACGTCGATCAGATCGCCGCTACAATTGCCCACTCAGTCCCGAAATCACCTGTTCCGGGGGTGTTGAGGTGATGATCCGTCCAGAGACACCTCGCGGCCGAAGTGGTGGGTCATCGGCCCAACTGCGACCTGGTCACCAGTATAGAGACGGCGTCGTTCACGCCATCAGGGGGCTGGTTCTTCCCGATATCTGTACTAATACCTACGTAAAGGATGCGGGACTCTTGTCACTGGTGAGGGCTGGATCTCCTAACTCCGAGCTTCAAGAAACTTTTAACGCATTTCAAATGGACGCCACCAATTACAATGCCCTTCGTGCCGCTTGCTACTCCCGATCGCATCAGGCAGAACTATCCAAGTTTGATGAGATCCATTCCATCGATGTCACTGCTCCGCCCTGGGGGGACGCCGGCTGGGGCTTGACGTTTACCATTGATCAAGGGCGTCCGGGTGGTCAGAATATCCGAGTTGTATGGGGTAAGTGGTGTAACGTGAAGGATCCCGGTTTTGGAACCCGCTCCACAACGTGTAGGGGACCAGTTCTGATCGACACTATCGTTCGGGTTAAGCCCGGTGAATCGGATGGCGCTTCCGGCGAGAGCCGTCGGGTGTGACTGCTTCATGTGGAAGAGACGGTACGCTCAAGCCGTTCTCAGAGACTGGGACCTGAGACCAGTGTTAATTTCAGTTTGTCATGTTCGTACAAAGCGCCGATTCTGCTCGTTAATCGGTCCTTCCCACGCGATTGTGCATATCATTATCTCATACGTTCATATACCACGTTCATATCCAGGAATACCACATCTTTTCCTCTCGTCTACGTGTCCGAGTTACCGGAGTTGCGTGGTTTCATCTCTCGGGCACCGAGGAAAGTCTGAGGTGTGGAAATGGGCGGAACGCCGGCTATAAACGGAAATACCTGATAGCCCAGGTGTGGAAGGTTCCAGGGATACGAAGTGCCTGTTCTGCAATCGTGTGGTCCTGTCGCAACCCCACTCGGGGCAAGTCGCAATCACATTCCTCTCTGAGCCGGTACTCCGCGCGTTCGGTGGGCGATGGATGTCACACAGCCGTAATCAAATCGCGCGAAAGCGGGCACCCTGTGGGAGAGCCTGTCGCAACGAGCTCGGCTGATGGCGAACTTACTTACTTAGAGATTAGATCAAATAGCCGCTCGGGGAGGAAGGAGATCAGGCAAAAGAGATGACTCGCTAAGTTGATACTTTATCTCGTCTCGAGGGGCCAACGGAGAAAAGAAAAAAAGATTAGACGAGTTTGGAGAGGGTTCTGCACGAAAAGAAACGGGGGTGCAAATTTGAATCAACGTCGTCCTCCCGGCACCGTCCGCGCAGCCTAAGGCTAAGGTCAACAGGGTCCAGTCGATTCATCGGATTCATCGAACGTGCACAAGTGGTCGAAAGATGATCTCATGCCTAAATGGACTCCGAGTGTCGAAAGAGAGGGAGTAAAAGGCCCGAGTGGTCGCAATTATAGATGACGCTTCCTCGGGGGCATTACAGTTCAGTGTGGACCCTCATCACAAAATATCGGGGAAAGAAGGTTGGGTATCCCTTTGTCCCAGTCTCATGGCAGCTTGTAACCTTCCTGGGAACGATGAAATATGAAGAAGACCTCGGGTGTTTTCCAACGGTTAGGTAAAAGCGCCAAACCCCATGCAGCTGCATGAAACCCCCGTGGTGGCCTGCCTGTAGAGGTGAGAAAATAAATAAATGGGGCACGGCCGTAACGACAACCCTCGTACTGTGAACGGGGCTGATCGGTTTAATGCGGTACATAGGGTGCCGTACTCCCGTTCGCAGGATGATCACCCACGACTTGTTCATCAAGGAACGAATCCAGCATTTCAGTGATCCACTTAGAGAGAATGCATAACATAAAATTCACGTGGGGGAGGGGGATGGTTAGGGCAGGGGGGTTCAGTTGGATACCAGGGAAGTCGCGGAAGAAGGGAAGGACGGACGTGCATATAAAAGCGTACAGGACACATAATCCCGCTCAATCTCTCCGTACTCTCCCCTTACACCATGAATTCCTTCCTCCTTACCCATTTTATACAGAGGATTTCCGCATACTCCACCCGCTGCCCTAGGACCAGCGAGTCGGGGTGCAACCTAGAGGAGTACGACGTAGACGTGAGTTTTGCCCCGCCCTTCGAACCATACTCAGGCTAATTGTCGTACGACGCAGGAATCTCAAGGATTCTTTCCTTCAGTCATACACGAGAAACTTCCCAGCTCGTTTGACATCTGGGAGGCGCATCTTGCATCCGCGAACGGCCGCCTGATTCTCGGGGCGGTTGAGGATGGCGACTTTGACGCAACCGAAGCCACTCGCCAATGGAGGGGAGTGATCGATAACGTGCGTTAATTGCAAATCTCGCGGATCTCAGATTGAGTCTGATGGGATACCAGTGGCCAGTCCTTAGCACGGAACCTTTGGAAGGCGACCCCAGGTTGCTGCAACGAGCTCACACCGTACTCGCGTGGCTCGTTCAATTCTACGCACACTCGATACCGACTGACGGGCCGGAACCTGTTCGAATTCCAAAACCGCTTTCGATCCCGCTTATCCGCGTTTCGGGCATTCTGAGGATAGCACCCATCCTCACCTTCGCGGACACCGTCCTCTGGAACGCTCGCCCGACAGACCCGCGCCGGCCGCTGTCTGTAGACAACATCTACTTCGAAAACAACTTCTCTGGGACAGACGACGAGAAAAACTTTTACAGGACGTCTGCGGCGGTAGAGCAGGGGGCAGTTGAGGCAGTTCAGATCATCCATCGATTTTTGAACATGGACGACCCCCGGGATCGGATTAACGAATCTGTGTTGCGGAACGATCTCGTGCGATTGAAGACGGTCCTGGAAGAGGTGACGGGGCTGCTGGGGGAAGTGAAGGAAACGGTCGATCCGAGGGTGTTCTATTGGCAGGTCCGACCTTGGTTCAATGGGAGTGGGAGCGGGGGAGTACCGAGATGGGTGTACGAGGGTGTCCCCGAGTCGGCGGTGGTACACATAAACGGACCATCAGCTGGACAGAGTCCCGTCATGCACGCCATCGACGCGTTCCTCGAGGTGGACCACCGGCAACAGGGGTGCCCCATTCCCTCTGTTCGGAAGCAACACGGCGACATGGCCTTCATGGATCGGATGCGGATGTACATGCCTGGAACCCATCGAGACTTTCTGGAGCGCCTCGACGACATCCCGGTCACGATCAAGAAGGTGGCGATGGAGCGGAGTAGCCTTAGAGAGGTGTACAATGATGCGCTGAAGGCGTTGAAAAAGATGCGGGACATTCATATCCGGATAGCGTGCCTCTACATTATCAGCATGGCCAGGACCCAGCCCCCAGATGGACTCCGGCGGAGGGAGAGCCCAGGGGTGGATACGGCGGTTGGGACTGGAGGCAACAACGTCGCGTCGCTACTCAAGGCGGGCCGAGACGCGACCCAGAAGGCCATTATTATAGAATAAAAAGTAGAACGTCAACCCTACAGGTTTTGTGTTTTTGTCCCCATTGTACTTACCTTACACTTTTACTTCTTGAACTCGGTCTTGGGTGTACGATTATCATCGACGCGTGACGTTTCCCCCTCGGTGACATTCTGTGTGACAGACGCGGCACTGTGACGGACACCCTCTCCTGCTGGAGTACTTCGATCACCCTGACACGGCGCCTTGGACTCATTTCCAGTCCACCCGACACCTACGCGGTTTCCGATAAACTCGGTTATACTTTGGTCGGGACACCAAATTTCGACCAGAATACACGAACTTCACGCTTTGTTCACGTCCGAATTAGACATAAGTGACCGGCCCAAGCTACCTCTGAACCTGTTACCTCTATTGTCTCGCGTGGAAGATGGTGGCCAGGTCGACGAGTGCACTTACTAGCTCTCGCTATTCCCGCGCTGGCAGTCCTCCGATGTCAACTACCGGCCCGGCATCCACCCACCACCAGCAACCCAGGACGAATATTGTTTCGCGGGTGGCTATCGAGGGGAAGACCAGGGCGGGAATGCTTGGGACGAAGATTAAGATGTACTTGAGGGTGCGTTGAACCGTTTATTTTGTTCGTTTCCCGAATCCACGCGTCTCTTAGCTCTCCATCCCCGACACAACATCACCTGGGACGCCAATAGCGCTCTTTCGCGAAGAAGAGAACCTCAAGATACTCAAGTTCAAGATCCACCCACTCAACCAAGAGCTGGTTCCTTACTCGTTCGACGAGTCAATATACCCTCTTCTCAACAAGGCCGCACGTGCATTGAACCTGCCCACCAGGTCCGAACAATCATACCTCTCCCTATTTATGCCAAGCGTGTCCGTGGTCAGCAACACCGATGCCTACGCCACCCTAGACGATCGTTACACGGGTACTATTCTCGTGAACGACTACAACGTGTGTTTCGTTACGCCCAGGGAGATACCTTCACTACCACGAGACCAATCCTCAATACTTCGAACACAATCCTCCTCCTCGCACAGACGCCGCCCCTCCATGGTTGACCGGAGAACCCTGAATTTTATGGCTGCCATCGAAATGTGGGTCCCGTACACATGTACCCCTCCAAATGCCCCCTACGTTCTCTCGATACCCACCCCGCGGTGTTTATCGAATCAAATTCGCCTCCGGATATTTCCACCAAATTCCTCGCAAGTTTCGGGGTCCTATGCGTCACTATCTTCAGCGGAGGATGAAATATCCTCTTGGGACCTCACCTCCGACCCACCTGTCACTCGTGGGACCATGGGCCTCACGAACCCACACAGCGATATGGCGGACGATGAATCCTCCGATTCATCTTACCCGTCAGTAGGGACATATGCCGACGGGTGCGGAATTCAAGGCAATTTTCCGAGCACAGAACGGATACGAATTCGTTGGGCGGCACCACTCAAACCAAATTCTACTCTCGTGACGAGGGGAGGCCGCAGGCAGGTCGGAATACGGGAAACTGGCGCGGAAACCCAGTACGAGGTCCTCGGGAGGCACAATGACGGACTTTTGGTCAAGATTGATCATAAGGCGCATTGTAAGGGAGTGTGGTTTCCTGGTGTCGCCACCCTGGTTGGCGTAGATATCAAGCTCCATTCGTCAGAGTGCGATGTTTCGTGGGCCCCTGGGTCGGAGTCGAAGTGGGTTGTTATAGGCCAAAATGGATTTACTGGCTTCGTTGTCGATACCCCCGTTCAGATGGATACCCAGGATCCTGCGGACAGCCCACAGAGCGTCGCTACCGCACTTCCCAACGGAAGTGTGGGGACTTCTCGATCCCGGTATAACGAATCGTCGCCGTCCGGCTCCTCGTTACTTCGTGTTGCCCTTCCAGAATCAACAGGGGGCGATTATTCATTCGAAGCGTCAACATCTACACTGTCTGCGACAGTTTCCTCCATAGACTCCCTAAGCCGTCCGTCCTCCTCGAATGGTCGCAGGAATGCCCCCCGCTCTCCCTTATCCACAATTACCATCCATCTGAATATGGACAGTCTCCTTCCCCCCTCCAACGACACAACGATCTCGTTATCTGGAGTCGTTCTCATATCCTCCCTCTCGTCATCCCAAGAATCATCCGATGATAACGCGACACCTACCGAACCTTTCTCCCTCCCTGTGTTCCGTTTCAACGGCCTGAACACCCAATCAATGGGCTGCATTGTGCGGAATGCGGCGGAAGATTTGGTCGTCGATGTTCGAGATTCAAAAACTCGAGCCACGACTCTAACCAAGGGACGGAGCACGAAATGTAGCAGGGATGGCGTCCACATCGGGGTCCGGTCGACTACTTTGACGATGGCCAGCAGAATGCGAACCACAAACCAAGCCCAACCCAACGCCGCCTCCCGTGTTATGCCCCCTCCCCTCACTCAATCACGAACGCCAAACCTCCCCTCCCTGACACGTGTCCCCTCCACTTCAGTACTGAGGACCATGACCGCTTCCATCAGACCGAAGCGGGATGGTGTCCTGATGATACCGTCGGTCGTCGTCCACGTCACACCTTACCCCTCCTCTAGTCCAAACCAATTCGACATGTACGCGGTGACGGTGACTCTCCCTGCGCCCACGGACTCAAACTCGGAGTGGTTGGAGGTCGGATTGGCTCAGAGCGGTGATCCACAAGCTTCTGGTGAAGGACCACCTCGCGTACACGTCGTATCTGCCACTCTGGAAGACGTACCTGTTCGATACGAGGTCCGGGCAGGAGCGAAGGAGGAGGACCCCTCAGAGAGCATTGGCGTCCCCTTCGAGCAACAGAGCGGGAAGGAGTGGATCACTTGGATATCGATACACGTTGGGGAAACTGGGGGTGGACAAGTCAAGATCGCATACCTGAGTAGGATAAAACCGCTATCAGACAAGGAAGAGGACAAGGCGGAATTATCCTTTGATATCCTCCTACCAGTGTTCACGTTGCCGGTCGGCCAGCTCGATGTGAATCTCGAACCCCATTCCGGTACGTAATCCCACTTTGATGGTGGGGTTTCTGTTTATTGATGTACAATTATCTGTAGGTTATCATTTCACGATTATCAGTTCCTCCTTAGCGAGTCGGAAGACTATGGGCAGTTCCATTCAAAGGCTCACTCATTGGAGCCTGGTCCCTTACTTTTATCCGAATGCCGCCGTCAAAATGTCTCCCGATGGCCAACAACCGCCCCTCCTCATCGAACCTCCACCAAAACCGCGCGCGAGCTGGAACGGCGTCCCAACCTTCCTCAAGTTCGCATCCTGGGTCATCCCATTGATATTCATCCTCTTCCACGTATCAACCCTCAGGTTGGAGTTGGGACTGGCGCGAGAGGAAGCTGCCGTTCTGAAGGAAGCGAGTTTGGTGACTCCCGACCCGGTGACCACAACCGTCTTCTCCACATTCACCGCCACGACCACTTCTGTTTCTACGTCCACCACGGTACTCACGGTTGGGAACAAGTGGTTCTTTGCCGGAGACTCTTCTGCTTCGTCAGAACCCACACATTTCCCCTGGGAATCGGTAGACGACCCACCCCCATCGTACACAAGCACACCTTCAGCGACACCTTCACCCACACAGACCGAATCGAAGAAAGGCGTCTTCGAGGCATCGAAAAACCCTTCACCCTGGTCGTCCGTTAATCTCGAACTTCCTTCCACCAGGGAGATGACCGAACACTTGCGATGGGCGATCGTTGGATTATGGAAAGTGGTTCTGAAAGTTTGGAACTACCCTTTGGACCCCCCATGAAATATCTCTATGCGACCTTCCTGCCTTCCCCTTGTTTTCTTAACTATTAACGTGTTTCACGCACCCATGCATGCACCCCTTGTTATCACTATGCCCACCACGTCACCTAGGGATTTGTGTGAGAGCTCCCCGACTGTAGCATATAATACATACGTTTGTTATAATGCTGTGCGTTTTGTAATGCGGTAGTGGAGTAGAGACAGTCCGTAAGAATAGATATATGTGTGCCTCTAAACATCGCAGAAGCGTGTCGACGGAAGTTATTCAGTCCTCAGCATCTGCGACTCTTCGCGTCGTGCAGGGTCGCGTGCGTTAGTGAAATCGGAACCTAAAGCGTAGGGGCGGTTGGCGGGTTCGAAATAGGGTTGGCCCCTTCCCGATCCCCGCGATCCGCCCATAGCTGGCTGATTTCCGAGCGAAGCGATCCCCGCCACATTACAATTCAAGGCCGCTAGTTTGGATATGATATCCACGACCCGATACAACGGGCGGGTCCTGACCTTTCTCTTATCAGTGATTTTCGCGCGTATATGTGATGACCGTAGGGACGGTCACCCAGTGGAAGCCCGGACGAAAATAGACGCGAGGACAACGTATGTTGATTACAGTAAACGGGAATGTCACACGAAAAGAGTCCGAACATGGCTAACCGACGGCAGTGTCATCAGAGAGGGTGCTAATTGGCCCAATTGGACTTGATGAGGTCCCTCAGATACCCTGCTTCCTCCCTATAGTTCAAGGGGATGATCCTCGAGATTCCGTATCGCACCCTCGATTGATCTTGGTACGTGTCGAGTTTCGCGCGGCAGGCGAAGTTGAAAGTAGAATAACTGGACTTGGATAAGATTGCGGGGTACTTCGCGGGCTCGTTGTTCTAGGCGAGGGTCGTTCAGCAAGCGCCAGTCGTAGTCCAAAAAAACTCCTTACCTTGATATCCATGAGTTCATCCGCGGACATCTTGAAGACAGCCTCTCCCACATCGTGGAAGCCTTGCAACCATGCTTGGCCGGTGTGATCAGAGACCGCCATGGAGATGATGTACCTGTACTCAGGTTTCTCCCAAGTTTGTTCACACTTTTCGCAGTGCCAACCCTCTCCAAGTAAGGTGACCTTCTTCTTACACGATTGGTTAGGGCATGCAGGGTAAGCGGGATTGTCACCCTTGATGTGCAAGACGGTGCCACGGCACGAGAACGCCTGTGCCTTTTCCACGATCTGCAGGTTCTGTTTGATATCCTCGAAGGTCCGGATATCAGCCCTGGTGAAGGTAGCGCTCCCAGATCCCGAACCCGCCATGGAGTACGCCGTGAAACTTTGGTTAACGCCAACAGAGTCGTACCATCCCCGGAGGACGTGGGCATCGGGTATGTCAGGGTTGATGGCCATGATACTCGTGCTAATCATGGACAGAGAACGTCCTACGTAACGGGCAGGGATCAACATTCGCCATATATCCAGAAGAACATCATGACTCACCCTGGAACTCGCCAATCTTCACGCCTTTGAACGCGATGACGGGATTGCTACCATCATCATCGTACGTCTCGGCCTGTTTACCCCAGAGGGTGAGCCTGATTGATGAGTTCGAGCGATCAACCAGCGTGAGCTCCCGCTTCGAAACCTACACTCTATTGTTAGCGGTAATGAGGTGGTGAGATGGGTCACACTGACCGTCCTGTTGGTTTTTGTCGGAATCGTAGAAACTTCTCCAACTTCGCTGATAATTCCGATCACGTCTGGTGGATGAAAATGTGAGAGGACTGTTGGGTGGCATGGGAAGGGGCGACACCTACCACATGTCGAATCCTTAGGTTTGTTGACGAGTTCATCCAGCTTGGCGAAATTATACTTGATTTCAGGCACACTGGTCTGATCCGTGCACTGTGGCCACAGTCAATTATCGACGGATGGACCACCGGATTGTTGGGCTCTCACCTCCTCAACCTCAGTATTCTTCTCCAGGGCAAGTTCATAATCATTTGCGACATTGTTAAATTTCTTCTTTGCGAGGTTTACCCTCGCTTTTGAGATGTAATAGACCTTGCCTTCTTGCAACTTGTCGTAGAGTTGATCTACGACCAGGTTGAAACCTGTTCCACGGATCTCCCCAGTTTCGTCCATGAACGTGGCGCTGAACAGCTTCCCTTCGCCGCGCGGGTTCGACCAGTGCCTGATTTCCGACTTTTGAGTAACCCGAGCTTTGATGGTCCAATTATTTGAATACGGGCTCAAGCCTTCGATTGGTATGGTCGGCCGACTTGGCTTAGGAGGTGCTGCTCGGGCTCCCGAAGACCCGGCAGCGCTGGGCGGTTTGGATATCACTCCAGGCCCATCGAAACTACGCGGAACAGGGTTTCCTATTTTCTCCGCGTCTTTTACCAGGATTTCGAGACCGAGGATGATCACGATGCTGCTCGTTCAAAACCATAGTATTAAGAATTCCCACCGCGCGCTCGAGGTCTCAGGGACAGCTCACCTTCTGTTTTGGAGTTTGTTAATCGCAAAACGCTCAATCCGGGCGATGCTTCCTTTCCCCATCTCCCCGTTCTCAAACATAGGGTTGAGCTGAGTGACGACCATCGCTTGCATGACGTGTACTCCATCGGAGATCACAGTCCGCCACCGCGCCTGCTCGCCAATCTCGACGGGCCTTGCCTGGACGAATTGTACGACGGGTGAGGTCGACCAGACAGGGTCCTCCGGGTTGGTTGAGGACGCGATATCGTTGAGGATACCAGTGGAGAGCTGAGGTGTTTCTCCGTCCATGGTCGTTGTAATCAAGAGGGGCGACGCGGTGTGACTCAACCGTGACGGGGAACGGTCGCGTTATCAATTACAATCACGTGCATGGATCAGGGTCAGCTCCGGAATTGCCATTCCCACCGGTGACCGAAGTGCTTCAGCTGCACAACACCGTCCTTGATGGGTGGGATGATACTGGACTCGGCGGTCGTCTGTTTGTTGAGGTGAGGCGGCATCAATGACAAGCCTTGTACCTGCTTCTCATCCCATTAGTCCAGAATTGTTCTGTTCCTCGGTTGCAGGAAATACCTACTGCGAACTCTCTATCACGACCTGCTGGATGTCACCAAGAACGACACCGTTGACATCGGAGGCGGAGGTGATGAACTCATAGAGCTCCCCCAACCTACGACCGGGAACACTAAACCCGGGCGTGAGCCGAGAGGCCACTTCCACTCTACCCTCGCCAGAACTACCTTCTCGGTCTGCTTTGGGGAAAGTATCACTCTGTTTACCCTGTTGATGTTCCAGGGACTCGATATCCTGGACGCAAGGTATACTTCTCAGTCCAAGTTAACTGAGCACCTCACTCAAGTCAACAGGTCAAGGATGGCGCACTGGCAGTTCTCCCTCGCCATTATATTATTAAGCATCACTGTCTTTATTCCGTTGTCTTTTAGCCTCGTGTTGACGTACAGACGGTCGGCGAATGGTACGAGCTCCTCTGTTACCCGGGGGTCTGCATCATAACCGAACCACGTTTCTAGATCACCGACCCCCGCGGCGGTCGTTCGCAGTCAGGTGCCTTTTGACCGTGTTGCCGGTCTCCTTCTTCCTTTTCGTCCTCTCCTATGTGCCGTTGCCCTCTTCCATATCAGAAACGTCCGGGGTGCCCGCCATTGTCTCACGCCTCACCGTAATCGGGACGGTGATTCTTGGACTCCTCTCTGGTTTTGGTTCAATCAACAGCGCCTGGGACTACTTGCCAGTTTTGTCCAGAAACCAAAAGTACGGTAGCGATTCCCACCAAAACGACGTGGTTGTGCTCATTTTGGTGAAGGATACTCACAGATGACGACGTTCTGTCCTCTGAACGAGCTTTGGGAAGAGTGAGACAAGACTTGGCAAACAGACGAGCGGACCTGCTGAAGAGGGGATCTTCCCAAAGTTCGCCTGATTCTGGGTGGCTTTCGAAAGTCGCTATAAACTTCCGCGGTGGTTCTGGTATGTTCCCACTAGGCGTCGCGCAGCAAAATTTAACATGCAAATTAGAGTCGTCGGCGTTAGCTCAGGAGTTACAGGGCCTGGAAGCCTTGGAACACCAGATGTCGAAGAACTTAGAGATGTTACGACAACAACGGGAGAACGCAAGATTCTCCACCACCTTGAGGGGCAGAGTATTTGCCATCGTGGGTCATGGATTCGCCGTCTACTGCGTATTCCGAATCATCAGCGTAAGTGAAAATGCACCTGATGATAGGCCTTTGTTCATAAATTGCGCACTGCAGTCTATCGCGAATCTAGTTGGGCTCATTCGTTCCAGCGATTCAACATCAACGTCATCCGACATGGTGACCCAACTCGTTGTGTATGGGGTATCCTTGTTTCCTTCCATAAACCTCCCGAGAGACCAGGTAGCCTTGGTCGCCCGCCAAGTCAGCTTGGTTCTGATAGGGGCAATCATTCTGAGCTCCTTGAGACAACTGATGAACGGCGTCAAACGGGTGTGTCTTGTTCTGTGTATTTCAGGAACAAGGGGGGACGCTCACAAGGAATCCCGTTTTAGGTTCTCAGAGTTACTAACAGGAACCTCGGCGCCTCGATGATGTTGTTGCTGTTGGCCCAAATCATGGTGCGGCTGGTTTGCGTTCCCATTCCCGAAGGCGCCACTCACAGTTTTGTCAAGGGTATCTATCTACTTTCTACATTGATTCAGCTGCGGACGTCCTTTCCGTCTACCAAAACGGAGGGAGACCTTTTTAAAACGTTGCCCGAATATGTGGCATTCGGCGGATCGTTCGATGGATCGTTTCTGGCTGCTGCAGTGGTCACTGGGTTTGGGAGGTGGCTCGATGATAAGGTTAACAAATGAAGGGCTGAGTCCGGAACGTGTAAGGTTGTGCATAAGATATCTGGAATCAAACGCGCTCACCACAAGCTTCCAGCCGCTTTTGGTGCGCCCAAACTGTGTGGATCATACCAGATTATGGGTCCTCCTCCCTTTTGAACCTCGCGTTGCCCACAGCAACGTGTACTGAAAGGCACACGGTCAAGGTTCACACTTGAACTCTAATGTCACGAGGGCGGTAAAAAAAAACAGTTCAATGGCAAGATGCCGGTGACCGCGTCCAGTGAATTTAGATCAGAGAGGCTCTGATGCTACGAAACCAAGACGGGTGCCTTTGACGGAGAACGAGTGTTGTCGGCGATGATCGAGATCGCGATCGGGGTGATTGGAGAATTTAGACGTTCACCAGCACGTAGGGGAAATGTATTGCTCGGACGACCAGCGAGTTTTTCAACGGAACCCCGGGCGACCATTGACCCACTCTTTCGCATATGGGGAGGTAACCCGACCGACTCGCGATGCCTTACACACACCGGTCCCGTTTGAGATGGAGAGTGGGGCAGGAGAGGGAAACCGCTGTCGGCATCCTTACGTTCAGGTGCCTGCCTAAGAATTGGCGGCCGACCACACAAGGAGTCGGCATCACTGAGCGGCGTAATTCGCGACATTCCAAATCAGCCTTCTTTCCGACCATATGGTGAGTGAATTTCGGAGGTAGGGTGTGGGCCTGGGGATTTCTTATGTACGCCTAGGTAACCCGCGATCGGCTACCGGCTTGGCGGATCAGAATACAGTGTTCCCGCTTGGGATGTTATATGCGGCACCCATGCGACAAAATGGGGGCTGAAGCGGGTGACATATGGGGAAGGAGTGCGCTGAAGGTTCTCACGGGAATTTTAATGAGATGCAACTTTCCGTGGCTGGTGATGTTGATGGTTGGCGAGGCACAGGCTGGGCGAGGGGAGAGCTCAGTATCATGCATGAAAAAAGATTCCGTCGAGTGTACCTGGAGATTCTGGACCCGTGATCGTGCATACCCCAGCCCGTCCTCGGCGGCGAGCCAGCGGGGATATGTCGTGGGGTGCACAAGTATCAGGGTGAGGGTTTCTAAGGGCGGATGCAATCCCGACCACGATGCTACGGTTCGTGAAGAGCGGTGATTGAAAGGCGCCGGGTCACCTGCCGTAAATCACCCGCGGTTTCCACTTTTGGAACAATGGCGGGGATGTGACGAAAATGAAACGGGATAACGGACATGACGTGCGCGTGCACAGCGCGTGCACCCGCCCATTGTCCTGGGACGTCAATGGCAAGGGTGAGAAATACGGTTGACCGGAAAATGTGAGCGACCCATCAGAATCTCTCCTGTATCTCCTTCACCATCGTGGTCATTCACTCTTTAGGCGGGACGTATCCCCAAACCCACCCCCAAACCCCCTCTATAAAGGCCTCCGGCTTTGGTGCAGGTCACCGCGTCGCCTCATCTCTAGTGCTCAAAGCGTTGACTCCCGCGACCCAACAGCATCATGGTCCCTCTGCTTTCCTTCATCGCTCTGCTCCTCTCGGCCCTTTTGGCTCGCACTTCTCCCGTACCCGTCGAACTCGCTGCAAGAGGTCCAATCTACAGTTACGCTCAGCGCGCTCCTTACGGCGCTGCTGTCCGTAGCGACGTAACCCGGTTTGTGGTCAAATATGCAAACGCGGAGCGCTGGAAACCATCGACGGCCGTGTCCATGTCGCAGGGCGTGAGACTGCTCCAGCAGGTACATATATCTTCCTTCTACCCCGCCAGAACTTCGTTGACGAGCCTCACCCATAGGATCTTCCTCCCGCCTGCCCCCAATCCGGCTCAAGCTCCACGTCCGAGGACTGCCTTTATATGGTTATTTATGTCCCCAACTCCATCGGTTCTGGTAGCAACGCTCCCACTCTCTTCTGGTTCGTTTCCGCCCCATTGTCCCTCCTCGCACATACTCATCATTTTTTTTTTTAGGATCCACGGTGGATCGTTCACGGGCGGTTCTGCGAGTGATCCTGCAATCAATGGCGCCAATCTCGCCGCTGCGACCCAATCCATCGTCGCGGTCGTTCAATACAGGCTTGGTGGCGTGAGTTCATCGGTTATTCCACTTGTTCCCTTACTTAATTCTTCACAGCTAGGCTTCATGGCCCCCAATGGAGAGACCAACCTGGCCGTCAAAGATATCATCAACGCTTTGAATGTCTTGAAAGCTGGGGTTCCTATGATTGGCGGATCCGCGTCCAAGATCACGATTGCTGGTCAAAGTTCGGGTGCCACCATGGTCAGGACCCTCCTCGCAATTCCCTCTGCTTCTCCCCTCTTCAGGTCTGCGATCCTCCAATCCGATCCGATGGTAATATCCTCCCGAGTGTTCTGTCCGCCTTTCATTCATACCTTTTCTTCAGGACTACGGATTCCTGTCAGCCGGAACGCAACAGACCATGCAGAACTTTTTCAACCAGCAGTTTTCTTGTAACCCATCCGTTGCCAGTTGCGCCTCTTCCCTGTCCGTCAACGACATCGTCAGCGCGTCCAGCACTCTCTACTCCCAAGCGATATTCTTGGATCAGGCTGCCGGCCAAGGCGAACCTATGCGTCCCATCCGTGATGGCCAGCTCATTTCCAACACCTTGACCACCAGCACACCATTCCCCCAGGTTTCAAAACCTATATTGGTCACCACCGTTACCAACGAAGCCGGTCCCAGTATCTATGGGGGGTTCGGTTCCCCCATGTCCGAGTCAGACTACCTGCAGTTCGTCAACTGGAGTCTCGGAACCTCCAGGGCTAGTACTGTTCTTGGTTCCCAACGATATGGGGTTCAGACTCTCGGAGGAGTTTCCGATGCTCGACCTAGCCTTGAGAAGATGGGCACAGACTACCTGTGGAAATGTTCATCCTGGACCTTCTCTCGCACATGGGCTTCGAAGGGTGGACCCGCGTACGTTGGAATGTACGTCCTTGGAGCCACGTACCCGACCAACGGGGGGATCCCCTTCTGCACTAGTAATGGTGCTGTTTGCCACCAGGATGATATCCAGATCGTGGTAAGTCTCGGACTCCGCCCCGACATTTAACCGCCCCAATGACGCAATTGCTATAGTTTGGAACCACGAGCAACCCAAATCCCCAGCAGGCCCAGCTAACTCAAGAGATTCAAGCCCGCTATAAAGCCTTCCTGAACAACGGCAACCCTAATGTTTCTGGGCTTTCCCAGTGGAGCACCGCCAGTTCATCTTCGGCCAATGCCATCCTCCTTGGGGGCTCTGGGCCAGCGCCAATCGATGCGTGCATCCCGAGCTTTTGGGGCGGTGCTGCGCTTTACGATTACCAGGTCTACGGCCTCTAACCAACTTCCCACTCCACTGTGCGCTTCTACGGACCCCTAATTGTTCACTTCGCTCCACGTTCCTGATTCCATTTATGGCCCTAATAGCCTTATTTTAATCCTAGTCTGTAGCATACAACCTCTGCTTCGTTCCTCAGTATATGTAGCCTTATCGTGATTGTCGTCTAGGTAGACGGTGTATCCTTTCGTCCAGAAATTCTCGGTCTCATTGCGTGTGATCGGGGTTGTTGTCAACCACGCGTTCTCCGGCAGCGCGGACGAATATGAACCGGGCATGCCTAAGAATACTCAAGACAACTTGGCCATTGACGTGAGGTTTCCCCAGCCCACCTCGTTCCTCCCCCGTTCGCACTCCCCCTCAACACGCTTGTTCGTAGTCGCGGACGCGTCCCCGTTGTTGTTCGTTACCGTCACTCCCAACCTCCGTGAAGATGAAGAGGGCATTTGCTGCCGTTTCGATGGCACTCGCAGCCGCGGTGCTGTCGGAAGTTCCAGTTGCGCATGCGGACTACTACCTCGTTCGTGCATGGGAAGGGCAGACGTTTTTCGATGGCTGGGAGTTCTACGGATATTATGACAACCTTACGAACGTGAGTTCCGCGCAGTATCCGATCGGCAATGAAACTGAACCAAACGCAGGGAGACGCGATTTGGGTAGACCAGTCTATTGCAACAAACGACCGCCTGGCATACGTAGACAGCAACGGAAAGGCAATCCTCAGGGTCGATAACTCCACGAACGTCCCATGGAACGAGAAACGAAACACGGTTGGCCTAACCAACACTCTCAATCAAGAAAATTTCCGTTTACGGTCCCCTCTAGGTTCGAATCACGACCAAGGACTCGTTCCCAATTGGAAGCGTGTTCTTACTTGATGCCTCACATGTGCCTTATGGATGCAGCGTCTGGCCAGGTGAGGTGAACTTCTCTCGCTTAGCCACCGTTCACGCGCTGATCACCATCAACTCGCTAGCCTTCTGGACCATGGGTACGGTAAATTCCCCACAAGGTATTGGTACGATTCGCTCACAACCGCGTAGGGGAGGCTTGGCCGATAGGAGGAGAGATTGATATCGTTGAGATGTACGTTTTCCCACCATACCACATGCTGGATCCCATATGTAACGTTTTTTCAGCGTCAACTTAATGAACCATAATCAAATGGCCGTCCACGCTCTGACTGGTTGCACGAAGGCAAACAACAGCCAACAGACGGGCACCAACCTCAGCTCCAATTGTACTGACGGTACGGGTTGCACCGTGGCAGAAACAAACTTGAACAGCGCTGGGCCTGGGTTTGCGAATGCTCAGGGCGGTGTGTGGGCCACACAATTTGACATTTCTGGTGAGCGATAGCAGAGTTACCCTTGATTGGGGAGCGTGTTAACCCTCCGTTGTAGGCATTTAGTAGGGTTACATGCCAATCTTAATTCGTCCGATTACTGACCCCTCCTCCCGAAACATTAGCATTTGGTTCTGGAACGTGAGTGTGGTGTCCAGCCTACGAAGGACATTTGACTAATCCCAGCCTCCAGCGTGCCAATTTACCAGATAACGTGAAGAACCATGGGTCTAGTATCAATACCACTACGTGGGGCCTCCCTTCCGCTGCATACCCGTCGACCGGCTGCAATATTACCAATTTCTTCACAGCCCAGAAGGTTCGTGCCCTTCCGTGTTTTTATCGCCGACACTCACCGACCCCTAATAGCTCATCCTTGACATCACTCTCTGCGGGGATTGGGCTGGTGTTCCATCGGTTTACAACTCTACTTGCAGCAATAACGGCGGAACGACCGGGCTTTGCGTAAGCTCTTCATACGTTCCGCGAATGAAAGACTGACACAATATATACGTACAGTACAACGATAACGTCGTTGGCGCTGGCAGTCCCCGCTACGACAACGCCTACTTTACGATCAACTACGTTCGCGTGTACACCGTCAACGGCCTCTCGCCCGCCGTTTCAAGTTCTTTACACCATACCAGCACTCTCACCGTCACCAGCACCAGCACTGGTGGCAAACCCGCCGCTACCGGTTCTACCAGTGGGAACAGTGGTGTTGTATTCACTGTCTCATCTCTCTACCTATTTTTGTTGTTTGTTGCTGGTATCGTCGTTGTTGCTATCTAAGGGTAGATGGACGCACGCTCGTACTCCTAGACAATCTTGGACATCTTTGTAGACACTACTCTGGACTTTTTTCCGTTTTTTATGCCTGTCTGCGTGCAATCAGGACGCTGACTTTTTGTGCACATGAGCGCCCGACGTCTACTGGCGGGATGACGGTCCGACACCCCGGAAGCCAGACTTCGATCACACGGTCAGTGGTTCCCAACACGAAGCCAATACGTTCTATCAGTCATGTCGACGTTGTCGCAACCTCCATCGGATACCGTACCAGTCGTCACCGACGCGACGGTTCTCTCAACTGAGGTATGGATGGGACTCACGCGAAGCACGTGAAGAAGCATACCTGATCAGAGCTCGATGCAACCAGGTTACCCCTGGTGAGAAGCCTGAAGAGAAAGAGAGATGGATTCACTTGTCCTTCACCTGGTCAGGGAAGAATTTCACTCTTGATATCGCCGAATCGGATAGGTCAGAACCCTCGGTTCACTCTCGATGTCATCCTGTGAGCTCCTAGAAGGGGCGCTGACATTGGGATCGTCCCGTGTGCAGGGTATTTGATCTTAAGGTCGCTTTGAGGGAATCAACGACCGTGCCAGAAGAGAGGCAGAAGATTCTGGGTCTTGTAAAAGGGAAACTCCCACCCGATCAAGTACGGATGTACGTGTCTTCGTTCTTCATGGGTGTATCAGGGTTTTTGTGCTGGCGACGGCGGCGCTGATTTACCTGGGCGCAGAGGAGATCTCAATCTCACCAGCGGGAAGAAGTTTACGCTGGTGGGAACGCCTCAAGGACACGAAATCAAAGACCCGAATGGTGTGCTTGGGTTTACCCGTTGAATCGAGATAAGAGTTCTAATACGTGTCCCTGCGGTTTAGAGCTCTTAAATCTGCCAGACGTTGTCAATGACCTCGATGTCGACCTTGCCATCGACCCCGTCGCGGCGGCCGCCTACCTCAACGACCAGCGGAACCTTCGAAAAATCCGGGAACACACAGCAAAGCTGCAGTTGAATATCATCAACCCGCCACGTCCTGGAAAACGGCTTCTCGTTCTTGACATCGACTACAGTGAGACCAGCGTGGTTTTGGCTTTGGTTTTCGTTGTGTTTACACGAAACCACTAACAGCAATACTTGACACCAAACCTCTCACGTCTGGAGCGCTTCCTCCCGCTGAATGCGCACGACCGGGGCTCCACGAGTTCCTGGAGACAGTATACCCTCACTACGATATCTGCATCTGGTACGAGCGGTTAAACCAGACACGAAGGTTGCCTTTCGTTGACCTGCCTTTTAGGTCGCAAACCAGCTGGATATGGCTCGAGGCCAAACTTGTTGAACTTGGAATGGTGGGCTCCGATAAGAACTACAAGGCAAGCCATACGACAGAGGATTCGGAGAACTGTTGTTTGTTCCTAACGCACTCTTAGATTTCGTTTGGTATAACGGTGGGATTAGTGCTGTCTGTTTCTGGCGCTAACCCTCCCGTTGTTCAGTGTTAGATAAAACATCAATGTTCACTGTTTTCTCCATGAGGGACGGCAAACAGTACACACACTCCGTCAAGCCACTTCAAATAATATGGAATCACTTGAAACAATAGTACGTCTTCAACCCTCCCACAGTGCGAGGGAATCTGAAGCTCTCGTCTACAAAAAGTAATGCAAAAAACACCATCCACGTGGACGACCTTGTATGGCTTCCCTCGCTCCTGGACTTCTGGTTTGGTTTCTGACAGTTGTTGCTTGATAGAGCAGGAACTTTGCGTTGAACCCACGGTCTGGACTGAAGATCCACGCGTTCAAGGCGGCACACACTGCCGAAGCGCAGGGTGACCGGGAATTATACAAGGTCGGACGGTACATGGCTTTCATCGCGACCACAACGGAGGACTTCACTCTCCTAAATCACCACGTAAGGACGAGCATATGTCTTCAACAGCGTGGCGTGAACTGACTGCCCACAGGAGTGGAAACGGGTAGTCCGAAGTTTGCCACAGTGATTTGATTCCCGTTTGGGACACGCCGGAGGGGTTTCGCCATGAGCCCGGATCCACACTACGATACCCTGATTATAATCTTGGATGGAATTGCTACATGTAATACTACAGTGTCAGGATGTTTAGCGACTTTTAGGACTCCAAAAGAGCGACACCGTTGGTAACGATGTCGAACGTGAGCAAGGTAGAAGGACCAGCGGCAACTCCTTGGACGTGTCGCGCGGTCGTGTCCTGTAGGCGAGCGGGAGTCAGGATGTCCGTGGCCGGATCATGCTTCCACTTAAACCTGGTAACATCTGTGAGGGGAAGTCAGAGGGTTGAACTGGGGGACCTGGTGGGTGCATACTCGGCAACAATTCGTCGCGGGGAAGGCCCAGATAAGATTCAGCGAGCGATACGGGAATGCTCGTATAGGCTTTCGAGATCAAGTTAAATGCCCGACGTCTGAACGAGGCTTTTGAAGGTGTTGTAAGAGGCGGTACCAAAACTTAACGCGAGTGACAGCGTTCTCACCGGTGAAGGATTTAACCATGGACGGTCCAAAGATGCTCAGATCAGCATCCGCACTTAGGGTTTCCGCAAGTGCTTTTGCGCGGTCGTAGACTTGAGCGTACTTCCTCTCGGACGCAGATGCCAGCAAGTTAAAGAGCCCCTCCACTACTGGGTGGCGTTGGAGTGGTGGGGGGAGGCGGGTCAATGCGAATCGGCCGGGAGGTCTGGTCGCAATGATTCAGTAAATGCCCAGCGCTTCTTGCCCTGAAATCATACATATCGTCCAAGATCAAATACGATAGTACGAGCGGAGCCGTGAGCAATAGCCGCGACGCGTCGTCGTCATGTTCTGTCTGAAGATCCAGCGAGATAAGATTAGGGGGTCGGCGGTTGGAAGCACGGGATCTGGGACATACACGGAGATCGTGCAACTCTGCCAGCGCGGCCAACCCGGACCAGTCTTTGTCGATGGCCTTGTTGGCAAAGACGTGGAAAACCTGCCTGTAGATTGTGTATGTCTGTGTTGGCTGTGGCTGAGCCGGTGGTGGATTTGTGGGCGCGGCGACCTCCTCTGTGCCTGTTGTCGGTGGCGCCGTCTGGGTGGCCTCTGTTGGGGTAGCCCCGGGGCCTTCAGGAGGTGGGGTTGGCAGAGTTCTAGTGGACATGGTCGATATCGAGGAGGATGTGGTGTGAAACCAAGTTTCGCGGTGGAGGGCGAGTGACTGATTGATCGAAGCGCCACGCCCATCAACATTTCCCCCTCTACTCACGACCATGGAGGGTTTCGATGAAGAGATCGAATCGATTTTATACATGTGCAGGGAGGTCTCAGGTGCGTTGCACGTCCGGACATCGCTGGGATAATGCACTGAGGTGTGGATAGTCTTCAAGATTCCTCCACTTAAGAAGAACGAGGGTCACCGCGCGCAGGAGTGGGGCGATCTGGGAAATCCCCTCTGGAAGGGGCGACTGAGGATTATTGAGAAGGGCGCCAGTGTTAACATTCTGTTTGAGGATCCAAATACTGGTCCGTTATCACGCCGTTCGACCGCATCGACCGTCGCTGACCTTGCGATATAGGCGAACGTATGCTGACTCCCCACCTATTACTCGTCCTCGACTGACTGAAGCAAAGTCTTTGCCACTGCCCCTTATGACCCGGCCAAACCTTCCGTCGAGGGCGTTTTAGATTCGTCACGCTATTTCGTCGTCAGGGTCGAGGACGGCGGTCGGAAAGCCTACATCGGTATGGGCTTCTTGGAGAGATCGGATAGTTTTGATTTCAGTACGTTCGTGTAACCGGTAACGGGGACCATGTGTGTCTTACTCCACCGCCGATAATCACAGATGTTGCGCTTCAGGATTATACCAAGTACGCCGTCTCTCCCATTCCTGTGTTTTGGCTTTGGGATTTACCGCGGTGCAGGCGTTGGAAAGTCGGGATGAACCCTCCAGAGGCTGGCGCCGACCAGCCTTCTCCACATCTTCCTGCGGGACCAAAGAAGGATTACTCCCTGAAGGATAATCAGACATTCTCTATCTCCATACCAGGGAAAACGAAGAACACGCAGTCGAGTGGGGTGTCAGATCTGTTCGGTTCTGGCTCTAGTAATTCAGGTGGTGGTGGCGGTGGCGGCGGCGGTGGAGCATTCCCATTACTCCCACCACCACCTGGTCGTTGACCGTGACATACCCGAGCGTCGGACGGCGGAGGTATTATTGGTCACGGAGCGGACCGCACTACAGTCGAAATCATATTCCACAAACGGAGGACGGAGGGCCGTCGGAGCCTTTGCATTGGGCGTCGTGTATTCCTTTCTCTCGCACTCCTTTGTGGGGATCCTCTCCCTTCTAGTTCAGTCCATTTTAAGATCTATACATGAATATTTTACGCATTCACGGTTTCAACGACTGGGTGGCTGGTCACCATGAGCAACAAGCCAGGGTGCTGTGGGACATTTATGTGAACAACCAAATAATCTCACTCGTGGATTCTACCTGCGAGCGTTGCAGCTTGCTCTAGTTCCCATGTAAACGTCAACCACCTATCTCAGCAGGGTGACGGCCACGGCCCACGGACCGTCCGAGTCGCCGGATGTCGCCTCAGTTTGATCCGCGCAGATCCTTCTTACCAAGAACACCCATCGGAGACCAAGGCTCCGTCGAGGATGCACCATCTCTTCGAGATAGATGAATTGGTCAGGGAGATCACCAGGCATATGTTTGCGTGGCATCCCCCACAACGCTTCGTGCTCGACTGGGCACTGACCTGCAAGACGATCTCTGACGCAGTACTTGACGTGCTGTGGGAGACACAGGACAGTTTGATCAATCTCCTCAAAACCCTCCCTTCGGACATTTGGGAAATGAACCGCCGCAAGCTGGTGAGCCATCCTCATCGCTCGAAGCTTGTGTAATTAATTGTCGCCAGCACCTCACCCGCGTTCCCACACGTTGCGAATGGAACCGCTTCGAGAACTATCGGCGTCGTATCTACAATCTACAGGTGAACGAAGAGCCGCACTGGGATGGACTATCCACGAGGGTTTATCAACTTCTCGACCTCTACTTCCCAAATGGCTCCTTCCTCCCGAATTTACAGAGGCTCACATGCTTCCTTGATTGGGAGCATTGTGCGTGGATCAAGCTTTTTCTGTCCCCATCCCTCCTATATATCGACCTGAACACATTCGAAAGCGACCCCGGTCCAATAGCTGGGCCTATGCTGGAAACCCTCCCGATGGAAACCCTCCAAGCACTCCATCTCGAGGATTTCCCTCTGGACGTAGCGAGTGTACGAACGTTATCAAACTGTTTGCTCAGGCTTTCCGGCCCTTTACAAGACCTTATTACGTATCACAAGATTTCGAGCGACGCAGCCATCCATATATCTCGGCTCTCAAACCTTCGAGTGCTGGGGATCTCCTTCAGAGAGTCGAACTTTACGCTACCGGGAGTGGCGGATGTGTTCCCATCGCTGAAGAGCCTCTACGCCCAGGTCGATGACAACCTAGACTGGCTCGACTTGTTGAAAGACATGAGAGCCGGGTTAAAATACCTATCCATCAGCTGGGCGGACGGTTTGGTACCCCCTCCAGACTTCACCTACCGGCTGGTTTCGGCTCTTCATACCTCCGGCGCACAAGACACCCTGCGTGTCTTACGTATAAATGCCAGTAGGCCATGGGGTATTTCGGGGGCAACGGTAGTACCACTTCTCTCCCTCCACAACCTCACCAACCTGGAAATCCACACTCCATGTCACACCCACGCCTGTGCATTCGATCTCGCGGACGCCGATATGACACAACTGGCCTCGTCCTTGCGCAAGCTTAGGACTTTGATTCTTGGTGGACCAAAATGCATACACCCTTCCCCGGAGTTCACCATGGACGGTCTTTTCTTCCTATCAAAGTACTGTGCGTCCCTTCTCGATCTCGAAGTCCACTTCAATGCGCCACAGAGTCGGATATTCGATAACTCCACCATGGACGAAGGACGTATCCCGATCCAAAGCCTCTTTACCCGAGCGAGTAAATGCAACCTACGGTGGTTGTATGTCCACGAACTCCCTTTCCCGACCACTCCAAACTCCGTTGGGATCATGACGTACTTTCTGATCCACCTCTTCCCCAACCTGGACACGATCGCGCAGACCGGCAGCCTCTCGGAGTCGTGGGCGGAAACGCAACGCGGAATCCAGGCATGGCAGGCCTTCCGCCGTATTACTGTCCCAGCAGGTACCTAAACCCCACAACCACTCGCAGTGACTGGTCTGACATCGTAGTAGCGATCCCAGAACTCATGCCTCCCCAATGACGTATCGTCTCGCAATTTCGAACCGAAACTTCTCCCCAGTCCAAGGGTCGGGTTAGATGGACCGCCGAATTGTGGAATCCCCACCTTCGCCCATTCCCGGGTTGGCGGTACCAGCCCACGTGGTTACAGCAGGACCACAGATTATCCTTTCGGTGCACCCTCCCTGGTCCTTGACCATCCATGCGTCACCGTTGGAGGGGGGGGGGGAGCTGACGCCTCCGCCGTCTCCTGCGATCTTATCGACCGGTACTGTTGTTCTCAAGAACTCCTCTACCCGACTTTTCAACAGCGAGTTTTTCACAGGGTTAACGGCCATTCACCGGTGAAAAAATAGGCCGCGGGGTCGGCTGCTAGTAATCCGGACACCAGACCGCCAGAACTCTCCGCGATGTGCGGACCTGATGCAAATAGCCTCGCAAAAATAGCATGCGATCGATAGAATACCAAAAGGCTACCTGGACACGTGGACGATCCAGGTCCTTCAGTGGCCTCATATCGTACGCTGGCCCGCTCCCAAACATCGGCGATCGACAAACCAACTCCTTTGGTAGGAGAAAAGAGGCCGGGGTCAATGGGGGACCAATTATTGCGTTTTACCAGGTCGAAAAAGAGTTCTTTGATACCACCGGGCAGCGCCACCACTTGACCTCACCGGCGGTGGCCGCGCTCGATATCAGAGCCCAGTGGGAGGGAGGAGATGGTCCCGACAATGATCGTGGTTCTACCGACAACGTTCACAGTGGCTTTGGACCGAGCAGGGGAGCCGGCCTGGGGTTGACGTTTCCCAGGGATGCTCTCCGAGAGGGGGCTGATTGGTTTCTCGGACGATTACGAGACACCTAGGCATCAGAATGTTGCAGGGATGTAGGTAACGAAGCCCCCACCGGTGGTGATTGAAAGCCATCGCGGTATATTCATTGTCAAGCTTCGCCGTTCATTCATAACTACGACGAGGTTCTAACGAAACAAGCGCGCCATAATTAGGAACGGGAAATTTGCCAACGAATATACCTGCACGCGTCAAAACTGTGAGTGAAAAGTGTCACGTTCCCGGTTACAAAAACTCCTAAGTACGATAGGACCTCGACCTCCGTGCGTGAAACCATCGGTAGTCCGGCTAGCTGGGTGTCAGGCCTGAGGCTGAGGGTTCGCGGACAGAGTCTTCGAGGTTACATAAACCAGAAGGTCTGGAGAAGTGTCCCAAGTTAGAACTATCAGCGAAACGGCCTCCAGCTTTTCTCCATACCCGAGCCAGTTCAGATCCCCCAACGTAAATGCGGCTCAACTTTTAACAGTTGACGATCAAGTAATAAGCTGCCCAAAAGACAGGAACAAGACCAAACAAGTGTTTGGAACAATTTTGTCAATGCAGTCCATGGGGGCCAGCAGAAGTTGATGGCGTAATGAGTTTTGTGATCATCCTGGGCAGATTTGTTCTGTGAAGTTTACCAAATCTTGAGCTTGAAATTCTCCTCGTTTCACCGCCTGGCCCGTCTCCTCTCTAGGCTAGAATCCAGCCTCTGGTTCGAAGGAGAGGGTGACGCTCATTCCTCTCGGTCTCTGCCGACCCTCTGCAAGTGAACGCCGAGATCGAATGGGCCATCAATATTCAATTCTGAACTCCACAGCAGCCCTCAGTCAGCTTTACAACTTGGGAACGATCGGTGGAGATTGAGTTGTGAGGAATAGGCCGAAACGAGTTACTGAGACTCACTGTGCGATCCATTGAACGGAGATACTGCAACAGGTGACGATATGGGCGGGGAAACAACTGAGATGCTCACTGAGTGGGCATTCGTTCTTCTTTCCCTGTTGCACTTGGCGTAATCCTGTCGATGTTTCCTATTTTCGTGTGGGGATGGCGGACCGCCCCGCCATTTTTCCACGTCCCTGGAACACGCCGGTCCAGCGCTCACCCTGCTGCGGGTGACACACGGTGACATTTGTCATCCTGTGAGTCGGGCACAGAGTCGAAAATCACACATACCTGAGAATTTCTGTGCACCTCACAAACCACCTTCCTTTTTTTGGAATGGTTTTTCACCGGGGGCACGATTTATCGGATAAATCGTGGTCTAAAATGGTGTAGAATCACGGGATATGACGGAAGGTGAACGTTGACATGTCGATTACTGGCGGGCTCGCAACGGGCTCGCTTAGTAACCGCCTAGCTTGTGCTGACAATTCCTCCTTTGCTCTGCCTCCTTATTTACAATTAGGGCCATTAAAACCGGTTGTCTAGTAGAGTCGTACGGGGTGGATGTTGCAGATAGAAATTCTGACAAAAGAGTCTGCGATGGGCGGAGGTAATCTATCCCCGGCGGCAATTTGCGCGATTTGCCGGACCGTGACTGTCCTCTTCAAATGTTCAGACCGCCATGGTTCCCTTTCTCATCGGCTCTCCTCTGTCGCTCCAGGCTCTCCGCCATTCGCACTCCGGTGATTATGTTTGCAGCATATGCGACCCAGTCCCAATGGGTTCCATGTCCGGGTGACCAACGTACACCCCCATACCACGTCTACCAAAAGGACATCATCCGGTCGGAGCGCGACGAGAGAGATTACAGAATGATACGCCTCCAGAACGGATTGGAGGCGATGCTCGTCCACGATATCAAAGCTGATAAATCCGCCGCGAGCTTGGATGTCGCGGTCGGCCACCTGTATGACCCGGTATGTTATACATTGGCTCTCGACCGTGTGGGGTGCGCTGACCAGAGACTAGCCCGACATGCCAGGGTTGGCTCACTTTTGCGAGCACCTATTGTTCATGGTATACCGTTTATCTAAACGAAGCCAGACGTTGTTAACATTGTTGTAGGGAACGGAAAAGTTCCCCCGGGAGAACGAATACTCTGAGGTTCGAATTGTTTGTACGCTTCATGCGCACACCGTCTGAACACCCACTGCCGTAGTTCCTTGCGAAGAATAACGGATCGTCGAACGCATATACCGGCACATCTAACACCAATTATTACTTCAATGTTGGAACCCCAGCCCTTGAAGGCGCCCTCGCTCGTTTTGCAGCATTCTTCCACTGTCCACTCTTCTCTCCGTCTTGCACCTCGCGCGAATTAAAGGCGGTGGACTCGGAGCACAAGAAGAACCACCAATCAGATATGTGGCGAATCTTCCAGCTGAATAAACACCTCACCAAGGACGGACACCCGTGGAGCAAATTCGGTACCGGTCACAAGGAAAGTTTATCCCGGGCGGCGAAAGACGCCGTTCGCGCGACTGGCAGCGCTACTTCTTCACGCGTTCCGTCTCCCACCTCCTCCGTGGCTTCCAGTAATGGTGAAGAAGACGGGGGACCGGTAGGCAGGGAAACCCGAAGACGGCTTATTGAATGGTGGACAAAGGAATACAGTGCCAATCGGATGCGGTTGTGCGTCGTGGGCAAGGGTAAGATTTCCTGAACTTAAACCCTGATTGTAATTAACCGCGTTCTAGAACCTCTGGACGAGCTCAGTGATATGGTCTCAAGGTTGTTTTCCGATATCCAGAACCGTGGGGCTGAGCCCCTCCCAGCCATACCCGATCACCCGTTCGGGCAAAATGAGAAGGGTGTACGTCAAGAATGTCATCCCTTCCTGAAAACAACTCATTTTTGTAACAGACCATGGTATCCGTCCAAACAATCATGTCCTTCCACGCTATCGAGGTGTCATTTCCGCTTTCATATCAGCCTGCGAGGTGGAAGTATAAACCTGGAAATTTCTTGTCTCATTTCGTTGGTCACGAGGGTCCTGGATCACTACATTCCTATCTCAAACAAAAAGGATGGTTAACCAGTTTGAGCTCCGGACCACAGAACTTGGCACGGGAGTTCGCCATGTTCAAGGCTACTTTGCATCTCACCCAGGAGGGTTTTTGTAAGCCCCTCACCACGTTACCACTCGGTGGAATCTGGTATAACGTCCCGTCACAGCGCACTACCGTGAAATCATCCTCGCCGTCTATCAGTACCTGTCGCTCCTCCGATCTTCAGAGTTCCCCCCCTGGTATCAGAAGGAACTCAGCATCATTAACGAGACAAGGTTCCGATTTGCCGAGAAACAGCGCCCGGAAAATTATGCAGTCTGGGTGTCAGAACACATGGCGTGGCCTGTTGAACCCGATTCAGTCCTGAGCTCCGCCCAGCTTGTGTCGGAATGGGACGAGTCTGGGGAAGGAGAGAAGGAAATCAGGGATACACTAAACACCCTAACCATCGATGAGGGGAGAGCGGTCGTTATGGCTCGACCTGACGAATTTCAACGTGTTTTTGGGGCTGAAGGTAAATCTCTGGACTGGGAGACGGAACCTTGGTACGGAACGAAGTATCTGGTCGAAAGGTTCGACGAAGACTTCACCTCGAAGGTGAGAACCAATTCAGTACGTTGCGCGGCAGCGAGTGAATCTTTCTAGGCTCGCGGACCGAATAACATACCAGAACTGTACCTTCCGAAGCGGAATGAATTCCTCCCAGAGAATTTGGATGTCGACAAGCGGGATGTCGCCCAGCCCGCAAAGCGCCCTCATCTAATTCGCGAAACCTCACTCTCGCAGTTGTGGTACAAGAAAGACGATCAATACTGGGTGCCGAAAGCACAGGTTTCTATCGACATTCGCAGGTGTGTCTATGCGAAACTACGTAGGCTGACGATGGATCTAAATAACACCCAGCCCTCATGCAAATGCTTCGCCGAGGACATCAGTCATGACAAGGTATACCTATTCTATAACACCACTCTGTCAGCCTAAACGTGAAATCTAGGCTCTTCGCAGATCTTGTTGGTGACTCCTTGACCGAGTTCTCTTACGACGCCGATCTTGCAGGACTTTCGTACAACTATGCATCTCACTCGTTCGGGACGAACCTTGTCGTCGGAGGATACAACGACAAGCTACCGGTCCTCTTACGCCACGTATTTGAAAAGATCAAGGACCTCAAAGTCGAGCAAGACCGGCTGAACGTCATGAAGGAACAGGTACGGTTCGCATGTGATTGTCTGGATTACGGATGATGACACCCCTCGAAAAGCTCAAACGGAGTTGGGAGAACTTCTTCTTGGGCCAGACCTATCAAATTTCCGAGTATTATGGAAAGTATCCCCTCACCGAGAACCTCTGGTTGCTGAATGAGAAGCTCCCGGAGATTGCTTGTAAGTCGCAAAGCCCCGTTCTTCCGAGCCCCCACTGACCCGCGCACAGCTGTCACGGTGGAAGATCTACAGGCCCACGCCAAGAAATTACTCTCGGACGTAACCATGAAGATTCTGGTCGTTGGTAACATGTACAAAGACGTGGGTGAACTACCTTACCTGCGATGCTACCAAATTTACCCGCTCGGAACAGGAGGCGACAAGTCTTGCTGAAGTTGTCGAGAAACTTCTTGATCCCGCACCGGCAAAACCTTCAGAACTGATCGACCGCCCACGGATCCTTCCTCCAGGTAGGTACCATAAGGGGATTCGATTTTGAATTGACTCACGGGGACCCAGGGTCGAATTACGTCTGGACGATACCGGTTCCAAACCCCAACGAGCCCAATTCCAGCTTAACATACTACGTGCATCTTGGCCCCAGAAATGACTCGCGCCTCCGGGTCGTCAGTTCTTTGCTGGTGCAGATTCTCTCTGAACCTGCTTTCAACGTACTCCGCACCCAAGAACAGCTGGGGTATATCGTCGCCTGCTCCCAGTGGACGTTGCCCGGGGATGTGTATTTTGGCATCAGGATCTTGGTCCAGAGCGAACGGCATCCCACGTACCTGGAGGAACGCGTCGAAGCCTTCTTGGAATTTATGAAGTCCAAGTTGGAGACCATGCCCGAGAGCGAGTTCTTGGAGCAGAAGACCGGACTCGAAAGGAAGTGGAGGGAAGGCGCAAAGAACCTGATTGAAGAGACAAACAGGTACTGGGCTCATATCGAGTCAGGGGTCTTGGACTTCCACCGGCGTGTGTATTTTGACCTGATCACTTTGGGGCAGCTCGCTAACACCTATCTTTCAGGTGACAACGACGCCGATACGGTGAAAGATGTTACGAAAGAGGAAGTCCTGGCACTTTTCTTATCGAGCGTGCATCAATCATCCACCCAGAGGGCCAAGCTCTCTGTCCACTGCGTCTCTCGCAAACCCCAGCCCAAGAAGCTCTCGTCAATGGCGTTATTGGAGGTGGACGCCGTACTGGAGAAGCACGGTATCACGCCGCCTGTCGACTGGATGGAGAACCTTCCAGAGACAAGGACGGTCCCCGATACCCTGCAAGTGTTAAAGGAACTCATCCACGACCCAGCCGTCACCACGACCATTGAGAAAGAGCTTGTCGCACTGACAGAGCAATATCCCGACGAGAGCGATAGACATGGTGTTTTGCCAGCGGGATATGTCGCCGTTGGAGATCCCAAGAAGTTCAGGGATAGTCTGCAGGTTGCGGAGGGGGCTGCCCCGCTGGTTGATTGGGCCGACTTACCTGTGTCTAGAATTTAACCCTTTTCCGCGTGTGTCCATTGTCCACCCAAATATAGACGTCTAGACAGTGGATCATATTGCAAAAAGTACAACAAAAACTGACTCGCAACAGTATCTACCGTGTCAGGGGTGGGTCACCTAAGGGAGAACGATAGCAAAGTGGAACTGCACCGACAGCAAAAATACGTGAAGTATCAGCACCTCAAGAGGTTTAGATGTGGTCATTGGAGGGCTCGTCCGACCGTCATTTCTTCCTACCATTCTTTCCGGCTATTGGTTTACCATTGGCCTGGGATTGCATTTGTTGCTGGAGATACTGCTGCTGGTCGTAGTCCTTGGCCCTCCTGAACAGGAGGACGTGAGGTTCAGGCGCTATCGATAGAGTCGGTACTGCCTCTGGTTTGTGTGACTGCGATACAATAGACACACCATGAATCTCGTAATGGACCCAGCCCAAGCTCTGTTGTATGCCGATTCCCCGCCACTCGTGATCCGCAAGGAGGCGGAGTGTGCCAGAGTCATCGTCACTGAAGTAACTCTTCGGGATGAGCTTGAAGAGAGGTTTCGGGAGGATCACATGTCGGTACTCGAACTGGTCGTCTGAGTATCGATCTGAATAGTGGATCCTGCGGAACGTGGACCTTGACGTTAGACAAGAGAAGGTGGCTGGAAGGGGAATTGTGGATCGTGACGAACCTCTCGATGTATTCGTTAATCTTCGCTTCGTCGGGTTTGTCTGCCCTCTGTGACATCGTGGGTCGACAGTGGTCAGGAGATTAGCCAAGACACACGCGATAGCCTGAGTCGTCGCGAGAGTTGGATGTTGTGCGGTAAGGATAATAAACGTCAGTCACAGTCACGCGTCACGATATGATGATGCCGGGTTCGGCTAATCAAGGTCGCGTCGGAGCCGGAGCTTTCGGAGTTAGGACCAGCGGGATCGCCTTTCCTTCGCCTACCACTTCCACCTAGAGTTCCACCCCCCTTCGAATATGCGTCGACATACTTTTTTTGGTCAACAGCAACGTCATCCGCAGTTCAATACGATTTTAGATGGTGCTGGGCTTTCAGACAACGATTCCTTCGAAGGTGAGAACTCAGGAATCTACGGGATCTCCGGATTTTCGACCTCGTTTCGATAGACGTCTCGTCGCCCTCCTCCATGGAAAGACACGCCTACGGAACGGGCATGGTCCGTGATTATACAGATACTTTAGGTCTCGGGGATTATGGCGATGATATCGATGAATATCCCGAGTACGGTAACCAGACCAGCGCCAACGGAAACGGAAATCCTTCACGCCGGGGTCCAGAAACTTGTACGTCGTGATTTCGAGAAGTCTAGCGCTTGCTGAGGCCTCTGAAAAACTAGTTGGTGGCGCCGGTGCTCCATTCTCGTGGCGAGAGCCACCTCCCATGGAATACAACGCGCCTCCCGGTACAATCCAAGGGCTGCCCCATCGGTATGAACACCACTATTCTGGAGGCACTGCCCAGAAGAGACCTGAGAATCTTCGCACGCCGAGTGGCTCCCACCCTCAGGGGAACATCGGGATGCAACCATACCAACCTACGACCAATCAACGCGTCCAAGGGAGTAGCACGCCCCAACGTAGTGCTCCCAGGTCATACGGCCAGACAGATCCTCATGGGATCCGACTCCGACCTATCTCCGACCTCCGTATGCTGTCCTCTCGTCGCCAGAGCCGTGTTCTCATGACTCTCCCCCAGCCGATGCTTATCGAGGTCTGTTTAAGTTCGGTGTCTTCAACGCCATACAATCCACTTGCTTCGATACCGTGAGCTTTCCTGTCGCGCCCGCTACCTCCCGTGTTTTGACCCTCCGCCAAGTTGATGCACACAGGGCAAAATTTGGCAAGGTGGAATTATCCCCCGTGTTTCCGCTACTGACCTCGCCCTTCAGGTTATATCTTGTCGGCTGGTTTATTTCCCCATTCGAGCATGTTCTGATGGGTATTTGCAGCTCCGACGGGAAGCGGAAAGACCGTGCTTTTTGAACTCGCGATGATACGAATGTTAAGGGACTCTGGGAACAACCCAAACGTAGCCAAGTGTGTTTACGTGGCACCGACAAAGGTTAGCCGAGGTCCCCTCGAGTGTTTTATATCGCATACATCGTGCTTTCAGGCTCTATGCTCTGAAAAATTCAACGAGTGGACGAAAAAGTTTTCTGGCCTGGGGATTACGTGTAGGTCTTTGAGCGCACGCATACAGTCTACCATCGATAACGAGTGGTTAAGGTTGTGAGCTTACGGGGGATACGGTCGTGTTCGGGAGAAACCCTTGGGGAGATGCTAGAGGGTCTTGCATAATGTGAGTCTCGCAGTTTCACAGGCTACCGGTTCGATGACCAACATCTGCCCAGTGTCGCTACGGTATGGTTCATTCGACCGGCTATATGCGCCACTCCTGACCGCTCATAGGCTGAAAAATGGGATAGCCTGACGCGTAATTGGTATGTGGCATCGCCCCTCTCACCGACATCCTGTGAATCGTGGCACAGGCAGAACTACAGCGGGATATTATCTCAAATAAAGCTTTTCCTTGTTGACGAGGTACGGGTGTCCAATGTTAGGCATATCATGGACACGGCCAAACTCCTGGATCGTAGGTTCACATCCTGAACGAAGCCCGCGGCAATACTCTCGAAGTCGTGGTATCGAGGATGAAACTGCGAGGTTGTGGGATACGGTTCGTCATGGTATCCGCGACGGTTCCAAATATTCAAGACGTCGCCGCATGGATTGGAACTAATCAAGAAGGCTTTCCTACTCAAGTTTTTGAGGTTGGTTGACCGTTCCAAGCGTCCGCACAGGCATCTGACACACCGCTAGTTCGGGGAAGATTTTCGCCCGTGCAAACTTTCACGATTCGTGCACGGCATCGAACGAAAACGAGAACAGAATGACTTCGTTTTTCAAAGGGCCTTGGATTTTAAATTGTTTGGGATATTACAGAAACACATCACAGACAAACCGATTCTCATCTTTTCACCCACCAGAAAAAGTAACCACTCGATCTCCCGCCGCGCACTCATCTTACGCATTTCGTTAGATGTCTTCGCGACAGCTGAGCAACTCATCAACGATTACGAGGCGGCTGCAAAATCGAAGCAACCTCTACCTTGGACGCAGCCACGGAGGTTGGTGGTGGCCTCCGTTCCGAATGATCCATGGCTAACACGTGGCAGCCTTAACACCAAGTTCGATGACCATCGCTTAGAAAGTGAGTCCGTCTGACCTCGTAGCGCACATCTGACCCATGACGATAAATCGCTATAGAATTTTCTGCGGTCGGCGTCGGCATCCACCACGCTGGGATGACACTCGATGACCGAAAGGCAACAGAAGGTCTATTCTTGAAGAGTATGTTGAAAGTGGTCGTATGCACCTCGGTCCGTACTACCCGTGTCTCTCCTACGCTCGTTCTAACGGTTCCAGATAGACGTTGGCGGTTGGCGTGAACCTCCGTGTGTTTCTTCTCCTGATTACGATGCCTACGATGAAGCTAACCACAGACGTGAAGCCGCTCACACGGTCGTTATCAAGGGTGTGAAGCTATTCAGAGATGGGGCTATGAAGGAATACACAGATTTGGAAATTATGCAAATGATCGGCCGAGCGGTGAGTAGTGCCTCCCTCTCTTTGCTCACCTCCTGATGTCCGCGTAGGGTCGCCCTCAATTCGGTAAAGTTTCCCACAACCCGGCCGTGATTTTACGCTGACCTGACTCCGGGCAGATAAGGAAGGACTCGCCATAATAATATGTGAATCTCAGCTGGAAGGAAAGTACAGAAACCTGTCTCAAGGAACCACTCTCTTGGAATCGAGCCTCCACATCAACGTCGCAGAGCACGTGAACTCTGAAATAGGACTCGGGACGATTACAGACATAGAATCCGCGAAAGCATGGCTTCGCAACTCATTCCTCTTCCAACGCCTACAACAGAACCCGAAGCACTACGCTATTGGGAAAGATGAGCAACAGACGTGGCAGGAGCGTTTGGATCAGATGGTTCTGGATAGTGTCACCGAGCTCAAGGCCAGTAAGCTGGTGGAGACCCCTGAGGACGGAGAGGATTACCAATTACGTTCGACTGAGTACGGTGATATCATGAGTAAGGTGAGGGTTTTACTCCCGGTTCCGCCTGCGGTTATTCATACCCACACAGTTCTACCTCAAGCAGAATACGGTAAGTCAAGTTCCTCACACCGAATCGGCGCGAACTAAGTCTCCAAAGATGAAAACAATTATGAACCTTGACTGGAATGGGGGAGTTCGACAAATTGTGAGCGGTTCTATGTGGACCAACTCATCTCCAGCCTCACGAGTTCGTTAGCTGGAGACCCTAGCAGCTTCCGATGAGTGAGCGTTTTTTTTCGTTCGTCAAATCGCAATCTCACGACTACTCAAGATTTTTGGAACTCAAGATCCGGAGCGGCGAGAGGCAGGTATGCGACGTTGACTATAGCAGTCCAAAACCCTGCTGAATCCTTACAGGCCTTGAACCTCCTTCGAACCCAAGACGAAATCCGGTTTACGCTGAAGAAGGTAGAGACCGTCCAAGACAAGGTCTTCCTTCTAATACAGGTTAGCTTACCGGTTCATTATACGGGACGCTGACACCTGTGTAGGCTGTCCTTGGGGGGATATCCCTCAGCGCGCCGGAGTTCAAGGGTCCCGATAGCCAGCTCCCATTAGAAGCGTTGCTTGTGTTCCGGCACGTTGGGCGGATTGCTCGAGGTATGAAACCTGCTTCCTTTTATCTGCTTGAAACAGGATAAGAGTTCGTTAGCTCTGGCCGAGGTTGCGATCATTCAACAATCAGGAGGTCTGATTAGGCACGGGATTGAATGGTAGGTCACGGTATACACTCACTTTGTGAACGGGCTTGCTTACGAGTGCTCAGTCTTCGGATTTTGTCTGCAAAAGCTTGGGAGGACCGCCCGGTCGTGTTGCGGCAAATCGACCAAATCGGTGATAAATCGTTAGTAGCGTTTTTCTTCTTTGTCCTGACATCAAACTATCAACTCGCTTTAGCATAAAGGTGGATGGCCACACATGCTTCTGTTGGTGGATTCTTATTGGGCATGTAGGTACTCGCCGAGCATGGGATTACGTCCTTCGATACCCTCCGTAAGAAACAGCCGGAGCAAATCGAAGCTGTATGTCTTCGCGCCCCTTCCTCCACTGCAGCCCCTCACCCTGGCAGCGTAGCTTCTTAACCGTCGTCCTCCATTTGGTCATGTAATCCTTGATCAAGTAGCGAGGTTCCCACAGTACTATCTGCATGTCGCCAAGAAAGCGGTCAAGTCTCATCGGGGACAAGGCCCTGTGGAAGTCACCCTTGAAATTCGGTGCGGACTCAGTGTGGACCTGGTGAAACCACAACAGAAAAAAGGCAAAGGTCGCACGTACGAGATGACCTCAGTCCTTACAGTCACATCCGACAACGCCTTCGTTGACTACCGAAGGATCTCGTACGTTCACTCATAAGGATAACCTCCGACTGGGGTCTAATACACTGCGCAGGACTCGTTCACTCAAGGACGGAAAAACTTTCACCGTGTTTGTGGAGCTGACGAAACCCAGTCAATCTGTGATTACGATCATCGGCTCGGTAGGGTCAGACTCTGTCGACTTTGCTCTTGTCGTTGACTTGTTACAGGAAACGATTGCTGGGGACGCCGTTTCACGATCTTTCAGACCTGATCTTCCGGGAAATGAGTACCCCACTCCAAACACGAAACCCCCGGCATCTAGTCAGGATTTTGAGGGGTATGGCGAACCCACGGACCGAGGAGGCTCACAGATCGTCCTTGACCGCGACGACATTTATGGGACCCGTTTCTCCGGCTCCAGCCCCATCCCGAACAAACCTCAAGGGAAGGAAGCCCTCGCGTACTCAGGGAGGTCCAATCCGAAGGAGATAAACGTTGGGACGTCGTACGGGGAATGGAAGCCGGAACGGTTGTCTAACGGAAACTACAGGCGAGCCTACTCTCCCATATTGGGCTCCGGACCCTTATCGTGTTTTAGGTGCAACCATACCTGCAAGGATAGGAATAACTGCAGGCACATCTGGTACTTGAATATCCATCGCGCTCTCAGACTTACTCAATACGTCGCAGCTGTCGAGAAGGGCTGAAGAACCCACCGGCGCCCCCCAAGTCGAAGGCGGCACCGAAGCCCAGAGCCGAACTCGAGAAAACGAAGGCGTTAGGCAAGGACGGGTTTACTCGTGTCATCCAACCAACCCCTAGATCAGTTATAGATGCCCTGGATTCACTGTTCCCCGAGCATCGCAAGAAGACCGTTCTCACCGCCTCCCAATTGGGAGCTTCGGGCGTCGGCCCCTCTACTTCGCGCGTTTTCAAGCCGTCGGGTCGAGATAAAAAAGCAGAAATTAAATTCTCCGACGAAGGCCTGGAGGCTTCTGTGGTGACGCGTGGGCCATCTACTCTTGAGGTCATCGACAGCATTCGTTCTCCTTCCCCCGATTATGACTTCGACTTCGGCGACATTGACGACTTGATTCGTGCTGCACCCGACTCTGCTCTGGACGCTGATAAGTTTTCTATGGCTGTGGATTTAACCGCTGATGAAGTGGAAGAGGTTCCATCTCCTCCTGACGTCCCTCAAGCATCTCAGAAACGTTTGCGCGATTCACCTGGTCCTATCCCGACTGCTAAACGGATGAGAAGGATTGGCGATTGGCAGAGCGATACTGACGGACGCAGGTTCGGACCCGTGCGATCAGACTCTGTTCAGGAGGTGAGTGCCCCCCTCGATGTTTATTACACTGGGCCGCTTCTTGACCTAGGGTGGTGTATAGGCTATCCGTTCGGCCTTTAAATCTCCTTCTCCACCTCTGTTTCTCCTTGGGAGTAGTGATGGGAGGCCTAACAATCCGACTGAGGCTGGTGGTTTGGTTTCATGGTCTCCTGATCCTGATCCTGAAGTTGAAAGAGTTGCCACTGTTGACTCGATGACGAAATTTGGCGCTGGAGATGACAATCTGGAGGACCTCTATGCTGGTGTGGACTCCTTGGTCGACATTACTACTAAGGCTCATGCCGGGGGCAATGCTGTCGATGAGGACGACCCCCTCGCGGAGTTCGAGGCTTGGGTTGCAAGTGGCGCGGTGATTATTGTTGATAAGCTGTGACTGCGTTTGGAACTCTGTCTAAAAGAACCTCGTTGTATGATTAGTTGGACGATGTAATGTAGCACTGAAGGAGCGAATAACTATAGCTCGGTCTCTGTTTCTGATGGGTCAACGAAAACCTGGAGAGGACCATTGAACCTCTCGTCAAAAGCGACCGGTGTCTCAGGCTTGATGATGTCCCAACCAGCAACATCGCTCCTCCACCTCAGTTCCTTCTTTAACCTCTCCGCGCGCAGCTCTACCTCTGTAGGTGGGGGATAGTTAATCTCGTCTTTTGTGGGCTCTCGATTACCCCTGGCGAGGTCTCGAGCGGTTTTGAGTTTATCGGGGAGTGCTTTATAGAACCCAGTCCGAGTCTTCTCAACGCTTTCTGCGTACTTTTTCATGGAGGACTTGTAGTAGTGCTCGGCGTCCAGTCCGTAGTCGAGATCCGTGGAAGGTTCGAATGGGCGAGTTTGGGATTTGATCAACCTATACGCGCATTGAGCACCGGAGAGTACTTTTTGACGCTGGTTGAAGAAGTCCCAGATCATGTGAGGGAGTTGGAGGAATCCGAGGTAGTTCGTGAAAGGAACGAAGAGGATCGGAGGTTGTTGGGGGACGGAAGCCGCTGGTATATTGAGATGTTCGGGGATCGGGGACGACGGGGAAGAAGACTTGTTGCCCGGTGAAGGACGAAGGTATGAGGGTGTGAATAAGCCGGTGGAAGGGGGGAGACGTGATTTTGTGGGGAGCGGTTCATCGTCACCGAGGTGTTCTGTGTCAACGGTGGAGGTTGGCTCTCCAACCTCGTCAAACTTGCCATCCGACTCCATCTCTTGGGCGAGCTGATCCTCCTTATCGACCTTCTCAAGCCCATCGGTCCACCCACGCCGCAGTCCCTCCATGAACTCTTTGAAAGTCGGCCGACCGACCACGACGATTCCACCCCCCAGTTCGCGTCGGCGTTTTGCCTCCGGCGACTGGTCGCCAGCCTTGGTGATGATACTCTGTTTAGGAGCATCTATGGCTGCTTCCAGACGCCTACGAGACCGAATTTCGTCCGCGACGCGCGAAGCTATGTCACCGTAGCGTTTTCCAATGATCATGTCATAGTCCACGGCAGCGGCAACAAGTATCGGCTAGAGATCAACACATGAGCGCCGCGTTTGCGAACGAGTGAGGGGTATATATACGCGCCTTGACGTATTTCCTGAAATACTTGATGGCTCGGTCTGAATCCTCGTCATCCGGCCATTTCGCGCCGTACACCGTGACTTTCCTCGGGTAGTCGTGACTGTGCAACGGAACCTCTGCAAGCCCCTTCACCCTGTCCACATAAGCCTGACGAATCGTCTTACACTGTCGTCTGTCGTATAGATAGTATCCCGTTATGGTGGAGGTGACACCGATGAAGATGAGCCAGTTCCGAGAGGGGAGCTTGGGCCGTTTGGAGAGCCATGACTGGGGGATTCCGGTGTACTTGAGAGCAGCCTTTATGCCGGACTCCTGGACTTGGGGAGCGGTGGGAGTCGCACCATTGGAGGACATTGGCTTGGACACGTCGCGGACACCAGTTGACCTCAATTCCGTCACGGAAGCGGCTTCGGAAGCGATTTGCGATCACGTGAGTAGGAACTGTTTGATGCAGTTTCGCCGGTCTTGCAGTATAAGACTATCTCCACAGAATAGCACTTCCATTCTTTAGCCCACTCCCATGACACCGATTTGCTGGTCGACGGACACTCTGAGCGGTTCTATGTGGTTCTGCTCAGGCTGAGGCTGAGCTTCAACGTTGAGATTTGTCTGCGCCACATCAAGCGCCAGTGCGCCCCACTGACAGGTTTGGCGTCAATCCACCACTTGGACCTTTTACTTGCTGGATGAATTGCCCTTCCGACAAAATGTCCAAGAAACCACCAGATCCCTCCCAACACATGTTTACGAGAACCCCCGCGGCGGCCACCATCCCTACCAGGCCACTTGGCTCCTGGGCAGAGCCGGACGTTGGACCCAACAGTGAGAGAGCCGTTCCCGCCACTTCCCGCCGTCGACCGATGCTCATGCGGATCTATTCCTCTCCCGTCAGATGCGAGCACCGGTGACACTGGAGAGGGCGTAATAGGTGGATTCGGCTCTCTAAGCGCCGTCCTCGAGACCGTTTATACCAATCACGAAGTTCGCTTGCGACCTCCTACCTGAAATCATTCCTCGACTAACCCACCGACAGGAATCCGTAGCAGTTTGGAACAAGATAAAAAACCTCCACTCACACATCGCTGCACTGGAGGCGCTTTTTGCAACGCGTCCAGGTAATGTGACAGAACAAGGGCGCCGGAGTGAACTGATATGGTACGCCGTTATCCCTCCACTGGATCCGGTGCTGAGTTCCTTTCAGTAAGCTCGGGGACATCGAGGGACGTTTACGGTCATTGTACGGGGCGCCAGGGCTACGGCGACTCTATAGCCCCGTTCACGTCGATGGGGATGTATCCAGACTCCTCGAAGATCTACAAGTGGTGATCTTTCACTACCAGGTCCGTTCATTAGCTGACAACCTTCTCGATGCTTACAAGGACAACAGACCATGCGACAAACGATTATCTATGAACTAAGGTGCAGACTGATAGTGAGTGTACCCCTCCCACGCTCAAACAACGAAATAACCTCTTTCGACAGGACCCAGGTCCGAAAGTCTTCTGTTTTTGATGATCGATGCCTAACGTGGGTCCTCAACAGCTGAAGCCGCCATCCTCAATAGTTTCCGCTGTGCGCAGGCGGCCGAATATCGGCATGGTGACCGCAACGGTTGTATGAGGGGAACACGCGGGGCTGTCCTGGACGCGATCGAGCTCTGGACAAAGAATTTCGATAGGCCCCCCGTCTACTGGTTGAACGGACTTGCCGGGACGGGGAAGAGCACCATTGCGCAAACGATCGCGGAGAGGACGTTCGCCACCGGGTGGCTCGGGGCTTCCTTCTTCTGCTCACGAGACTTCTTAGATCGGAGCAACCTTCAGTTCATATTCCCCACCCTCGCCGCCCAGCTCGCACGCAATTTCACCGAGTTTAAATCGATCCTCATCCCGTTGGTCCAGTCGGATCCAGGAGTTATCAACGAGTCCCTGTATCACCAAATGGGGAAGTTGATCGTACGACCCCTCAAGGAGTCTGGCGTTTCCACTGTGATCATCATCGACGCTTTGGACGAATGCAGGGATGATCAACCCGCTTCAGCCATCCTGTCCATCCTTGGACAGTTTGTATCCGAGATCCCCAAGGTCAAATTCTTCCTTACTGGCCGTCCGGAGCGACGTATTCGCGAAGGCTTCCGCCTCCCTCGGATGGCAGAAGTGACGAACATGTTCGTCCTCCATGAGGTTGAGCCGCGTCAAATTGGTGACGACATACGGCTGTTCTTCAAACACAGTTTTTTAGAGCTCGCTACCCACTGGCGTGGGCTGGAGGACTGGCCGACCAGAGAGCAGTTGGACCTGCTTTGCGAGCGGGCAGCGGGACTATTCGTGTATGCCGTTGCAACGGTCAAATTCATCGGTCACAGGAACAATGGTCCCGGGGAGCAGCTGGATCGCCTTCTAACGTCATCCGAAAGTAGTGCTCGTGAGGGGAAGATCAAACTCAAGGATGGTATGTCGCTGGATTCGCTCTACATGACGATCCTTCGGGAGGCTTTCGACAGCGACGACCCGGAGGACGTCAACCACCCCGTTCGGCCCTTCCATAAATCATTTCCCGACTTCATTATCGATCCAACCCGGTGCACTGACCAGAGATTTCGTGTCTCTCCTCCCGATCACCATACAGAACTTCTGGTT
>Ga0307511_10000300_pt1 | contig 52394 bp, 75 predicted proteins | sample 13_EM_MG_FD_200266 | JGI IMG/M metagenome (GOLD analysis project Ga0307511, IMG submission 200266) | Populus trichocarpa ectomycorrhiza microbial communities from riparian zone in the Pacific Northwest, United States - 13_EM | ecosystem: Host-associated > Plants > Roots > Unclassified | place... | reverse complement strand
CCGTGGGTGGAGGCCCGACTACAGGGTACCAATGTTATTAACATTCGAGAGATCCGGAGGGGGAACGCATGGCTTTACCTTCCGATTCAGACACTCCCTGCTTAAATTGCCTGAGGTAGTTCGGAATCCCCTTTCAAAAGTGAGGTTAAGTACGCGTGCATGTTCTTGTATGCATTGCGACAGGAGTCGCTACACCGGGCCGGATAACCCGACTTAGCAGCATCCTCGAATACCTCTTCAGCGGTGAGCCAGGGTTTTGTGGCCACGCGCTGACACAGAGCAGATATCAAGATGCCGCAGAAGGGCGCTGTGCATTTACAGGACGTGTTACTCGCGGAGGGAGGTGGATGGTTGGTAATCAAGCGCTGAGCCGCTTCCCGGCGATTGAAATGAAGGAGGTGAAGTTTCTGGCATGCAACACCTCCCATCAACCATGTCTTTGGATATATCCAGCGTCAGAGTCCTCCCAGACGCAATCTTTGCCTCTTCCTCGAAACCCCAATGCGACGCCAGGGCGTAGACACGCACTAGAAATGTTTCAAGGAAGCGAGGAATCAGCATACCCCTCAGCAAACCCACGACCACCTCGGCGTTATACTTGTCAGCGACGGTGTATAAACCCGCCCACATTGATATATCTGATATCTCCGGCGGGAAGCGAGGGCAGAGGTATTGGATGAAGAGTTAGAGGATGTCGGAGGACTCGTAGACGTCGATACTGGGGATCTGGGAAGGGAAATCGGTGGGTTGGGGCAAGCCGAACATGTCCTTGAAGATCGGGGAAGTGAGGCCGAGGATAAGCCGGTGGACACGAAATTCTTTCCCATCTGAGGAGCGCAAAATAGCGTCCGCGTCTGGGGCATCGAAATCGTATGGAGTCATAAGGGGGTTGCTGGAGGTACTACTTCTGCATGGTAGACTGTGGCGGATGGAGCCGATGTCGGATCCGTTCGCGAATCGAGCGGACCAACGATTGTGTTGGTGGGGATCCCCAAAGACACTTTTGTTGGGGAAGGTTTGGGGAATTTCTTGGACTTTTTGCGGAACGGATTCATCTGCGTGCTGCCGCTGGGGGTAAAGGCATGTTTAGACGCAACGAGAAGTTCCCACGATTGCAACGCCTTTGCCGCTCCTGGGAGAATGCCTCATAGGCCACATCGACATCCGTGGCTGGGACCACACACCCGACATTTTAAAATAAAATACTAGTATACTGTGAGGAAATAAGTGACAGCGCCAGTGAGCGGCAGGGTCCACGACGAGTTATTTTATCCTGTTCCACTCAGCCGCAGTTCACCTTCACAGCCTGCCACCTTTCATTTGTCAGAAATACTACTGCTTTGCAAATCCTCGCGTAATTCGATTTCGTGATTCCCTGACCTGTGCCTGATAGTCGTACTACGCATGAAGTTTCTGGAGAAGCTCCGTGGAAATTTCTCCGCAGCGGTGAATCAGCAAGAATTCACACAAGTAGCTCGGTGGTCACAGGGTCCAGTTCACGCGGAGTCCCCTCCTACAGCGGTCGCTCGTGCGGTTCCTCCAAGTGTCATCGTTCCTCAAGCCGTCACCATCATTCAAGTCGATCTCAATAGATGGATCGTCCAGAAGCTTCACCCCCCTCCCTTACGGTCGTTGGGATAAGGTGAACGACGCTCAGTTCTTGGAGCAAGCAGTCTTGCATTCAATTGTACATTATACAGAACTTCAAAGGAGGATATCGGTGCGCTTCCACAGACCGAGAATTTTAGAGGAATCAAGCGCGTGGGGCGGATTGTAAGTGACGGAAGCGCGTCGGTTGCGCGCGATTGCATAAAATCTGACAAGATTTTCCTGATTGAATCTTGTGTGCGTCACGCCAGGTTTCCACTAGGATCGGTGGAATGAACAAACGAGATGGAATGGAGCTGGGAGACCCCCGGGAAATGCCGGGGAATAGCGCGCCACGTCCCCTCCTGCCACCCGCCAGATCCTGATGTGGTCGACTGAGTCTCTCCCCCTCCCTCGTGCCTCACCAACACCCACCCTCGACGCGCCAGACTCTTCCCCGAGGAATAATGGCCAAAAATTATCAGCGACTGTGGAAGGGTGTCACAAGCACAATCGACGAAGCCAAAGCCGTTCGGACATTGGCTGAGATATTGGTTGATAAAGAGGGCAGGGCTTTCGTCTCGCGTTTGGAACGCAAAGATGCAGAATTATGTATCGAGATTCTGGACCACGTATGTCGCGATCTCTACTGGTCCCGTTTATCTGCTCAGATGATCTCAGGGCATCGCAGAACATAACCTCACAACGACCGAGAAGCAGACTTTCTTCGTTATGCTGAGAAGACTTTCTGGATACCATGAACGACTTCCAGATTCCATGAGAATAATGGAAAAGATTGAAGTTGAAGACAGGATACTTGCCTCCGGTGGATTTGCGGATGTCAGGTGCGGAAGGTACATGGGACACCTCGTCGCGGTGAAGACCCTTAGGGTTGCAGAGCAGGACGACTTCGCGAAGATAAGGAAGGTGGGCATCAACGTTTGTTTTTTTCCACTACCCGGGACGCTTTCTCAGCCATTCCGCTCCAGCAATTCTGTAAGGAGGTCGTCCTCTGGAGCACATTATCTCACCCGAACGTCCTGAAACTTGCTGGCGTTCAGGGTGACATGAAGAAGGGGCAGTTCGTCACTGTGTCAGAGTGGATGGTGCACGGGAATGTCACAGAGTACATCAAGCATAATCACGTTAACAGACTGGAACTGGTGTGCGACTTCACTCTCCCCGCTGCTTCGTTCACTAAAACGCGACGATGACGATAGTTACACGGGGCAGCCCAAGGTCTAGAGTACCTTCATGGTGCCAATCTCACGCATGGGGACCTTAAGGGGGTTGGTGTCTCTTCAACTCACGACCGATTCCTTTTTGACATTTAACAGGCAAATATTCTCATGTCCAATGATACGCCTTCTCGTGCCTGCCTCGCAGACTTCGGTTTTATGACCATGATCCTGGACCCTGTCCGGCAGATGGCATGCAGTGCACAATTAGAGGGCGGCACGACGGCATTCATGTCTCCAGAACTCTTGGTGCCTTCAAAGTTTGGTTTCCAAGATTCCGTACCCACGCCACAGGCGGATGTCTACGCGTTCGGACTGGTTATCTTCCAGGTATGCGACCAGGATCGCGAGTACCGGCCGCTAACTAACATTGTATAGGTCCTTACAGGCGAGATCCCATTCCGCGGTGTTCGGTACGCAGAGTTGGGATGGTCCGTGGTCCAGGGGCTGCGTCCGGGCAAACCAGAAAACGCCTCCTCCATCGGATTCTCCGACTCACTGTGGAGTTTTACCCAGCGCTGCTGGGGTGGCGACGCGAAACTGCGACCGAAGGTCGCGGAAGTTGTGACGTGCCTTGGAAGAGAGGCGACGGATTGGGATGGACTCATGCCACCTCACTCTCTGGCAGATAACTCCACTTTTTACTCTGAAGGGCCAACGTCAGACAGGTTGGAACACTGTGAGTTCCCGACTCTGATTTCTCTTTGACATCGCTCACCGAACAACGGCATAGCGGGAATCTTCCCATCGCCGAATGCCGTCCTGGAGAGTCCTACCGAATCACGTGCCACTTCTGAGCTATTCACCAGATTGACTACGTTATCCAGTCAGCACAGTGAACCACTGCAGGAAGGACCTCAGGAGGTTGTTACTAAACCTTTCGAGGAGCCGCAGCCTGAGCCTCGGGTCCCCGTGCAACCGCGATTTGAGGAACTACACGACGATCTTGTACCAGAGATGTACACACACCTCGGCCAACGTTTCAAGCCTCCCCCGTCGCAGCTTCCCCCCAAGAAACGGAAAGGTTTCCAGTACTTCACATTCAAGGTCCGCGGGTTCTTTGGTCTCAAACGTTGACTCGCCACCCTGTTTTTATTGTACCCGCCACCATATGTTGCTTAATTGTCGCCCTTTCAACTCCTAGTTTCGCAGATAGAGCAGGATATCCTGTGTGCACCGACTGGATCGCAGCGCACTCTCATTGACACTCCACACGACGATCGCTGGCTAGAGTCAGCGGTCGCTGGTTGGCGTTGTGTGGCGGGCGAACTATGGTGGTGAAGTGAAACGCGCTCGTTCTGTACGTAATGAGCTAAATAATCCAAATTACAAGCGTCTGCGAATTTCTGCGAAGGAGAAAGAAAAAATGTCCCGAGAACCCACGCGGCTACGTATGCGGTAAACGGTGGGGACATTGGAGTTAATTAACGAGTGAAATCTTGAAGGGAGGGCGAACGATCGTAGCACGCGACTACGGACACGGAAGGGGAATGGCACACCTGAGCGGTGCATCTGCCCGCGGGGGTTAGCAGACCGAAGGGGAGAGCCGATTGTGGAGGCTCACGAATCAGTCCTTCAGTTGCTTTCCCGTCCACCTCAAGCAATAGCTCCCTGAGTTCCTTGTATTGTGCCCTCGCCCACCAAATATGAGTTCCAGGAAGATTTGGGTTGTGCTGTCGGAGGTAGCCTAGGCCCCCATCCAACTGCCCCAGAACGCTACCCAAACGCCGGAGAAGTTCTTTCCGGTGGTGCCCCGTCATTGCTCCACCGAAATCCTCTTTGATCGAAGTTCGCATCTCCTCGAAGCCAGAGAGAATGCTGTCCCACTCCGACCAGATGAGAAGCAGGTATGATGTGAGGGTTTCAATGTCTCCGAGTCCGCGGATTGTTCGGACGGAATCTCGTTCAGTTCCCAAGGAGCGTCCTTTGCAGACAGGAGGGAGAGATGGCCGTTTGTTCAGCCATGACCACATGCCAGCTGGTAGGTGTGGCCGTAGAGAATCCCGTGATCCGACCAGTAACAACGTATCGACCACACACCGACCGATATCCTCTGTGTATGGGACTACAGCCGTCGCCGCTGCCCACAGCTGGATCAAGTGCTCGTTGTTTGCGAAGTCCCACCACGCCAAGTGAGGCGACGCAAGTATGACGGCTCGCTTCGGGGAAACAGGGTTCTCCTCGTCGAGTAGTGCGGTGACGTGTTGTCCGACCCATTGCCACATGAACCCCTGTTTCCCTGAGACCACCGCAGCGCGTAAGAGCATATCGAGCATCTCGCGTCGTTCGCTTCCTTCTTGCCAGGCTGCGTACGGAAAGAACGCAGTAATGGCCTTGCGTTTGGAGTAGATCAGAACCGGATCGGCGACTTTGATCATGGTTTCGAGCTTCTGAGATATCAGGGCCGAAATATCATCTATATGTGCGCTGTTTCTGGGTCAGAGCGTTCAATATCTGTTAGATACGAACCTACCTCCTGTCAGAACTCATAGTCCTGGTGTTCGATATATCGCAGCCTAGGTCGACCGCGATGATTGAGAGGCAGTCGACGACGATCGGGGTAGAAGGTAGTGGATCCAAGGACAAGGCACGAAGCGCGAATCGAAGGATCCAACGGGGTACCTTTTCCTTGTAAAGTTCCCCCCTTTGGTACTCGGACCAGGCGAGCTTGGCGAGCGCGTGGGCGAATACGATGTGCTCATGGTTGGATGGTTTGTAATCTTGCCAATCGATCCCCGCCTGCCGCAAATGTCTCTCGCCTGGGTTGAGTAACCTGTGGATCACACCGAGAGTGTGGTAAAATGGGAAGTCTCTAAAATGGGTCTCGGATGGGAAAACAGAACTGTAATGCTGACGGACATCTCCAAGAACGCCTGCCATTGGATCCGCGACTGAGAGGTGTGAAAAGGTACGAAGGACACACACGGCGGACGCGGTTGCGAGTTGCTCCAACCCTTGTGTAATCACAACAGTACGATTTTCGACCTTCACACAGCCGATGAAGACGTTGAAACAATCCGTGACGAGGGTAGGGTCGAAGTCAGCCAACGGCATCATCGTTGCAAGTGCTTCTAGGGCCGACAGGTGGACAGCCTTGTCCAGCGACGTCCGGAGCATCCACGAGATGCATTGTAAATCCAACAAGGTCGTTTGTTGGTCCGACCCATGCCCTGGAGCGAAAGGTGCACCAGGCAATTGGGTGTACACTCTCCGGGCAAAGGCCACCAATGGTTGGACTACCGCTTGAACCAGACAGAAGAGATCAACGATCAGCGCCACAGGTAACTGGCAGAGGGCGCCGCTCAATGTGCACACCGCGTCACTCCTGGGCTGCAGGGACCAGTAACGCGCCACCATCGTCCGCAGCACATCGACGGTTTCAGAGCACGCGACAGTGTCTGCAAAAGCTGAGGCAACGGTTAAGGTTGCTGAGCGGAGGAGACGAGATCCGGGCGTTTGGTACGGGCAGCTTTCCGATGCCATCCCTGCCGCAACAATGAAAGAGTAGAAAGTGACACCGAACGAGGTGACACAAAGTACGACCGATGCGATCGTGACGTTGATCTCCCAGAGGTACCGGCAGAGGGCACAGCCAAGCAGCAACAATGCGGCCTGCAACATCAACGGTAGTGACTCCATCACATATTCGAAGTACCAGGTGATGATGCCGTTGAGTTTGCGTTGCCGGTCCCGGCCACACTCGATGGCGGCCCCCCGCATCCCGGTCGATGTGTACCGGTTCAACCATTGTTTGCCGAGCATTGCGAGGAACGCGGAGAAGAGTGAAGTGGCGAGACTGGCGTACAGTATGGCTTGAACCTGGACGATCGTGCGTGGAGGACCGGGCCACTGTGGGACTGGAGGAACGCCTTCGCCGAAAGTGGTGTTATCCACCTTGTAGATGAGGAGACGGAGGAGTGCAGCGGTCTCTTCGTTTGGGTCCGGCTGGAGCTGGGAGTTGACCTCGATGATGAATGCAGAAGTGACCGCGGAGAAAAGGCCGGCCTGCGATCCGAGTCAGTGTATACGCACACCGAGCGAGTCGCATGACTCACAAATATCAGCGTCGTGTTCAAATCCTCATCGTACCTCTTTACGAATTCCTTGTCGTACCCCTCGGCCACCTTGCGGTAGTCTTCGTAGAATCGAGCGCGAAGCACCTCCTCAGTAGACGGAATGTCCTGTTTCCAGCTGCGCGAGGGTAACCTTACAATGGCACTCAAACGAGACATCAGCCACAGCTCACCTATCCGCAGGCCCCCTTGCCTGTCCCCCCTCTCTGCTCCGCCTTGATCTCCCTCCAGGATCCTCTCTGCGATGGAAGATCAGAAGGATCTAACGTTGGAGGGTGCGTAAACCCTACCCTAATGCGGGAAGTTGTCCAGAGTCATCCGAATCGCCCGAATTCTGACGCTTCCCGGATCTGAGGTCCGCGCATTCAGTTGACGAGACTACGGGAACACAATACAGCATACCGTCTTCTTTTCACGCCACCTCTGGTACTTGTGGAGGCGCCCCACCCACTGGTACACACATCGCCTTCTCGTCTGCATGACCGGCAGCAGTTTAATCAAACGAAGTCACAAAACGATCGGATCTCACCCATCCACTCTGACGTTCTGCAGATTCGTCATGGTGCTCGATGGCATAGATGTGCCTCTCTGAGCAGATAAAACTTCAGGAGGTAGAGGGGGAAGGAAGCACGGGTCAGGCCACGAGGCTCTTCCAAGGTGAAAACACGTTCCCGGCTATCCGCCGTTCTGAGCATCCGCGTGCATCAGTCGTGAGGTGGAGCATTCGAGACGTCCAGCCTAGCGCCAATGGACCCTCTCCTGGAGTCCTTTCACAGCTGGCCCATCTTAGACTCGTGACCAGTAAGCCACGTGCACGGTTCGGGAATCGGCGCGCAGTGGCGGACTGGTCGATCCCGGGCCAGGCTCATAACTTACTTACTGCCAGCAGCAGATGAGGAGAGGTGTAATCAAAGATGACTAATCGATCGTTCCCTCTTTGGTCGGACTCCACTGGTTGCTGGACTTGTCGTCCTCAGTTGTCCCCAATCTTAAACCCCATGAGGTATTCCTGTGGCTTCTTAGACCGTCGTAACGCCCGTGCTGTAACAGGTGTCGGCGATCGACCCTGCCGCACAATGCGGTTTAATCAGCGGGTTGTGTACTGGTTCGTTTTCCTTAGAACTCGCACCCGGAGGTTTGACGACGGGAAGGCCATCCCCACCAACGGTCATCGATAAAAATCGACGCGAAACATTGAACGTGGGGATTCCAGCTCACAGTGTACGAGTCGCCCTTATTCCAGCTCCTCCGTGTCTCCGAGCGATCGAAAGATCGACTCAAGTCGATCCAACGAGTGGGAGCCCCACGGCTGTTCTCAATGGCAGGCATTGTAAATATATCGTCGTAGAATGGAAATGCAAGGAAATACTAGTACAACACAAGAAAATAACGCCGCAACACAACGAAACAAAGCACTGGAGGAAATGGCGCCTGATAGCAGAGGGGTTGATTAACATTCGAGAAATACGGGGAAAGGATGGATGGGTTTACCGTCTGAACCAGAGACCACTTGCTCAAATTGTCTGAGGTAGTTCGGAAACCCCATTCAGAAGCGAGGTCAGGTACTTATGCATGTTCTTGTATGCGTTGCGACAGGAGTCGTTACACCGGGCCGGGTAACCCGACTTAGCGGTATCCATGAATACCTCTTCAGCGGTGAGCCAGGGTTTTGTAGCCACGCGCCGACACAGAGCAGATATCAAAATGCGGCAGGACGGCGGGGAGCATCTACAGGACGCATCACTCGCGGAGGGAGGTGGGTGGTTGTTAATCAAGCGCTGAGCCGCTTCCCGGCGATTGAAATGAAGGCGGTAAAGTTTCTGGCACGCAGAACCGCCCATCAAACTTGCGTCTTCGTCAGACAACTCTTTGGATATATCCAGCCTCAGAGTTCTCCTAGACGCAATCTTCGCCTCTTCCTCGAAACCCCAACGCGACGCCATGGCGTAGACGCGCATAGGAGATGTCTCAAGGAATCGAGGGATCAACGTATCCCTAAGTGTACCCATGATCACCCCGGCGACATATTTGTCAGCGACGGTGTATAAAGCCGCCCACATCGATATGTCTGATATCTTCGGCGGGAAGTGAGGGTAGAGGTATTGGATGAAGAGTTGGAGGATATCGGAAGACTCGGGAACGTCGATACTGGGGATCCGGGAAGGGGGATCTGTGGGGCAAGGCAAGCTGAACATGTCTTGGAAGACCGGAGAAGCGAGGCTGAGGATGAGCCGGTGGACACGAAATTCTTTCCCATCTGAGGAGCGTAAAATGGCGTCCGCATCTGGGGCATCGAAATCGTACGGTATCATGAGTGCTCGGTGCTGGAAGCGCTTCGCACAAACAGTGACGGATATCGATATCGATATCGATACCGATACGAGGGATCAACGTGAGGCTTGATGCAGCCACGAAACGTTCCCACAAATGTGGCGCTATTGACGCCCCCCGGAAACATGCCTTATCCCCGGCTGACCTACCGCGCATTCAGTGTTTTAAACTAGAGACACTAGTACACCGCGAGGGAATGAGCGTCATCTGCCAACATAACTGATGATCAAAACCGACATGGAACATTGAACATCGGGGCGCACATCCGACTACAGGGGATTATTACTATTATCATCACTGGAGAAATCCGGAGAAGGAGTGAATGAATTTACTACCTGAACCAGAGACATGTCTCGCTCAAACCGTCTGAGGTAGTTCGGAAATCTCTTTCACGAGCGAAGTGAAGTATGCATGAATATTCCGGACCGAATGACGACAGAAGCTGCCGGCGCTACACTTGTTGTGAAAATCGAATTTAACAACGTCCTCGTACAAGTCTTCAAGGGTCAGGGAGGGTCTCGTAGTAACACGACGACACAGGGCTGAGACCAAGTTGGGGTAACCCGGCGGGGGGCATTTACAGGAAGAGTCGCTTGGGGATGGACGGGGATGGTCGGTGATCAATGTCCGAGCCGCTTCTCGGCGATTGGTATGAAGGAGGTAGAGTTGTTGGCATGCGCCACCACCCATCAGCTCCGCGTCCTTTCGGGAGGGATCTTTGAATATATCCATGGTCAGAGTCTTCGTAGATGCAACCTTCGCCTCTTCCTCGAAACCCCAATACGACGCCAACGCGTACACTCGTAGCGGGGATGTCTCGAGGAATCGAGGGATCAGCATGTCCCTGAGCAGATCCGTGACCATCTCGACATTGTACTTGTCGGCGACGGTGTATAGATCTGCCCACATCGATATGTCTGGGATTTTTGGGTGTGATCGAGGATAGAGGTACTGAATGAAGGGCTGGAGAGTATCGGAGTGCTCGGGGACATCGATACTGGGGATCTGAGTGGGGGGGTTGGTGGACTGAGGCAATCCGAACATGCCTTGGAAGACAGGGGAGGCGAGGCTGAGGATAAGCCGGTGGACACGAAATTCTTTCTCATCCGAGGAACGCAAAATGGCGTCCGCGTCAGGGGCATTGAAATCGTATGGAGCCATGAGCGGGATGGGAGGTGTCTCTGCACGAATTGAACCGTGACGGGCGTTACGAAGTGGGTCCACGTTTAGGGAGCTTCAAAAGGTTCCCACGATTGCGACGCCTCCGTAGTCCCAGTTGAACTCGCTCCGTTCTCTGCTGAGATTGCCCGTTTAACATTCGGAAATAGATATACAAAAGGACACCGGTACACTGCGGAAACGCGTATCGTTTTTCACCGCGATATGCTACCGAAACCAACTTGAAGTACTGAGCCTGAGGACACCCTTGACTATATTAGTCCTTTGAAGGAGTCGGAGAAGGAGCGTACGACGATACCATTTGAAACCAGAGGCCTATCGCTCAAATCGTCTGGGGTAGCTTGGATACATCTCTCAAAATCAAAGAGAGCCAGGCGTGCATATTCCTGAATGAGTTGCGACAGTCCCTACAAGTCCTCGAATTTGCTTTGACAACTTCTTCGTACAGCTCTTCAGCGGTCAACCATGGGTGTGTGGCCAGACGCCGGCCGAGGGCTTGGATTACAGCAGGGAAATCCGTCGGGGGGCAAGAACAGGACTCGTCGAATTGATAAGGACGCTCGTTGACCAGGGTCCGGGCCTTGTCTCGGCGTTGGATGTGAAGGAGGTAAAGCTTCTGGCACGCAACGCTGCCCATCAACCTTGCATCTTCTTCAGGGAACCCTTCGGATATATCCATCGTCAAAGTACTCCTGGATGCAATCCTCGCCTCTTCCTCGAAACCCCAATGCGACGCCAAAGCGTAAACACGCAGGGGGTATTTCTCGAGGAATCGAGAGACCAACATGTCCCTAAGTGGATCCATGACCGCTTCGACGCCGTACTTGTCAGCGATAGTGTATAAAGCTGCCCACATCGATAGATCTGATATCTTCGGCGGCGATTGAGGGTAGAGGTACTGGATGAAGGGTTGGAGAATGTCGGAGGACTCGGGAACGTCGATACTCGGGATCTGGGAAGGGGGTTCTGTGGACTGTGGCAAGTTGAACATGCCCTGGAAGACCGGGGAGGCGAGGCTGAGGATGAGCCGGTGGACGCGAAATTCTTTCCCATCTGAGGAGCGCAGAATAACGTCCGCGTCAGGGGCATCGAAATCGTATGGAGCCATGAGCGATGTGTTGGGGGTGCTCCTGCGCAAACTGTGGCGGGTTGTATGTGGCTGGCCCACGTTGCTGTATGCATGACGTACCGATGCAGCCACAAAGGGTTCCCACGACTGCGACGCTACTCGGGCCGTTGAACTTGGACATCTCCCGGGTAGAAGCCCCCAGGAAATGTGGCTGTATTCAACGCTCAGTTACGGTTAGGTGGATTGAAAGAAAGGAGGATGAGTCGCTACGAGAGTTAATGGGACCTACCGCCTGCCAAGAGAGGGGCTGCGTATCCCGTCGTTTGGAATCACAGTCCACTGCGTCGCAGGCAGTCGAACGGGACCCAAAGGGGATTGCGGTTAACTTGGCGCCGATGGTTTCGAGAATGGCCCGACCCGAAACCAGAAGAGTAACAAAGGGTGATTACTAATGAGCATCATCACAGTCCTATGATAAGAGGACGTGCTTCGACGGGGTTTGCTCCGTGCGAGACGTCTCAGCGATCGGGTATAGGTCCGGTCTGAGGCGTAAAGACCGGTCGCTTGCACCGCTGTGTAGATCCGCGCTAGGGAATTTGCGACGTAGATCCGGGAGCCGCTGGTGGAGTGAGATCCGGTTGCGCGGTGCGTCGGAATTTCCGTAACCGAGGCGACGGAGAACAACGGTTTCCCTCCGCTCGTCCAGGTCGCCCGGGGCTTCAGCTCGAGTGGCTGTACAGAAGCAGTGGGATGCGGATGGGTATATTTCCGACCCATCGTGGTTAAAAATATTTGAAACCATTTTCCAGCCACAGAAAATAGATGCCTCCGGACTCGGAACATTGCCAAGTAGTTTTAAGGTTACGACCAGCTTCAAGCATCACATGGTAGAAGACACGGACAATCACGGGTCCGAGCCGAAAGGTGGCGGGAGCTGGAGATCTAAGTATGGTCCCACAGAAGCAAAGCAAACTCCAACAGAGCGTGGATCCCGGCTACCACAAGCGATCACCAGCCGGGAATGCGAGCGCTGGGGTCGCACCGGGGTGGCGTCAGGCGTTGATGGGGACAACCGCCCGTGTCGAATCAAGGGTCGCAGAACAAAGGGCCCGATTCCCTGGGGACTGGGCGCAGGTGCCCAGCCCTAGCGTAGGAGGAATCCGGGTTTGGGTGGTAACCCGCGCTCTCGCAATAGAGAGCGATCACTGGGTACTGATATGGCGAACAGAGGTCTGAGAACCAGCGGCTAGACCATCACGTTACAAATACGAACCAAGTGATGAGAGGTACGCAGTCGAGATTGCAGGGTTACTCGTAATCAAGTACGCCCTGTGTCGTGACGTGGGAATGTGAGAAAGTGTTTTGAGAAGGATTTCTGACTGGGTACGTGGGATTGAGACTATAGCTCCTTGCGTCTGATATCAGTGTCCTCCCTATGGTGATTCACTCACCAAAAATAGTCCGTCAAAGGTCCATTGTCGGGCAGGGTGAATATGTAGGATATTTGTCGCACCGCGCATAGGACGGAGTTGGAAATTAAACGACCAATCGGTGAGTAACCCGTGGCTCACAAATGTACTCAGTACTGCGAAATATGGAGACGGGACGCTACATAAGTGGCTTTATGCGGTAGGTCCGCCTGTGACACTGACAGGTCCGAAGTCCCCCTCGAACTTTCAGGGTTCGTTTCGGCTTGAAGGGCCGTTCGCGGATTGGGCGGAAAGAACGGCTCGGGCTTTTTGCAGCCAAGTAACCGACAGATGGGGGAGAAAGTCACCGGGGTTGAATCGACCACGAGACTCGGGCCCCAGTCGTCTCATTACAAAAACTCAATCATCGTCCGAGACGACCAAAACGCTTCCGGTGTACGTAACGAAAATTGGGGGACATGCTAAGACATACCTGGCGGAGAGAGAGAATGTAGAGGGATATCTGTGCTGGAACTAGAACGACTGTCTGCGGGGAATCATCCTCGACTTCGAGGGCCAGTCCATAACGAGCGGAATCTGACGGGACGGGGAGACACGTGCTCGGGAGATGGTTGACGGGCGTCTCTTGGAAATGGGGTCCTCGCTTGGAAATCTAAAATGCATCAAATAGTATTTATCCTCTCCCGAACGGCCACTTCTTCCCTTTTCCCTTTCCCCATCTACCCTTGCCCGCTCCCTCTCCCACCCTACCGTACGCAATCCAAATCCAACGACGCCCGCATAGCCAGCTAACGGTTTAACAGAAACGATGGTCAACTACAAGTCCATCTTCAAGGCCATTTTCCGTCCGGAACATACAGAGGACTCCGCTTCTACCCCGCCCTCGTCTAAATCCAGACCCAAACCATCAAGAGCGTTCACACTTCCGGCATCTCCATCGCGCCCCGGCCCATTCATCGAGCAGCCCGTAGCCGGGCCCAGCACACGGAAGCAACTCAACCCATACGCTAACAACCCTAACCGTCACTCGGCAGTCGCCCTTCGGGACATCCTCTCACCTCGGCCCCGTCTGCGCAAGAACTCGCTTCCTTCCCAATTCCCACAAGAACGGTCAACTCTCCCCCCACGAGTATCCGCCTCTCCTGTCCCCGTCTTAGGGGACGCCCATCCGCAGGGTGAACGACAGTTGACCGCCTCTCCAGTGGCAGACTCCCACCAATCCGACGACTATCTCCGCGAACCCCATTTGTCACTCGATCCCCGGCGCTCGGTTTTCCCCAACGAGAATTCCAGGCTTTCTGATCACTTTGATGCCTCGTTTCCTGCTTCTGGTGTTCCAGAATCTTCCGACATCAGTCTACTCCTATCCTCCGAGCCCAAAGATGCCCGCAAGGCGATCAGCAAGCGTCTCGAAGGTCTCGCTATGGCCCTCGACATGTTCCAACCAATCCAAACCACATCATCCGCCGCGCTCCCGAGGCGTTTGGGTGTCACCTCAAGGGGGTTAGCCAGACTCGACACCTCGCTGGACGTCACCCACCCTCTGATCTCCTTCCCACCTTTACCGCAATCACCGTCCGCCCTTGGCGCTACGTCACTATCACCAATTGAGAACTGGAGGGACGAAGAAGGCGAAGAACCGTTCTCTGATGACGATGAGACTGAAGGTGAAGAAGACGAAGAGGGATGCTACTTCGACATTCCCGGTTCAAAATTCTCCCAGTCCTCACATTCATCGGTCTCTTCATCAACCTCGGACCTCCCCCCAACACCGGTTGACCCACCAACACTCTCAGTTGATGCCGTTCAGTTGTTGCCCCCATTCCTGCCGACATCACCTGTCGCCTTCAACTTGGGTCCAGTCGTTCAGTTGACAGTAGGCAATTGCAAGGCAACGCCGATCCCGGTGGTCAGCGTTGATACTTGTGATGCTCAATCTGGTATCGTTCGGGTGTAACTCGCAGCTCTTTGTCCAAAACCAGGGGATCCCACCACTCCATCGTCGCTCCTTATATCCCCCTTTGTTGATGGGTTCTTTACAGTCTGGTCTACGCATTCATTTCACGCCCTCGGACACTGTAGCTACGGTTCATCTTATTCTCCCCCTTTTCTCCCGTTATTATCCTTCCCCCCTGGTCTCGAACTGTTGTCTTATTGGTATCTCCTATTAGCTTCTTCCCGCCCTTCATATAGTCTGGTATCCGAAGTTGGTCCGGGTGCCTCATTGTTTTATATACGACTTTTTGGACCTCGCCATCTGTTTAGGTTGTAATTCTTCCTCAGCGTGTTGATCGCTGTGTGTGTGCTCATGGGCAACGTGGAGCTACGGGACCTTTCGAGGTTTCCCCCCCTACTTGATTTGCATGACTTGGGTGATCAGACGTCCACACGACCAGAACTCGAAACCGGGGTTCTTCCACGCCTGAATGAGCCAGCTCAGAGTCCCCGCCTTTCAGTCTCGCTTCGAATTGGGTGACGAGAGACGCATGACCTCACGCCCATCACGGATCCTTTCTGATTCTCACTGAGCTCGGCCTCAACGGTCTGGACCGCGAATCTATTATGATCGCCTCTCCCCTTCCATCCACTTTCGCCTATTGCGTATACCTACAGTCCCAGGGTTCACTGAACTGGATCCACGCCCATGCGTCCTTCTCACACAGATCCCTGTCGGTGTTCCGTGTGTCGAGTTGCCCACAGACCAATCGACCCATCACCCCCGCCCACACTATTTCGCGGAATAGCGATCTGAAACTCCCTGACAAGGAAACGCGCCGAGGAATTTCCAAGTCGCGCGGGTATTGGCGGAAATGAAATCTACGAAGCACGGCGCGGGTGGAACTTCGATCTCAGCCCTTGTAAACGCTGTCCCCACCCCATCCACGGTTCTTATACCACCACTGCGCATGCGTTACAGTGGCGAGTTCGCATCCATGTGAGAGCGAACACGGCCTTTCGCCATTCTCTACTGTTCGGGGGTGACCGCCGGGTACGGTTTTCCAAACCTCTCACGCTGGTACGATGCAGGGAGTTGGCTTACAACAACGTACCGGGCGTTAGTTACTTCGGCGTTGGCACCGCATCGAGTAAAGCACCACTTCAAAATTTCGGACAGCTGTATAGTTAGGGGTGACAGAACATCCCAGGCCCATTAGGGGAGATGAATGAATGAAACCGGGCGTTTGCTCTGGAAAGGCACCAGGGGCCCCTTTCCATTGCTCGTCCCGAGCGCAGTTCCATGCCCGAGCTCGAACGTTCCCCTGAAGTGGTTGCGCGCATCGTGATTTCATTCATCTGTGCATGCGGAATGTTATGTTACACTTTTTTGCCTCTCGATCTGTCCTTGTTCCTTCTATGGAAGACCCTCTGCGTTATGCAAGAGGTTTCGTCTTGTACAATAGGACATAAGCCGACGCGTCCTCGCCTGCAAAAATTTTTATCAAAAAATGTCAGCAGGAAAATTCCCAAAGGTCCAAACGGGGAAAGAGTGTCGATCACGATCACAGGCGAAGACGAACCTCCTCCATCCAATGTAGTCAATTTCTCTGCCGGGAAAATGGAAACCTTCTCGTCGTCAAACTTATACCAATCTTCGTCGTCGTCATCGATCGTCCTTTGGTCGGGTTCGGTAGCCTGGCTGGTTTTAGGATGGAAAACGCTCTTCTTGACGAATCCGATGTAATGACCGGCATCCGCCGCGGCACCCTTGTGCGTGATGATCGCTGTTCGTTCGTTGTAAGGGCCGGGTAATAGAAGAGATAGAGGTGGCCAAACTCCGGGGTGACCGACACGTACCAACCAACTCGTACAGCCCCGTTGGGCTGGCTCCTACATCACCCTTGACGTCAGGACTGATCAGCGCTTCGAGCTCATCCAATTCTTTCTTTCTGTAAACAGACTCGTCGTCGAGATCGCCGCCCTCCTCGGGTTTATTGTCAACCTCCATCGTTGCCCCCTCTGTAGTGGGAGTGGAGTCCGACGGAGCAGCCGTCTGGCTCGTTGAAGCCTTGTTCTTCATCCGTTTTCGGACTTTGCGCCTTTCCATCCTATCCTTTTCGATTTCCATCAATCTCCGAGATGCTGGCTGCAACTTGGCTTTCAGTTCGTCTGTCACGATATCCAACGCGTCGTATTCCGTTGGGAATTTAACTTTACGCTGTAAAAGCATGAACGATCAACGTTGTATGCGCACGAAGGCTAGAGCTGTCTCACCATTATCTTAGCCTTCTTGCTAATATCTGCTCGCCACGCGAAACGAACCATGTGAATTGTAAGGTACGTGGGGAGTCGGCTCAGGCGGGAATGGTGCGAGTACACGGCATCCCTGTCCAGAGTCTGTGACCGTTTCGTGACCTTCTGATCCAGAGCCTGCATAGCGAGATAAGGAAAGGGGAAAAGCAAGCCTAAACGTTCCGCCCACCTCCTTGATGCCCGAATGCATGAAATTGGTTTGAATTGAAATGTGGCATTCGACTTTGAGTGCGTTCTCTGTGGATACCGTAGCGGGTTCTTCCGGCGCCTCATCACATCTCAGCCTAAACAGATCGGTTCAGCCCTTCTACAGATTTGCCACAAACGGAGAGAAATCGTAAACACCCACTCGTTCCGCACACGAGACATCATGTAGGCCTCGATGAATTTCTTTCCGGACGGCCCCGGGACATCTCGAAGTGCATTCCCAACTATTTGAGAATAGCATTCCTCCGCATCTAGGAAGGTTTCAGAATCTTCTAGGAGGAACAGTTACTAAGGAGTATAGGCACAATTCACCTTGTTGAGCGTATGCGGCCAGAAGCTTGTTCGCTCCCCCGCTCCTGCTGACCTCAGCGAATTGCGGGAAGCTCTGCCTCAAAGACGCGAGGAATTGCATGGGGATAAACGAGTCTACCGTTCGAGACATCGAGGTATATAGCTGCCCGAGATGTGCAGGGAGACCAGAAGCGGAATCACTGCACATGACTTAATCAGCTAGTTTTACGGCACGGGAAGACGGAGAATACCCGGTGAGAGCCGTTTGGAGCTCTGGAATTGCTCTCAACATTTGGACAGTGGCATTCATGTAACAAGTGTTCCCGAGGTTCTTCAGTCCAACAGGCAAAGCAAGCTGCGTAGATCAAAAGTCAGCACGCCCACAACGGACGTCAGAGGGGTCTCAACTAACCGCCTCAGCCAATTCCTCATCGTCCATATCTATGATGCAGACGCACAATACGATTCAGTCCCGCCAAACCTCGGATGAAGACAGCGATCGACGACGGAACCTTCTAAGAACACGATCTTCTTCTCTGGAGGCTTCGGGAGCTCTTCAGCCGTTCCCAGAACCATGAAGCTCAGACCCTCCTTCAACGCGAGCTTGCCCCAATCGTCGTCCTTGAGCGTGCCACCCTTGATCATGACCTTCATCCGATCGACCGGCACTCCAGTCGACTGGTAGATGGTCTCTTTGAAGACTCGGGGCGGTTGAGAAGCATCGAGGGCCAGAGGGTAACTCTTCCCAGAGTGTTTAATCGTGACGGGGATTGAAGCCATCGCGGAGAACGCGTAATCGGTCTGAGGGATGATGGGTGAATTTTACAAGACGCGGTTTCATCAAACCACGTGAACGAGAAAGACAAATCTAATCAGACTTAATCATATCTTCGGCATACCACTTGTGTGGGTACATATGGGTTCCTACTTATGACAATTCGTAACAAAAAAAAGCTGGACGATGCCCTTCGGGCGGATGCCGCACGTGAGGGGGCATCCACGGTCTTTGCGCTGATTCGAGAGAGTGAAAAACCACCACTTCGCTGAATGGGACTTGGAGTACTGTACGCCCATGGATGGGTTCGAGGGAACGGACGAAGGGCGGCACCGCAGAGTTGTCGAACGGAGATTTCGGCGGCTGTTCGAGTCTCAAGGGCTCAGCAAAGGTAATCAGGAGGGATTGATGGGAGTTCAAACAGTCAGAGTGGGGGGGGGGGGGGGGGCGTGACCCCTCCTAGTGACAATCGTTCCTCAAAGAACAAACGGGAACCTAACAATCTGACTAGGCGGCTGGATCTGTTGAGTATTGTATTGTTACGCTGCCTGTAGTGGTGCACGACGCGCAAAAGTCCATTCTTCACGATTAGGGCGGGGCGGGGAAGAGGAATGATGGAACGTGAATGGCTGGTGAACAAACCACAGCCCTCTCAGGTTCGGGAGATAGACGTTCCGTGTGGTCGGAACGGTTTCTCGAAAGTTGGGAACGCGTCAGGTGTGCGATGGTCTGGGTGCTCGAGGAAGTTAGGGATGTTGTGGAACTGTTGGTCGTCAAGCTTCGAGAACGAGTGTTGTCAGACAGTTGGTAGCAGTGGGCCAAGATCGAAAGGGAGCCCTCAAAGGGGTCAATCTTTCCTGTCCCTGTATCCGCACTGTTTCGGATATGGGAGCCAGCCCGTAGAGAAGAGAACGGACGTTCCAGAGTCCACATCAACAGACCTCATCCTGTAGGTGTGGTTGGCGGCGAGGTAAACCACTGGCGTGGAGTGGTTGGTGGTAACATTGGTGGGTTTGGTCTGCGCCCACTGAAGTAGATTCGAAGTACGAAAACCGTCCCGGCGATCGATGGAGGCCTAAAAGGTGGTGGATTCACCGAGGGCGGGGAGCAGTTCGAGGGGAGGGGGGGGGTGAGCAACGGAATATGAAGGCGGACGGCTGTCACTTACCCCTACCTCAGGAGGGGTCAACACGCCGAGGAGGGGAAGCTCGGTCTCATTGACAGTGCTCTCACAATGGTTCATCACATCAAATCCTGGATAACAGCGGACCATCACATCGACAACATGGGAGACGAGAGAACAAACGAGAAAACGTAAAAACGTAAAGGTATATCCACCAAAATTTCCTGCCACCTGGCCTGCAAGAGGCAGGGACGGGTATCGACAGTTCTACCTCCTTGCATGCCCCCTCCTCCGCGATCCTGTGGCAGGGCCAGTAGCAACAGGTAACCAAGACCTCTTCGCAATTTGCCCCCTCCGCACAGGGATTGGTGACGGTGGCCTCGCCAATAATCCCTCACCTTCGTCGTCTGTGCCAGCTTCGACGTGAACTATGGCATCCACGTCAGGCCCTGCGAGGTCGAGATCGTGGTCATCCCCAGTCGTTTGGTGATCGGGACGTTCCTCGTCTTCGCTTTCCTCCGCACCAATCACATAACCGACACCCATATGCACTGGTGTCCCGGCTGCCCCGCCACCTTTCAGGAAGCCCCTCTTCTTGCTCCTTGTTCCAACACCAACAAGGACGCCACTATCCAACAACCCACCGTCCTCGGCGATCCGTATCTCCTCATCCAAGGTCTGTCTCCTAGTGTGCCCATTCGGGAGAGAGCCGGCAATGGCCTTTGGATAGGGCGTAACACCAGCAAAACTCTTCTCATTCAAAAAGGATAACATATGGTCGTCCTCTTCAGAGGCGTATTCTAACTCGTCGGAGAAACGAATGGCTGGCGTGGGGAGCTCAACGGATACAACGCGGGATTTCGCGGGGCGGCGTGGCCGCTTCGGAGTTTGCATTTGAGGCATAGGCGATGAAGGAATCCGCCTGGGGAAAAGGAGTTTCGGGGTGGGAGGTCGCATAGGGGGTGGTGAAGACGTCGTTACTGACACCGCCGTCAGAGGAGGGGGCATCTCAGGAGTGTTCGTTGAACGCTGCTGCTCTGTGGCCCGCATGTTCGCAAGTCTAGTCAACGCAGGGGGGCTATCGTCAATCACTATCACTTCCTTGGCGGGTTGTTGGGTTGAGCTCTGCGATCCCTTGGACCTGTGTCCGTGGGGGTGGGGTGGGGTGACGGGCAAACGGTCTTCAGCAGAGTTCTCTTGGCTCGGTTCGTGATCTGAACACAAGGAAGGTGTATTATCCATGGAACCTGGACCACGGATTAATGGGTTGGGTTTTGCAGCTGGGCGGGTGGTGGTGGGCGGGAGTTGAGCAGGGGTGGTGACGAGTCGTGCGGGAGGTGGGGGTTGTACTCCTTTGGGAGGTGGCCGGACACGAGCGGGTGGGAGGTCTTCATGGGGAATCGATGAGAAATCGAAAGGAGTGTTGGAGGTGGTCAGCCGTCGTTCCGACTTGGTGGCGACTAAGCAAGCCAAGTCAGTGAGAATACAAGTCATAGGCTCAACAAACGTACGAGACAGCCCCGAGCCGGGATCACCTGTCCTCTGCCGTTTATTCACAGCTTCAAGACCGCCAGCGCTCAACCTACGTTTGAGTGCAGCGGTATTTACTTCTCGCTCCGGAGGGTCCGCCTCTTTCCCTGTGCTGCGAATTGACGCAAGGCTCCCGGTCTTCCGCAGCTTGACAGATTTCACCTCACTGAGGAAAGCAGCCATTTTATCGCCGCCTAGATTAACAGTCGGCTGTCCAGTACGCTTCGTCCTAGAAGGGGCGTACACAGAATTGATGGGTGCCTCGACTGGAAGGGTAGTATGTTTCAGAGCGGCTCTTGCGGAAGAGAGGAATTGTTCAGTGGATCTGGAACCTGATCCAGGGAGTCGAACGGGAGGAATGTATGAATTCAACACGGGTGGGGGAGGTGGTGGTGGTGGTGGTGGTGGTGGCATCGATGTGTATCCTGGTTGGACACTAGGTCGACGATGGGAGTCAGATATCTTGCGTTGCTCCAGCTAGGCGGTGTCAGCAAACACCAAACACCACTATGCGGATACACACCTCTCTCCTCAACTGGGCAACCTCTTGTTCCAGGGTGCGGATCCGTTGCTTGTCTCGGTCGCGCTCAAGTTCAATCTGTTCTCGGTCCTCAGCTGCGGCACCATCTTCAAGTCGCTTCTCGGCAGTTTTATGGGATTGCAGGGCGTTTACGAGCTCCCATTCCTTCCCGCGAACCTCGTACTCTGTTGTGGTCTCGCCTGGATCGCGACAGAACGGTGGCTCGACGGCCCTCCGTTTCCCCTTCGCCTTAGCAGAGAGTCTAGGTGGGGATGGAGCGTCCTCTGCGAGTGGGGGTTAAAAGTAACTCGCATCTAAGTTGCTGAGATAGCGCACCTGAACTGATATCGGCTTCGGCGTAACAATCCTCTAAAGTTTGCTGAACCTCAGCTCCGATGGGATCAGGTTGTTCAAGGGAAGGCGACGGCGCGCCATAAGTGACGCGTTGAATACGCGGAGTTTGAAGTGCAGGGGCAAAGTCTGGGAACATGGATGGCGAACGCGGGAATAATGAACCAGGCATAGTGGTGAGAGGGGGTCTCAGTGACGCCTTCTCGCGGGGGCCTGGTAAAGACGGTTTGAGGAATTCTGGGTGGAAAATGGTGTGGGTTGGGTATATCGCAGAGGTACGGTGGACCTGACTCACCAGACTCGTTCGGCGTACGAGAGGCGTCAGGACCGTCGGAGAGGCGCGATCGTTCGCTTGTGGTTCTCCTTCCACGCTCATCCTTCTTGGATCGCACGTTGCGCTTCAGGTGCGGGGGGCTGGGATACACCATATCATTGACACGCCTTGATTCCTTCTTGGCACGTCTAGGCTTATGCGATGAGCCGGAAGGGCCAGGTTCGGACCATTGCTGTGAGATGCAGGTCAATCTTCCGTGTTGAACACTTCGCGATCGCGTTCCGCGTTACTTGCCTGGACAGACCCTCCTGCTGCGTTGGTTACGAACGATTCGATTTCCCGTGAGAAAAAACCAAAAATATCGGACAGCAGTCCAGAGCCTGGTGCCCCAGATTTGCTCGAGTTGGCGGAGGACACCATGCAGAAATGAAACAACGGGACAAGAGTGCGACCGTGACGTGACGCGCGGGTAACGCAGATCGATGATTTGGACGACTTCCACCAAACTACCGTTACGAGCTTTCATACGCGCATAACCATGACCTGAATACACTTCTGCGGCCCAGACCCCCACTCTCACTCGTGAAGAAAATAATTGGACTGCTTGGCATAGTGTGTTAACGGTATTGTTACATTCGCTCGCTATATAACGTCAAAGTTAGGAAGTACAAAAGTTTCAAACCCAATACATCAGCGGATTTTTGGGCTGTTTGAGCCCCCGTTGCCAGACTGCTTCGTTGAATTGGATGGTTCCAGAAGATGAGATGTTGCTGTCCCCATAGTCAATGGAGGGGTCGAAGTAATATTTCCGGCTCATATCGCAGATCTTCTGTTATTGGGGGGGGGTGTTAGCAAAACTCCAGCAACCAGCGAGACCACCTACATCAGCATCTGGAAAAGTGACAATCCACAGTTAGTAGACTTCCCGACACCATGCACAATGTTGCTCACAATAGATGGGGGTGGGAATAGATACACTGCAGGATGCTCCTTGATGCAGGTAGCAGAGGTAATAGGACAATTCCTCTGTCTCCCTTTGTTTCATGAAAGGGAAGTCTTTGCGCATAAGCACATAATGGCTCGGACGACTCGCTATACCAGGTTGCTAATATTCAATATCAGGAGGGAGCAAGTGACAATGATCTTACTTCCAAGGAGGCCAGCATGTGACAACATCCAGAAGTCACCCTTGGAGAGGGGGCTTGCAAGGGTGTTGTCTGCTACCCAACCAGCAGGGAGATTTCCTGTCCTTCCTCCACAATCCCTGGTGCTCATGTTCAGTGCCATGTCAACACTGATATAATACCAACATACTGTTGAGATGCAGGGAAAAACCTGACATGGTGCCTGAAAGTAGCCATAAGAAGAGGTATTTGTGAAGATCATATTCCTTACCTCTTTGTGACAAACAGGAACATGCACTGGAATTCTGAGACTCCAGCTCGATGATAAGCATCTGGATGGATTTTCTGAGTTTGAAGAGCATAAATATAAGACTCAGAATAATATACCTGCAATTGCTTGATACTCCTGCTGATATACAGTCTCAAACTCAGAATCAGAGACACCATCCCTGTAGTAAAAGAGCTGGACAGGAGCATGACCATTATTCCTTGCCTGGAACTGTTTGATTGCAGCCTGTGATGTGGTTTGAGATTTTTATCTAGGTAAACAGGAAGATTTGTACCTCAACCATTGTTCCAAGGTCCTGGATCACAGAAAGTCCAGGTTGCTGAACCCTAGTCTGTGCCCAGTAGAGGACAAAGGTGGTCTCAAATGATGCAGTGATTCCAGCAATTGATGGTCGATTTTGTTCACCAGGGCTGAGAATGGTATGAGTAATGTGGTTAATGAGGGATTTTGGGTAGAACAACCCAGGACTTGAGATGTCAGCACCTAGTGGGTGGGTTAGTTAGCAGGAAATGAATTTGTCAAGTTTTTTACCAATGATCATTGTAGGTTTGGCTAACAATGATTTCACCATCCAATCTGTTGGTGAAAGAGTAGGTTTACAGTTTATACCACCAAGCTTGGCATTGATCCTAATAGGAGGGTCAGAAATCAGAAATGGTTGTAGTTTAGCCCATACTTCAAGGCAACATTTGTGAGGTATTGAGAAGATGAGTGATTCTTGTTGATCTTGTCTTGGTGCTGCAGTGGTTTTTGGGTCAGAGAGGAAGCAGGGGGGTTATGATAGGATACTAACAACACATTGAACTCTAACACCCAGCTCAATGTCTGCAGTATACCTGACCTGGGTGCGAGCATCTGGCCCATTGGGTAGGACCACAATGATGATCTGTGGCCAACTTCCAGTCCTTTCATTTGCAAGTTTGCCCAATTGCATGAAACTCTGAAAGTGTAGTCTTAGATGCAAGGTGTATAAAATCAAAAGAGATCCTACTGCAGGAATATTTTGAGGGAGGTCAGTTCTGACCTCAGGCTGTGTATCAACACCTAGATAAAGTTGTTAACATGCCAGGCTCCACTGGGGCTGTTCAATAAAAATGTAACTCATGCCTAACACAAGGAATATAAGCCATTAAGAACAGGGAGATAAAATAAATAGATCTTACCAAGTTCAATAGATTTGCCAATGAGACCCTGTACAAAGCTCTGGAAGGCATTCCCCTTGAGTGATGCAAAGTTGAGGAAACACCATGATTGAATTGTGGCAGGCTGATGGACTTTCAGTGGGGCTGCAGAGTGCTTTGCAAACTGAGAATTCCATGAGCCATTTTGAGGTGCCTGGTCAACACATTAGTACACTTTCCTATCATGCATTCAAACAGACACACCACATCAGTCTTCCCCTTGAAAGTCATCTGCAGAGGGGAGAGGATGGACCCTTTGATCCTGAGTGGAGAGGAATCTATTGAGATTCCAGCTTGTGCTAGGTATGGGTTCCCATCTTGATAGTTGAGGACACCTGTGGCCTTCAGTGAGTCTTCAATAAGCCGCAGACGTTCATTGGGGTTCTTTGGAGTGTATTTGAGGATTGCAGTGGTTAGATCACCATCCACTATTGGCTTCTTGAACTGCTGGCCAGGGAGGAGATTGCAAAATTCCATGGGGAATTTGAACTTAGCCTTGCCAGCTTGGACACAGAAGATGGTTGGAAATTGAAGAGTGCGCCCAGTGTTTTTGAAATGGTCCTGGGTTCACTTATTAGGATTGGTGTAGACTTTCAGTGCAGAACCCTGCTCATACCATAATAGTAATTTCTTCTCCTTCCTGGTTCAAAAACCTGATCTCTAAGGCTGGGCCAACAATGTCAGTGATCCTGTAAACCTTCTCCTTCCCACCCTTCAGAGGACGAGTCATCTTGAATGTCAAGTTCCTGAGGAACCTCCTGAGAATATCCCTCTTCTGTTTTCCCTGGAGTTCCCTAATATTGTTAACACCAAGGATTGCCATGCACACTTCAATGAGGGGTCCACCCTTGAACATGACACCAGTTGTGATATCAATGTTCATCATGAGTTGACCAGAAATGGGGCGAATGCTTTGAAAGAAACCCCTGTGGAGGAGAAATGGAGACCGTTCCCCAACAGCAGATGTATGCTGGGGAAGGGTTGAATAGACAACCTTGGAGGATAAAGGTCGGTGGAATTGGCTACCCACACCCTTGTCAATATGAGGCAAAACCCTAATGGAGGCAGAACTCACATGTTTGAGTGTTGGGATATGCACACTTGGAGGATGGTTGTAACATTGATTGCAGCCTCTGAGGGGTTCCCACCAATAAGCTTCTTAACAAACCTAATGAATGCTGGGTAAGAAGCAAGAGCAGATCAAGAACCAGAGATGATTACTCAGACTCCACTTGTGCAACCAAGCGGATGGTTACAGTGTATTCACTGATTGCCCCCTCAGGTTTGCAGGGGAAAACCATCTCACCACTGGGGAAGAGTGGTTTGAAAGAGAAGATGTTCTTTTTCCCATCAAACGCAGGTTTGGTGGAAAAGATTTGAGGGTTTTGAACTTGAATAGTATTGATTATCTCAAAGATTCGGCGCTTTGCCTTAATCTCTGGAGCAATATCTGAAAACCCAAGTAGCCATGTTAGGGGGTGTAATTGGCATGGGATTGGCAAAATATAAGGGTCCACTGACCAACTGCGTGATAATGAGAACCCAGGAAGGAAGAAGGAAGGTGAAGAAACTCACCATCATATTGATAGATGGTCCTTCCGATCCGATCCAACGAGATCTTGAACAGATTAACTTTTGCTATTGCTGTACCCCTCGAAGGTCGGCCTGGTGGGGGGGCTCCACCGCGGATCAGAGGTTGGGACATGGTGGTAGAGCCAGAAAGATCGCTGATCAGGGTCGAACGACGATCGCGGTTATCTATCGAGCTGATCAGTGCGAGGATCGCACATCCTGTCTATGGTCATTTATTTAGAGTACGTATGCAGCGGTTGTTATGATCCATAGACCATCGAATAAAGTGTTGATACATTTACTACATGCAGAAAGCGCGGGGCGTGAAGAAAGAATACTATGCAAACTATTTTACACAGAACAAAGGTGAACCGGCGATCCTGCAAATGATCGTCCATTAAACACCACCTGACCCATTCGCGCCAGCCGGTTGATACATAAACTGGTGTTGAACACCTCCCTTAGAAGTGGTCGAGGGATAAGGCGGACGCCCCGCTCGGAAGTAGGGGTTCGATCGTTGATCCGGTTGTGGGGGAGTTGGCGTCGACGTAGGAAGTGCCCACTGTATATGGGGTGTTTGGCTCTGGGACGGCGGTTGGGCGTGGGTTGAAGGCGGACGTTGGGCGACGTTCGACGGGGGTAATGATGTCGGCGGTTTAATGGCTGCCATAGCTGGAGACGTGGCCACTGGTGGGGACGAAGTGTTGCTCTGAGACGGGGACTCTGAATGGCCAGTGGTAAGATTCGCAACGGACATGGTATCGGCGGAACTCTTGATGCCATTCGCGTCTTCCGTCTCTCGTCGTCTCTTGTTCACACGTGTCGTGCTCTCCTTGAGGCCCATAGAAGTGGCCTTTAACAAGATTTGGTGTCTAAAGGAAGGGGCGTGAGGAGGGGTCACTCTAACAAAAGCCCACTTACCTCGTGCGTGTGTTCCCCCATGCCTGAATAACGCGGTCCCAGTCGATCTCGCCTTTCTGGTCTCTGCACTGCTCGGTCAACTGTTTGAGCCGGGCGACCTCATCTTCAGCCCATTGGCCCTTCGGTAGTGTAAGTAGGAGGGATGGGTACGCCGTTTAATAATACCCCTACCTGATTGTAGCCTGTTGGCCATGGGTTCGCAGGTGCTTGTGTCGGCGTTCCAGTGCTTGGGACGTTGGTGTTCGTCATCGTTGGGGTAGTCGTAGCCACGTTCGTAGTTGTGGCTGCAGGTGGGTTTGGGGTGTTGGTAGGTGGGGTCGCCGTGGTCGTGTTCGTTGGTGTGCTCGTGGGTTGCGAAGCGTTCTGCGTCGGTGTGGCAGCGTAGAAACCTGCGGTGGAAGCGGGGTACTGGTAGTAGGATGTTGGAGGGTAACGCGGCGGGTAGACGGTATACGTTGGGGGCGCTGCCATGGGGGGAGGACCAAGCGGCATTACGAAGGGTTGAGGTTGGTTCGGAATGACGGAGGCTGGGGTATTGTTCTCCTGTGAAGTGGAGGCAGTCTGCGGCGCATACGGGTTGGCTGCGAATGTGGCTGCGGAGAACGCTTGGGGAGGCATCTGCGCGTGATAGCCTGGGGCTCCATACACGGGTTGGGCCCCAAACGAGGTGTAGAGAGCGGGTGGGGGGCTGTTTATGAGCTGTATGGGGTTCGCCAGCTAGGGAAACGCGTCAAATATGGTCTTGCGTCCATCCGGTGAACGCACCAGGCTGTCACAGATTCTCTTAGCTTCAGAAATCATAGTCAGAGGGTCGAACTTCGCGCCTGGGCCCATTTGATAGCATTGTGCGATCACAACGGGTGTTGTACCTTTCTGCACAATGATCCGAATGAGTTTTCGAGGAGGCAAAGGAGAGTCGAACGATGTCTCACAATGAGCTCTTCAGCTGCGCTATAAAACTCGGCACATAAGTTGAGCGTTCGCCACTGAAACTTGTAGTACTCTTGGTGTTGTTGGTGTAAGCCGGCTTCCTGCGGTATGGCTGGGGGAGGCGGGTACTGTGAAAAGTTGTGCATGCTTCCAGCGGCCTTGGGGTTGGGTTTCTTAGTGCTTCGGGAGCCTTTTGGACGGCCAGGGCCCCGCTTAGATTTCACTTCGCCGTCAGGTTGTGTATTCTTAAGATCAGATGGGGCACCGTTCATAACGCTTTCAACGAGTCGGATTAAATTCACGCTTAGTATTTAAAGAAGGGTATTTACACACCCTCCGGATTTGTTCTGGATAGGGGAACGTGGAGGATCATCGTCCGCCATGTCGTCTTCGTCATCCTCCTCCTCCTCCTGCCGCTGGTTGTTCAGCTGTTGATGGTGCGCGAGTTGGGCGGAGGCGACCTGGGCTGGGTCGTAAGGAGGATAGACGGGTGGCGACTGGGCGAGGGGATGTTGGAGGGCATGGGAGAGTGGCTGATAATGTTGGGAGGCCATCGTCGAATTTTTTTATTTCCGTGGCCGAGAAAAAAAAAGCGGACGGGGAACAGCCGCGATCGGAGATTTAACACCCGAATCGAAACCCAGAAAAACTCCGCAGCGACTGGCTTTGATCTCCGCCCGGTCTTAGCCGAGTGACTCTCCCCGATTTGGAAATACTCGTGTGACATGTGACCGTTGACTCAAAGATGTGCCACACCTCTGCAGACTACAACAACCACTCAGCCTCCAACCACCATCGTCCCCGCACCCGTTGTCGTCCATGACCTCCACAACCAGCTCGGGCTCGCGGAATATCGTTGCCAATGCCTTGCGCGGCGCTGGCCTCATGGATCGTGACGAACGCATGCGGGACGTCCAGGATAAACCCGGTGGTCGCAAGGGATCAAGCAAGATTCGCGCACACCGGCAGCGTCCCATCGATAATTACAAGGACCAAGCAGCTGGCCCAAGTAGGGTATCTATGGTAAATACGTGACTTATTTTCTTGTTTTTCAGGGAGTTCCGCGCACCCGCCGTGTCGGGTCTCTTCTTGTACTCCCTCCTTTGTCGAACACCCAACTTACCATGTAATTCACCCCGCACTCCCCTCCACCCTCCCTTGTCAGCTCACTTCCAGAGCCTCCTCCTCCGAACCTCTCTCCATCCGAGGGGCTTCTAGGCCCACCGCGGCCGGTCGGATTCGGCGCAACGCAGTATCGTTGAACACTTCGAAGGTTCCCGGAATGCCAGCCACTTCCACCACCGCGAAAGCTATGGACCAATGGAGGGAGTTCGTTAGGTCACGATACAACCGCGAAACACAGTTTCTCAATCTCGAGGTCAGCAACTGTGGCGTCACGAAATGTATTATCGCTTATCTTGCTTTGGCAGCGCATGGTCGACGACCCCGTAGTCCAGAAATACAATCTCCTTGTACCCGGCGTTCCTGGGAGTAGCGGCAAGGAGACGGCGATTATGTTCAAACTAGCTGCTCAGCTGCGACCGCCCGTGAGTTTTAGGCGCTGTTCGTCACCCCCTGCCCCTTTCACTCAACGTGTGCAGGTACAAACATTATCTCTTGCGCACAATCATATCCAATCCGGCAAAGACATCTCATCAGTGGGGATGTTTTTGCCCAAACTTGTCAACCTCTCGCTTGCCAATAACCAGCTTAAGGCCATGGATGACATTCGTTTACTTACCCGCGAGAAGAACAAACTGGACTTTTTACGCGAACTCGTTCTGACCGGTAACCCCATCAAGGGTAACGATCCCGCAAACACAGAACAGTACCGACGGTTCGTCCCCCTTGTCCCTTGTCCCGACCCCAATTCACGTCATCCAAACGATCGATAGGGACATCGTTAAGCGCTTTCCCGCTTTGGAGATGCTCGATAACGAGCCAATTGTGAAAGTTGGGTTCGACGCACCGACACCCCACGCGAGTTCTTCACATCGCCTCACTCCGGTACCGACTACAAACTCCTTCGCTCGCTCAATGGCGCCATCATTCATAATGGGTGTTGATGGTGACCTCGTCAGTGGATTCTTGACAAGGTGAGTTCGGCCAAGGACACGCACATCGGCGTTGAAGGTGTTGACCGTACATCCCAGGTTCTTCACCCTCTTCGACACACAACGGTCGGAACTTCTGGATGTGTATCACCCCGCAGCGACCTTTTCATTTTCCGCCAACACTTCGATTCCACCACGGGCCCGAATCCAGGGACTTCATAGTACACTCCCCAATCAGAAGAATCTCAAATGGGACGTCTGGCTGGGCGGAGGAAACGGTGGTTCGCGAAACTTGTCTCGTGTCGGGAACGTGGACAAGATGGCACAGTCCTTGCACCTCGGAAGAGAGAACGTGATTCAGTCTATCCTCGCTCTGCCGAAGACCAAGCACGATATCGCCGGCGCCCCTTCGGCGTTCTGTTTGGACGGCTGGCTTACTGGATCAACACTATTTGTCACGGTGCACGGACAGTTTACTGAGGGTACGAGCTTCTTTTCTTTGTTGTCGCAATCGAAGTCTGAACACGTGGGGTTTACGCTGGGCTTACCCGACAGAACCTGTCAATGCATTGCGCTCATTTGACCGTTCCTTCGTTCTGGCACCGGCGGCGGATGACTCGAGGTAAGCTAGAATCGTAAAAAAATATTAAATACCTATTTTTCATTGATTTTACTAGGGCGAAGATGAAGGGATGGGCAGTCGAAATTCTTTCCGACCAACTGACGGTCCGTGGATACTCGAGCGGCGACGCCTGGACGCCGGGACCAATGATCGTGCAACCCATCCTTGCGGAGGCACAGCCACCGAGTCTCCCGAGCCTCAAGGCCGCGCTCGCCTCGATTGTGAGCCGTGACGCCACGGGTGTTGCTGATAGGAATTTCACACTTACGTTTTTTTTTTTGAAACCCAGCCTGACGTCCAACGAGCTCAAGTGGTGCGATTGTGCCAGCAAACGGGCTTGAACGTGAATTTTGCGGTGGATTGCCTACAACAGAATGGTTGGGATCACGAGAGGGCGGTGGCGAATTTTAATCAAGTGAAGGTGAGATGGAATTTCTTCCAGGCTTCCGTAAGATGCTTCCGTGGGGGAAGCTCCGGCATCTGCGGTGCGCTTCTCGGGGTTGAACGCTGAATGTGTGCGATTATTTGATGATGCTGACCGACTTGACGTAACCTCTTAGGGTTCTCTTTCTCGAGACGCTTTTCTGTAAGCCTCGCATCCCCTTTGGAGGATCGACGGCGACGGGAGGGGGAAATAATTGGGAGAGTTATTGGACTTGATAATGCATTGTCTATCTTCCACACTGACCCTCTATGGAGGGAGGAAAGCCTAATTCTACGGTAGTGTAGCCAGCCTATTGCGAGTGTAACAGAGCGTTGTCCCCATTCGCCGAAGAATATTACGCGAGAAAAGAGGGAAAAAAAGATTTCCGGTCGACGGAGGCAGATGCGGGTGATCCTTTGTTGTATTGATCCGGGCGATATTCGTAAAGGTCGTGCCTCGTTTTCTCGCCTACATTTATTGCATCGTGTTTTTGAATACTTAACGGTCCCTCTACCCTCTTCCAATGCCTCGTTCCCCTCCCCCGTTCTCCCTTCTCCCCTCCCCTCCCGCTCCCTTTGCTTCCGACTACGTAATCCCCGCATGGCCTCACGCCCACACGACCCCACTCCCCAAGACCCCCAAGACCAGAAACTGCTCGATGCCGCCTTGTCCGGCGACGATCAGGCCTTCACAAGTGCCCTCTCAGCTGGCGCTGATGTAAATGTCGTCTACGAGGACGGTCGGAACGCCTTGGTCGGCGTCATGACCGGTCGGAAGTGAGTCCCCTCACCCGACCTCGGATCTCTATCGCTTATCGCCGTCCTTCAGTTGGAACTCCGTAGACGCGTCGAACGCGCCCGTCATGTCCATATCTCGCTTGAATATCCTCAATGATATTATCACCCATCGAGACGTTTCTCTCTTCACACTCAATGCGTCCAACGCCTCTGTCCGTGGGGTCAAGTCCATCAGTCCTCTTGGGGCCGCCGCCCTTCTCAACAAGCATACCGTTGTCCAAACCCTCTTGGAACTTTCTCCGGGCCTCGTGTCCATCGACCTCCCAGATACCAGGGGTCGCACTCCGCTGATGTGTACGTGATTACCATTCCTCATTATCAAGAATGATTACCTCATGCTTCTGGACAGATGCCTGCCAAAATGGCGGCCTCGAAGTCGTGCAACACTTGTTGTCTCACGGTGCCCGACCAGACTTCCGTGATGCTCAGTTTCGCACCGCCATTCACTACGGATTGCTCCACCCTCGGATTCTGTGGCACTGCGAAGACTTCCTTCGTCGTCACAGATCAGACGAGATTACTGTAAGTCGCCTTATCACCTCCAAGTTTCACCTTATTAATGAGCGTGCCAGCAACACGTCAACAAAAGGAGCGTTTGTCAAGCAGCTCAAGCAAATGCATTGTATCATGCCAACTCGCAAGTCATTCCACCCAGCCATTTCTACCAAGACTCCAACTTTGTTCATACACTCGTCAACACAATCAAATCGGGAAAATCCGACGCTGTACAATCCCTGTTATTTCCTCCATCATCGTCCCCCCAAAGCCTCAACCCCACTTCCCCTGACTACCTGATCAACGCTCAGGATTCTCGTGGGTGGGGCCCAATTCATCACTGTGTATCCTCATCATCTCCGGCGAGAGAAATTCTCGATGCCCTCTACCTCGCCGGCGCTGATATCAGTCTCCCCACCGCCGTCGACTTGCACACTCCGCTCCATTGCCTTGCTCTCACTTCCTGTCAACCCCTGGACGCCCTTGATGCCGGCCTGTTGTATTCATTCACTGTACACCTCATTCGGGATCTCCGCGCGCCCCTCGGGGCTCGAGACCGAAACGGTGAAACTTGTATCCATATCGCTGCTGAGCGTGGCGCCAGCGTTGATGTATTATCTGCCTTCTTGGATTGCGACCCCAAATCCGTCGTACGAGAAATCAGAAACTCTCGAGGGTGAGCACACTTTTTTTTCTTTCCATCTTCTGCTACCCGTCAGGCGATCGTCGATGATCCGTGCACTCCTCCCCTCTTCACTTTTGGAGATCAGGCTCAAATCTTACACCCGCCCTTCTTCCGTTTCCCCTTTAGGTTGACGGCCGCCGATGTTGCGAAATCCGAATATCGAGCCTTGTTCGGACTGGAGGCGGAGCGCCCCGACTCCGTTGCTTCCATTCGGACCGTCAAACCCAAAAAGTCTCTCAAGTCCCTCAAGAGCGTGCCGTCGCTCGCTTCTATTGCTTCCGTAATCCCTACCTACGATCACGTTCCCCCTATGCCCTTGGACGACTTTATCCCTCCGTCAGCCAGTATTCTTCCCCTTCTGGAGCGACTCTTCGACGATCTGAGATTCATCTCCCGGGCCCTCCCGTCTACGTACACCGAGGCCGACTTCGACGCCTTGGAGGAACTGTTGGCCGACGTTGCCGGTATGGGGAACATGCTCATCAGCCTTGCCCGCGATCCCGTCGAGTCCGTCGCGGAAAGCCTACGAGAGGCGCAGTCTTCTATCGGACGCGTCAGCGGCCTGTTGAATAGCGTATCCAAGGAGATCGAGGACAGATTGGAAATCAGAACAGGCGCAATGATGCGTTGGGGTGAGAGTGCCGTCCAGGCCCGCCGACGCACCACAGATTCCGGATCTTCTGGAGAAACCGCTGTCTCCTCTCAGAGAAGCCGATCGATGTCTGGGAGCACAAAACTTGGATCCAGCACAGACTTGAGCGAAGTTTGTGGCGAAGAACCAAAGGACCGTTCCGCCGTGAGCGGAACTGAGAAACTCAAGAAATGGTTCAGGAAGAAGCTCAACGTCTTCCCCAGCTTCACCGCCTCTCCACCCCCACCCGTGGTCCCCCCGAAGATTCCCGTTGTGCACGAAGAATGGGAAGGTACTAGGGGTCTTGCTCTCCGTTCTTCCGACCGCGTGCTAGACGCTGCAAGTCGGGATCTCCGCAGTATTGAAGAGTGCATGACAATGGTTAGTTCCGTTTCCGTTCCCCCCTACCATTTACCCACTTTCGTTGCGGTCGTAACCCTCATTGCTTCCGTTGATATCGCCTTCGTTGTTTGCCCTGGGAGATTGAATTGACGCTGACGTTATTTTCCACCCTCATTTATTTGCCTTCTCCCCCTTGCCCCATGGCATGTGATGGAACGTCCGTTTGACAGGCCGACCAGTATATTGCGACCGGATATCACTTCCTATCCAAGGCGGAGACGATATTTGCTCAAGTAATCAATCACCGGAAGTATGCGATTCAAACCGGTCGGGAGAGTGTTCGGCACTCGCGCATGGCCCTTGATATCCATGACGTTGATCTTGATCCGACGCTCTTCACCCTGCCACTGCCGTTCCCAAGCGTTCCCACGTCCCCAACGTCACCATTTTCTTCCCCTTGCTCATCCTCCCCCTCCTCTCCTATCTCTGGCTCACATGAGCTGCCCTCGGTTGACCGAAGAATCAGTGGAGTCGAGGACGAACAGCTTCTGAGGAACTTGAAGAGGCTGGTCGTGAGAAAGGTGGATTTGAAGGTCAAGGGCGCACAAGAGGAAATCGAGAAGGCCAACCTCTGGGTGAGGATCGTCAAGGACGTCGTGAAGGGGCTGAGGCAAGACACTAGCCACTAGGACCACTTTTTCATTGGGTCCCGACATCCTCATTCTCGCATCGACCGTTCTCGCCTTCCATCACCGTCCCCATCACTATGGCCAGTTTCTCTACTCATCGCTGCGTCCGACTCCGCTCCGCTGTCTAGTTTTCCTATGCTCTCGCTCTCGTGGTTTCACTTTTTTGGATCCAGTTCTCCTCTGCGCGCCTGGTGCTCTGCTTCATCTATGACTCTCAAATCTTCCAAGCCCTCCGTTAAAACTCTCAAAACTCTTTTTCTCTTGTTGATTCTTTGTTCTCTTGTCGTGTGTTGCATCCTCTCTGCCCCCTCTCTGCTATCGATGTTGTGCCTATAGATTTATTCGTTTGTTTATATTATAACTTTTCTATTCTTCAGTTTTATCGTTTTTCATTCCCAACACACTCTAAACACCCCAAAAACCTTAGAATGTACAGTACCCGCACCCCCTCCCCATGCTCCACGCTCTCGTCCCCCGCATCCACCCACCCGATAGACGTCTCGACGTCATGTACCCCTCCCTCCCCACCCTACTCGTCTCTTTTGATACGAAGAACCCACGCACTTGTCACGCTCGTTCCCCACCTTCACTCTCTTCCGCTCACGATCATGAATGCACACTCCTTTGTACCCCATCCTTCCGCCCCTTCATGATCGTTCAATCTCTTGTTTCCCATACGCTCCTTGTTGTTTCTAGTATCTGTCATCAGGCGAGGCTTAAGCTCTCCTTCCTTTCTTTCCCCCTCTCCGAGCCTTGGTCGAGATTATCTCTTGGGTTCTACCTTTCTCGTTTGTTTCAGAAAAGGACTAACGCGGGATGTACACGGGTCGATATCTACTAGATACGCGCCTCCGCATTCTTGGTACTGTTGTCAACAATAAACATGGATTTGCATAGTCTGTTGGTGCATTCCCCGCGATCAGAGCAATCTGGGAGAGATGACTGGGTCGATCGCCAGGAGAACTGCGGCGCGCGATCGTGCTATATTGATCCCTACATCCACGACCACCGGTTCAGAGCGTCCAGAAACTGCCGGGGAATCATGTTGGACCGAAGGACGACGTTATGTCTCGCGTGCTCTTCATCATTACCACCGAACGTGGATGATTCGGAGTTGTTCATGACGAAATGCTGCCAACGACCGATATGCCCTAGGTGTTTAGAAACGAACCCGAGGTTGGCGAGATACAACCCTTGTTTGGCGTGCCTCGCCGGCGTTGGGGTTATTCAGGCCAGTTCGTCTACAAGAAACACATCCGGAGGGAAGCATGTTGGTGGAACAGGGGCTCAGTCGGCGAGAGTTGAGAATCTCGATGGAGGGGTAAAGGATCAGGATATGTTCGTTCTTGGGGACGATGATGAAGACGATGAGGATGAGGATACGAGCACGGATGGAGAGGACGATAGGCAAGTCCGGCGGAGTGCTGCGCCCCCGCCCCCCGACGTTGTTCCGAAGCTCTCTCATCTGCTGGAAACCCCGCCGCCGCCTACGGTTACTAAACGTACAGAAGACCTTCCCGTCGCAAACGCCACATCCACGCCTCCGATTCCCGATGTCTCGGAGCGACCTCCGGCTGAACCAGATTCTCCCGTGTTCTACCGGCTACGAAGAGGGGACACCTTGACCGGTATTGCTTTAAGGTTCCGGTTGGACGTACGTCCACTTTCCGTGCATCATGTCATGTCTTCCCTCTCCATTCCGTCTAACCGATCGCGTGTGAATAGGCGATGGAGTTATGTCGGCTGAACGATCTACCTACGACGACCCTGAGCACGACCCCACACCTCATACACACGCGGACCACCATTCTCCTTTCCCCAACGTCCAAGCCCCCTCCAGATGACCAGGCACTGGACGAAGCGAGAAGAGTCGAACGCGCACAGAAGCGACTCCAAACGGTGACGAAAGAAATCGATTGGAGCGTGGCGAAGGCTTACGTCGCTATCGCGCAGGGCTCGGACTCATCTGAGATGCCGGAGAAGAAGTCTGGGAACCGCGAAGGATGTCTTCAGAAGACGCCCGATTCCGAGTCCGGCGGCACGTCACAAAGAGTTGCGTACGAGGCCATTGATCGGTATCTCGATGACACAGAGTGGGAGGAACAAGAACGGAAGGAAGGTCGTGGCCTGGTGATACAGAAATTCCCTTGGGGCTCGTTTGGGCAGAAGGTAGGACCCAGTTCGGGATCCGAACAAGGATCTGGTAGATTCAAATGGCCCTGGAGCGATTGAAGCTCGCCCCGTGATATGATTTACAATCTACATACAATTGGGGATTATACTCCCATCCGTGTTGTCATTATATACGAAGTCTACTCAATGCACTCCTCACCTCAACCGCACGAGAAACTCGGGGAACTCACAAGCTCTGACTCTCAGTTCCGGCCCCCATGCGAGCCATTGCCTCAGCTTTATCGATGCGGTCTCTAGCCTGCATGATTATATGTCAGGGTAAGCTCCGTGGAATTTCTGGAAAACGCACCTCGACCAACAAATCGTTATCGACGGTTGGCAAGAATTCACGATAATCCTCTTTGTATCTGCTCGAGATTCCCTCAAAGGTGTGCTCCTCAATAGGAACAACGTTCCACCTGGTAGGCATGTTTTCAACGCAGAGACATAGGTCAGCCGGGAGGTTGGAGCCTTGCTCCGCATTGAAAGTGGCGCGTATTTCGCGCTCTTCTGTCGGGATTTCAATGGTGCCCGGTGAGAGAGGAACGGCAGAACAATAGAAGCGGATTTCAGACGGACTGAAGACTGGAGGGGAAGGAGGGAGCACGAACCGTCCGTCATCGCCGAAAGTTGATCAATCATACCACGAACAATATTTTCGGCTGCTTCTCTATACTGCAAACGTCGACCCATTTCAATAACAAGCTTGTTATAGGATAACTGGTATTCGGTGAATTGGGTCTGCAGTTCTTCTATGGTGATGAGCCGTTCGTGCAACGCATGGAGACTCTCGGAGAATTGGTTCTGTGGTGAGGAATATCAGAATTTACAAATAGCAACGTGGGGGGGTGGGGGGTCCTCGTGGTATGCACGGGAGCGGGGGATAAGACCAACATAGGCGCCGCAGGAGGACAAATGGGGTGTGAATCGGGCGCTACGCTGGTACGGACCTCGACGATTTGTTGACGTTCGAGCATTTGGGACATCATGTCCCCCAATTCCTCCAGGTCGCTCAAGATGGCGCCGTGAGTTGAAATGTGTTGCTGGGAATCAGCTGCGGCCCTGGTTAGCCGATCGCTGAGTGAAACATGTAAACGTTATGATAGTAGGGTGAATTCAGTGTGACAGGCTTGCTCACTGGGAATCCTCGATGGCCTTGAGGCTGTCTTCAAGATCCATCAGGATGAAATGAAGTTCATTCGCGTCCTTATTCATCGCTAAGTGAAATCAGGGCTGGTAGGGTGGCAGGATCATGGAGCACGTCACCAAAATTACCTTGAAGGTCTTCCTCGCTGAACAATTCTCCGACTTCACTACCCTTCAGGGCAGCCGCCATCTGTTCGTAGTGAGAGGCAAGGCTTTCGAGGTGGCGCGCCATATCAATCGAGACGTCCATCTGAGACGCCAAGATCTTGTCAATCGGTGGTAATGGGCCAGGGTGAGGCAGTGAACTCTTCACAGCGGCATTCGCCATGGTTAAGGTTTGGGAGTATTCTGCTGTAGTTGCAATGACATCCTATACACACGCGCATGGGTCATGGGAGCTGAGAAAGGCGAGAGCATAACACCTACATCGAGGGCAGCCCTTTCAATCTCCACGGTTTCCAAGATCTCCTCTATTGCACGCTCGTCGATGAAATCGCGCAGGGTCTTCCATCGACTCTTGTCCGTCGCTATGTCGGTGGGCTGCGCGCGGAGCGTAGCGGTCGGGCTGTGATCTACTGCAGAGATGATCGGATCCTCGTTCGCCTCCGATTTCGGGCTACCAAAGATAGATGAATCGCCGGAGGTAGAGTGAAAGTCGTTAGGCACAAGCTGAGAACCGATGGATTCGAGGGTTGATTCGAGGGCGTTGGTGCGTTCTGTGCGAATAGTGTCCCATTGCTGACATCATTCGGGTAAGAATAACACGAACAAAGGACAGAATATGAGAGGGTGACGAACCTTGGCCTGCTCATGCAGCTGTGCTCGTTTCTGCTCGATGCACTTCGCAACAGCGGCGGCGAGCTGTAGGCACGGACGTGGTATTCGTAACCTAAGCTGGGAAATTGCTTCAATTTACGTACTTTGAGTTGTTCCAGTACGGCGTCGGATACCCATTTGACCCTCGCGTCGAGGGCTAGAACATCTACGGCGTTCCGCGCAGATGTCGATGAGAGTTGGCTGGCGCGTAGACAGAGCTGTTCGCCGTGCTGCAGCGCCTTCTTAGATTGCACCACCAAGGAGACGAGGTGGGGGTCGTCGTTGCCGGACCGCTGCGCAGACATCTAAGTAGTGGGGTCTGTACCAGGATTATAACGAAGGCGCCAGTACCCGTGGCGCAGGTGAATGTGGCACGGAATGGCCCTGATCGGAACTGCACGTGGCGTCGGCTGTTCATGCTCACGGCAAAATTCCCACGTCATCCCCACGGCATCGACGGCGATGACTGTGGGGCAGGTTGACGAAGAACGGCAGTCTATGCCCGTGTGGGTAACTGTGCTCTGACCAGTTCTGCGACAAACGGTATGGGGTGGGTCGCATTGAATGGCCAGCTGCGCTCTCGTAGCTGACATGCTACTAGATGAGTAATGATCACCCGGGCTAACTGGGTCAAGTGACCGAATATAAGAATGGGTCTCGTTCAGAGTCGTCCTCAAATCCACCACCCTCTCCCCCAACCACTCTTGAAACAACCTCCGTCAATATCATGTCGAAAACAGTCAAGATCGGCGACAGTGTCGTCGGCCAGATCGCGGTAGGTTTACTATGATGAACCTGCGATATGCGCGAGCCCCTCAACTTGAACTGTGTAGCTTGGCGTCATGATGCTCACCTGGACACCTAACCCCGTCCCATATGATCAAGCCTTCGATGCGATCAAGGCAGCCATCGACGCTATGCCAGCTGGTGTAAAGCTCTTTGTCAACAGTGGTACGTTCGCAGTTTAATGACCTGCCAAGTTCTTCATTCACCTTGTTTCCAGGCGAATTTTACGACCAAAATTTCTCAACAACGAACTTGGACCTACTCGCTGCATTCTATGAGAAATACCCTGAATGCGCCGATAAGACCTTCTTGTCCGTCAAAGGGGGCACTAACCTCACAACCAGGCGCGCAGATGCGTCGTAAGCTTTACCCCTTCATTTCCTCCGGCTATAGCTGAGCGGCTTCGCAGTGAGGAGGGCCTGAGACGCAGTGTCGACAACATCAACAAGCATCTCAGGGGAACTAAGAAGCTGGACCTGTTCGAGTGTGCTCGAGTAGATCCCAACGTTCCGATCGAGGAATCGACCAAGACCCTCAGCAAACTGATCGAGGAAGGAAAGTTCAGTTATATCGGAACGTCTGAGACCAAAAGCGAAACTTTGCGAAAGGCCCATGCTGTGAGTTCGCAGTAGCATCAGGTCCCCCGATTGCTTACTTCCCGTGGATGCAGGTCCACCCCATCGCGGCGGTGGAAATCGAACTGAGCCCCTGGGCATACGAGGACGAGGCAAAGAAAGGTACGGAGGTAGCCAGCTGGTCACACCTGATGTGGTGCTGACTCTGTCCACCCGTAGTTGTTGCCACTGCGAAGGAGCTCGGCATCGCTGTGGTTGGATACTCGCCGCTTGGACGCGGTTTTTTAACCGGACAGATCAAGTCTAGGGATGACATCCCTGAGGGAGATTTCCGCCTCCACCTTGATCGTTTATCTGAAGAGGTCAGAGACTCGTGTTCCGATTTACAGTCGGTCGGCTGAACTCCTCACAGGGATTCAAGCACAATTTCAAGATCGTTGAAGGTCTCACCAAGATCGCCGAGCGTAAGGGGATTTCCACCGCACAGCTATCCCTTGCGTGGGTCACGAGCCTCGGCGACCATGTTATCCCGATCCCTGGTTCATCGTAAGTCGTTGGAGGTGATAAACCGTCAATTTCATTTGCCTGATTATTTCCTTAGTAAGAGGAGCCGTGTTCTAGAGAACTTAGGGGCGGGATCGGTCAACCTCAGCAAGGAGGAGTTCGACGAGATCAACCAGTTGGTCGAGGGCCTCAATGTTCATGGACTCCGATACAATGCAGCTATGCAGGGTTCCCTATGGAGGTAATCTGTCAGGCGTCTTGTATGATACTTGCGATCGATGCGGTGGTAATGAGTGACGAGGGGGAAAGAGTAGACGACACGAAGAGAGAAATTGTACAAGTGTCCAGTAATCCATACTTTCATAGGTCAACAAAGATACTGAGTCGACCGAGAAGTGTGTGGAGTGAAAGGGAGTGGGGATGCGGCTGAGAGGAATGTGACCGGAGAACAAGCAATTCACTCTGAGAGAGGCGGCGGGGATGAATGCTGGCGTCGGTGGGACCCCTAGTTCCGGGCGTCATCGGGCAAGTATGGGGTTCATCACACCCTGCGTACGAAACCTCTCAATTCGAAGGGGGAGCGACGCGTGAGTGGGGTTCGAACCATCTTCATCGTTATCGCGGTAACCCAACTCCAGGCTCTTGCTTCTGAGTGTAATCTTCAGAGCCAAGCCTCGGCCTCCTTATACTCCTCATGGCCGTTTCCAGGACGGCAGAGATCTTTTCCAAGGCTTCGTCCGGCGTGAGGACGTTTCCAGTTTCGTTGTCCCCCAGGTCTGCGTAGCGCTGTATCGAGTCGCACGAGACTTGTATCTCGGTCACGCCCAATGTCGCGGAGTGAGCCTCAAGGAAGCGGGCCAAAGTAGATAACGCCTTGTGACCCTCTTCAGCGCTGTGGATCACGGTCCGTTGAACCCCGAGTTTCCAACGAAGCACTAGGGCGAGCGACCGGGGAGACCCACATTGTCGCACCCATCGCTTTAAAGGTAGTCTCAGCATGCTCGAAGTATGCTGAGACCATTCATATCGACAGGCTGTATAAAGACCATAAGGGAGCCAAGAGAGAAAACCCGAGCGGAGACGAAAGGAGAGAGGGAAGGAAAAGGCCTAGAAATCGGCGTGCGCTCACCTGATTCTTGGGACATCATCAGGAGCGGAACGCTTGGAACAATGCCAGCTCAACCAAGTCACACGACATTGGGGGGTAAGACGATGATTGAAAATCGTCTACGACTAACCAAGGCATGCTTCAGAGACGGATAAAATGCGTCGTGGAAGCAAGTGAGAATTGGTTTGAGCGTTGAGTGGAGGGCCGCGCGAAAGTTTATAGTCGAATTTTTGGGGAAGGATTGACCGCCAGTCGAAATCGCAGGCCGACGTGAGCACAGCATCGTAGAAATTTGCCGAGTTGTTGAGGTGCCAAACGTTGAACAATTCAGGCGCGAAAATATCAGAGCGATCGAGAGGGAAAGCAACGGTGTGACAACCGTACTCTGCGGCAACCAAAAGGCTTGATAAATCTCGGGATGACCACACTAGCACCAATCATCTGCGATAACGGTACCGGTTACTCGAAGGTTGGGTACGTATTACTCACTTGAAGTTACAAAACCGTCGCTAAAAACTGGCTATAGCTATGCTGGGAATTCGGACCCCTCCTTGTGAGATCCCTCGACACTCTCACCCGACCCATCACACTCACCCGAACCAGCGTATTCCCAACCGCGATAGCGACCAGAGGTCCTGCAAGTCAACCATCACGAGGCGGACCCACGGTTCCGTCGAAGCCGGGACATCTTGCGTCGAAACGGGGAGTGGAAGATCTAGACTTCTTCATCGGCGACGAGGCAATCGCTAACGCAAAAACACCGGGATATGGCGTTAACTATCCTATCCGACATGGGCAGATTGATAACTGGGATTACATGGAGAGGTACTGGGAGCAGACGATCTTCAAGTATCTGAGGGCGGAGCCAGAGGATCACTACTTCTTACTGGTGCGTGCAGAAAGTTACTGCGGACCAGGGAACGACTGACCTCTGCCACTTCCCTTAGACCGAACCTCCTCTCAACGCACCCGAGAACCGAGAACAAACTGCGGAGATCTTTTTCGAATCGTTCAATATCAAAGGTCTCTACATCGCCGTCCAAGCAGTGCTCGCCCTCGCCGCCTCCTGGTCCTCCAACAAGGTCACGGATCGTACGCTCACCGGAACAGTTATTGACTCTGGCGATGGTGTCACGCACGTTATCCCTTGTGCCGAGGGATACGTGATTGGCAGTGCGATCAAGCACATTCCCATCGCCGGCAGGGATATCAGCCAGTTCGTGCTGAATCTGATGAGAGAACGGGGGGAGATGGCGTCCGTTCCTCCAGAGGATCAGCTGAAGATTGCAGGAAAGGTGAAGGAACAGCACAGCTACGTCTGCCAGGATATCGTGAAGGAGTACAGGAAGTATGATGCGGAACCGGACAAGTACTTCGTCAAGTATGATGGGGAGAATACAGTGACGGGAAGGGTCTGTTCTGCCTGATCCACAGTCTCCAGTTGGGATTATTCTGATGCATCCACATAGTCGTACAGTGTCGATGTGGGATACGAGCGCTTCCTCGCGCCTGAGATCTTCTTCAACCCCGAAATCTACTCTTCGGATTTCTTGACCCCCCTCCCGGAGATCGTTGACGGAGTTATCCAACAATCACCTATCGATGTCAGAAGGGGTTTATACAAGGTCGGTTCATCTCACAGCGCCTTTCGGCCAGTGTTGATCATGCATCCTCAGAACATCGTCCTTTCGGGTGGTTCAACAATGTTCCAACACTTTGGCCAACGACTTAAGCGTGACCTGAAGCAGCTGGTTGACCGGAGGCTCGACGCCAGCGTGCTCGCAAGCGGTAGTCACCAAAGGGTTCGTTTCTTCCACTTCCATTAGACGTATGCGACCGCGAGCTAAGAGACGACGCAAAGTCTTCCGGTGTCGAGGTTGATGTAATCAGCCACAAACGCCAACGATATGCCGTCTGGTTCGGAGGGTCCCTCATGGCTTCTCTGGTACGTCTATATCTCCACTCCGCAGCAGACCGTGTTATGACCTCTTGGCAATTCGATCACCCAGCCCGAGTTCTACAGCTTCTGTCACACGAAGGCGCAGTACGACGAGATCGGACCCAGCATCTGCAGACGTTACCAAATTTTCGGAAGTGCGACGTAGACTATCTGACGAGGAGGCATTTTACAGTTATACTTATCACACCGGTTGGAATGAATCGCTTGCAGTCCAGGAAATACCACAATGGATTGAATGACGGCCCCAGCAATGGGAAAGCGGTTGTACCCTACCAATTTGAGCTGGAGTTCCGACCATTGCGTCCTCTCTACCACTCTGAGTTCCCACAATCTCAAAGGCCCTTCTCAATATCCTGGTACCGTTCTCCCACGATTTGAGGGGTTTCTTCGTCAGAACGTTTCTGAAGTCCGTGCTTTTCTTGGGACCTGTAGAAGCTTGTCAATTTGGCCAACCTCAAGCGAGCAGTTGCTAATTCCCCGGCATCACGACCTCTCTACTACGAGACAGATTGCCCCGTCATCCTTGCTGTTGACCTCTGCATGAACGGCGCTGGCTATATACTCCTCCAGGTCGGCGAAGATGAGAAACGCTATCCCAGTCATTTTGTTTGAAGTCTTGAAGAGTGTGGCCCTAGAGGTCCACTCTAGACATGCTGGCATTTTTCCGCATCCCGTCCATGTTTGGTTTTGCTTCCCGCAATTCACTTTCATTCCCATGCTTTGCACTCCAGGTGCGTGAGACGGCCGAACTCGTCCCCAAGTTCCTCCGACCGCCATTTTGTGATTTTGTGAATACTGTAGTGAGTAAGAAGCCACGTATCGACTAGCACCAGCCCAAGTGCCATACGAAGGAACTATCCAGCAGCTAGTCTAACTCACAACAAGTTCGTAGAACGAGGAGAGTAAAGAGTAAAGAAAAATAGCAAGGTCGTGTAATAAGAGACAAGGGGGTGGGGTGGGGAGAAGAATAGATAAAAAGGAGATGTAGAGAAGGGACGAGCGAACGTGGTGGTCTGGAGAGGGGATGGCGTTTAAGGATTGGCGGGCAGGGGGAAGATGTCAGCATGGATATTGTACGCGGTCAGTGCAGTCAGAGACGTCAGTAGCTCCGTCTCCGCCAGTGAGGGTATTGTAAACCCCACCAGTGCCAACGATGTCGACGGACCCATAATCTTCACAATCGGAGAAGTGACGGGCAGGATTTCGAGTTGCGAGGAAACATCCCCACCTGTCTCGACATCTAACCAGGGGAGGAAGGCACGGATGGTGTTGAGGCGGCCTACGGTAAAGCTATAGGTGTTCCCGTTCCCCAGAACCATAATAACTAGGTCGTTATCGCGGTCCCTAGTTAGGCCTAAACATCTCCTAGTCGGGGACGGTCCCGTGGGATCGAAGAAGACTGTGAAGTTGTTAGCCAGAACATGTGCCATTCAGAGAAAGTTTCCCACAACAAGGGTCGTTTGGCTGCAGCACCAGGTTTGTCAACGTTTCCGCACCAGCATCCAGTAGGAGCCGCATCCCGTCCACATGGAAAGGTCTGATGTACCAAAATCGGATCCCACCGAACAGGTCAATCATGGCCTTCAGAAGGCCCACCGTTGTGAAACATATCTTCAGCCGTCCCATGAGTGGTGGGACAAAGGGCGGAACGAGCGTCAGGTCGACCACTGGTTGTTCCCGAAGATTGACCCCACGGTAGATGAGGCTGAGGTCTTGAAGGTGCTGAAAAAGCCCGACGAAGTATATGATCTGTCTATCTGACCCCCTGGGTTCCCTCAGGCCGAGAGACCGGAGAGTTGGTAAGAAGTGTTTGAAATACCGCTGAATCCGAGGTATGAAGTTGGGGATGTCCAGATACTCTACCTCGAGTTCCTGGACATTGGTCAATGCGGAAACCTGGCGGAGGGTACGGCGGTTGAACAGCATTGGGGACAGCCCAACATTGTCACTGTTGCACCCATAGATTACTAAACGCTTGACCAATGGAAGCAGACCGAGGGTGTGCATGCGCCGGAGAGGGTTCGGCCACCGAGAGCTTCGGACGCGAGAGTATGTTTCAATGCGGAGGGTGCGGTGGAGGTGGGGAACAGCGGTGATGTACCAGGAATGACAGGTCATGGTGCATGCGCGGAGACTGCACATGTCGTAGAAGAGATAAGCGATGATGGTTTCAACAAGCTCCAAGGGAAGCCTTGCGGCAGGGACCGAGCGTGTCATAGAGGTCTCCGGAGGAGTACCCCCTGAGCACATTCTCCGGATTCTGGCTCGAGTTCGATGCCAAACTCGGCTGGCGAGTAGCTCGATCGCTGAAGCGACAATCGTGAGTTAAATAGACGGAGTGTTGAGAAGCAGGTAGCATAACTACCTGATAGCGAGGATGTGGGGGTCTTCGTTAGTGGCATCGTGTTTCATTTCAGGAGATCAAATTCAGAAGTAACCACCGTGAGACTTGCACGGCCTCCAAACCTCCTGATAAGACGTGGTTTCCCATCGCATTTCAACCTGTATTTCGTAGGGGGAGGGAAAGGGCGTACTAGTACTATAGATATACTAATAAGGTGATTCTTGCGGTAATATACAGGAGGAAGAGAAGTGTTCTGGAATGGACGAGTTCCGATGGCGAGCGGCAGGACCACCAGCGCTGGGGAAGCCACTTCCCACGCCTGATCATCCTCCCAGGATTATTTTGGTGATGGTGGGACTCACGTCAATGGGGGGGACCTGAGAACGATCGTCGGAGGTCACGTTGTTAGTCAACCCCAAAAAACTGTAGAAACGTTTCGTTCGGCTAGTTTGATAGAAATGGTACTGGGGAACAAATCTAAACAGGCGGCAGAAGGGACTACAGGTAGTTGCATCGTGGAAGGAAGGTGCTACTCGAAGGCGGGTGGGCGGCGGGGGTGGCGCAGGCACGTCAGCCAGGTCGTCCCCCCAGAGGCAGTATATGTACTGATCACTTAAGCGTCCGGAAAGGGGGCCTCCAAAGACTGGGTGAGGGCTATTGCCTACAACGGGATATATAGCTGAAAAAAGAAAGGAAAATGTGATGTGAGGGGGAACTGAACACAGGAGGAAGGCTGTGTCGCGGTCAACACCGTTGTAGGAAGTGCGCATCACGGGGAAACGAATGACGTACAGATCGGTCCACGAATGTTCACACGGCTTGGCTCGTCGTCGCCACAGGAGTGGGTAGAGGTAGCTTGGACGGAAGTGGGTTGGGTGGCGTTAGTTTGGACGGCTGTGGTTCGAGCGGGTTTGGGAGTGGGGAGGGTGGCTGGTGTTTCTTGAGTCTTGTCGCGCTTTCGACGCTTTCGGTAACCAGCGACGCAGCGTACGAGATACCGCCCAGACAAGCAGGAGACCAGTGAAAATGGTACCAACAAGAGTGACGATGTAAAGACGGCGCTCCTGGCCCGAGGGTTCGGGGACAACGAGGGTCGGCGTTACGTTGATTGTGGGTATGATTAGGATGGTGGGCGTGATGAGAATTGTAGGCGTAATATTGATAACGATAGGGGTGGATGCGGTTTGATTTCCGTTCATGTAAACGATGTCTGGAGTGTCGATAACGGTGGGATTAGTGACGGTGAGGGTGGCCAAAGAGGACATGGGTCGGGGAGCGAGAGAGGCCATGGGGGCCGTCGTTCTGAGAACCGGTTCTTATATTCGCCAACATGTTCAACTTCGACTTGAAGTTGAACTTGACGTCAGCAAAGACGGGAGAAAAAAAAGAAGCTCAAGTCACATTCCGTGCCTACGAGGGAAGAGTTGCCGGCTCCCCGAGTCCAAGCGATACAGGACTGATCAATCCCTACCCGACACGCTTGAAGAAGTCTTGACTATTAGTGCTGAGCTACCGTGGTTCTTGGTCGATTCGGGAGTGCACAAGGCCAAGTACTTCTCAAACCCTCGAATTAACGGTGATAATACAGTACGGTACACAGTACGGTACGAATAAGTTGATGGAGAAGTAATGCTACATAAAGGTCGTTACAAAGGGCATCGGTTACATTCACATGTTTGGGCTTGACTGTCGTCTAGACCTCCAGTGACGCTTCTTGAGGTTGGAAGCGGTGGAGAGCATCCTCTTCATGGGCCTTTTGGAAATACGTCAGCAAGCGACCGAAAAGATAGAAAACAAACAGAGCTCACATAGGCCTTCGTCTGTCCAGAACGATAACGCCAGGGTCACCGGGGTTAGGAGAGGATATCGGAGTTGCGGTAGAACTGGAAAGACTTGGGGTTCCGGTAAAGGTGGGGAGGTCACTGGTAAAGACGGTGACGAATACGGTGTTGGTGACCGTAACGAGAGGGATGGACGGAATTGGCGGACTGGAGCTGAACGCCGAGGGAGTAGGGTAGACAGCGCTCGGAGTCGGCGAGGAGGCGAGGCTGCAAGGTGGGGTGGAAGGAGAGACGGTAGGGGGCGTCACGGTGGACGAGACGACGGAGGATGAGGATGGTAAGAGCGGCACGGTGCTTGGAGGAGAAACTCTGAGTTTAGGAATGGCGGTTTGATTGGGGCTAGGAACGGGGATGGAGTCGTAAGAATTCTCAAAGATGTCATCCTGGGGGCCGTCGCGGAAGTTGTAGAGGTCGTTGTAAGCGGGCGGGGAGAATGTACCCTCGTTCATCTGATATCAACGGTTAGGATGAGGTCGGGGTTCATGGGATGTGCGGGGAGACCTACGTTGTTTCTTTCCTTCTGGAACCAGTAGAAGGGGTTCTTGGCACCGTAAGTGCAGTTACCGGGCGTGGGGTTCATAACACGGTTAGCTGGGTCGGCACCGCATCGACGAGGGACCGCTGCTTTGGCTAAAGGTACGGTCGAAGTAGATCCGGTGACCTTGCACTTGAATCCGTTCATATAGTCTGCAGACGGACGAATGAGCGACGGGGGTATCTTGGGAATATATTGGGAATACAACTCACTCTGCTGTCCACCGCTGTCGGACGAGTGGATCCAGAACCAAGCACAGTGGCACCCTTCCGGAGGGCACGGCGGCATGTTGGCGGGAACTTGGAAATCGGTAAACCTGGTCCATACGCAGGTCTGGTTCACGCTGAAGATCGTAAAGTCTTCGGGTTGGATGGTCGTGACGTCGGATTTGTAGGCGATGGCGAGAGCGCATCCGGTCAAGTCGTCAAAGCCCTGGAACAAAAGGTTAGATGATCATTCCTCGGGGAAACCACGGGAAGGAACTGACAGTGGCTGCAACAATTGTAAGTCACGATGGACCAAGCTCGGGTGTACAGAATGGACTTACTGTGGATGGCGGCCAAGGGTGAGTTGGGGCAGGGATTGTCTCCTTGCCTGATATCGCCGCCCTCGGAGGAGTTCCAGTAGGAAGTCGCGCCCTTGTGACAGGCGAGCTCAGTCGTGGCAGGTTTACCAGCGGGGAGCTCGAAGAAATCGCCTGGGTTGGGTGGATGGTCGAGGTGGCCGTGGAACCACCACTGGTCAAAGGTGTAATCGGTCAACGGAGCCACGGGCCGATTGTCGTACGAATAGGTCTGAGCGGTGACGTTGAAACCATACATGCTCGGATGATGGATTGCTGAATAAATCAAAATAATCAAAATGCAATCTACGAGGAAAAGGAAATCCGACTTACAGGCATGGGCGTGCACGTGGGTCGCGGTGAGGGCAAGGAGAGAGAAGAGAGAGAAAGCGCCGAACATGTCTAGGAAAGGCAAACGACCAGCCGGAGAAGCACTTCTAGTGTCCGGATAACGGAGAGCAGAGAAAAGGGAGGAGAGGGGTAAAGCAGAGATTCACCGACCCACTTCCTTTTTATCTCTCCCCATTGACCATCCAACATAATTGTTCTTCGACTACGGTCCTCCCGTATGGTTCGCCCAGAAAGGAAATCCTCGATCGGTTCCCGCGCCGTGCATTGACCACAAGTCCAAGAATAATCTCAATTCGAATCCCGCACGGTGGAAACCATTCACATCGCGGTCCCCACGCCCGTAACGGCCCTCAAAGGCGACAACCATGGCCAATTCGGGGGGCGGGTGAGACTAAACTAGCGGATCAATTGTGATCGGACTCGTTCCCGTGACTTTCCGTCTTGCTTGCATCATATTCGTCCCCGCTCCCACACCGCGGACGGGAAAGAACGTCCATGTCCGCTACATCACGGTTGTCTGCGTACCTGGGGAGGTCAGCTCAGGTGTTCCGCACCAATGCTGCAAAAAGTGCGTGGTCCTCAGCTTGCACGTGGACCCGAATATCTAATATAGCGCGCACAAGTGGCCCGCATGGAGGGTGCCAATGAACCAAATCGGAAACCAATCACCCTATTCACCCTCAACTCCCATGAAGACCTCTCCCAATTCGCGACAGGCTGCGACGCTGATATCGCCGGCACCTCGTCCGTCAATCTCACGCTTGAACAACTATCTCCCCCAGAGAGACCGTTTGCCAAATTTTGGGGTAACATGCGACTCGGCGTGCACCCGCAAGTCCAGGGCCGCGTTCGCGGAGGGTACGCAGGGCTTAGGAACAAGGTTCGCACTCGTCCTCGTGCCGCTGCCGCCCAATTGGTGAACGACTGAGGTGTAAGGTTTAGCCCCGTACGACGCTGTTCGGAGATATCACGGACGATGTCTCAAACCACAAATATCTCGCTTTACGAGTTCGAAGTGGTGGAAGCCCTCGTACAAGAAACTCCTACTTCGTAAACCTCCAAACCGAAGGTCCCATCAGCACCGATCTATGGCAACACCGCCTATTCTTTCGGAAAGACGGACAATGGGAAGATGTTTTCGTGAGTCATCCCATATATCTCCAACATTGGTGACCACGCGGTCGAATCGCTTCCTCCCCTCACTAGATCCCCTTTGACGATTTCGTCTTGACAAACACCGGCGAAATAGTTGAACACCAAATCACCATGTACAGGGAACGTGTCCGATCGGTCGGTATCTCTCTCCTCGGCGGGAACAGCGGAATCGAGGGCCCCTACGAACTGGGCATCGACTCCATACGCGCGGTGAATGAGGAAGATGCCATCATTCCAGGTGAACCCAGCCTCCCCCACTCCGTATGTGACGGAACGAATTGACAATTCAGCAGACAAGGACCCTTCACTGGAGGGTACTAGGTGGGAACGAAGTGCATTCTGATTATCGCATCACCGGCCTCTCGCGAGTGTGGAAATTTCTAATCTGACACAGAAAGAAAGTGAATACACCGAATGGTTAGTTTACTGAGCGTGCCATTATAACGAGCGTGTGTGCCTATATGTGAACTATGATTCGGTGAGATCGGTATGAGGGGGAAAGAGTGACTCCGGTACAGGGAAGTCCGAGGATGCGCCAGGGGGGAAAACGAGAAACCAAAAAGGGAGGGAAACAACCAACGAGCGTCACGAACAGCGGAGGGAACCTGAGGAAAACACAAAAGGCGGGGAACGCATACGTGGGAGGGGGTGCCGGTGAGGAGGTGCAAAATGCAGGGGTAGTAATCTAAGGTGGGGGGCATATGGGTTGGGGGGAGGGCATACAACAGGGCGACAGAGAGATCTAGAGAACGACACATCCGCCACAGCATCCAGCGCCTTGTGGTTCGTCCGACTGATTCATCGGAGTAGGTCCAACCCGTTGTCCTCCGGCTGGACGGATATCCTTTTGTTCCTATTCAAACGGGCGGAACGCAAGTCAGCCCCCTTCACTGCCCACCAGACTCAATGCAAACAAACAGACCTTGTTGTATTTCCTGATCTCACGGACGACGGAATAGAAAGCCTCGTCGACGTTGATAGGCTGCTTGGCTGATGTCTCCATGAAGATGCATCCGAGATGTTTTGCCAGGTCACGGCCCTCTGTATCCAATCATCGATCAGCCCACCGCCTCTCCCCATAGAACGGAACTCCGAAGCCACCGTGGGAGAGAGATATCGAAAGTATATCCCGATCCGGAGAACGGAACGTTAATGTGCTCACCGTTCATGCCAACCTGGCGCTCGTACTCGAGATCGCACTTGTTCCCAACGAGCACCATCGGAAAGTTATCCTTGTCCTTGACCCGGAGGATTTGTTGATGGAATTGGTTGATTTCCTCAAAAGACTCTCGAGCGGTTATCGAGTAAACGAGGATGAACCCTTCTCCGGTGCGCATGTATTGTTCGCGCATCGCCCTATAGGTGAAAAGGGGGACATCCGTCAGAGAAAGGCGAGAGAGCGAGTGGGAGAGAGATAGCGGATGAATGGAAAGAACCGAACAGGTTTCGCGTGATACGCCACTTTGAGCCGAGAAAGCGCAACTCACCCATATTCTTCCTGACCGGCCGTATCCAAAACGTCAATCAATGCAACCTCATCATCAATGACCGCTT
>Ga0307511_10000299_pt1 | contig 52397 bp, 23 predicted proteins | sample 13_EM_MG_FD_200266 | JGI IMG/M metagenome (GOLD analysis project Ga0307511, IMG submission 200266) | Populus trichocarpa ectomycorrhiza microbial communities from riparian zone in the Pacific Northwest, United States - 13_EM | ecosystem: Host-associated > Plants > Roots > Unclassified | place... | reverse complement strand
ACGCTGAGGTTGTCCATTGAATGCTCCATCAACTGCATTAGCTTGTTCAATGTAATCTTCTTGCATTGTTGGGCACATATCTGAAGCATGTCCTTGTAAGGAGCATATGCTACAAACTTTCACCTGTTGTACATTGCCACAAACCAAAGAACGCACAAGAGAAGTAAGATCATTAACTTTATTCTTAAGGTTAGAAATATTTACCTCATTTACTCGTTTGTTTGCGAAGTCTCCACGGGTGCCAAACTGTTTCGAGTTGGCTGCCATGTTTGAGATCAATTGGCGTGCAGCCTCGGGTGTCTTATCTACCAATGCCCCTCCACTTGCAGCATCAATGATACTACGGTCAGTAGGCATCAATTCTTCATAGAAATATTGAATGAGCAGCTGATCAGGTATTTGATTATGAGGGCATTGAATACACAGTTGCTCAAATCTTTCCCAATACTCGGAAAGTGTCTCTCCATAAGATTGCCGAATCCCATATATTTCTTTTCTTATGTTGGCAAGTCGAGATGCTGGGAAATACTTCTCAAGGAAGATCTTCTTCATGCCATTCTAAGTTCCAATTGAACCTGGAAGAATGGAGAAAAGCCATGCCTTTGCTGCCCCTTTTAAAGAGAAAGGGAAAGCTTTCAACTTAACCTGTTCTTCATTAACTCCGTTCGGTTTCATGCCAACACAAACCATATGGAACTCCTTGAGATGAGTATGAGGATCTTCTCCTGTAAGACCATTAAATGTTGGTAGCAAATGTATAAAACCATATTTGAGCTCAAAGTTTACATTATTGTCGATATTTATGCACAATGGCTGATTTTCCACATTAGGAGCAGCAAGCTCCTTGAGTGTTTGTTGTCGTGCAACAGCCATAGTGTTGAGGCGAGCTTCCTTTCGTAACCTGCGTAAATTTTTTTCTATTTTGAGATTCAACTGCACTTGACTTTGATTAGTAGAACAGGTTACTGGCATAAATCATCAAGAAAACTCAAAAGAAACCAACCACAAAAGAGATCGAAAACAATGCAAATTGTACGAAAATCCTACGCTAGAAAACTAAAACTGCCTAAAAACCCTAGAAAACAGTGCAATTTGGCCTCGATAAGGTGGGGCTAGTGATTTATGACTAGTCCTATTTAGAATGTTGTTTTCCTTTAGGAAACAAAAGGCCGATACCTAATTCCACCAAAAAATCTGTTTTGAACAGTACCGCAGCAAACAAAAATTATATTTCTTTTTTTTTAAAAAAAGAAATAACAATCACAGCAAATAAAAATAATAACACGAGAATCAACTAAAATTACTTCCCTGGCAACGACGCCAAAATTTGTTGCGATGTCTCGGTCGCACAAATTAATTATCCTAGCTTAAAACACAACACACAAGATAGTATAGAGCAAGCAAGGGGTCGATCCCACAAGGAAGATTCAAGTCAGATTTGTATGCTAGATGATATGCAATTTGGGGGGGTTTGGACGTTATCTAGACTAAAGCAAAAGAAAACAGAAAACTATCAAACAAAATTTAATAAAATCAGAAAATTATCAAGAGAACAAACCTTGGTTGCAAGTAAACATCCACCTACGGAAATCAGAACTGATCATGGAAATGAAATATCAATTTATATTCTGAATATTTATCTCTTCTTAACATTGGTTAGTTAACGGATCCGCCGTATAACTAACTCTAACCATCAAACAACCACAGTGTCCGCACTAGTAATTTAATTCAATGGCAGCCTTAAGAACTAGATAAGTTGATTAATCAAGAAAACATAACTGTCCGCAGTCTATGTTTGATTTGATTGAATGTTCTCCCAAAGATTAATAATGTAGATCCACCACAATTATTAAACTCAGTTGCTTCACGAGTTCATATACCACAACTCCGATTTTGATATCAAACTTAGCAATAGATTGTCTACAATAATAACTTAGAGTCCGCTCTAGCAATTAAAATAAACAATCATAAAAAAAATAAGCATAGGAGAACAAACATATTCATCATATAAACTGAAAAGAAAAGGTTAAATAAATCTCACAGTTCTTGAAATCCGAAGGTTTTTGTGTCCTTGCAACCAAGAAAACTAGTTTAGCCTTGCATGTTTGTTGAACAACTAATCAAAAAGAAGGAAGAATGCATGATTTAGGGTTTCTTAGAGGAAGGGGGCGTTTTTATCCTATTGGTTGGCTGCCCCCCTTCTCTTTTCTCATTCTTTTTATATTCTAGGAAACCCTAGTCTCTATTTTACAAAATAGTCCTCCCTTAAGTAGACAGTTTACATTTAAGTACTTCAATAACTATTTTCCTAAAAAAGGAGAAATAGCCTTGCATGAAATCTTCAAACTTTGACTTAGAGGAGCTAAATTGCTGAAATAAAAACTTAGATATTGGTTTAGATGCTTCAAAACGTAATTTGGACTCGTTTCTTCACGAAACTTGTTTGCTGGTAGAATTCAGTTGTCATCTTTGAAAAAACCTATCTCCCTCATATGACATCTTGTTTTGCTGAAATTTTGAGATATGATAGGACTTTGAGTCAGGAATCCAACAAAATTGAGTTTGCATCAATTGGACTTCTGTAGCTCCAGATATTCAAGTCGGAATGGACGAAGGTCAACACTGGTAGATTGTGAGATTTGACTTTGAAGGCTGCGATTTCCATGCTCTTCCTTATTTTATTTTCTTGCCTTATATTTCCAGAAAGGAATGGATGTTAGCTTTTTAATGCCACTGGAATTAATTCATTTCAACCTCTAGAGCTCACGCTCTGTGCAAAACATCAACTTAAGGTCAAATCTGTCAATTACCTCCAATTACCTCATTTTTGCATCTTTAATCCAAAAGTGCCTTCAAAACATAAAACAAAGAATATCAATGCATTTTATATATAAAAAAATAGGCAAAACACTAGTTAAATATGGGTGAAACTATCGAATAATATGGTTGCATCAACTACGAACCTCATGAATAGTCTTAGGTTCAGGCCAATCTACTATCGCTTGGACTTTCTGGGGGTCAACAGAGACTCCTTTACATGACACTATAAACCCTAAAAAGACCACTTGATTTGTAAAGAATGAACACTTTTTGACATTTGCAAACAAACTTACCTTTCTTAAGGTGGTACAAACTTGAATAAGATGATCGAAATGTTCTTCCTTGGTTTTGCTATAAATAAGAATACCATCAAACTATAACACCAAGAACTTTCCCATAAATGGCCTAAGCACTTGTGTCATTACTCTCATAAAAGTGCTTGGTGCATTGGAAAGGCCAAAAGGCATGACTAGCCATTCATATAAATCATCCTTAGTCTTAAATGTCGTTTTCCACTCATCTCCCGAACGGATCCTAATCTGATGATACCCACTCTTCAAGTCAATCTTAGAGAAGATCTGGGCTCCTGCCATCATATCTAGCATGTCATCCAATCGAGGAATTGGAAAACGATACTTGATTGTAATCCTATTGATGGCTCGACTGTCTACGCACATTCTCCATGATCCATCTTTCTTAGGTGTTAACAGTGCAGGTACTGCACAAGGGCTCAAACTCTCTCATATAAATCCCTTTTGTAACAATTTACATACTTGCCTTTGCAATTCAGCATGTTCACTCGGGTTCATCCTATAGTGAGGCAAGTTTGGTAATATGGCACCAGGGACAAAATCTATGGCGTGTTGAACATCACGCATAGAGGGTAAAACATCAGGTAGTTCAGAAAGGAAAACATCTAGAAATTCTTTCAACACTTCTCTTACCTCTTCAGGTGGCTCCTATAAAAAGTCTTCTACTATCTCTTTAGCCACTACAACAAACACAATAGACTCCTCACAAATCTCCTTATCAAACTCCCTAGGACTTATTATGTTAAGCCCTCCTTTTTTCACTTTATTCTTCTTCTGACTATTATCATTAGACCTTGGAGGTAATCCAATAAGTTGGATTTTTTTACCTTGAAAAGTGAATGAACTAGAATTTGATCGTCCAAAGATTGTAACGTCCAAATCATATAACCAAGGCCTACCCAAAATGACATGCCCTACATCCATGGGAATGACATCACACCAAATTTCATCATGATAGTCCAAGATCTTTATGGGAAAAAGACATCTCTCTTTGCCCGTTATAGATGTATCATTAACCCAAGACACACTATAGGGTTTAGGGTGTGCAACAAACTTTAAACCTAAGTGGGAACACTACCTGAGGAAACTGCATTGATACAACTACCATTGTCTATGATGATCTTACACCCTTTATCTCCACATTTAATGTAAGTGTAAAAAATAGCAGTTCTTCTCCAATCCTCAGTTCCTTTAGGTTGTGTTAAAGCACATCTAACCACACCTAACCTGGTTGTCTTGATTTGAGTGGATATAGACCTAACACATCCTAGCAAGTTAGACTCATCCTCCTCATCATTTAGATCTTGAAAATCATTGGGATTGGGTTCATATACCTTATCATCATAATTATCTTCTTCATCCATATCCTCTTGCCCCTTGATGAACAGAGCCTTATTAGGGCAACTAGATAAAATATGACCAAAACCCTGACACTTAAAACACTGAATTCTTGAGGTTATCTTAGGTGCTTCATGAAAAATATCCTTACCCTTGTCTTCTCTAGGTATCTGGGAACTCAAAGGATTGGGTTTATGAGGTGGGGCACCCAATATGGAGTTATTACTACCAGGTTGGGATCTAGAAGGGGTACTACGAGTGTCCTGACATCTCGTCCACTGGCTTTTTATGACTAAGTCATAATTTTGTACTAAGATATAAGCATTATCAAGGGTGGATACACCTCTAAGCACAACTTCTCTTCTAAGGTCATCATTTAAGCCTTTTCGAAATCTACTTAGGGTCATCACTTCATCCTCCCTAACTGCACACCTCATCCTATACTCATCAAATTGTGCCACATATTCATTGGCAGACTTGCCTCCTTGCCTCAAGTTGTTTCATTGGTCCAAAAGATTTCCTCTATAAGAACGAGGCAAATACTTTTCTTCTAACTTAGTCTTCATTTCAACCCAATTAGTGTTAGGAGGTTGACCTCCCCTATCCAAAGACTCTTCTACACTTTCCCAATAGAGTTGAGCGGTCCCACTAAGTTTCATCTTTGCAAATCTTACCCTCTTATTCTTAGATAAATTATATCAGTCGAAGAATTGATCCATGTCACGGATCCATCTATCAAAGATCCATGGGTCAAGTTGACCCTCAAAAGTCGGGGCTTCTACTTTGATATGCCTCATGACTCGCTCGTCAGGGTCATCATAGTCATAATAGCCTTGATTGCGGTTGTGTTGACGGTTCCTAGTATGAACTGGTCTTTGACGGTAATCATTGGAACGCTCATTATCGTTAGGGTCATCAAAGTCATTGTGACCCCGATGTTGGTTACGTTGGCAGTTCCTACGAGAAACTGGTCTTTGAGGATTCCTATGGTTGTCACTAGAATGTTCACTCTCATTAGACTGTCTTACTTGCAAAGTTTCTATGGACTCCATCCTCCCCGAAAAGGTTGTTCATTTGATTGGACATGTTGCTCATTTCCGTTCTCATAAGTTGTAATTGTTCTTGAATATCTCTAAGAACATTACTAGAGTTCGAGTTCATGGTAGCTATGACTTCTAGATTGTGTACTACACGACCACTATGTAATGCATGCAAAAACTAATACTGAGACTGAGATCACAAATAACACTTACAAGTAAAACGCAAAATAAAATTATAGCTAATAAAAAAAATTAATTTTTTTTATAAATAATTTTTTATTATTATTATTATCTTGGAAACTAAGTAATAACAGATTAAACCAGGAAAATGCGCAAGCAAACAATGTAAGTCCTCTAAATGCACACAAGTAATCCAAACACACTGTTTTAGTTTTCCCACTAATTTAACTAAGCTCCACAATTAATTAAGAGGATCAGATCTTTAATGGCTCAAAATTAAAGTAATTCAATTTAAAGTCGGGCTATGTAATTTAGTTATGGGCAAGCACAAAGAATAATATTAATGCTAAATCTTGGTTAACAAGTGTAAAAGCATATTAGGAATGATGATTTTCAATGGGTAAAAATTCTAACCGGATGATGTGGCAGTGAAGGATTACGTGGCAGCTGACATGGCAGGATATGCTGGCGAGGCAAATGATGTGGCAGGATACACTGACGTGGCAGGATCTGCTAACATGGCAGACGACGTGGCAAGAACTGATGACGCGGATTCTCTAACGTGGTGCTGACATGGCTAGGTTAATATTTTACCAGCTTTTGTTTCTGTCTTCCCTACCGCTTGTGATATGTTGCCGCTGCTGATGGTGATGGCGCACGAAATGGGGCTTTGTGATTCTGCTTGGGCCCGGCGGTGCGAGGGTAGGGGCTGTGGTGTCTGTGGTGTCGCTGCTGGACGGGGGCCTAATGATCTGTTGTCGCTGCTGAAGGCGAGGGCATTGTGGATGCTGCTGCTGCTGCTGCAGGAAGGTGCGAGTCAGTGGTGGTTGCGGCTGATGGTTTGTAACACTGATTTGGGTTGTTGAAGACAAAGACCTATTGTGGCTGCGGGTTGTTGAAGGCAATAAATCGGTGTGTACTTATGTCTTGGTTGTGATTGTTGGCTGTGATCGGCGTTGATTTAGAATTGTCGATCGCTCTGTGGGACTGATGTGCAGGTCTTCTCGGTGGTGGGTCTGCCGCTGTGATTGGCTGAGGCACCGCTGCTGAAAATCGCTGTCGTTGATGATGAATAGTGCCGATGAACAGTTTTTTTTTTGTAATCAGAACAGTACGCTTTTTTTTTCTTTTTTTAGATCAATCTAGGGTTAAATATAAACATATGGATCGTTTAATTGTAAGAACAATTAAAAGCTATGCTCTGATACCAAATTTGATGCGGGACAATAAATAATAAGAATTAAAGCAAGAAAAGAAAGAAGCTTTTAGAGAAGAAGTTGAGAAGAGAAAGCAAAGAAAGAGAAGAAAGGGGATTGGAGATATGCAAAGTCTGCAATATTTTCATTAATCATCAAAACTCTCTCACAAAATCACAGAGGAACATATAAATAGTAAACTCTAAAACATCTCGCTATTGGGCTTGGCCCATCAAATCAAAATGTTTAACATAAATAATTTCAAATAAATAAAATAACAATGAGACAGATCCAAATGAGCTAAATAAAATAACAATGAAATAGGTCCAAATGGATTTAGTCTCTCAACCAAAGCGTGACAGGCTGGACCATTCTACATCGTCTCCGTCCATATACTCGTGTATTTTGTGGTGTGGGTCTGGACCATCACCTCTCAATCTTACCTCTGTTTGGTTTCCGAGAAAATAAATATAAACAAATAGAAATTGCAAAAGAGCAATTCTCAGATGTTAGCTTCGAAGTTGGCAAATCTTCGGTCCATGTGCTTGACCACAAAATTGCATTTCAGAACTTCCAAAATACGATGCCGATTCATAACAATTGAGGTAAAGATGATATTAATTCCGTTTGTTTTTTTTTTTTGGGATATAAAAATTGAACTGCGGATTAGTTTGTTAAGGAATCTCTTATTCAAGTGAATGAGTTGAGGATTCTAAGTAATATTTGATTGTAGTTAATCCTCTTCATGTTTGTTTTGATTTTGATGATTTTTTTTACTTCACATTTCTTTTTATCAGCTTAACTCAACATTCATTTTAACTTCAAGGGAACAATGGGTTCTTGAGCAATTCTGAGATAGCTGAAGCAGAGATGACAAAATCGCAACTTGTTGCTGCAAAGGAGGATTTGGACACAAGTTTGGTTTCTAACTACAAATTGACATCACATTTGCAGAAGGAGCTTGATAATGTATTGATCATAAGAAATCAAGAGTAGGAAAGTTTCCCAGTTTCAGTGAAGACGAAGGTTCAATCAAGTAAAACAATCAGATAGCTTAAACATGTAAGCGATGCTGTCACATCCTTTCTTGAGTTCTTACAAATATGTTTTATGTTAATACTAAGTATTGCTCATGATGATTCTCACTCATAGGAATGAGGAAACTAATTTTGAGTATTTGCATGTGTTAAAATTTACACTGTATAGGCCAGTAATTTCATTTCTTTGCGTATTAGCTACTTGAATACTTGAAATTTATATAATCTGCTATTGCTTATCATGTACATGTTTGCTCACATTGTGTTGTGGAATATTGAAGCTTGTATAGTCTGCTATTGTTTGTCGTGGAGATGTCTGCTTATATTGTGTTTTGGTGGTCCTTCTGGATCTTCATGAAAAGTCTAGGAGAACTTAACATCTTAAATGATTTGAAGGATTGAAAAACGTGAACCTTCCTTCCATTTCTTGTTAGTCATTATACAAAGCTATCTCAAGCTTGGCTTATTTATTCATTAATCAAACTTAAAATATGTTAAGAAGCTTTACACAAAAAGCTGGTTGATTTTTGTACAATTTGGTCTCCTAGATCATTTGAGTGGTTTGCTGTAGATTAACATAAACATGAAATCTCATTTTGTTTGGATACAATAGACACTCTAGAGGAAGATGAGGGCAAAGGAAACAGAACAAATGGAACTGAACTCCACATTTGAAACGAGAATACAATTTAAATAACACAGGCTTCTGTTTTATACTTTACTAACGAGAATACAAGTTTAGTTTCTTATCAAAACAAATTTCATTTCATGTGAGTTTAATTTAATTGCAGCTTAAAATACAGACTCTTCCAATGAAAAAGAAAAAGGTGAGACCCCTGTGTCATTCCAAAATTAACCGCTTCAATGGCTGTGTAATTGTTTATTTATGTCTGAAACTGTGGAATCAATAGGAAATATAAGAAAATAATTAAATTTAGTTCAATGATTAAAATACAGAACATGGTTTAGTTTAATTCTATTACTTCAATGTTTGAAATTTTGATACAAACAAATAATTAGTTTGAACTAATTCCTGTTGAAATTCAGTTTATTTCTACATAAGATTTATTCTAAACACGATGTATATGCTTGGGATATACATTTTTTTTTTTTTTTAAATGCAGTACATATTTAATTTAATTTTAATGTAAGATACATTCTGAAACAGTGTAAGTAAATGCTTTGCCATACAGAAGTCTTTAATTAAATGTAACAGTATTCCTCTGCCAAGCATTCCAAGAGCCCATAAAAATGGAGCTTACTAAAGCTTTCTCAGGGGCACACACTTCCGATATTCTCCAAGAGCCCATAGAGGAAATATATTCTTAAATGAAGCATAATGTAGCATGCAAGTCTTCAAGGAGGCCCCAGTGATTTGCTGTGAGAAAGAATTCATAGTTAAAGAGTTACAGAGAATGTTAAAAGTAAAAAATATCATGGAAAATCATAAATGTAGAGAAATTCTTTCTTTTCCTATGTTAAGATAATAGAGAAGATAGCTAGAACCATCTGATAGTATGCCATACCTGTTGAGGAAATTCACCATTCTCCATCTGTGAGTTGATAAGCAGCCTTGCTGCTTGATGTAAAGGAGCCGGATCTCTCTCAACCTGTTAGGAAGTGGGGAGAAAGGTCAAAACTTGCACTTAGTATAAAAAATAATAGAGAAAACAATGCTTTGGAAAACCTTTTATTATGCAATAACTTAAACTCTTCAAACTAGAATTGCATAATGGTTGAACAGGATCACATTTTCAACATTACTTCATATACTCAGAGCTTGTTTCATCATGATAATTAGGTACTTGTCATGGCTGGCACCTTGCTCCTGATGTTAAAAGCTAAAGAATTTTCCTCTTTTTTCTTTGCCAAATGGAAGAAAAATGTTCACAAATTGACACCCATGCAGCAATAGGGCTGTTAGGAAGTAGGGAGATGACATGTGGCAATAATTTTTAGATTGAATCTTTCCAAGGAGTATTTACCAATACTAACCTGGAAAAATTATGCCAATCACATTTGGAAAGCAGGAAATCAGAATCAATTTCTTCATACCAGCACTCTATTTTAGTGTTCTAGTTAGGAGGAGATGATGTCTAAAAGTGCACAATACATCTGTCTTAGTTTGTGTGGTACTCAATGTTTACAGAGACAAAACCAAGTTTCTGTTTTAGTTCAGCTTTTCAGTTGGTGTTTAGTGAGTTACTTTGATCCTTTTAAGGGTTTTTTAATTGTTTGCATTATATTATATTAGACCTTGTAGCAGGATGAGTGGCAGTATGGAAATAAATTTCATCATCAAAACAGACTGATTATACTGATGATTTTTTATAATAGGGCATAAATATTTGAAATTTAATCACCACTTGCCTGTCCTGCATGAATAAGACCCATCATTGCCCATGCTGTTTGTACCACATTTGATTTTTCTATCTCTGTATACTCCTGTTTGGTGAGACATTCCGAAACAACTGTTAGAACCTCAAACAATCTGATGGGAAACTAACTGTTTGAAACAATTTTCCAGGTGTCTCAACCAGTAATAGGGATAATTGAATTCTGTTAATAGCTTGGAGCTTAAGTATGAACAGATGATATTTAACAGGATAGGGTAGTTACCGAGTTGGCACAGGAAAGATAGCTCTCTCCCCATCCTCCTGAGTTGTGTTGTTTTGACAGCAGAAATTCACAAGCTTTCCGAACCGTCGTGCTGTTTCGGCATGTCTTTCCAACAGAAGCTAGCCCTTTTAATGCAAAGTATGTTCCATATGTGTAGCAAATCCCCCAATTTCCATACCTGCAATCAGAACACCATCCAACTAATTTCTTACTCTGCATTCCCTATAATGCAATTTCTTCTTGTTTGAGTATTTATGTTATTCTCCATTCACTGTTAATAGGACATAATTACCAAGAACCATCGCTCATCTGTGCATCTTCAATATAACTTGATGCCTTGGCCACAGACGCTTCTATTTCTTTGCTTCGGTATCCTGGATGCAAGCGTTTGAACAATACAAGAGCCTGGATGGCAGATGCCGTGCATTCAACATACCTAAACACCAATAGGTGCTATCAATTTGCACCTTATTTGAGACACTTGAGTTTTATTTAAAAGAAAGGGCGGAATGAACATACTCGGTTTCAACCATCATATCACCAAAAGCTTCAGTGGGATTTAGCACCTGAGGAAGAAGGCATCACAAAACAAATATCATTAGAAGAGGAAAAAGTTTCAAGTTGATTTGGGAATACATCGATAAATAAATATTACCTCCAACCATCTCTGCCCTCTTGCTGGCTCCCAAACAGAAAAACCACCATTTTTGCTCTGGCAAAGGAAACAACTAACGTAAGTGCTATGGTAAGAGCTTATCACAACCTGGGAAAATTACGTTGATGCGGAAGAATAAATTACAGAGTCATACTTGTAAAGATAGGAGGAAATCTATAGCATTATATAATCTTTCTGTGTGAATTGTTTCACCGACAATTTCTGATGGCATTTGTGAAAGTAAGAGCAAAGCCTGCAAAAGAAGGAATTTTTTTCATTACAAACGTCGTAATCTTTTATGGCATTAATTACTCTTACGAAGACAAATTGAACCTGTTTACCCTTAGCGCTTCAGCAGTGCAATCCGAGACTTGCCAACCATGATCTTTGATGGAGAGAGTCCATGCTCCTTTGGAAATGTGACGATGCATCCTCCTGAAGTCCCCAGAAGCATTTGCTTGAATCTGAGGATTTGATCGTACAACAAAACAAATAAGGGGATAATATAACACAGGCTTGTCGAACAACCACTTGCCCCGAGTCTGAACAAGGGCTGTGAAGTCATGTCAAAACAGCTATAACGGCTATGATGCCAGACCGGTGAACCAATAAATATGATATCTTTTGGACTAAGGAATAAACCTGTGACTGTTTCAGGAACTCATGTGCTCTTCTCAGAGTAGACCCGTATTCATCAACAAGCTTGCTTGCGATAACAGCTTGAGTAGCAAAAGCTGCATCCCACAACTGACTGCCAATACTCTGTTGAAAGCAAACAAGTCCAAGGTTTACGTACGTTTTAGTTACTGATATTTTCTTAAAAAAAATAATATTACTGCGGCTGAATCACAGCTTATTAACACTAAACCTGCATTTTCATTCCATCTTCTGCAAGCCATAGAACATCAGGAACTCTAGCAAGGTGAAATTTGAACGCATCTGAAGTCGGGTCTTCTGCCCAGCAAGCCATCATGTTCAAGGACTGAAAGTATCCAACTGTCATTATTCATAATGTAGCATAAAAAGAACTCAAACGAATCTAGTCTAGTATGAATTTTTCAATCGATATTCTTATAGCATCTTGATCTCAGAAATCAAACTTCATTACTTCAGTATCTGAATGATTCAATCCACCTATGTTCTACAGGAATACCTTTTCAATACTAGCATGAGTCATGTATCTAGTATTTTCATCTTCATAGTGAATAAGCTTCATTGCTTCTTGTAGAGCTTGCTCTCGTAACTTGGAGAAGGGCCAATGTCTAAGAACCCTCTCACTCAAGTAATGAACACCATCAAAAATCAGATTTTTTGCAAGAGAAGGAGAGGTGTAAAGATCCTCCTGCACCATTTTATCAGAGTTGCACGTAATCAACTTTCAGAAGTATTATTTCGGAAACAGTAAGGGTGATCCTGCATTAACTGTTACTCGAAATAAGTTCAATTTTGTTTCAGCCAAGTTGTTTAGGGAGACAATCATAACCAAAATATATTACAAGGACATGCATGCTGCAAAAGCTAGTCCATCCAAAAATTGATGGTCCAAACTATTTATAATAATTACATGAAATAATTTATAAGAACAATCAGTAACCTTTAAGCATAAATGGCGTGCTTTATTCCAATCTACTTCTTCATAAGGTTGATTATAAAGTTCATCTCTCAGTTGCAAGATGAGATCGGTTATCGGTCCCACGAATTTCTTGCCATATAAATAAGCCATGGGTGTGTACACTGTGCGCAAATGACACCACAGCTTCCCTGCATGTCATATGAGAGACAAATTAGAAGAAGATGGCAAAGTAATTAAGTTTATACTAAGCTTTACAAGAACCAAGTTTAATACAAGTTGGTGACCATGAAGTAGTTACTTACCTGGACTAAAAGGAAGAAAGGAAGGGAATAGCAAAAATTCTGGAGGCACTGGGTTGCAGCCTGACCACTCGTACGTTCCAAGTACCTTTGCAATAAGAAATTTAAACATTAAGGAGACAAACAAACAGGGCCTTAAGAAGACGTATTTATTCGTTTGTGTATCAACAAAGAGTAAGTTTCTCTCTTAGGGGGTTTTAAAAGCACATCTAGGTGTTGATCGCAAGATTTTGAATCAGCATATCTCTTTAATCACTAGGTCACTCCTTGAAATTTAAAATATATTTATTCTTTAATCGTTCATCCAAAGTTTGGTGACAGCTAATTATTGCTTTTGATGAACAACTAATTAATATGCTATTTATAATGTACGCTAATAAAAGAAAGCTTATAGCTAGAATTTGTGTTTGAATATTATTACCGAAAGATAAAGCTTCCCCCAGGAAGGTAGCATTGTGACTCCCCCGTGATCAAGTATCCATTTGCGGGCCTCTGTGAGAGCCCCATCTCTGCCTCCTTCAGGTCCTTCTCCGAGCAGACGCAGGGCAACATAATTAAGTGCCGTGCCCATCATTGTGCTATGGCCCTCAACATGGAATCCCCATCCACCATCTTCATTCTTTACATAGCACACGTGTGTACATGTCGTTCAGTAGACATGTATTGAAATATACTACTGCTATATACAAACGACATCGTTGGGTGGGTTGCATTATAAATATACTTCCCTTTTTGGAGAAAAGGGGTATATATATATATATACACACACACACATACTTACTTGATGATTGTAGATATAACGAATAATTTCCTTCTTGTGATCTGATGATAGGACGGTATTAAGGCTTCCACTGAGGTAGACGACCATGATCTGCAATCCTTTTATATTCTTTGTTAATAATGCCTTGGTAACTACAACATTTTAAAAGCTAAGAAAACGGATCCGATCATTGAAAATTAATTTAGACTTACCAAGGGAGGCGTTAAAAATAAAGGGCCAGAAAATTCAGCAGGCCAATGTCCATCACTTGCTTGGGTTGCTGAAGTGAATCGAAGAGCTTTCCTCAAAGCAGTTTCAGCCTTTTCAACTGTTATTTCTTCGCCGTCTCTTAACCTCACTGGTGGAATGCTTAGATCAATTTGGTTTTCTTGGATAAGCTATCTCAAAAAAAAAAAACAAAAAAAAAGTTTTAAAAAAATTCCTTCGGCTAACTTTTTATGACAACTCGTGATCAGTCAGTCACCTCATTCAATCAAAGCCTGGATTTATTTACCCAATGATATTTAAGGATAAGCCACTAGTTGACTAGTTTCTGAATATTAATTATTATTAACCACTGAATTTGTTTATTTATTTAACATGAAAAACAAGACTTCACCACAAGAGAACCAAGAAGACTAAACTACAAGCCCATTTATAGTTCGTTTACTTGCAAAATCCTCAATTTTAAGAGAAGGCTTTTTGAGTTACACCGGAGTCATATCAATAACGATCTTGTGTTTCCCTAGTCCCTCTTGCAAAGAAAGAGGATGGGACTGTGATTCCAAACCTCTTCCTTAAACAAATGCAATGTTATTACCAGGAAAGAAGAGAAGAAGAAGAAGAAGAAGAAGAGAAAACTAAGAAAAACTCTAGTAATTGTTTATGGTAAGAAATATGCACGAGAGTCTTATTCCCTACTCACCTGGAAATTCTTAAGAACATCACTGCTTGCTTTACAACGAGATCGATTAGATCGAAACTGTTCTCTTGCTATCTCAACTCGTGCATGTTCTTCCGGTGTCCCAACATGCGGTTTAAATTTCCATATCTGTCTACCAACAAAATTATTGGTGCTAAACAACCACGGGCCATCACCATCAGCTACCTCAAGTTTCCACATATCCCTTTTCTTTTGTTCCACGGACGTATGGTAGCTCAAATTCCTTACTGAAATTTCACGATTTGATACACCAGATATATATATGTTAGAGAATTTGTTTTGCATAGATAAGCCTCCTGTATATATGTATGTATTTGTGTGTGCGGCGTACACCCACTTACGTGGAAACTAAAACTAACAAGTGTATTATAGGAAAAGGAAAATAACAAATTTAAAGGTTCAATAAATAACAGGACCAATACGATCATTAATTCCAAAAGTTGAACAGCAATTTAGGGATAGAAAACAGAAGTATCAATTACTAAACAATAAACATTGTACGAAAAGTAAATCAAACTTGAAAAAGTTTCATGACTTCCTTACATAATTTAGATTACCGGCAAGTGCTATTGCAGAATTCGAAACTCGAAGAGAGGTGAAATGCTTTTGATGGATTTGCTACAATAGATGCCTACACATATATAGAGTCGATCTTTCGCTACGTGACGGCTAAAGACAAAAGGATGGAATCATATTACATAAAGTGCCAATTCCTTTCAGACAACGATAATTCCGAAAAATAGGTCTTCGATTCTAATCTATGATCACAAGTCTGCCAAAAGACAAGAATTCGCATGTTGATAACTGAATTGCCAAGATGAGTTCAATCTATTGGCAACTTACTAACTATACACTAATATCATGGGTAAGCTTTGATTTTATTTTAATCATTAAATATGTTATTATTGATCATTAAATAGCAAACTTCCTCCTTAAGTCTTTTTAATTTTCTCTGTGTGAAATGTTATAACATTAATGAAGTTACAAGAAAAAATATGAATAAAAATATTAAAAATATGACTTTCATTTTTGTTAGCTATAGCACAAAACAAAAATGCCAAAATTTAAACTTTATAAAAATTATAGGATTTGTCCGCATTGAGGATCAAAATTTGATTTAAACTTTTGATTTTGTTATTTAAATAAAATTTGACATAAAAGGATCAAAATTGAAAATGGATGAAAATCACATCCCTTTTTTAAGGTACTATTCATTAAGATTTGGAAAAATATGCCTCAAGGTTTTTTTAAATTTTTATTTTGGTCCATCTATTTTCCTTTGAATTTCTTTCAATTCCCTTTAGTTTTTGAAAATTTTGTTTTGGTCCAGAATTCTATTTTGTTCATCTTTTAGTCTTTAAATCTGAAATAGAAGAGAAGAAGTTGTTGGATTATGGGAGAAGAGAGCGAGTTGTTTGTTAGCTCGGTTCTAGTGACTAAAAGGTCAATCTTAATGTCAACGAATTCCTTTCAACGAGAAGAGTTCTATCAATGTATTTTTTTAACATCTTGTCGATGAAAGTAGATTGGGGTTTAGAAAGGTTTTTAAATTCAGGTTGATTTTTTTTGTTTTTAATCAATTTCTTTCTAGTTTAAGCAAAAAAAAAGGGGGGGTATTTAGGTCTCTAATGTGTTTTTTTTGTGTGTTTTCAAGTGTAGAATGATTTAAAAATGGGTTTTTTTAATTTTAAAAGTCAGAAACCAAACTTTCTGATTTCTTAGGTTGATGTTGAATTAGAGACAACGTGTCAATGTTATTGTGATGATTATTGAAAGTCCTGAATTTTATTTTTTGTTTTGTCTCTCTAAAAATAAAAGCTTTATCTAATGAAATCCCATGACAAAGGAATAGAAATGTACAAGACAAAATTTCATTATAGAAAATCTCTTTTGATGCAACAAAATGAATTAAAAAAAAAAAAAAACCTAAGTTGTATGGTGATTTTACTATTGAAGATGCATCATTCACTCTATTACAAAACACTGTGAATTGAAATAATTAATTTTTCTTAAATTTTCAATTTGATTCTTAAATATTTTTTTGCAAAATTGAGCTATTTTGAGCCTAAATTAGCACTCAAATGCATATAATTTTTTGGAAGAAATGATTGAATTGAAAGACAGAGGACACAAGTGAAAAGAAAGGATAAAATAGGTGGCGACTTCAAATTTCATACAAAAATTTTATTTTAGCCCCCTATTTTTCTCGGTTTATAGATGATCGGTTCCTTTAGTTGCCAGAAATTTAATTTTGGTACCAAACTTCATTTCCCTCAATTTCTTAGTCCCTTTTCGTGAGAGGAGAGAGATCCATTAAATTTCATGTAGAGAGAGAAATTCATCGTTGACACCTATTCCTACTACCAAAATGGTTAAAATTGATGCCAATGGGTTTCATTCAATGAGAGGTTTCCTATAGTGGTTGTTTTGAGCGTCGATATTGTCTACAACACATATCTAAGTTGAGAATGATAAAATTTATTCGATTTGATTTTGTAATTTGAGCTGTTTTTTGGGTTGCTATATTGGTTTCTGCATGTTCTAGGACTGCTTTTAGGGTGTTTTGGCTTTTAACGGGTTGAGAAATGGGTTTTTTAGGCTAAAAACTCATAGCCCTGATTTTCTAGCCACCATAGTGGTGGCTGGAATCTAGGCTGGCAGCCGACGTGTCATGTGCCTATTTTTTTCTTCAGAAAAACTGATGATAGTTCATCTGCCCTTTTATATAAGAAAAAAAGGCCCAGTGTGCCCTTTTTTATATAGATTTATGAAAACAAAATATTAAACCCGGTTAAGTCAATAACCTAGGTCACAAATTTGACGAGTTAAGCCACATCATTCAGTCTATTGTTTTTTTTTTCTCTGTAGTGCATTTTTTGTCCCCCTATAAAAAAAATTAAAATTTCATCATTTGTTATTAATGATCTATTTTTTTATTTAACCTAAAATTAAAATAAATTACAGTTTCACCTTTTGTTAAGTCAATGACTTGCTTTTGTTATTTCAATCCTACGCTCATGTCATGTTTTTTTCGTTTTAAAAAATATTTCATTCAAAAAAAATCACATGCACTTTATTGTCATATAAAGCTATTGAATGAAAAACAATATATGGGATAAATTTTTAAAAAACATTTGATAGCGAGCATAACTTGCGTCAAGAGTTTAGTTGGTTGACTCAAGATCACTTGAATTTGTTTTTTTAAAAATAAAAATTGAATGTTTTATGTTTTTTTCAATTTCATCTTTCAGCATTGAGTTTAATGAAGATTTAGCTTTCTAGTTTGTTTGTTTTTTTCAAGATTATCCCTATAAGTTTTACATTTCAATCTGGAATAATCTAGATAGATCTAATATGTTTTCTTCTTAATATTATCTAATATATAACCTATTTTAAATTAATGGTTATTTTTAGAAGACACGTTAGTTATATCTATTTTTTTTATTTGAGTTTTAAAAAATAAATTTACTGCAACCGGTGACTTAACACGGGCCAAGATACTAGTTGGTTACCATAGAGTGTCGGGAAAACCAATGATACGGGGAAAAACATACATGACTCTCCCTATGACCTTATGCAGACAAAGAGTTGTTTCTTTTAAAATCCATGTAATACAACAAGACACCGAATATAATCTCTCTTTTTCAATTGACACGACATGTACTTGACAATTTCATTAAGCATCTTTGAGTGAAGCTTGTTTTGTATCTATATATGTTTTATATTCTTTCCTAATTATTTAATCTTTCGTACTATAAAAAATTATGAAAAAAAAAACGTAAATGATATATATATATATACACACACATAAAAAAGCATCTTAGAGTTTTAAGGGTAATGTCTCTTAGATTTTGGCTTTGTCGATTCGGATTCTATATTAAATCTCGCTAACTAATTAAAATAATAATTACTTCGGTTAAATACCTTGTCACAAGGATAAAAATGTTTTATTAGCTTTCCATTGCTACGTGGATTGCTAATGATTTTTTTTCTGTCAACTAAACAAAACAATATATGTATGTGTATGTGTATTTTTATTGTAACACAAGCTAAATTTTAACACAAGCTAAATGGTATGAAAAAATCACTGAAGATCAAGAGATTTTTTATTGTGAATTGTAATGGTAATTTCACTTTTAATTTCTCATCTTTTCCAAGACGTTTCTTTGGCTTTTTTTTTCTTGCCCAGTGAAAGGGTGGTGCCCGTGCTATTAAGGAGGCATATATGATGATTCCCGGTGGTCAAATCTAGTCATCTGTCGTCTCACTAGATGCACAATCGTGCCCTTTTCAACATGGTGTGGTGCGTGTAAACAGATAATGGTTAGATTGCCACTGATGATCGATTGTTTGTGTTTTTTCTTTCTTCTATCTCCTAACAACTAAAGTGCACACTCATCCTCTTTGTTTATTATTTGTTAAATCAAGCATATTTGTCATACCCAAATACCTTGGGTCTAGCATGGCTGCTAGACCTAAGTCACTTGGGTCTACACCCGCACCCTTGGGTCTTTCAACCATACCAGACTCACACGTCTGGGTCTACTAGACCCAAGTGTCTAGGTCAAAAAATTTAAAATTTTTTAAAAGTATGATTAAATTGCAAAAACAAACACTGCCTCATTCAAACAGAATTTTTCATTCATATGCAGTAGAACTTTACTACAAACTCTTTTTTGTTTGTGCAACTTATTTTATAAATTTGTTATATTCGAAGAGAAAAGAATGAAAAAATTTATTGACTTCTAAGTGATTTATTTCATGTCTTTAAAAATAATTTTTTTTTGTATGCATTGTGAATGAAAATATTAATTTTATGTTTCCATCTAAGTGTTGTACGGTTTTTTAAAGGGTTCACGTCTTTTTAAATTTGAAATGTTATTGCATGATCTAATTGTCAAAATTTGTTACAAAGGGAGTTTATTCTACATTATCACTATTAGTATATATGAAAATTTGAAATATATGATCATAAAAGAAAACTTTTGAACTTTTGAGTTGATACATTATATTGTAGGAAAATAAAATATTGTATATGTAAAAGACTTATTGTTCTTTTGACTATCTTAATTTATGCAATTTTATAGATGATTTATTCATTAAAATTAGAGATTAATAAAAAAAAATTAAGTGAATTTTATAGATGTGTTGGCAACAATGCTAGACTCGTGTTTGGGTCTAGAATCATGCCAGCAAAAACATCTTGGGTTTCGCATCCATGCCAGGACTAAGCTACTTGGGTCTGGCATTCAAAAAAAGACGCATGGGTTTGACATGGATGTCAGGCCCAGGTTTTTTAGTCAAAAATAAAATTAAAAAATATTCAAAAATAACACTGCAAAAGCGAATCTAAATCTATATTTTGAAATTTTAAAAATTAATTAACTAGTTTTATTGAACAAGAGGAGAAGGGAATAAGTTATAATTAACGCTCTCAAGCCTATTTTTTGCTGTTTAAGTATAGTTATTAGACTCGGCCTAGCACAACAGGTCAACTCGTGACTTCCAGCAGAACCTGATAAAGACCTTTTTTTTTTAAAATATGTTTTTCTCCTAACCAGAGACCTCTTTTTTTTTCATCTTTTTCAGTTGGTTTCTAACCCATATCAAAGTTCACTACATAAATACTAGAAGAATGTTTTATTTTTTCAATGTGAGATTTGAAGCACATTAATATATATACTCTATATTCACAAGAAAAAAGTTGTGTTTTTTCAATGTGAGATAAAAAAACCCTTTTGAAATAGTCTTTTAGCTTATATCCATATGGATTGTTTCTCAATTTTTTCATATGAAATATTAAAATCTCAAATTTTTTTTTTTTAATTTTCTCGGGTTTACCCATGTCAAGCCAGGCCTAAAAATATGTCAGACCCACGCCTAGGCCTAGCAACCATGCCAGGCACAAGCGCCTTGGGTTTGGGAACCACGTCAGCCAAAACATCTTGAATCTGGCAACTACGTCAGGCCCAAGCACCTTGGGTTGCCAAACTCAAGCAAGTGTACTGTGGAAGTGTACTGTGGACCAAGATACAGTCCATTGTAGACTTGCATAGTAGATTTTCTAAGCTTTGAAGGCTTGGGATGGGGCTAATGTTGTATTTTCATAAAAAAGTTGAATTATCATCTTACCCTTTGGTTGAAAAAATTGAAGCCCTTATTATGGGGGTATTTCAGTATTTTTCATAGGCTCATTAGTCATTAAACATTTGAACGGGGGTATGGTAATCTTTTCATAATTATTTGCACAGTAAAAATTATATTTTACCCCCAAGGTTAACAAAATTAAGCCCTGTTGACTAGGGGTTTTTTTACTTTTCACAAACTGTTAAATAGTTAAAATACATCTTTAGCCTTGGAAACGACAAAAAAAAAAGCTTTGTATATAGGGGTATTTTTGTTCTTTCACACTGTTTTTTGTGTAATTTTCTATAATCATGGGGACATTTTGGTTTTTTGATATTTTTTTATTTTTAAATTTCAAAATCTGCGATGGACCCACATTTACTTGGTTTTGACAAACAAGCAAGATCCAAATTACTTGGGTGCCAGAGTGTCAGACCCAAGTAACGTGGGTCTGGCATGTTTGCCTACGTAGGTCTGACAGTCATGCCAAGCCTAAACGCCTTTAGGCATGGCTGTCGGACTCAAGGCTCTAGGTCTGGAATGGTTGCTAGACCCAAGTTGATTGAGTCTGGTAAGGCTGCATGTAAAACCCCAGTAAAAAATACTTTAAAAAAAAAACAAGAAGAAGTAAGACAATTAGAGAACAAGAGAAAAGAGAGATAGGTTAGTTTAGTTAAAATAAAGAGTAAGAAATTAACCAAGGGCTAAATTGAAAGAATTGAATGAGAAGGGATTTCATAGCATGAATTTAAAATATTAAAGGACCTAAATAATAAAAAATATACATGCATAAACATGAGTTTGTATTATATCCTACAAATAGTCATCACGAATTTAAACAAAAAGGATCTAATAATAGTTATACAATTCAGTACATTGATTCATACAAAATACATCATGATTTAGAATGCAACTACATGATTCCTTGCAAAAGTAGGTTCCCGTGTATTGGGTTTCCTAGGCACCTTATTGGTGTGACGTCCCTGCTGCAATACAAAACATTTACAAGAATGCAATTACTTAATAATAATAATGATAAGAAATGGTCTGGCAGTTTAATGAAGCATTAACATTATCTCATATTTGAAGCGTGACATTTGTAGTTCCTTCATGTTTCTGGTATAAACAACTTGTAGTACATATAGATGCACCAATTCTTGCAATCAACCATAATCTTAAATCCGGCCATCCTCTTAAGGCATCATCTGTCAAGGTTAACCGTTCACTCACCCCGGCCATCCACTTTGAATGCCATCAGTCAAAACTAATCAATCGTTTGTCCCGGTTGTCCATTCGGATGCCATCAGCCAAAGCTAATCATTCATTTGTCCCGGTCATCCATTCGAATGCCATTAGCCGAAGCTAATCAATCGTTTGTCCCGGTCATCTCTTCGGATGCCATTAGCCGAAGCTAATCAATCATTTGTCCCAGTAATCCATTCGAATGCCATTAGCCAAAGCTAATTAATCGTTTGTCCTGGTCATCCCTTCAGATGCCATGAATCGAAGCTAATCAACCATTTGTCAACATTTAAGCATTTGGTAATCTGATATCTGAATTAACATAATATGGTAACATTCATGATAAAGTATTTCATTATTCAGGGTCATCCCCTCAGATACCATTAGCCGAAGCTAATCAACCATTTGTCAACATTTAAGCATTTGGCAATCTGATATCTGAATTAACACAATATGGTAACATTCATGATAAGGTATTTCATTATTCAAGGTCATCCCTTCAGATGCCATTAGCCGAAGCTAATCAATCATTTGTCAACATTTAAGCATTTGGCAATTTGATATTTGAATTAACACAATACAGTAACATCTATGATAAAGTATTTTATTATTCAACGTTATTAAAAGGAAGGTGAAAGTCACCTACCTGCAGTAGAAGCTCTACTCCTGCTCCCCTGTTGCAGCTGTTGCACCACACCGGTGGTCCCTCATGCAGTCACAAGCTCATCTCATAAATTTTTCTCATTCAATGATATGTTTTATAATAATCATATCAACAGCTAATAGATCTTTCTTTCAATCTTTTCTTTCTTTATATTTTACGTTTTTCTCATTACACCCATTAATGTTGTCATCCTTTATCCAACAACCATAGTTATCATTCCTTTCTTTATATTTGAATTGTTATTGTCTAGACATTGGATTGTTACTGTCTGACCTCTCCTCATATTTTTAACTATATCTAAAGTTATAGAACTCCATTTCAAGCTAGATTGGTCTCGTTGGAAAGCTAAGACACGAGGCTACAAGTTCTCTGAAGGAAGGAGAACCCAGTTCTGCCTCTAAGACAGTCAAAATTGTTCATCAATAAACATTGGACTGTTACTGTCCAACTGTTACTATCTTGATATCGAACTGTTACTGTCCGACCTCTCCTTAGATTTTTAACTATATCTAGAGTTATAGAACTTCATTTCAAGCGAGATTGGTTCGTTTGAAAGCTAAGACACGAGGCTACAAGTTCTTTGAAGGAAGGAGAACCTAGTTCTGCCTCTAAGACAATCAAAATTGTTCATCAACAAACATTGGACTGTTATTGTCTTGATATCGAACTGTTACTGTCCGACCTCTCCTCAGATTTTTAACTATATCTAGAGTTATAGAACTCTATTTCAAGCAAGATTGGTCTCGTTGGAAAGCTAAGACACGAGGCTACAAGTTTTCTAAAGGAAGAAGAACCCAGTTCTACCTCTAAAACAGTCAAAATTGCTCATCAACAAATATTGGACTGTTACTGTCCAACTGTTACTGTCTTGATATCGAACTGTTACTGTCGGACCTCTCTTCAGATTTGTAACTATATCTAGAGTTATAGAACTCCACTTCAAGCGAGATTGGTCTCATTCGAAAGCTAAGACACGAGGCTATAAGTTCTCTGAAGGAAGGAGAATCCGGTTCTGCCTCTAAGACAGTCAAAATTGCTCATCAACTAATCAGTCCTACTGTCTTACAGAGTCAGTCATGACTCAATCTCGGTTGGTGACCCATAACTGGAGTTCTACAGCTCCAAATTGAGCAAGACCAACTTCCTTAGTTAGCTAACATCCAAGACTATAATTACTATGAAGAAACTTGATCTTAATTCCCTCATTCTCCTATTCAAATTCTCTCTAAAATTCAGGAGACGAATCTGTCCAAATTCATCAATCTTTCCATTTACACACAATTTAACTTTTTCTCTTCTATCTCAACCCCTAGCCATATTACATACTGTTTAAGAGTGTCAAAAATATATTTTTAAGAGCCAATTTATCTTATTTATTTCAATCTTCCCTCTTTGATGCATAATTGACCGAAAGCATGGCCTTAAGGAATCAAGAGTTCCTTAACTCTTTTCATGCTAATTTCATTAAATTCACACAAAACCAATTTTGACAACAGTTTCAATCAACCATAAATAACAAACGAATAATATTCCAAACAATCCATATGGTCAAGTTATAATGCATTATTATGAGTATAACATATCCAAATATCAACTTCATCAAATGGTGAAATTTCCAGAAATATGGGTTTATCCGAACTGACCTTAAACTTGCAGACCTACTGTGCGAGATGCACAACTTCTATACAGAGTGTTTGTTTCTGCTTTCCACCATTCAGAATCTAGACAGCATCAAGAAGAACAACATATCCAAATTATAGGCCGATCCAACGGTGGCTGGAGGAGAAACTATTCGGTGACGAAGACTGTCCAGAAGTGTATTTTCCTAGAAATTTTCCTTTCGCGATATCTCTCAAACGGGGACTGATATAGAAGATCCCCCCAGTGACACTGTACAAGACATGGAGGATAACAACATATCGAAATATCGTTCTAATCCAACGGTGGAAGGTGGAGTTATAACTATCAGATTTTCTGCCATCAATATGTCCTCTCTGTAGCCTCTCTCTTGCTCTTGCAAGTCACTCCAAGAGAAAAATAGAATGATATTTATAGTGCTATCATCTTGTTAATTGCACATTTATCCCCACCTCTCTTTTTTTTTATCATTTGTACATAAACTCCTAACCTTCTGTTATTTGAATATTGACCTCTCTTGGTCTTACGTATTCATTTTATCCCCACAAATGTTTTCTTTTCAACAATTTAATACTATATTCACTTTTCATTTCATTAATTTCACTATTTTTATCTTGATTTAGGTTTCTTTAATTTAATTTAACCCATTTTACTATTGGTTAAATTTCTCATATTTTAATAACCCAGAAAATTATAACCGGGGGTTTACACAATGAGTAACTAAGGTGTTACCAAGAGAAGAAAAAGAACATTGATTGAATAAATAGAAGAAAACGTGAAGAAGAAGGAAAGAGGAGAAGAAGAGGACGAGAAGAAGGATTTTGGAGACCAAAAAGCATAAACTAAAGTATTCTAAGCACTTCCTAACTGAAATTTTAAGTATAACCCTTAATTTTCAAAGTTTATCTATCAGGGTTCTTAAGCAAAAATTAAGGAAAAAGACGAAAAACTCATAAATTCTACACTTAGAAGACAAATTGTTTAATAAAATGACATTATTATTCAAGATTGAAGAAGATATTGGGGTGGGAGATAGCCCATTGGGTTCAGCCAAATGAAGAAAAGAGTGAAGAAAGACTATCTTCAATACAAATGTGCAAATAATCAATGTTTAATTAGTTACATTATTTAGATAAATTGATGATTTTAATGTTTAGCACAATATTTAAATTGTTGCTGATTTTAATGTTCCTATTTGATGTTTATGAATGAGATACATAAGGTTGCTTAAATTGAACATAAGAGGATTGCCTAGAGTAAAAACGTGTACCAAAATAGAAGACAATGAAGTAGAATTATTATTCCTTAAGTTTCGGCCAAGATTATTACAAAGAAAAGAACGGGGATGACTTGTTTAAATTTGAGTATTTGTTGAAAGTTATCAAATCTTGAATTTCATCATGTTAGCATGATCATAGAACAAAACGAATCATGAAAATCTAACTAAAAAAAGAATGATGAACTACGCTAAAATTTATTATCATAGAAAGAATCTTTTTATTGGAATATTCACGAATATCTTAGTATAATAAATTTTACTGTATTACTTCATTAACTGCAGGAACTTCTCATACCCGGTAGGTTCATCACTCCATCTATGTGACCTATAGATATTAGGGAGACTTTTGTGCATGTATTGACTTCCTCTTTTGGCATGTAATTATAACGTAAACTCTTGCAGTATTGCGTAATGTTATTTTTTGTAACTAGTATAACTTAGACTCTTGTTTGGAGGATCATAATATAAGTAGTAGTAAATTTCATGTTATTATTACATGTCAAGTCTTCTTTATTTTACTTATTGTTATTTTTCTACTTCATGATGAATCATTTTATACTTGTTTATGATGCGGAGATGATGAGATAAATAACAATTATTATTGATGTGAATTCTTGAGATTAAGTTGCTAATGTGAGTTGTATGAGACTTTAATTAGGATGTCGATAACTTACCAACTTGGTAAGAATAAATGCAAAGGAAACTCTACTAAATTTTCAATAGGAACCTACCAAAAAACAATTCCACCGATCTTTGGCTTTAAAAAAGCTGGGTTGTTACATTACCAGACCCAAGGCGCTTGGGTGTGGCAAGACTGTCAGACCCATGACGCTTAAAACATTCTCTATACTTTTAATTTTTTTATATTTAAAAAAAATGATATTGACTTGTTGTGGGGTGCGGGCTAATATACTATTTTATTTCTATATTACGTTGAAAACATTGACTTTACATAATCTTAGCAGATACAAAGTAATGGATTTTTTCTAACCAACAACTTTGACTGAAATATTTTTTTTCATAATATATTTGTTATTAATTATTTTTAAAAACAAAATTAAGGATATGTTATACGTTTTAAAGTAGTACATTCTCTAAGTTCCTAAGAAAAAAGTTATTTTTTCAATGTGAAATTTCAAGCCCTTTCATATATATACTATATATTCACAAGAAAAAAATTATGTTTTTTCAATGTGGAATTTGAAACCTTTTAGTATATATATTCTTGTTCCCAAGAAAAAAGTTATTTTTTAAATGTGGGATTTAAAACTCTTTCGTATATATACTCTATGTTCACAAGAAAAAAAGTTATGTTTTTTCAACGTGGGATAAAAAACTTTTTGATTTAAATACTTCAACTTAAAAGAATAACATAGTATCTTTTCAATGTGGGATTTGAAGCCCTTTAGTATATATACTTTATGTTCACAAGAAAAAATTAGGTTTTTTCAATGTGGAATTTGAAATCCTTTAGTATATATACTCTATGTTCACAAGAAAAAAGTTATGTTTTTTCAATGTGGGATAAAGAACTTTTTGGTTTAAATACGTTAACTTGAAATGATAACATAGTATTTTTTCAATGTGAGATAAAAATCTTTTTAAAATATTCTTTTAAACTTCATTATTTACAACATGTATAGCTATATTCATATAGATTTTTTCTTAATTTTTTCATATTAAATATTAAAAATTTAAATATTTTTTTAATTTTTCTAGGTTGACCCATAAAACCCGGGATTCGGCCCTTTAGCCATGTCAATTTCTGGGATGGGTTTGATAACTATGATATAAATGAAAAAGCTTCGAAAAGGTATTAAAAACCAGGCCAACCAGTTTCAATGTTCCTTAAGTTGTTGAAAAATTTGGAAGTTTTTTCAATTAATTTTTTCATTAGTAAAAAAGTGAAAATAAGTAGTTAATAATAAGATGATGTTTTTGGTATAGCAATGATGGATTTAATTTTGGTTAGATGTTAATCTATTGATGTTACAAGTGCTTATGATGATGACAGATAGTGTTAGCTAAATATTTATTTCTATAAGTATATATATAAATAACAAAATCAAATATTTTAGTAGCTTTCTACTCCTGAACTACTTATATATTTTTTTCCTTAATTTGTGATAATAAAATAAATATTTAATATTGACAAAATTAATATATAAAATCAACCGTTGATTGTCATATATATAAAAAAATATTTCAATATTCAAAGATGTAAAGTCATGTGTATTTTTTAAAAAAAATTGCATATTTCAATATATAAAAAAGAAAATTTAGCAATAATTATTTAGAAACATGAACAAAATAACTTTTATATATATATATATATATATATATATATATATATATATATATATATCAATTTACATTTAACATTTTGAATTTATAAATAATTCAACGTTCATATTATCAAAACAGATTCCATAATATGGAGGCCATCAACTAGTTTATGTATTTAAAACGGAAACATGCACCTTGATTGCACTCGAAATAGACACCTCGGTATCTTTGTTTACTGCCGTGTACAGTGTTTAGCATTACAACCTTTAAATTGTTTCTTGTAAGCAATTATATTGAATAGAGCAAATTAAATGCAATAATAAAAGATATATTCTTACAAATTAATATTCTTGCAATCATGATATTTTATTTATTAATTAATATATTATTTAATCCATAAAAAAATAATTTATATATTAATTAATAAAAAATAATTTATTATGTATTCATTATTTTTTTACAAAACATTAAACTTAATACATGCATTATGTATGATTATACAAATTAAACTTAAAGATTGAGAACAACATGGAAAATGAAAAATGATAAAGAAAATAAAGTCGAAAATGATAATTTTATACTAGAGCTTCTCTCATACAAAAAAAGCACTCTAAACAACAATTACATTGTTGGATTTGATTTATAAAATATGTAGTAGACCTTTTAAGATCAAATTATATGTGAGGTCCACTAGGCTAAAACCATGTTGGATGAGTACTTTAATATGAAATATTAACTTGTTAGATTGGACAGTGGACTTGTGGGCAAGAGTTTAGGCTTGGGTTTGATTAATAAAAAAATATATTTGTTATTAAGTCCTTGTTTAATCAGTAATTTATTTTAGTCTCCAAAATATCTTAGTACATGAACAGTGTATTAATTATATGACCGTTTAAAAGAAAACATTCCCCAGCATTTTCTAGACCTAAAACAAGGTCAACCACTACCTAAATAAGAAAAGGTGTTGGCAAAATATGCAAGCAAGCTAAATATTGATTATGCAGTGATCACAAGCTTATCAAAAGGTTTTTTAGTTTAATTTTTGTTTTTTTGGTTTGAGAATCATAAGTCAATTACTTGGCTAAATAAGAACATGATATAAAATGACATTTAATCATCTTAACATTATCCTTGGAAGGATTATTGACCAATCAACTATAATTGATTTGTAACAAAGGTGTAATGCTGAACAAAGAAGTACAAACTATATGGTCAAAATGGTTGAAAACACACGAAACAATGAATTGTTGTTGAAATTTTCTGATAAGTACAAATAAAGGATTTCGATATAATAAGTTTTCTTGATCCATATAAAAATTGAAGAGAAGAAGTCAAAGAATGTTTATAAAACCCTTCACAAATAGTTTCAAGATCTAATAAGACATTCTCTTGATTTTTATATAAGAAAAATAAGGTACTGACTTGAGATCATAGGCGTGAAGTCACTCTAAATATGTTATGTTTGTATTTTGAGCCTGATAAGTAGGCTATTATTAATTTATAACCTTTTTTTGTTGTAGATTCTAATAACATCAAAAAATGAGTTGTTTATTGAGTACAAATAGTTAAGAAATCTATATTGTAGAAAGTTCAAGAAAATCCAAAGCATGCCTCATTTGAAATATTGATTAGCTAACATATCATATATGGTCGATATTTTTAGATAACAACGTTCATTAACCATATATTTGTTTAATCGATTTCAATATTATTATGATAGGAAAATATATTCTTTTATTTAGTCTAGAAATAAAAGAATATGAAGAGCATTGTTTATACAAAAAATAAACATACACATGTCGTCCAAATAAAAAAAAATATTTGTTCATAACAAAATAGGAAAAGGAACACTAAAATCAATCGTGAACAACAAAATCAACTAGGGGTCATGATCGATCAAGAGTCACAATTAACTAAGAAAATATGATTGACTATAGTAGTAAGAGTTCACATAATCAATCCAAAGGTTTAGTCCTATTCAAAGTGAGAATTATCAATATAAAAATTTGATTAATATTGTTAATTAGTTAGGACTCACGTGGTTATCAACAAGAAGATGAGATAGAGCTTAACTAGTATTAGGATTTATCATATAATTTCTTTATCTAATATGAATAAGTTTCTATATGATTAGATTTAAGTATTTACATGAACTCTAATCCTATAACAATATAAATAGGTCATACCAGCTACTAGGAAACAAAGTTAGCCCTATATATGCAATTTCAATTATCTTTTTTACTATTTTCAATGCAATTTATCTTTTCCTTTTCAATTTATTTACTAACTTTATTTAATTTTCTATAGTTTAGTTCATGTTATTCTACTATCTCTTTTTTCATAAACTTGTCATTTTTCTTGTGTGATGTAACTAGAAGCACCTTTTCTAGGGTTCAAGGTTTTAGATCCTCAAACCCCACTTGATTTTGTGAGGTTGCTTCTTATCTTCTCTTAGGATTAAGTTCTAATTGATTAGTTTATGTTTCTTAAAAGGTAGAAATAAATACCTAGGGCATTAGAAGATTATTTGAGTGATCAACTTATTAGCATGTCCGGTAGGATAAGATTTACATTAATCATCCAACTAAACACTTTACTGCCAACATATTGGTATGTCTAATGGGATCAGATTAATTATTTGTTTCATTAACCACTAGTCATGCCCTTTTTCTTTTCTAACATGATTGCCTCTATCAACTGCTGGTAGGTACATTAGTGTGTGTGTGTGTATTTTTTGAACACAACCTTTTACCTCATACTCTTGGAGAGAATTCCTGGGATATACTACAATAATGAGCACTTTAATAGAAGTGTTTGCAAGTATTCAACCTCACCTTAAATATCACGTGCCTATATAGAATGTATCATAACAAGCTCAACCTAATTTGAGCACAATCATTCATGAGGTACCACCTACCTCATAAATATATAGGAAATTTTAGGTCAATCACATGACCCAACCACCTTATTTATGGCTAGCTCAACCTAGAATTGGAAAGATCAGCGCCCTATAGGTTACCTCTCATCAATGTAATTTCAACATTCTTATATTGTCGATCAAAAAGTAAAGGGAAGATGACTAGTTGACTATTTAAATAAGGTCATAATAGCCAATTCAAACTCTTATAAGGAGTTTAAAGAAGATTAGTAGCAACTGATATCAATCATGAAATTTAAAGTGACTGATGAAAATAAAGGACACTCAAACCCTTTTCTTCATGTAACAATTATAGTTGTTGCTACTAAATTAGAAGCACTTATTAGTCAAAATGGAATACAAAAGACTAGTCTTGGTCAACTATGACAGATGTTGGTATTAGTCACTAACATTGTTACATGTAAAATGTTTATCGATTATGGTAAGACCAATTAATTAGTATAAGAGAGCCATGAAAAACCTCTATATGAAGTATATAAGTTCCTTACTTACCATAGTGTTCTATTTAGAGGAGAAAACTTGAGGAGGGAAAGCTAAACAATTTGACATGCGATGAAAGGTCAAGCCATTTAGGCTTAAATAACCTTCTAATAAGGAATGACATCAAAGTTAATGTGATAAGGATGATGATTTGACAAACAATCACAAAAGATTATAATGTGACCTTATCATTTTGACTTGATTTCTCTTGCATAAACAATCAAGCTAAATATGAAGCCCTTATTATAGGCCTAAAAATACTTCAAGATTTAGGAGCAATATCTATACAATTAATAGGAGATTGTTGCTTATTATGAACTAGTTAGCTAATGAATATATATGTGAACACTCTACCTTAACTTTATACCATACAATGGCCATAACCTTACTAAAAGTTTTTTTAATTTTATTTTAAATAATAAAGATCCAAATTACTTGGCTCAACAAGAGGCCTTCAATAATCATAACATCATCCATATAAAGATTTCTGATCATTTAGTTGTTATTGATATACCAAAAAGGTGTAATGATGAGAAAAAAGTACATATTCTATGATAAAAAAAAAAAAAACAAAGACATAAAACATTGAAGATAAAATTGTTGCTAAATACAAGCAGAGATTTCAATAAAAACAAGTATTCATGATCCATAGAAGAATTTGAGAGTACATATCAAAGCCTATTTGCAGGACCATTCGTACATTATTTCATGATCTTTCAATACATTCTCCAGGTTTCTAGAAATACTAAAGGATTGACTTGTAGATCATAAGTGTGAGATTACTTAGGAATTATAATGTTTGTATTTTAGGCTTGAATGCTAGGCTATTATTGATTTATGACTAATTTTTTTTGCTATTGATTCTCAACAACAATAAAAAAAAAAATTAAGTTGTTTATTTAAGTTCAAATAATTAAGAAAGTTATTCGCGAAAATAAAGAGCATGTTTTGTTTGAAATGGTATAATTAGTTGACATGTCCAATACACTTAAAAGTATAGTCAACAGTTTTGGGTGATCAATATTACTTGTCACGTCATATTTAGTAGATTGGATCAATGGATTTCAGTACTAATAGGATGAAAAATAATCCTTTATTCAGTCTAGAAATAAAGATATATGAGGGACATGGTTTATATATGAATTATACATTCATGTGCCAACCAAATAAAAACACTTGTTGTTTACTATCTTACAAGGAAGGAAATGCTGAATTTTATAATGAATAGTGAAATTAATCAAGCTAAAAAAGTTATAATCGACTAAAGAAACTAAGAAGAAGTAAACTAGATGTTTAAGAGTCATGATCGACCAAGGAAAACAACTGACCATAAAAGCTTGAGTGGATAAAAGTAATTGGATGGTTTAGTCCTACTCAAATTGAGAGTCCCTGATACATTAAATTGATCAAAATTGAATATTAGTTAGGACTTACATGTTTATCAATAAGATAGAGTTCAACTTGTATTATGATTTATAACGTAATCTCTTTATCTATATAGGATTAGAATGAGATATTTAGATAAAACTTAAATATTGTACTATTATAAATAAGTCATCCAATTACTATGAAAGATGACTAACCCTATATATACAATTTCAACTATCTTTTTACCAGTTCCAGTACTGTTTATCTTTCCACAATTTATTTAATTGCTTTCTTTGTTTTCCCGCACTTTAATTTATGTAATTCCTCCTCCCCCGACCTATCATTTTTCTTGATGGTGTAACTTGGAGTAAATCACCTTTTCTTGGGTTTGACGTCTTATATCCTCACACTTTGCTTGATCTTGCAAGATTGCTACTTGCCTCTTCTCGGGATTAATTTCTTGTTGAGTAATTTGTTCTTCTTTGAAGGTATAAAGGATTAATTGGTAGCATATTGATTGGAAGATTATCTGAGTTATCAATAATTAGTCAACATAAAATAAATAATACAGGCAACTAAGTTAAGAAAAAAAACCCAACATTTTCAATTGCTAAAGAATGTTAAATTCTTTTTAGGCCTTATTTGTTTGTTAGAAAGTATTTTCTTAGAAAATAGTTTCTTAACTTTCACATGTTTGGTTATAATGTGGAAAACTAATAAACAAAAACAAAATTCAGTTTTCGATTAAAGAAAAATATAAGCTTTAGATGGAGAAAAATATTTTTCAATTTAAAAGATTGAAAAACACTTTCCATAAGAACCTAAAAAACTAAAGTGGTACAATACCTTATAATTCTTATATATATAATACTTCAAAATATAATATTATTAAATAATATAAATTACAAATATATTAATATAGGAAATAATATATTATGATATATTAATATAAAATATAAAGGTATATTAATTTCATATATCAGTGCATATAATGCTTTAATTTAGATAATATTGCTAGAAAATACATAATACAAAACATATTATATTATACAATAATCATATATTTTAAATCATACAAATTATGTGTAAAACTACGATACCAAAGAAAAGAAATTTATTTTCACTCCAAACAATAAAAAATGATTATATGTCTAATATTTATATTATATGTCTAGTTACATTTTATAAAATAAATTATATATAAATATATGATATAATAAATTTTTTTTTTCCACTATTACACTTTTTATATTTCTTTCTTTTATTGTATATGGTCAAATAATTACATTTAATATTCTATGTATGTTAAATAAACTTGAAAAAAAAAACTAAACATTGATAAATAATTTTTCATCTTATTTTTTATGGTATAGTTAACAACTGAAAATATTTTTTAATTTAAGTTTTTATGACAATGTTAAATATTGAAAAATAATTTAGTTTTAATAGAAGTCACTGCCATTAAAAAAAATACTACTTTACAATGCCTTATTTTCTTATTTTAAAAGGGAATCACATCCTCTAGTTTTAAGAGAATGCGATATCCAATAAATATTAAATTCCTTCCATTTAACATTCCGTGCAAACACAAATACTTAAATTTATCATTCAATAATTTTTAAGTGTGTTCTAAAAATATATTTTACTTGAAAGAATATAAAATTACTAATTGGTTTTTTATATAATTTTAAAATACTAATATTAAAAATAAGAAAATTATTTTATTATATTTTTAAATAAAAAATACTCTTGAAAAATTACTAATTTTTTTTTATATAATTTTAAAATACTAATATTAAAAATAAGAAAATTATTTTATTATATTTTTAAATAAAAAATACTCTTGAAAACTGTAAATAGATTTAATCCATACTGGCATTATTTTTATCTAAGCAACGATGCAATACATCCAAGTAATTTTCAATCAAGATGACGGGTCGACCATCCAACAAACAACATTCTCGGAGCCCAAAATGGCTAGGTAGCCCATCAAAGAAAACCTAGCTCAAAATTTCTACATGGTCCTAGAACCTTCTCCACCGAAAAGCCCTACTTCAAGAAAAAGAGAAATGGAAGCCCAAATTTACACTACTTTGAGGTTCTAGCACTTTCCATAGGGTTTTGTTGTTTCTTCACTTGCCTTCCAGTTCCACATATAAAAATACGAGAATAAAGAATAAACGGTGTCAGGAAGCAATACTTGTGATCTTTCCAGTGCAAAAACCACGAAAAAAGAAAAAAATATGGCCGAAGATTTGGCGTTGGATTTACAAGAGTTGAGGCAGTTAGGGAGCATCGCGAAAAGACCTCGTGTCGTTTCTCTCATCTCCTCTGAGATTAGCCACTTGGAGAAGGTAATATTTTTTATTTAATTTTTTTTAAAATATTAATTTACTAAAAGACGATGACAAGAGCAATTAACAATAACTTGGTATTTGATGTTCTTGTTTTAGTGGTTTTTATTTATATGTTTATCGATTCTGATAAGTTGTTTTCATTTAGGGTCATAATGAAATGAAAGAAAAAGAAATGTTGTAGATAGAATGATTACAGTCCGAGGAGAGGAATCCTCTCTTAACACGGTATATAAAGTAGTGTTAATAACTCAAAACTGTCCTGCAAATGTTAGTGCTTCTGGTTTAAGGAAACTGTTAGTCATGGTTCCTTCTCTACTTGTATTGCCCAAGTGTGTCTTTGTGCGGATTCTTTTTATTTTCTTGTTTCTGAAACAAAGGAGAGAGGCTCTTACTCGTTACATCTTGTTTGTAAGCAAACGCTAGAACCAATTGAGCCACAGGCGCATTGACATTAAACATAAATGTAATCAACTTGAAAGGATGATAATCGTTTGAACCTTGTTCAATTAGGTAGCCATACATTTAGATTTAGTTGAATCAAGGTGTTTTTTTTTTTTTTTTTTTCCGATGATGGGGTGCATCTTAATCTTGGAATTTCATAATTCCTGGTGGATTGATTAGTGACCTACGAGTCCTTTTCCCCCCCTTAATTTTGATTAATTGAAAAGAAATAGTACTTGGTTTTGCAAACTTTTATATTTTTTCAAGTTGGGGTTGGTTCATCTTTGGTGATCGGTTATTCAATACCGGCCTAGGTTGGTGAGGTTTTTCAGGGTAGTCCCTTCTTCTTTTAGCCACTAATCTTCTTCTTACTTCTCATACACAGTTATCAAAGGAACATGTTTCTGATCCACATGCAACTTCTACTCCTATTCAAACTCCTATCTCATCTGGGGTTAAGCTGCCTTCATCCCTTGCAATTAATTATGTTACGCTTGGATCGTTCAGTTGGGATCAGGACAATGATAAAGTCAAGGTAACAGACTCGTTTCCTGAACAAAATCTTACAAGAAGGATGTAGCGAGCTCAAAGTCTGTTATGGATTTTTGGCTTTTTTAAGTTTCTTTCTAATGCTGGTGCTCTGCTTTGATTTTGCTTCTCTCTTTTCTTCTTATACAGATATATGTCTCTCTAGAGGGTGTCGGGAGAGAAAAGATTGAGTCGGAGTTCCAGGCAATGTCATTTGATGTTAAATTCCATGATGTCCAAGGAAAGAACTATCGATGTGCTATACCAAAACTGAACAAGGAGATTGTACCAGAGAAATGCTTAGTGGTGGTTAAGCCTAAAAGAGTGATCATCACATTGTTTAAAGCTTCAAAGGGGAACTGGTTAGACATACATTTCAAGGACGATAAGGTAATGACTTTTGTGTAGAATAATGGTTTGTTTGAATGCTTTTTCGGATGAAAGTTGTAATTTTTTCACGTTACCTTGCAGCTAAAACCAAATCTGGATGAGAAACGAGATCCTATGGCTGGAATTATGGACTTAATGAAGGTTAGTTATCTACGTACAACATAATTCTAGAATAGACTACTTGTGACTACCGAAAGGAACAGCCACCATTAGTTCGGATACTTATCTTTGTAAAACACAAATTGCAGAATATGTATGATGACGGGGATGAAGACATGAAACGAACGATTGCAAAAGCATGGACTGATGCAAGATCTGGGAATGCAGCTGACCCTTTGAAGGGGTATCGTTAAACCAATTTAGCATTCATATAATTCTAGTGATGGATTTTGGTAGATGGTCTTGTTTCCATGGTTTGCCATTATCTTTTTGGTTGGTTTCTGTGTTATGGTGGACATATTAAGCCTGTTCTTTTCGCTTTCTTTCATTCTTCATAAATGCTTTTGAGTTTGCGTTTAGATTGTATTATTATAGATACTTATCTAATGTAATGGCCTCAGCTTTCCTTATGCATGGAAAATGGTTTTAGCTTTCCGATTTGAATATAATCTGGATTTTGCAGCTTCCATTACGCTTGCTTCAATTGACTACAAAAAATGCAGCTCGTTTTTCTGCACGAGAGGACATTATTCTCGGTGGAAAAGTGAGTTTTTTTAAAAAAAAATTAATTCTATGGAAATTAAAGTAGATATTTGTTAAAGTAATGATTTAAATTCCGGAAAAAAAAATGTATTTGTTTTAGAAAATACTTATTTTATTCTTGTATTTTTTTAATTGAAATAAAACTTTTTTTTTCTTAGCAATAATAATCAATGACAATTAAAATAAATCTGTTAAAATTCTCAATAATTTAAATTAAAGAGAAAAAATGTGACTCTTTGATCAATTCTTTTTATTCATGTATTTTTTTTAATTTTTTTAATTTTATATTAGAAACATTATTTTTTAAATAAAAATATATCATTGAAAACTTGAAAAGCTTGATAATTTTCAGGTAAATAAAAAATAATTAGTTTTACAAAATTATGTAAAAAATTAAAAATAAGAAGTAAAAAAAAAAGATTTTATTTTTATCAGAGCAACAATTAATTATGTATTAAATTCATATATAATTATTCATAAAAGAATTTTTAATATTACCAATTTTATTTAAAAGCAATGGCAGTTGAATAATTTTTGAAATATTGTTTTAATAATTTTACTTAAAAAACATTATTCTAAGATAAAAGAAAAAAAAACCTAAAGGGCCATTTATAAAAAAAAAATAAAAAATTATGCGCGACGAGGCCTGAAAAGACTGTACGCGCTAACTGATCTTAAAAAAAGCCTTGGAGTAGATGACCTGAATCCAATTTCAATAGAAAAACTTACCAGCTTTTTAGTCTCTCTCTTTATTTTCTCTATCTTCGTCATTGTCCCAGTTTTTTCTTCCGTCCTATGTGCTTTTTACACTAATATAAAGATAGGGTGTCACATCGTGAGGTGGGTTAGTGACAATTTTAATTAGGTTTGAGGCTCTTTTAAGTACATTGCACGTGAGTTTTAACATGGAAAATAGATGGAAAGTAATAAAAAGGATATATTAATTGTTTCAGGGTAGAATAAGGGTTTTTTATCCAAATGAATAATAATTCAAGAAATGTTTGTATAAAACATTGTTGACGATATTAGGACAATACATTTGTAGGTAAGGATTTCTTCATTTCTTTACAAAAAAAAAAAATAATGATTCAATTGATGATGTAAATTAAAAGATACATTTCTATTTTTATGGCATGATGATACCAAAAACTAAGAAGAAAATTGCAAATTGTTACATAAAAAAGTGAGGAAATCCCTTTGCAATAATGATGAGTGGTGTTCTAAGTAGTAATTAGTCTCTTCATTAAAAGCTTGAAACTTCTCAACGAAGGCTGAGACATGTTTTTATGTGTTTGGTATTATGATAGCTTTTTTTGTTGTGATTTGAAAAAAATTATTTTATAAAAAATATTTTTGGTTAAGGTTGATTTGGTTTATATATGTTTGGTTAAAATTGTGGTTGAAATTGAGGTTGAACAAAAAGTAGTTTAATATGTTTGGTTAAGAATGCTTTTCAAATTGAGGTTATAAAATAATTATATATATATATATATATATACACTGATGGTTTTTAATTTAAATATTGTAGATTTAACTACTGCTATTACATCTTGAAATAAATAATACTTTATATAAATTTTTTTTTATTGTTCCATTAAACTATCTACAATTCTATCACGTATGAAATTCATCTGACAAAAACTATAGTTTTCATGGTTTTTTGAGCGTGCAACAAAATCATGTAAAATATCATCAGCAACAAAATTGAGATTATGATCAAATTCTGCAAATGTTACACCATCATGCGATCTCCTTCTAATTTATGTAGTATCATTGAATAATGTTAAACACTAGTTTTTCGAATAAAACATAATTAAAAATAAAAAAAATTGTATTTTTGTTTACTCTGTCGAACCCGGTCCAATACATTTAGATTCGGACCGGACCCAGTCCGACCATGAACAGTGAAGATTGTTCACGGGAAGTGCAGAGTGAATTTCACTCTGCACTGTTTACTTTTGTAAAGTGAACAGTGCAGAGTGAAATTCACTATGCACTTCCCGTGAAACAGCTTGAAGTTGCTTTTAATTCATTTGTGTTTTCAACATAAAATTAATTGAGATTTACAAACAATAAACAATATTTTATTTTTTACAATATATATTTTGCTTCAAACGCATAAGCAACAACGAAAATGAAGACCCTCCTAATAACAAACTGCTGTTCAAAGACTCAGTGATGCAAAATTTCAACCATAAAAAATTGTCAATTTCTCTCAACAAATAAGAAACCACCCTCACCATAAATCCAATAAAGGTACACACACCTAAGCCCTATTCCAAGGACTAAACTTCATGGCCAAGTAAGAAATTCAGACACAGACACAAATCTAGAATTGAGTTGCTAACATCTTAAAGAACAAAAAAGATGAACCTGCTACCGTTGATTAGAAAGTCAACGGCAGGAGCTAGATGTTTTTTTTATTGAGATTAAAATAATGAAAAAAAGAGTTAGATGAAAATATTGCAAGAATTTTTATAAATTGAAGTTCAGTTGTAAGAAAAAGTGAGATTCTTAAGTTTATATATATATATATATATATATATATAATAGCATTAATTAGAGATGAGACTAATGGTTGTGATTGAGTCAAATATCATTTAATGATATATAATTCCTCGTTACTCATCTACCTATTCATTAAAAACAAATATTATCATTTTGTTAATAAATCCTGATCAAGCTTATTTGAACATTATTATATAATAGGAAATGATTATCCTCCATTGTCTAGCCTAAAGTCTAACAGGCATCCCGATGAATAATAACAATAAAAATAATAATAATAATAATAATTAAAAAAAAAACAAATCCTATTCTTTGTTTATATGCTATAGGTAATAGAGTATGTCATAATTTATTTTTCACCCCCAAATTAGAAAAATAAAACTTAAAAATTCTGAAAAATAAATACATTTTTCATTAAAATTCTCAAAATTTTCAAAATATAGCCATTTCACGAACTATTTGAGGTTTTCTCGAAATTTCTATATTTTTCTTTATTTAAGGTAAGCAACAACAAGCATGAAAAAAATATAGAGAGAAAAAGAAAAATTAAAATCATTTACAAGTGAAAAAAGAATAGAATAAAAAAATGATGCGTGAGAGTGTAGAGAAAAAAAATTGAAATATTGAAAAGAATGAAAACGTATAAAGTAAAAAAAAAAAAAATCCTAGCAAGTAAGAAAAATAAATAAAATGCGAGAGCTAGTATGTCATTGTCATAACCCAAAATTTAATTATTTTTCAAAACTTTTTCAAAAAAATAACAAAATTCTCAAACAAATATGTTTTCAACACAATTTGGTCAATTTCTGGTCATTTTGTAATTCTTGACCATTTCACTTATTGTTCTTGTATTGATAAATCTTTCAAAAAATAAAAAGAAAAAAAGCAATAAAGCAAAAAGGAAATTTTCATAGTGATTAAAATGTAATTGAAAAAGTAATGAGTAGTTTAGATAAAAAAAAAAAAGAATTGCATAGTGTTGTTTTTTAAGAGAGAGAGAGGGAGTTTTAAAAAATATGGTAGAAGCTTTTAGGGAAATTAAGAAAATAGTAGTTGAGTGTGGAATATTTTAGAGATTAAATATGAAAAAAATATTTTTCAGCAGTATAAATAAGTGATTATGCAAAAAAAAATAAAAATAGAATTACTTAGAGCATTAGCCACATAAAAAAAGGACCATATACAATTAGATTTTCATCAAACACTCTCTCCTAAAAATCACCAAATGCAAACAAATAAAAAAAGGCACCTTCTCTCTTTCTATTGAGAAAACAAAAAAATTGACCCCTACCCTCCAAAAAAAAAATTGACAACTCACAGTCTCTCTCGTAAGCAACCCTCCCCAACAACCATAGACCACCATAAATCAACTCTCATGACTGTTTCAAAGTCATATACCCATCATTTCCCTCATTGCTGATAACTAATCAACGATGACCATATTGCCACTAGCTCACCTTCACACAACCCCTAAACTTGAGATTAACACAAGCACACTCATGAACTAAACTCCCAACCTTTACCCATTTCTATTATTACCTACTAAAACGATGGCCCCTCTCAAAAGACCACACACAACCACCATAATCAACATTATAACCTCTACCAACTGAAGATTAGTAACCTTTTTCATTTTTCTCTCATCACCAAAAATGACAGTCTCTCTCTCTACCATAAGAAGACCCCAATCAAGACCTATCTCAACCTAAGCCACAACCCACAATATCCTTTATCTTCCCTTCTATGCCATTTTACCTAACCTCTTCAACCACCATTAATCACAAACCTAGCTAACACAAGCCATCATAGCTCATCAACAGTTTTTGAGGCTTAATTCGGGTCAATTCACAAAGATTAAAAGAATAGGACTCAATTGAAACTTTAAGGAACCAAATTGGTGCAATCAGAGGTTCAATTAAAAAAAATTAAAAGTTTAAAGGCTGATGGAGGGTTAAAATCAAAGATTTTCATGGCCAAGGACTAATTTGTAAAAAGTGCGTCACTTCTAGGACTAAAATTGATCAAAGCAAGGGCTAATTTGAAAGAATTTTAAATTTAAGCAAATTAGAAACCAAGAAATAATTTGAAAAAGATGCTCGAATCAAAAGAGGTAATTAAAAATTTCCAGGGGCACGATTGCATAAATTAAGAAGTTTAAAAACCAATTGGGGCATAGATAATGAAATTGAAACAACAAGGACCTAGTTTGAAGTTTACCAGATCCTAAATTTAAAAACCCTAATTTATAGGGTTTAGCCAAAACAACATCATTCAGAATACTGTGTTTTCTTCTCCTTCAGTTTTGGTTAATCGAGTAGGCATTTTTAGGCGAATGAATGTGACAACTCCGACCACCTCCTAGGCTCCAACCACCATCGATCAATAGGGGAGTTTCCCCTATTCATGGTGGTACCACCCTTGTTCGACGTTTATACCCTACCTACCACATGGAAGCCCTCAACTTTGACTGATTCAGAAATCTTGATAGTTTTTCATCTAACTTTGAATCAATGGCAAAAGAGCTATAAGTCTCCAAATGGAGTTTGGTTTGGTTTTAGTTGAAGAAAAACATCTCATCTACAATGTTCATAGCTTATTTTGTCCCAATAACCTCTCATCTGCCACAATTAAATTGAGAAAGAGGCAACCCCAGTTAGCCATTTGTGGACCAGTTTCAACCCTTTTTTCCCAACTCTTTCTAAAAGCTCCTAAATGTTGTTAGGGACCTAGAAACATGGAAAAATGAGAGAAAAGAGGAAAAAAAAATCTCTAACAAAATGAGAGAGATGAATCCTCTACATGCTAGTTTTAGAATACCACTAAGGGGAAGGTGGTTTGGGTAACCTCTGGCCTTTAAAATGCTATAAGAAGGAAAGAAAGGGTAGAATACAAAGAGAGGAGAAAAAATGAAAGAAAAACACAAAGAAGAAAAGAAAATGAAGATCAAAATCTTGAGGCTTTTGGAATAAAAGGGGAGAGAAAGAGAGAAACAAGGTTTCAAGGAAGGAAGGAAGGAAGGGATTCTTGGTCATTTGGAGATCGAATAGAAGCTAGGAATCTGGTTGGTAATCAACAAGGAATTAAAAGGAAACCCATTGCTCTTATCTTTTTAGGTAAGTCCTCAACTCTTGATGAGGGGTGGATCTTAATAAGCACACCTTCGTCTAGTAATGGTGTTATAATCACTGATAACATTTTATTCCATGACAAGATAAGACAAATGACAACGTAAGTTGAGCAAGCAGTCCATTAAGCTGAGAGATTGCAACAACAAGCTACCTAGGTTGGGAATGATGCTTTGAAGTACCGAGAGCATTTATTAGAAATATACTTAATAGAGGTAATGCCCTCTAATAGTAGTGATGTGTAGGGGTTTTTTTTTATGGTTATCTAAAGTTTGATTTGTCCAAATGTATTAACTCTTTTATTATATGCAATGAAAGAGCCACGAATCATTTTCCCCTTACTTAATGTGTTCGGAATTCAACCATGATAAGAACTTGGTAAAATATCTCTCTATAACAATCATCAAAATCAGAAATCTTGCTCCGGATCGAAAAGATGGAAGTCATGGATCGGTTCAATTCATGCATAAGCATCGTAATGCAAATATTTTTTTAACATATGTGCATTGATACGATCAAAAGATTAATGTCTTATCTCAAGTGCAGGAGTGTCGAAGTAATAAGTAACCTGACAAGACCGGGGTTGAACCACAAGGAGGTAAACTATATAAAATTATAAACAACAAATGAAAAGGAGTTGAAGAGAACTTTTGAGATGTGATATTGATGTGAGTATTCATCAAAGATAAAAGCAATTGTCAATGTTAGAGGATCCACTAATAGTATTACAAATAAGTATAGTATAAACTCTTTTTATTAATCAACTGGAAACCACACACAAAGAAGGTTCCAATCGATGATTTATCCTTAATAGTTCATTATAAATTTTTAACATGATCATATTAATTATCTTATTTTAGTAACACTATACTTTTAAATATTGTCAGGAATTCATGATGTTAACTTATGTTAACAACAAATCAAGTTCCTTTCATATCACAAGTGTCAGTTATACCATACAGTAGGCTATGAAAGTGCCAAGTATTTGTTGTATCAAGGGTTGTACAACGCAAATCTAGATTAATCATTTAACAAGTAAGGTATTAAGAATTAGTAAGATAAAAAGATAAGACATGTTAATAATAAACTTTCTTGGATATAAACATTGAAGTCCATATTGAGTTTATATTATACCTATTAGTGAAACCTTTTCACCAACATAATAAACTTAGCAAAACATTGTGAATAAGAGAAACATAAATAAACTAGATAAGAACATAGTTATGATGAAAGCATAAACAAGAGATTAATGAAAGCAAAGCTTAAACATTACAAAAATACAAAGAAAGAAAGCAAGAATATGATCTTGATATGAAAACCAAGATGTCTAAATGTATGGAAAATGCCTCCTTTTATAGGCTAAAATTCAGAACTATTGATTTGATGACTAATTATTGAGTGGGTGGCCACCTCTTGACTTGGTGACAATCATTATATTCTTGTCTGAACAAAACGTCATTGCTAATGTCAGAATTGGAATAGATGGTCTTCATGAAAGTTCTAGGAATTTGTCTCAGCCTTCCAACAAAACAAGAATGAGCTCATTTAGACTTCTAGAACTCGAGATAGGCTGAACACTGAACAGTGTCTGGGCTACATGACAGATTCTGACTTCTCTTTTGTTGCTACAATTTGAACTTGAAAACGGCAATTTTGAATTTTGGACTCTTCATGAAAGTTTTAGGCCTATGTCTTAGCTTTCCATCCATATAAACCAGATCTAAATCCATGCTCTACAGCTTCAGTTATGATCCAATAACCGAATGATGTTCAAGTTTGAATTGAATTAGCATCTCTTCTTTAAGCTTTGCCCTCTCTTTGTCTTTTCACTTTCAATAGTTAAATACATCAATCAATCCTTTAAATTGTGAGATATGTCTACATTCAAAATGAGCATTTACCATAAATTAAAGATATCTTATGCTATCAGACTTGTTATTATAAAACATGCTTAAGTTAGTGAATTTAATGATACTTTAAGTGCAATATGATGATATAAAACCTTGATAAAAATGCACTTTTAAGTACTAATCATGCATTTGAAAGAATCGAAATGTTGGTCCCTTATTAAATGAATTTATCACACAAGATCAAAAAAGAAGCTGATGGTTTGCTATAAAAATTCATTATAAATGTATCACTTTTTAATTCAAAACGAGAGGCTACCTTTCAATTCTCGAACACCCCAAGCACCCCATTAAATCTATTTGCAACCTCAAAACACCTTTCAATTAGTAAAAAAAAACACAAAATTAAATCGAATAAAAAAAATTCTCAATCTCTAATCTACCTTTTCCTGCAAGATAAAATTTTCAAAACATCTCAATGACACTTCTCTCACCAATATAAGCCTCTTGATACCAAGATCGACTTAATATATGATTGGAAAATGGCAAACCGATCACTTTTTCTCTCCTCCCCTCATTTTATAACAACTTTTTTCTCCTTTCTCAAAACTCAAGGACTTAAAATTAAAACAAATAGTATAAACCCTCAAATAAAAACCTTATATTGAAATTGAAATAGTTAAATGAAAAGAAGAGATAGAAAAATTAAAGTGGTAAATATGTTTAGAGAAATTATTTTTTATCAAAATGAAATAGACTTTTCGCTCGAAATTTAATGTATAGTCTTGGATGAAAAGTTTTGGAGTTACTAAATATTACCAATGTAATTTATGAGTAGAAGGGTTATATTGAACAAATTAATTAAGTCAAATAAGAGTTTTAATGAAAGGGATGAAAAAAAATAAAAAGAGTTTATGGGACGAATGTATAAATAAGAGAAATATTAGGCCAATATATAAATAAAAGATATGGTGGGGTCAATGTAAAAATAGAAGAAAATATGAGGGGTTAAAATAAAAATCTAAACCAAACATATTCAAATGGTTTGCTATATTCATTATGAATGTATCACTTTCTAATTCAAAAGGAGAGGCTACCTTTCAATTCTCAAACATCCCAAGCACCTCATTAAATTCATTTGCAACCTCAAAACACCTTTCAATTAGTAAAAAAAAAAAAACACAAAATCAAATCGAACAAAAAAAATTCTCAATCTCTAATCTACTTTTTCTAGCAAGATATAATTGTAAAAAAATCTCAATGACACTTCTCTCACCAATATAAACCTCTTGATACCAAGATCGACTTAATATATGATTGGAAAGTGGCAAACCGATCACTTTTTCTTTTCTCTTCTTATTTTATAACGACTTTTTTCTCCTTTCTCAAAACTCAAGGACTGAAAATTAAAACAAATAGTATAAACCCTCGGATAAAAACCTTATATTGAAATTGAAATAGTTAAATGAAAAGAAGAGATAGAAAAATTAAAGTGGTAAATATGTTTAGAGAAATTATTTTTGATCAAAATGAAATAGACTTTTCGCTCGAAATTTAATGTAAACTCTCAGATGAAAAGTTTTGGAGTTACTAAATATTAACAATGTAATTTATGAGTGGAAGGGTTATATTGAACAAATTAATTGAGTCAAATAGGAGTTTTAATGAGAGGGATGAAATAAAATAAAAGGAGTTTATGGGGCGAATGTATAAATAAGAGAAATATCAGGCCAATGTATAAATAAAAAATATGGTGGGGTCAATGTAAAATAGAAGAAAATATAAGGGGTTAATACATAAATTAAGAAAACATGAGGGCATAATGTGAAAATAAAAAATATAAAGGGGGCAAAATGAAAATAAAGAAAATTATAGCTATAAATAGAGAAGAATTCTCAAGAAATTCCTAGATTTGGCTAGCCCTAAGAGGAGAAAAGAGGGAGGAGAGAGTGAGTTAAAACGCTTATAAAAAAATCACACTAAAAATACCAAAGAAAGTTAGATTAGGATTCAAAACGTGTTAGGGGAAGATTTACACAGGAAAAATTGAAGAATTCCAAGGGGTTCAACCTTGATAAGGGCAACATAAGAAAAGAAAAGGAGGGTGGAAGAAACTTGATTCATCTTTGGATTTGAACTTTAATTTCTTGTTTTTAGAAGGTAATAAATTCTCATAATAAGTTGTTCTAACTTGTTTTATATTGTTTTTTTTAATGGTTGAGTTGCTAGAGTATTTGGTAGAGGTTTATAGTTTATGAAGTTGAATATGAAATTGTGTTTTGATTATGGCATGATGATATTTGATATAGGTTATGAATAAAAATGGGTTAGTTTAGAGAGTATTCATTTTAAAGAATGGATTTCATGAGGTTAATAGGTTTAAGATTATGTTAAATGATGATATATGAAGGTATTATATGTTATGGTTGCTAAAAATGATGAAAAAATGCATGAGAAATAAGTAGATACTTGTTAAACTTAGAAATAAAAAATTAGACAGCTTGTCTCTCAGTTTCTCCACTAAGATTAAAAACCTAAGATGATAGGATTTGAGATAACTTCATTCATAAGCATTATAGACAAGGATGTTACCTTTTTAATGCAACTGACCTTGCTTAATTTGGAGTGATGAAACATTATATATGGGATAAAAACCGAAGAAGGGTTTAAAATGAAATCAGCAAGATTAGTTTTTGTGCTATTGTAATTTGTGAATTTAGACAACTAGATGGTAAAAGTGGGTTTTGTCATCTTCATAAAAGTTGTAGACTTATGTTTTGGATTTTCAAATAAAGAAACTACACATAAAACAAAGTTCTATAACTCTAATTATAATTAAGATATTACATAGTGTTATGAGTCAATTATGTTAAATCACCTTAAATTTGTAAATTGTTAGCTCTTATTTGTTGTTCTTAATTGAAAATGTTGAATTATTAAGGGAATGGAAATAGAAGTGTGTGTATGTATGCATAAAGCTTGAAATTAATAAAGTGTTTATGTTGATACAAGTGAAATCATAAGCACCAAACAGCAGTAAGGGACGAACAATAGAGCACAAACTTCAAGTAGATGCTTGTCACCTTAGACAATTATTTTAAAGTCTCTTATAAATTATTTATTGAGGTTATTTTAATATGAACATCAAAAGTTTTATTATACATGTTTATTATATGTAAATTGGTTGAATTAGCCCCTTGGTTCGAGACCGGTGCCCCATGAATGGGCTATTGGTTGAATTAGCTCCCTGGTTTGGGACTGGTGTGCCTTGTGAAAGGGCTATTGATTGGACTAGCTTCCTAGTGCTAGAACTGACGCCCTGGAAATGGGTGATTGGTAGAACCAGTTACCTGGTTTGGGACTAGTGCCCTGTTAAATTGGCAATTATAAAAATTTGGTTAACAAAATTAGAACCTTGGATAATAGGCTATTAAAAAGAAATTGATAGTGTGTTGTATAATTTCTTAAATTGTTTAATTAATTTAATGGTATTTTTATAAATTATTGTGCAAGTTTATCTCACCATCGTATCTTATACTTGATGAATTGATGTCTCTTTTATATATTTACTTAGATTAATAAGACAACGAAGACATTCCTTTTCGGATTGTATTTAACATTAATTATGATTCGTATGTATAAATTTATGTAGTACTTTATTTTCTTATGTAATAGATTTATATTTATTATCTAAAGTTATATGATGCATGAACCCAATTGTTATAAGTAATTAATTATTTTTTTCTTTAATTAGATTGCATGTACTTTTCTTAGATTTTATTTAAAAAAAAAATGTGGAAAAGTATTGGTTAAATGATGACGGCTTACGTCCAGGATGTTGGACTATGGATTTAATATATTATTAATGAGAAACTAAATGGTATTGGTGATATCTTGGTACCACTTATATATAAAAAACAATTGTAGGACTTTCTTTTTATTATCCTGGTGAACATTATTTTAAAAGTTGGGGTTGTTACAAATAGAGTTTAGAATCTAAATAAAAAGAATAAAACTAAAAGGATAAAAAATACATAAATCAAGACTTTTTGGATGAAAATGAAGTTTTTTTTATGAAAAAAAAATGAAAAAAGCCCCATTATTTAATCTTATTTTATTAAATTGGTCTCCAATTCAATTTGAAATTCTATCGAAAACCTTGAATTCTTAAAATATGCAAAGAAAATAAAATCTTAACACATAAAATATTATCAACATCATATGAAAAGATAAAATTGAAAGAGAGTAAAGTTCAATGGTAAAAAATTAAGGCAATGTTCAAGGAATAGTGTCATTCACAATAATACATAGTAAAATACCATATGCTTTTAATGTTATTGTATAATATGTGTTTATAATCATTTAAATATATTTGACATGTTGATACTATTAGTGACTCTTAAATGACGATAAGGTGATTCTCAATATCCCATGATGAGTGTACAGGATATGATATATTGATATTTGAATTATTTGAGGCATACTTGTTTGGTCTTAGCATAATTTTTAACTTTGTTGGTGTATTATGTGTTGTCGTTGCTATTTTAGGATTATTATATGTATGTTTATTGGTTGTGTTTGTGATTTTTATTTTATTTATGTTCATTGTATTCTTCGAACCACTTTTGGGCTTTGTCATTTTAAAAAATTGCTATTAGCATCAAAATGATTTTTGGTGTTGAAATTTTGCTTTTGTTATTTAATTCTAATTACTACAATATCTAGTTTACTTAAAAACAATATTTACTTTATTGTAGCATAAAAAATCTTGTTCTAAGTAATCATTCGTGGCTAGAAGGGTTTTTTTTTTTTCCTACATGGTTTTTAATACATTTTAGTATCAAAGACATTATTTAAAAAAATAATTTATATCATCAATGTTATTAAGATAAGTCATGCTTCAAGTATATACTAGTAGATTTGTCTATGCTCCGATGAGGATCGAACTACTCTTTTTTTAAACTTACAAAAAATGTTAAGAGTATGGAGATTTTTTTTTACAGTATCATTAAATCCAATCAAGTGGTTTGATTTTGAAATATGTCAACTCAACTCTTTGCCTAGCTCGAGTTTCAAATTAAACCACAAAGGAGCTGGTTCAAAATAAATTATTCAATTTAATGAGTTTAAAGACAACTTGAATGACTGGTAAGAACATGACATAATTGATTTTGAAATATGTCAACTCAACTCTTTGCCTAGCTCGAGTTTCAAATTAAACCACAAAGGAGCTGGTTCAAAATAAATTATTCAATTTAATGAGTTTAAAGATAACTTGAATGACTGGTAAGAACATGACATAATTGATTTTTATATTGAGACGATATCAGATTGGATCGACCCTAGTCACCCTGCAACCTGGGTCATTGACTTCAATGGGTTTAATAACTTTGTTGTTTTTGTAAATTATTTTTATTTAATTTTATGATAACATTAGATATTTTCAAGTTCGAGCATCAACCATAAAAAAAATATTTATTTGAGATCGTGATAACCCTATCTATAGAAAGTAGAAAAAAAATAAATCATGAACTCTTTTTCTCAAATATTAGAAAAACATTAGAAAAAGCAAAGGATTAGAAACTAAAAAAATACATATCAGGTTTGATGGGTAAACCTGTTAAACTCGTGAATTTGATAACCTAGGTCAACACGTCAAACCCTCAAATCAGGTAATAAACTCCATTGAGATTAATAACTTGTTTTTTTTTTTTATAAACTATTGTTTATTTAACTAAATGATAACAAAAATAGATGATCGCAAAATTGAGCGTCAAACTAATACTGAAACTTTTTCTAAGACTATGATAACCTCATAGAAAGCAAAACAAAACAAATTATGAAATTCAATTTTCAACCAGTCCAATATCGAAGGATGAAATAAAAAATTAAATTTTAAAAAAAAATTAAACTCATCATACTCATCAACAGGTCAATGGACTTTCTAAAATTTAATAACATGTTTTTTTTTCAAAATTACTTTTTTTAACTATATGATAAAAAGAAAAATAGACGATCATATAATCGAGTTCAATTAGAAAAAAAAAAAACTCCTCTAAACTCGCAAACCGGGGTAACTAAGGTTACCTTGTCAAACTCGTAAATTAAGTCATTGACACCACAAAGATTAATAACCTAGTTTTTTTAAAATTATTTTTTATTTAAGTAAATGTTTTTTAAATAGTTCTTATCGCAGTGCTGGAATATTTTTTTGATACCAACCCGATGCTATGATATTTTTTTGATACTGCGATAATTATATAAAAGGCAAATTAAAATAAATTATCAATTGTAAATCTTCATATACACATCATATAACGACTAAATTAAAAAAAAAACCAAAGAAAAAAAAGTGGGGTCAAAATGAAAATAAAATAAAATAACACCTTTTTTTACTTAATTTTTAAGATAGCCATGTTCGTTCACCTTTCTTTGCATTTTAAAATGATTTTGTTTTAATTGTGCTTGTTTGTCATGCTTACCATCCAAGATAGGCATTTTTCTATTTAATTTTATCGTTTCTAAGAAAGTCTTCCCTCCATTTCTATCATTATTTTATGTCTATTATGCTTTCTTTTTGTTTCTTTCCCTATTCAATTCAAGTTTATTTTTCTTAATCATGATATACAACATCTTTGTATGCCTAAGAATTGTACTTTTCCATTCAAGCTACTACTCAACTCGTTTCAATAAGTTTATTTGCTTCGGTTTGTTATTTGTTCGTGTTTTCATATTTTAAAAATATATATGCATTACATTGTTGCATTATATCGCTACTTGTTTCTTTTGAATAAATGTTTGTTTTATTTACCTATTACATAATGTTTTGATAAAAGCCCCCAAGGAACAATGGCCAATGATGATTTTTTTTTCTTGTATTACATGAAGTCATGTTTTAAAATAGTTCTATCTGGCTCAAAGTGCCAAAATAAGCATAAATTGATTGCCTAGACTACAAATTGTATAATGACAACACTTTGATAATTATAACTTTTGTATGTTGCATGCTAGTTGAATTTTAACTTCTTGACTTGTCATAACCTAAATTTTGATTTGTTTTGCTTTTTATTTTTTATTTCTATTTCTATTTATATTTTTGATAAATAAAAAGAAAATGAAATGAAAAAAATAATTAAAATTCAGGTCAAGACAACACAAGTTGAAAGTTTGGAGGGTTTAATCATGATTGAATTTTAACTTTAGAAGTTAATTTTGAAAGAAATTGAAAACATTAACAAGTTTGGGGTTTTAATTAAACTTTTATTCGATTTAATTAATGATATCGAGAGTTTAATTGAAGAATTGATAAGATTAAAGACTTAATTAAGCTTAGAATAAGTTTAATTAATGAATCAGGGGCATAATTGAAGAAATATTAAATTTCTAAGCTAATTAAGGTCAAAATTACAAGTGATTAAAGTTCAGAGACCATCTTGTAAAAGGCGCTGCAATTCTGCCCATGGGCCGGATTAAGAATTGTTGAGACTTGGTGATGCAACCATAATATTCGATAGTTTCACCCATATTTAACTAGTGTTTTGCCTATGTTTTATATATAAAATGTCTTGATATTCTTTGTTTTATGTTTTGAAGGCACTTTTGGATGAAAGATGCAAAAAGGAGTAAATTGGAGATAATTGGCAGATTTGACCTTCAGTCGATGTTTTGTACAGAGCGTGAGCTCTAGAGGTTGAAATGAAGTGATTC